>Ga0210391_10002792_pt1 | contig 14971 bp, 12 predicted proteins | sample IncBWC12OmetaG_FD_160573 | JGI IMG/M metagenome (GOLD analysis project Ga0210391, IMG submission 160573) | Forest soil microbial communities from Barre Woods Harvard Forest LTER site, Petersham, Massachusetts, United States - Inc-BW-C-12-O ... | reverse complement strand
TCCAAAACAAGTTGGTCAGTTTGCGGCGGCCAGACGGAGGGCAAAGGAGGATGCTTCCGATCGGTCGGATTCTGCGTAACACACTCGATCTATACCTTCAATCGAGCGCCGCGCAAAGAAGTGACGCGGATCTCGTTTTTGTGACTTGCAACGGCAGGCGGATAAGACACAATACGTTGCGATATAACTTCGTGCGCATCTGCGCGCGAGCGCGTATTCATCAGGAGCACGGCCACAGCCCGACGCCCGGAATGCATGATCTAAGACACACCTTTGCGGTGCACGTCTTGGAGACTTGGGTTCGTGACGGCAAAGACCTGCGACAGAAGCTGCCCGTGCTCTCGGGCTACATGGGCCACACTCTGTTGAAATCGACCGAGTTGTATCTGCGATTGGTTCCTGACAGATTTGTGAAGCCATTGTTGAGACTGCACGAGCCACCGAATCGCAAGAAGGACGGTGCAGCCTAATCGGTGCATCCGACGCCGGGTTTTGTCGCGGGGGCGTCGCGCGAATTTTGGGGATGGTTCGTGTTTTTGACTTCGCCACAGAGTTAGCATGCGGGAGTCGAGAACACAGCTGTGCGTCTGGCCTGATTTGGGACCGTACAAGTGCTTTCTGGCCGAATTGATTTGGGGGATCTACTTTGCTGCGGTGGTCGAAACTGTAGCGTCTAAATCCGCACCGTTCACGAAGAAGCTGTGAAAAAACCTATTTGTCTTGTTTTTTGGACATTTCTTGGACAAGGAAAATTTCTAGCGATGTCCGAATAATCGCTCACAGAGCTTCTAATTGAGAAACATTTTCAAAGCCATTTTGGGGGTTAGGTTTTTTCACAGCTTCGAAGCGAAGGGATGCGCCACCCACCCGTCACAGGTATGACAGCGGACTGCATGGTGTGGAAGGGCATGCCACCCCGAAAGGTGTACCGCCCAACCCGTCATTCTCGATCTGGTCATGTGTTCGCTTTATTTTCGCCCTCCTTCCTGATACACTACGAGCCTGAAAAACGAAAGGCTTACGATGCCCAAATTCATCATACTTCCCGATAGGTCCACGGTCTCCAGCATTAAATAGAGAGGACGCATCCCAACCGGGCGGTAAAAGAGTCCAAGATTCGCTATAATGAAATATCCGCAAGGTCGAGAATGCCTACTGATCCTACGCTCATCATCGATCTAATCTACAAAAGCACGAAAGAACAGAACTCACTACTTCCCCAGATCACTAGACTTGTGAAACTGATGTACCTCGCGGAGGTGGAATATTTCCGCCAAGAGCGCCGAAGACTCACCGGTCTTGACTGGAAGTTCTATCTTTTCGGCCCGTATCCAGTGTCGTTCGAGAATGTCCTCGGGGACCCGGAAATCGAAACGAACGAATGGAAAAGCGGCAGAACGTCCAAACAGATCGTTCGAGATGAGGAACTTTTCATGCAGGCGCGTGCGGACTTTAGCACTGAGACCATCGTAAAGGGGATCGTAAGGGATTGGAGCGACGCGGACCTAAACCAACTTCTCGATTTTGTGTACTTTGAAACGGAGCCGATGCAAAACGCTAGACGGGGTGAGCACCTCGATTTCTCCACGATTCAGCCTTTAGCTTCCAAGAAGTTTCAAATCAACCTTGACTCTGAACAAGTCAGTAAGCTCCGGAAACAACTAACTGAACGCGCGAAGTCCTATGTCGAATTGCGCCAACCAAGTTCGCCGCCCGACGAGCTCTTAAAGAACCTCGAGATTTGGGACCAAGAGGAACCAAAGGTGTTCCCGTCAGGACCTTGCAAAATTCGAATCGACGACTTGGCGCCCGAAGAATGAAACAGAGCCTATCCAACCTTCTCTGCTCCAATTACTACAAGTTTCTTCGTCCGACAGGCACATCCCCCACGCCGCTCATACCCGGCCAAATTGTGGTCGCTCACACAGTGTACCCACCCACAGATCCCTGGGTTCTAAAGGTTATCAACTACAATGCGTTCGATGCGTCGAAATCGCAATATGAGGCAAAGCGGTTTCAACCAACCGACAGAAGTCACATGCCAATCGCCGAGCTTGGACTTCGTAGCGACGAAAACTACTATCTTTTCAAAGGAAAGGAACGGCCTCTTATCGTTGTCAGGGCGATCGGTTCCCGTTGGTTGAATCCGCTCCACGATGAGACTTTGTACGCGTGTGTTCCGATTTTTAGCTTCAAGCCCCGCCACAACGAAGAGTTTCGGATAAAAACGATGGGGTTCGAGTATTTAAATCTCTTTTACTTGCCTTCGGACGCCAATGGTTGTACGGAAGAAGGGGCCGCGAGGTTCGAATTGCTGCAGCCAATCGCGCGCAAATCCCTTCATAGCTACTTTAAGGGCGCGCCATCGCAACCAGTCGCATTGTCCGACGAGGCATTCGCCCTGTGGGTGAACCATTTGGGCAGGTTTCTTTTGTCAAAGGATCTCGACAAGCAGATTTGCGAACAAATCGACGTGTATCGCACCTTGGTGCTCGAAGCGCTTCAGAAGCAGAAATCCCCTTAGCCTGCGCCACCGGCCCCCAACAACCTACATTGACTAATCGCCGGAGCCGCGACCCCGTAGCCTGTTCTGAGGCGTGTCACTGACCGGCCACGAAGTTGTCTCGACGAATCTCTTAAGGGCCACTGCCCCATCGTCAAGGTGCTCGCGGACGAGATCGCGAGCTCGCGACCATAGCCTTGGGATGTCTTATTCAGATTGTCAGCAGGATACAAAAACCAGGTGTCCGGTTAGCGTTAGTCAGGACTCAGGGATGGGGGCTGTCTCACTTCGTGTCACTTCGTTGACTTGCATTCCGCACCAACCTAAGATGAGCGTTAAATGTTGGATTCCAAGTCACTTCTCGGGCGGACACTCTCCCACTACAAGATCGTCGAGAAAATTGGCGACGGCGGAATGGGCGTGGTATACAAGGCCCACGACACACGCCTTCGGCGATTCGTTGCTTTGAAATTTCTGCCCGACGATGTTTCCGCTGATCCTCAGGCTTTGTCCCGTTTTCAACACGAAGCACGAGCTGCCTCTGCGCTAAATCACATCAACATCTGCGCGATTTACGACATCGTAGAGCAAGACCTGAAGACGTTCATTGTCTTGGAATTTCTAGAGGGGCGAACTCTCAAGGGTCGGATTTCAGCCGAGTCGATCCCGGTCGGCGAGATTCTCGATTTTGCTTTCCAGGTCGCTGACGCCCTGCATGCGGCCCATTCCAAAGGAATCATCCATCGCGATATTACTTGCGCGAACATATTCGTGACCACAGAAGGTCAAGCTAAGGTACTCGATTTCGGATTGGCGAAGATTTCGGAGCGGAGCGAGTCGGATGCTGTGACGGGTACAATAGCGCAAACTGAATTCGGTGTCGTAATGGGTACGCTTCCGTATATGTCGCCTGAACAGGTTCAGGGTCGCAGTGTTGACCAACGAACGGATATATTCTCGTTTGGAGTTGTTTTTTACGAGTTGTCAACTCGTGAACGCCCCTTCCACGGAGCAACTTCCGCAGATCTAATCTCTTCCATCCTTAGAGATTCACCGAAGCCGGCAACGGAATTGCGATCCGATCTGCCTATTGCGCTTGAAAGCATTCTAGAGCGGTGCCTGGCAAAGGATGTCGCCAATCGTTATCAGTTTATGAAAGAAGTGCGAGACGAACTGAATCTGTTGCGATCCAACGTGGGATCAACCTTTTTAAAGGGCGACCGGGCGGCACAAAACTCACACCAATCGATCGCGGTTTTGCCGTTTGTGAATATGAGCTCTGATCCCGAGAACGATTTCTTTGCCGACGGTATTACAGAAGAAATTGGCAACGCTTTGGGACACATTAAGGATCTTTATGTCGCCGCACGTATGTCGTCTTTTTCGTTCAAGGGAAAGCAGGTCGATTTGCGCGACATCGGCGAAAAGCTAAACGTTAAGATGATTCTGGAAGGGAGTATCCGGCAGGCTGGCAATCGCCTCCGCATAGTAGCCCAGCTTATAAACTGCGCTGACGGTTTCCGGCTCTGGTCCGAACGTTACGATCGAGAAACGAAAGACGTTTTTGAGATTCAGGACGAGATCGCGAGCGCTGTCGCAGATCGTTTGACTACAATTCTCGAAGGCAATCCCGTACGTCCGCTGGTGCAAGCCGGAACCAAGGATCTCGGGGCCTATCAGCTATACGTCAAAGGCCGCGCACTTTTATACCAGCGAGGGCAAGCAATCCCACTCGCGCTGGAATGCTGCAAGAAAGCGGTCGCGCTCGATCCACGATACGCGCAAGCTTGGAGTTGTTTGGCGGATGCCTTCAACCTCCTGGGATTGTATGGGTTTTTGCGACCTGAAGATTGCTTCCCGCACGCCAAGGCGGCGGCGATGCGTGCTGTGGCACTTGATCCTTCGCTCGCAGAAGCGCACGGCGCGCTTGCACTCGTCGCCATGTTGTGGGACTGGGATTGGCCACAGGCCGAAAGCGCCTATCTGCGCGCGTTGCAGCTCAATCCGCGTTATGTGCAAGCGCGAACGGGATATGGTTTGTTTTATCTGCAGTGGGTGGCTGGGCGCTTCGAAGAAGGTATCATTCAGGCCCGGCACGCGGTTGATACAGATCCCTTTTCGGGATATGCGATGTCGGTGCTCGCGATGACCTATCTGTCAGTTGACCGGTTCGCAGAAGCCAAAGAGTTAGCCCATCGCGCTGTCGAGCTTGATCACGGCGCATACTTTCCTCGCGCTGTTCTGCAAGGCGCTCTCGGACTCTTAGGCCATTTTGAGGAATCCATCGCAGTTGGGCAGTCTGTCCTTGCCATGTCGGGGCGACACACTTGGAGCATGGTGACCGCCGCTTTAACGTATGCGTACTGGGGAAAGACTTCGGATGCCAAGGCAATACACAGGGAATTGCTTGCCCGAGCCGCGCGGGAGTACGTCCAGCCGGCGATTCTCGCCGCGTCCGCATCAGCTGCTGGCGAAGCTGATGAAGCAATCGTGCATGCTCAAGAAGCATATGCGACACGAGACTGCTGTCTGATATTTGGTAAGCATTGGTCGTTCGGCGGTATCTTACGTCGCGATCCACGATTCGTTGCGATTCTCGACGATCTCCGACTACCGCACGAAACAACAAATCCAAGTTCGAAAACGACCGCCGCGATCGCCCCAACAAATTACCGGCACATCTAGACTGCGCGACTCTCTTGCGCAAAACGCTTCGTTCAGGTAATGCGCGATGAAGCACACAAGTCGTTACGGCCAACACGATTCAGGCCACTAGCGCCCGGTAAGTCGTGCCGGTAACTTGGGTACTGGGACCAACGTTGCCGATCCTACTCGCGGGGCTACTATAAAGTTTAAAGTAACGGAGCACAGGTATTCACTTCACACCGATAGAAATCGCAAGAGGATTCGGGCGTTCCAAAAACCTCTTCGAAGCAGCCGCCCTAAATTGTTGAATCTGCAGACTCGGAAACTACTCGACAGCGCGTTCCGAAATCAGATGTTTTTGAAGTTAACTAGGCAGGCCCACGAGAGCAATCGAATGCCCTTGGGGATTGGTTCCGGGCCCTCGAGAAATGCGCAACAGTTTTGGGGAGTCAGCTAGAGTGGGTTTTTTGCCACACAGGGCTAATTCTTCAGGTCGAGAAACTTTTCTCCTGGGACGGAACCCAAGCTTCACAAAAGGTTTTACTTGGGGCTGCTATCCTTCGTCGTCATCGCCCTCATCGACCGAATCGTCATCATCGAGATCAACCGCCATCGCACTCACATAGTCGCGCCGGACTGCCCGAAGCGAGCGGCGGGAAGTCTGATCTGTTAGGAAAAATGCCCAACCATTCGTCTGATGGCCCGCAATCGCACCGGCCGCGTCCGACGGACTCGCGTACGCCACACCGTCGACCTCAACCTGACCGTCCGGAAGTAGTGTAGCGACTCGATCACTAAACTTCCTTCGCCGGGGGAAGAGTGACATCCCGGGCTCTAGTGCGCCGCCGTTGATTAGATCGGAAAGACGGACTTTTTTACGAAATCTGGGGCTTTTGTCCGGCGAAAACCCCGATCGGTGGTTCGGAGGCACCGGCCATATCTGAATGATTACATCCGCCAAGTCTTGCGTTCGGCCACGGATAGCTTCATCGGTCCATTGTTCCTTGGCCGTCTTCAGAAGTTCCCGGTTAAGTAACAGAACATCGTGCGTCTCGAGCCCATCTCGCTTGCCCCCGGTTCCGAGCCAAGGTCCATTTGACACCTTGGAGTTCAATCTTCCTGTGAGCAAGGTGAGGTTGCCGATGGTGTGGATGATGCGGTCGCGGTCTGCCTCGTTGCCGTCCCGCAGCGGCCAATATGACTGCCATTTCCTCGGCATAACATGCTCGATAGCTAACTTTCCTCTAGCAACGCGCTCATCACCAAGTCCCTGCTTTCCGTTGCTCCAGCCGCGCTGGTGATCCTCTAAGGCTTCGAGCACCATGCGGAGTCGACCGCGACCAAGGCGACGATACGCAAGCAATGTGGCGAGCTCTTCGCGGATCTCTGCATCATCCGGCCAATAGCGGCTGCCGCTAGATTGCCCGGTCAAGTAGCGCTCAATTACGGCCCCGGTGGCAGCACGATTAGATTTGCGAACGAGAGCGACCAACTCGGCGACTACTTGATTGTAGTTCTTAGTCGTCGCCCGTACGAGCATCCGACGAACCATCCAGCTTTCAATGACATCAAGCGCTCTAATGAACTCAGTATCCGGAATCGGCGTCTGTTCTGGATCCAGCAAGCAGAGCACGAGCGGCTTGATGACTTCGCTTTCGAGAACGCCCGTGCGGTATCCAAATAATCCGAGCCTGTCAATCGGCCCCGTGTACGTCGAAGCTGAGACGATGAACTCACGGTAGACGGCTGCGGCACGATGAACTTGCGCCAGTACGCTGGACATGGGTAGGCCGGCATCGTCGTCCGCAAATCTCTTGAAACGGTCAAAAACTTCGCGCGCAACAACCTCTTCCCCCGAGCGCGCGACGAGCCAGTGGTTGAGGAAGATCGACGATCGAGGATAACGAAGGCGTCCGACACTGATTTCGGTCTCCCAAAATCCCGTCTCGAACTCTTTCCAGTTCTTCTGATACGCATCTTCGACGTCAGTGCCCGTTTAAAGTAGTCGTTGAAAAATGAAGTTTTTTATCAGATCAGCAGCAGTGAGCTGCGCTCCGCGGGCATTCAGTGTTTCGAATATCTCCTGAGCGTTCTCGTCCACCGCGAGATCGATGACCACTATCTGAAGGAGCTCCCGGACAACGGTCTCGATCGCAGCCGCTCGTGCACCAATATTGTCCAGGCCGTGGAGCATTAACCACTCCCGTGCGCGCTCGCTGAAAAATCGGTGTGCGTCGACCATCCGCTCGCCACGGTATCCAACGGCGTCATAATCAATCGGAGGTGTGGCGCTCATTATCGCATTGAACGCAGGACGATCGCGATTGGTAGGCCAGACTTTGAATCTATCCTCGGGCTTCGAACAGAACGGCGCGGAATTAGTAACCAGCGGTTCAATCCTCATCGCGGGTTGCAAGGCATTCACCGAAAAAAGCTCGGCGTGCAAGGCATCTAGAAGTAACTGCAACGTGGTCAAACGCTGCTGACCATCAATGATAGTTCGCTCTTGCATCTGACCGGTTTGCTTTTGGACCTGCTGCAATACCACTGCTCCCAGAAAGTGAGGATGGTGCTTGTCTGAAGGTCGGTTGATGACCCTTTCGGCTACGCGCGCCACGTCATCCCAAAGTGGTTCCCATTGGTTCTCTTCGTTCCACACGTACGGACGTTGGAATAGTGGGACCACGAGCCGTTGTGGTTGCATGAACACCATCTGAGGAGTCCGGACTTGGGTCTCCACGCTGTGTCTTACCTCCATCTGTAAGGAAACACACTAGAGCCCACAAGCATGCACTTTGGGCCACGACCAACCCGAGTATACACAGGACGCGCAGTGGTTGGGCGAGCTAAACAAAATTGCACGTTGCGGAAATCCGGGCCATGATTTTGCTCGACGGACCGATCAACTCACACTTGGAAACCGCTCGGTAGCGCGGTCCGAAGTCTATTATTTCTAACAACGCGGGCCTGAGGTAGAGACTGTGCGGCTTTCAGTGAATCTCTGAATGACTCCCTCCGCCGGGCAAACCGACTGCTCCTTCGAAGGACCAGGAGTCAAATCGGATTTGCGACTCCCAAACCGAAACACCGATGTGCTCGCGAGTGAACCGTCTTGGTTGGCGACGGAGTGTCTTGGCCTCCACCCTAAAGCACACTGTCCAGGGCAAGCCCTCACCCAGAAAAGCAGCAATGACTTTTGACTCGCTACTGATGGAGAAAACAGCACCATCGAAACTGAAAACCACAATTGTGTTGTCAGGCAAAAGATCAAGTTGCTCGCGAAGGTGTTTCAGGCCCAATCTCAACCAATCCCGACGGACAGTGCATTGCGGACGTGCATCGAATTCGGCTTGGGACAGCAGCCATGGCAACAATCTATGGTTTTGCCTCGCCTCGTGAATCCAGGGTACGTCGCGAGCGGAATTGAAGGTACCGCCGCTAGAATGCTGGTCGAGATTCCAAACAATCCAAGCGGCGCATTGCTTCAGCGATTCTACTCGGCGCGGCAACTCGAACTGTACTTCAGCCACAGTATCTCGCGTTGCCAGTATGCCGGAGAAGAGGACGGTTTCACCAGAATGCGGGCTCACCACGGCAGCTGCCGAAAGTTTGAGATTTCCAAAATCAAGAGTGAGGCGAGGACAGATGTCGGAGAAAACCACTTCCGAGTCGGGCTGAAAGCCCAAGGATGGAAGCATATTCCACGTCCGAATTGTGGCCTCGTTCATCGCGCTGCGTTCTACTCGCGTCAAATCGACACCGGCCGCAAGGCGTCTGAGAATCGCCAATTCCCTTCCCTTGCTACCAATCGAAACCGATCCGGCTTCGACCCCCTGCGCTCTTCGCGGCCAGAATTAGGGACCCGTAGTCCCATTCGGTGGTGCTCGTAACCATACTACGGGAGACTGCCCCTTGGACAGACCTTCCAAGTGGCTACCCTGCGGAAACAATTCGGCACGCGCTTGCGCCAGATTCGAGCGCAACGCCGCATGACTCAGGAACGGTTCGCCGAGACACTCAATCTGTCAGTGGACTTCCTCAGCTTAATGGAAAGAGGAATCAGCGCTCCTTCGTTTGAGACGCTGGAGAAAATAGCCAAACGTTTGAGGATGTCAGTCGCTGACCTTTTCTCCTTCAACAGTAGCCTTCACACCTAACCTCGCGCGTCACGACCGCAATCACAGGCAGAGGGCTGCGACCATGTATCGCACTACGCAAAACTGCATTCGCATTTTCCCGTTCGGCGCGTACATCAATAGTTCCGGGCTCAATTTGGCTCGGATAGCGTGCCAGATGCGATTCCTTGAACTTGAGCCGAAATCCGCGTAAAAGAGATACTCTGCGGGCTAGTAATAAGAATGCAAAGGGAGCTCTAGTGGCCGACGGCATCTTTGTGGGCATTGACGAAGCAAAACTCTGGAGCATGGCGGATGCTCTTCGGAACAACATGGACGCGGCGGAATACAAGCACGTGGTCCTCGGTCTTATCTTTCTGAAATACATTTCAGACGCCTTCGAAGCTAAGCATGCTGAACTCGAAGCACAGCGCAATCAGGGTGCTGACCCGGAAGATCCGGATGAGTATCGTGCGGCGAGCATTTTCTGGGTTCCGAAGGAGGCTCGATGGGCGCACCTGAGAGACAGCGCCCCGCAACCGAAGGTCGGAACCATCGTTGACGAGGCGATGACCGCAATCGAGCGGGACAACCCGTCACTTAAGAGTGTTCTGCCAAGAGATTACTCACGTCCGGGGCTGGACAAGCAGCGACTCGGTCAGCTCATCAATCTTGTCAGCGACATTGGCCTTGGCAGTCCAGCAGACCGAGCTAAGGACGTTTTGGGCCGGGTTTACGAATACTTTCTCGCGCAGTTCGCCAGCGCCGAGGGAAAAAAGGGCGGACAGTTCTACACGCCTTCGCACGTCGTCCGCATCCTGGTGGAGATGCTGGCCCCGTACAAGGGTCGCGTGTACGACCCGTGCTGCGGTTCGGGTGGAATGTTCGTGAGCAGCGAGAAGTTCATAGAGTCGCATAGCGGGAAGCTGGGTGACATCTCAATCTACGGGCAGGAGTCGAACTACACCACATGGCGTCTGGCGAAGATGAACTTGGCGATCCGGGGTATCGACGCCCAGATTGCCCACGGCGACACCTTCCATAACGACAAGCACCCCGACCTCAAAGCCGACTGGGTGCTGGCAAATCCACCCTTCAACGATAGCGACTGGCGTGGCGAACTGCTGAAGGAAGATAAGCGCTGGGTCTACGGCGTGCCGTCTGCCGGGAATGCCAACTTCGCGTGGGTGCAGCACTTCATCTATCACCTCGCGCCGACTGGTCTTGCAGGATTCGTGCTCGCGAACGGCTCCATGTCTTCCAACCAGTCCAGTGAGGGCGAGATTAGGAAGGCTATCGTCGAAGCGGACCTAGTAGATTGCATGGTTGCTCTACCGGGGCAGCTCTTCTACTCGACGCAGATTCCTGTTTGCCTGTGGTTCCTTACCCGCAATAAGAGAAACGGACGCTTCCGAGACCGCAGGGGAGAGACGCTATTCATTGATGCCCGGAAGATGGGAACGCTGGTTGACCGTGCCCACCGCGAACTGAGCGATGAGGATGTAGCCAAGATTGCCGGAACCTACCACGGTTGGCGCGGGGACAAAGATGCGGAAGGCTATACCGACGTCCCCGGATTCTGCAAAGGAGCGAACCTGGACTACATCCGCAAACACGGTCACGTGCTTACGCCGGGACGCTACGTGGGTGCTGGGGAGGTTGAGGAAGACGGAGAACCGTTCGAAGAGAAGATGCAACGGCTTGCGGTGGCTTTTCGTGCCCATACCGCTGAAGCCGTGAAGTTGGATACAGCGATTGCCGCCAACCTAAAGGAGCTTGGGTATGGCAAGTGACTGGCAGCGAATAACAGTTGCCGAGGTCGCTGCTTCATCTAGAAACGCCCTTGTCGGTGGTCCCTTTGGCTCAAACCTAGTCTCAAAGGACTATGTCCCGTCCGGTATCCCGGTAATAAGAGGGCAGAACATGGGTTCTCGGTGGGTAGGGGGCGAGTTCGTGTTTGTAACAGAAGCCAAGGCGAAATCGCTCGAAGCGAATCTGGCGCGTCCGCGCGACCTAGTATTCACCCAGAGGGGCACTCTCGGGCAAGTGGCTGTTGTCCCTTCGCATCCGTTCGAAGTTTATCTGATTTCCCAGAGTCAGATGAAGCTGACAGTTGACGAAAAAAAGGCACAGCCGCTGTTCCTGTATTACGTTTTCACTTCTCAAGAACAGCAGGAATACATCCGTCAGCACTCCATCCAGACTGGAGTTCCTCACACGAATCTCGGTATCTTGCGTGAGACTCCAATCTTTGTCCCGCCCATCGAAGAACAACGCGCCATCGCCCTCATATTGGGTGAATTGGACGACAAGATCGAACTCAATCGGCGGTTGAACGACACGCTGGAGGACGTGGCTCGGGCGCTCTTCAAGTCGTGGTTCGTGGCCTTCGATCCCGTCCGCGCTAAAGCCGAAGCGCGGGACCCTGGTCTCCCCCGGCGCATCGCTGATCTCTTCCCAGATTCGTTCGAAGATTCCGAATCGGGCGAGATTCCGAGAGGATGGCAGACTCGGCTGCTCGGAGATGTGTGCGAACGAATCTTCAGTGGCGGAACACCTAGCACTACGGTCACTGACTATTGGGGCGGCGAACTTCCATGGCTCTCGTCTGGCGAAACCCGAGCAAGATTCATAACATCAACTGAAAAATTCATTACCGAAAAGGCGGTTGAGAACTCCAGTACGCGTTTTGCTCGTGCAGGGGCGACCGTCGTCGCGAGTGCAGGTCAAGGCAATACTCGCGGACAAACCTCGATGTTGATGCTCAACGCGTACATCAATCAGTCAGTAGTGGCTCTTCTCGCAGATAAGGCTAAGACAACCGATAACTATCTGTATTTCGACCTAGAAAGTAGATATGAAGAATTTCGCCGTGTCTCAGATGGGCACAGTTCACGCGGAAGTCTGACGACGAAACTGCTTGCCGGATTAGCCACTGTCTTGCCCCCACGCGACGTCATATTGGCTTTCGATTCGGCAGTCGATCCTATTGTCCAGAGGATCGGGGCTTCATTACGCGAAACTGATTTCCTCTCAGGACTGCGCAACACGCTACTGCCAAAGCTCATATCAGGCGAATTACGCATTCGCGACGCAGAACGCATAGTCGGGAAGCAAATCTGATGGCGAGCACGGTGACCAATTTCGTTATGCATGGCGCTCGCATAGCGATTGCAAGCGGACTTATACACATCGAGGAACAGGTCAGAGGGATCGAGCTTGCTGTGACTGATAATCCCGGTTTGGCGTTTGACCTAGCCAGAACGGTCATCGAGAGCGCCTGCCGCACAATACTGACCGAACGCAAAGTTGGCTTCGAGCCAGATGACGACTTGCCGAAGTTGTTCAAGATGGTTACGCATACATTGCCGTTCCTGCCCGCTTCCGCCAGCGGCAGCGTGGAAGCCCGGAAAAGTCTTGCCCAGACGTTGAACGGGCTGCACACTGCCGTGCAGGGCGTTTGCGAGCTTCGAAACTCTTGTGGATTTGCGTCCCACGGTTCGGAAAGCCCACGTCCACCTTTGGAGACCGTGCAGGCGATCTTGGCGGCAGAAACCGCCGACGCGATCGTCGGCTTCTTGTACCGCGTCCACCGACAAGATCAGGTCGCTCGACCTACACCGAGACTCAGATACGGAGATAGCGTGGCGTTCAACGAATACGTCGATGGACTGCATGATCCTGTTCGCGTCTTCAACGAGGATTTCCCACCGAGCAAGGTTCTGTTTGAACTTGCCCCGGAACCGTACCGTTTGTACCTCGCCGAATTCTCCCTTGACACCGAGTCTGGTAGCGAGGACTTAGAACAAACAGCAGTTCCAGAATCAGCAAATGATGCGCAAGTTGTCCCTGTCGCGACCGGAGATATCGCCGCCGCAACGAGTGCGCTAGATGCCGCGAGACCCCGTGCCGATGAGATAGCCAATGACTGAGCTAGGACTAAACGAGTCCGTAATCGAGCAGGCTGCGCTCGCTTGGCTGGAGAGTTTTGGGTACACAGTACTTCACGGCCCTGAGATTGCCGCTGGCGAGCTAGCAGCCGAACGCACCGAACCCGGCTATCACGACGTCATCTTAGAGAACCGTCTGAAGCAGGCACTCCAGCGGCTAAACCCAATGCTGCCGCCCGAGGCTATCGAGGATGCATATCGGCGCTTGATTCGTGCTGGTGAGCCTTCACTGGAGACACGGAACCATGGGTTCCATCAAAAGCTGGTGGAAGGTATCACGGTCGAGTACATGCGCCCGGACGGCTCCATCGGAGGGGCGCTCGTCCACGTCATCGACTTCGATCACCCGGACAACAACGACTGGGTTGTAGTAAACCAGTTTACCGTCATCGAAGGGCAGAACAACAGGCGACCCGATGTCCTCGTCTTTATCAACGGACTTCCCATCGGGCTGATGGAGTTGAAAAACCCGGCTGACGAGAACGCCACCATCTGGTCTGCGTTCCAACAGATTCAGACCTACAAAGCCCAGATACCCTCGCTGTTCACCTATAACGAATTCCTCATCATCTCCGATGGTATGGAGGCGCGAGTTGGGTCGCTGACGGCAGACACCGAGCGGTTCATGCCGTGGCGAACCATCGAGGGAGAGGAACTCGCTCCATCGTCCTTGCCGCAACTTCAAGTTGTGATCGAGGGTCTGTTAGACAAGCGGCGGCTGCTACATTTCATCCGCTACTTCGTCGTTTTTGAGGACGAGGGCGGTGGGGTGCTTGTGAAGAAGATCGCGGGATACCACCAGTACCACGCGGTCAACCGCGCCTTGAAGCAGACCATCGCTGCGTCTGCGGAGAGCGGCGACCGGAGAGTGGGAGTCGTCTGGCACACACAGGGCAGTGGCAAGAGTCTGACGATGGCATTCTATGCTGGGCGGCTGGTGCTCGAACCCGCCCTGCAAAATCCCACTATCGTCGTCATCACTGACCGGAATGACTTGGATGACCAGCTTTTCGGAACGTTCTCTCGATGCCGAGAACTATTGCGACAGGAGCCGGAGCAGGCAATCGACCGCGAAGACTTGAGGGCACGGCTGGCAGTCGCGTCGGGTCACGTCGTCTTCACCACGATCCAGAAGTTTATGCCGCCCGCGAACGGGTCGGACGCCAAACTCTCAGATCGGCGCAACATCATCGTGATCGCTGACGAAGCGCACCGCAGCCAGTACGACTTCATCGACGGCTTCGCACGCCACATGAGGGATGCGCTGCCCCACGCATCGTTCATCGGCTTCACGGGAACGCCCGTCGAGAAGACCGATGCAAATACCCGATCCGTCTTCGGTGAGTACATCAGCATCTACGACATCCAGCGGGCGGTCGAGGATAAAGCCACGGTTCCGATCTACTACGAGAGCCGACTGGCAAAGCTGGAACTGCCGGAGCAGGAGAAACCGAGAGTCGATGCGGACTTCGAAGAAGCAACGGAAGGTGAAGAAGTCGAGCGCCGGGAACGCCTACGCACGAAGTGGGCGGCGATGGAAGCCATTGTCGGGACGGAAAAGCGGCTTGCCATCGTCGCCAAAGACCTAGTCCACCATTTCGAAGAGCGACTGGAAGCGATGGACGGCAAGGGAATGGTCGTCTGCATGAGTCGCCGAATCTGCGTTGATCTCTATAACCAAATCGTCAAACTTCGCCCGGACTGGCACAACGAGAACGACGATGCGGGAGTTTTGAAGATCGTGATGACAGGATCAG
>Ga0210391_10002790_pt1 | contig 14975 bp, 12 predicted proteins | sample IncBWC12OmetaG_FD_160573 | JGI IMG/M metagenome (GOLD analysis project Ga0210391, IMG submission 160573) | Forest soil microbial communities from Barre Woods Harvard Forest LTER site, Petersham, Massachusetts, United States - Inc-BW-C-12-O ... | reverse complement strand
AGTCTATCAGGAAGTTGAGAAGCTTTGCTCATAAAGGGCTGCATAAGTTGTACGCGGAAGATAGCGCGAGGGGCGTTCCGCCAGATTCAGCAGACAAGCTTCGGAAGATGCTGGCGTTCCTCGACGACATGCAGGAACCGGAGGAATTACGCGCGTTCGCGACCTGGAAGGCTCACACGCTATCTGGCGATCGCAAGGGCACTTGGAGCCTTAGCGTCACCCGCAATCGCCGCTTGACGTTTCGTATTGACACCAAAGACCAAGAAATCTGCGACATAGATTCGGAAGACTACCATTAAGCTGGAGGAGCCATCGTCATGCCAATGAAGAATCCACCGCATCCCGGAGATTTTATTCGTACCGAGATTATTGACGCTGCGGGCCTTTCGGTGACGGCGGCTGCGGCGGCGCTGCAAGTTTCGCGCCCGGCACTTTCGAGTTTGCTTAACGGCAAAGCAGATCTTTCCGGAACTATGGCGCTGCGCATTGAGAAAGCCTTTGGAGTGAAAATGGATACGCTGATGAGGATGCAGGCTTCTTACGACATCGCGCAAACGCGCAAGAGAGAAAAAGAAATTCGTGTAAAGCGGTTTCATCAGCTTGTTGGCACGTGAAAATCGTTCTCCAGCCGAGAAACAAGCGAAGGCACAGAAATCGTCGCGAGAGATGATCTAAACGGAAAGTGCATCGACATTTTCAATTGGATGATGGGGGACGACGCGCCGCCGGATACAAGGGCATGGCGGGCGATTGTGTTGTCCGCGCGATTGCGATTGCAACGGAGAAACCGTACCAGGAAATCTACGATTTGGTGAACAGCGCCGCAGTTCACGAACGCACCGGCAAACGGAAACGTGGGATCAGCAACGCGAGAACGGGCGTCTACAAAGTCTCGATCAAGCGAATCATGAAACACTTGGGCTGGGTGTGGACACCCACGATGCAAATCGGCTCCGGCTGCACCGTCCATTTGCGCGCCGATGAATTGCCGCCGGGCAGGTTGGTCGTCAGCGTGTCAAAGCATCTGACAGCGGTTATCGATGGGGTGATTCACGATACGCACGATTGCTCGCGGCGCGGAACAAGATGCGTTTACGGGTATTGGCAACCGCCCGACGCTCGACGTGTGCGATCGCTCTCTCCAAGTGTCCCGTCCCCCACAAAAAAACCGGTCCCAAGGAACCAAGTTGAGAAACCTCGCCGCCCGAAGTCATTTCTCGAATGGCTCTTTGGTTAAACTTATCGCGGCTTACCCGTAGAGCCACACCTCGATCCCGAAACAGAGCGACAAGACTCAGACGGTCCAGATTTGTTTCAAGACGCGTTGGAAATTGCCACCGAGTATCGCTTCGATGTTGGCGTCGGAATATTTGCGGCGGATCAGACCCTCGGCCAGATCAAACGGGCGTTTCGCATAGTTGTAGCCATCGATGTCGATCTTGTCGCGGAAGCCGTAACTGTTTTTGTAGCCGGCTTTGAGTGCTTTGTATTCGTCGGGCGGCATGGCGTCATATCCGAGGAGGTCGATGTCGCTGCCCACGCCAAGATGTTCGACACCTACGAGTTTGGCCACGTAGTCGTAATGATCAAGCATGGTTTCAATCGTCGTCGGTTCCTTTGCGGTGATGAACATGCGAACTTCAGTGATCCCCATGACTCCACCTTTGGCAGCCATGGCTTTGATGGCTTCGTCGGTTTTGCAGCGAGGATGATTCGGATTGAGAGCGCGGCAGTTAGAATGCGTGATCAGAACAGGCTTTTTGGAAGCATCAAAGGCCTCGAGCGTGGTGCGATCGCCGCAGTGGGAGACGTCTACAGCCATTCCGAGTTTGTTCATGCGCTCAATAATAGCGATGCCAAAATCCGAAAGACCTTCATCACGGCGTTCAGTCGAACCGTTGCCGAGAAGATTGCGCGCATTGTAAGTGAGTTGAGAGACGCGCTGCCCGAGGCCGTAGAAGTAATCAACGTCCTCCACTTTCCGGAAGTGCTCGGAGTTCTGCACGCCGAAAAGGATTCCGACTTTGCCCGAAGCCTTAATGCCATCGAGACGAGCGGGAGTTTCGATTCGCTCGAACCAATCGTCGTGGCGTGCGAGAAACGTGTTGTAGCCGGAAAGGAATTGGAGTGTTTCCAAGTAGGCGTCCGGGCCGCCAGTGCCAATGGCAATGTGGAAAACGTTGATGCCGGATTGTTTGAAAGGGGCATAATCGGCGGCGGTGAAATTTTCTGGATTGCCCAGCATTTTTTCCATGCGGCTGGGGCTGATCCACAGCGGCGCGAGCATATCGATAACCGTGGTCCGCTGAACGAGTTCGATGGCGTGCGCGGAATAAGTTTGATCGGAGCCCGCAAAGAGTCGATAAGCGCCACGATTCAAAAACGGGCCGAAGTTCAATAACGCTGCGCCTGCAGCGCCTTTCATTGAGGTTCCCACAAAACTGCGACGATTCATCTCTGTTTCTCCTCGGCACGATGCCGCTGTGACATGAAACGCTTGTGCGCCGAGATAGTATCACCTTCAACGTTTGTTTCATCCTCGGTGCAAACTTTTGTAGTTGTGCGGAAGTCGACGAAAGTTTTGGGTTTTCCGGAGCGATGCGATGAAAAAGAAAGCCGCCCTTCCTTAAAGGGAAGGGCGGCGCATATGAGCAAAAAAGAAGCAGGGGCACGGCGTGCCGCGCCCTACGGGGTTAGTTAGCTTTAACCGGCGGTAGCGGCGGCGGCTTTAGTCATGTTGGCGGTCCACTCGGTCGAGCGGCGTGCCATTTCGTCTGGAGCCACGTCTTCCACGTGAGTCGCGATGCCCCAGCTGTGGCCGAACGGGTCGGTGAGCCTGCCGTAGCGATCGCCCCAGAACATGTCCACGACTGGCATCGCCACTTGGGCACCCGACGCCACGGCGCGGTTGAAGATGGTATCGACGTCCGGCGCATACAGAAAAAGGTAGGAGGAAGGCGTCGCGCCCGGGGTCGGAGCAGCGGACATTCCAGGAAATTCGTCGGAGACGAAAATTACGGAATCGCCGATGCGCAGTTCGGAGTGCATGATCATGCCTCCAGGGCCGGGCATGCGGTTGATTTCTGTTGCGCCGAAGGCTTCTTTGTAGAAGTCGATGGCGTTGGCTGCGTTTTTACAGGTAATGGCCGGAGTGAGGGAATGGTATCCCTCTGGGATGGGTTGAACTTTGTCTTGCATACGAGCTCCTTGCAATTTTGGACGTTCGCGGCGAAACGAGGAAGGCAGAGGCAGATCCCGCGTGCAAAGTAGATACTCTCCGGGCAAAGGCATGTCAACTGTTGCCCCCGGCGCTACTGACCAGCGGAGAATTACTGTACGGTGATCGTCACAGTGGCCGTAGTACGGCCGAATGGATTGGTCGCGTAGAGAGTGTAAGTGGTGGTTTGCGTTGTAGTCACAACTGTGCTCGTGCCGCGAACAGCGCCGATTTGCGGCGAGACGATGTAATAGGAGGCTCCAGTGGCCGTCCACGAGAGAGTGACGGCAGTTCCCGCCGAGACGGGGTTGCTCGTACTAGCTGTGAAGCTGGAGATGGTTGGAGCGGACCCTGTCGGAACATTCGCGGAAGTGTAGACGGTGCCCAGCGTGACGACTTCAAAGTCCGACGCAGTAAGTGTGGTGAGATTGTGGAGATCGTCGTTGCTCCAACGGTCGTCCGGAGCGCCGCTGATGTACATCGAGGAACCGTTGTCGGCCATGATCATCCCGTATTGCTTGAGAGCGGTGAGGATAACCTGGTTGGTAGCCGAGAAACTGGAGATGTCAAAGCCGGATTTCAGACGCAGACGCATGCCCATGGGCGCGGCGAACTGCGCGGTTGAGTTTGAGGCCCAATGAGTTGCAGGCAAGACGAAAGCAGCGCTGCTGTGTTGAAGAGTGAAACGGATGGCATGAGCAATTTGGCCGCTGGCAGCTTCGTCATAACGAATCAGTCCAGGGAAAATCGGCAAGCCCGCAGCATCGGCGGACGTCCAGGTCAGCGGCCGCTGATCATAGTTCTGCAAATCCCAGACGGCGGCCGAGGCTGCGTTCCAAGTGCCATCCGTGTTCACGCTGGAGCCGTAGAGTTCGTAGAGCCAGCAATTGTTGTTATCCAGTACGAGGATGTGGCGATCGCCGGTGCCAGGATTGGGGTAGCCCTCAATGTTGGCATTAGCGGGAATTGGCATGGGACCGGGATCGCTTTCGTCGCCGTAAGCGTTGAAGAGAATATTCACCGGGGTTTGCGAAGAATCCACAACGGAGTAGGGAATGCCCATGTAGCTGCCCTGATATTCGCCGGAGCCGAAATCCGGATGGATCGGCACGCTGGTTCCGATGAAATTGATGTAGGAATCGGAATTGGGATCGACTGAAGCCGCGGAGATGTCCTGATTCCAGGCATTGCTGGCGGGGAACGGACGGAATCCGTTGAGGCTAGCTCCAGGGCCAACGCCCACGCCGCTGCAAGCGCTCGCTTGCGTAGTGGAAGTGACCTGAAGATTGATGCTGGAGGAGGTACTTTGGCCGGGGTTGGGATTGCTGACGGACACGGCGAAAATGCCTGCAGCCGCAGCGGTTCCCGTCGCAGAGAGTTGTGTCGCCGAGACGTAAGTTGTGGAAAGAGGGGCGCCTGCCAGGAGGACCTGGGAGCCGCTGAGGAAATTGCTGCCGGTTACGGTCAGAGAGAAGGCTCCAACATTGACCGAAGTGGGACTGATCGCAGTGAGGACGGGAGTTGGATTGAGGATGGTGACATCACTTGAACCGCTAGCCGAGGAATCGGCAGAGCTAGTGGCCTGAATGGTGAAGGTGTTGGGGTTGGGCAAAGTAGCCGGAGCAGTGTAGTTGCCGGAAGAGGTGATTGTCCCGCTTGCGGAGTTCCCGCCCGCGACATTGTTAACGGACCAGGTGACGGCGGTGTTGGTCGTGCCGGTCACAGAGGCGGCGAATTGTTGGGAGCTTCCAGCCCGTACGTTGACTGGATTTGGCGTGACGGAAACCTGGATATCACCTGACGCCGGAGGGTTTGGCGGAGCGGTCGGTGGCGTGGACGAACCGGAAACCCGCCCGCAACCTGCCTGTAGACACGCGAGCAAGGAGAGAAGAATCAATAAGTTGCGCCGCACGGATATGCCCCCTAAAGAAACCTGCCCGGAGTGAACCCGGAATGAAAATGAAGATGATGCGGCCCTTCGAGCCCAGAGCCCTGTGAGAACGATTATGAGAGACGGGGCGTAGGGAAACGACTGGTCGAGGGTACAAATTTGGTACAGCCCAATCCGGCGGACTGGTGTTTTTGACAGTCTCTATCACCAATGAACCGTGATATCGTGCGCCGCGAATTCCGCTTTCGAGGCCATGATTCTGAGACTTGGGAGGAATCAAAATGAACAAGTACCTCACTGAATTCGTAGGGATGTTCTTCTTTGTTCTGACCGTTGGCTGCGCGGTCATCGGCAACAGCATAGGAGCGCTCGCACCGCTGGCCATCGGCTCCGTTCTTATGATCATGGTTTACGCCGGGGGACACATTTCGGGCGGGCACTTCAATCCTGCGGTGACCTTGGGAGTGTGGCTGCGCGGGAAATGCGAGACCAAGGACGTCCTGCCGTACATGATTGCTCAGCTTGCCGGGGCGGCGCTCGCGGCCATGGTCGTGAAGTTTCTGAGGGCGGGAACGGCGGTCACTCCAATGACCGTGGCCACTCTGCCCGCTCTATTAGCGGAGTTTCTGTTCACCTTCGCGCTGGTTTACGTTGTGCTGAATGTGGCGACGGCAAAAGGAACAGCGGGGAATTCGTTCTACGGGTTAGCGATTGGTTTTACCGTGGTTGTGGGAGCGTTTGCGGTAGGAAATATATCTGGTGGAGCGTTCAATCCAGCCATTGCCCTGGGCATCTCGATACTCGGGTTATCGGCGTGGTCGAACATTTGGATTTACCTGGTGGCGGATTTTGCGGGTGCGGCAGCGGCTGCTGCTGCGTTCAAGATCGTCAGTCCCGAGGACAAATAACGAGTTTCGAGCGACGAATTATGCTCGAGATAGAAGATTCGGTGCGGCTCGCCGCCTGAGGGCGGTAAACAGGTTGCGGGGCGCCCGTTATAGTAATGCACCGGGCGCCCCTTCCAATAGTTTCGTTACGGTTTGGTGATGATCCCGCAAGCAATGCGCGCCGGTGCGGCAGCTCCTGTGCCACCTGTTGCCGCGTGGATGACAATCGCTGTGCCTCCATTGCTGAAGACGGAATGATCATCATCGCCCAGGGTTACGTTAGGCGCGATTACGGAAACATGCGCTGTGCCGTCAGCGCCGACAATGAGCGAGAAATTCGGAATGTCGCCGGCGGGGGCGCCTTCGTGGTTATGTTCTGCGCCGCCTGGATTGAAGTGGGGACCTGCGGTCTTAAAATCTGGCGGGTCGCACGCTGCAACTTGATGAATATGTATGGAGTGTTCGCCCGGCGGCAGATTCTTGATGTCGAGTGTGATTTTCACTCCCTTCGGCGTGCTGGTCAGTTGCGCTGAGCCCACGCTTTGGCCGTCGGTATTCTTGAACTCAACGGTTACTGGCTTGGAAGTGGCGCGGCTGTGAGACTCCTGGGCCTGGGTGCCAGAGGCGAGGGCGAAAAGCAGACACACCCCGCATAGGATTGCTCTCATTGGAATTACCTCTCTCATTGTAGTTTCGAAGGCCTTCCGGGCACTGCGGGAAGCAGTGCTTACTCACTCTAACTCGGCAGGAGGCAGGAGTATTCCAGGCTGTACCTTGCTCTGTAGTCAGTTAGATACTTGCTGAATAGGGCGCAAATTGCAGGCCTGTAGGCTCGCATTGGGGTGCAGTATTGGCAATGGAGCAGTAAACCAGAGTTGAGGAGATCAGGGGCAGCGCAGCTCAATCATTTTTGTACAGGTCGGGGAATTCTTTCTTCATGTTTGTGAGCTTTGGCTGGTCGTTGATCATGATGTAAGGCTCGTAGGGATGGTGCTTGAGGTAGTCCTGATGATAGCCCTCTGCGGCATAGAAGGCTTGCAGCGGGACGACTTGCGTGACGATGGACTGGGAATAGATTTTTGCTGCGTTTAGTTGCGCGATGTAAGCTTCGGCGATCTTCTTTTGTTCCTCGCTCGAAAAGAAAATGGAAGAGCGGTATTGCGTGCCGTGATCCGGTCCCTGGTAATTAAGTTCGGTTGGGTTGTGGCCGACGGAAAAGAAGATCATCAGAATCTGGCCGTAGGAAATCTGCGAGGGATCGAACACGATCTTGACGGATTCGGCGTGGCCGGTTTCGCCGGTGCTGACTTCCTCATAATGCGCGGTTTTTGCCGCCCCGCCGGAGTACCCCGAAGTTGCGGAAGTGACACCCTTCAAGTGTTGGAAGACAGCTTGAATCCCCCAGAAGCAGCCACCGGAAACGACGGCAGTCTCCTGCGCCTTTGTGGAGGCTAGCGGAGCGTCTACGGCAGGCTTTGGAAACGCGGTTTTAGCGTTGGCCCGGCCGTCATTGGGCTTGGCCCTAGCCCAAGCAAAGGCTCCGATACCGGCACAAATCAATACTGCAATAAGTACAGCACGCATGGTATAAGCTCCGGAAACTAGTTCCTACTAAAGTATACGCCTGGCACAAGCAATTGGATGTTTCACGGCTTCGTTAGGATTCGGCGGCGAGACGGGGAAGCCTGGCCAGTTTTCGCAATAGATTTGGGCTTGGAGCTGGAGCCGATGCAGCGCATCATACTGCGCTTTGAAAAAACGAACTGAGGAGAGATTCATGTCATTGGGCCCCCGGGCTATTTCTGCGATCGGCAGCTTCTTGCTTTTACCAGCGGTTCTGTCTGCTCAGATTACGCATGGACAGAAGCCGGAGCTTCCTGAGCCTTATGCCACGAAATCGGCTGGCAACGGGCCGCACAATGAAGAGCCACCCGAAGGTTTTCTTCCGAGCGTGGAGCAGGGATTCCGCGTGAATGTATTTGCGGAAGACTTCAAAGTGCCTCGCTGGCTTGCCACGGCGCCAAACGGAGATGTTTTTGTGGCGGAGACGGGAGCAAACCAGATTGTTGTGCTCCGTGATCCACAGAACACGGGCGAGGCCCAGATGCACGAAGTGTTCGCGACGGGAACCTTACGCGTGTTTGGCATCGCTTTTAAGGATGACTACGTCTACGTGGGAAACACAAACGCGCTAGTGCGATTCCGCTATGATCCGAAGACGTCGAAACGCCTGGGTGCAGCGGAGCCTCTGCTGAAGCTGCCGAGTGGCGGGGCGCATATCACACGTTCGGTGGCGATCTCCCCCGATGGAAAGCACGTGTTTGTTTCCGTGGGATCCGGTTCCAATATCAACACTGGCGAAGACCCAATTCGCGCGGCCGTTACGATTTGCGATCTCGACGGCAAGAACGCGCGCTTGTTTGCTACCGGGCTGAGGAACCCCGTGGGACTCGCGATCGAGCCGGCTACGGGAGAAGTGTGGACGAGCGTGAATGAACGCGACGAACTGGGGGACAATCTTCCGCCGGATTATTTTACCTCGCTGAAGGACGGCGGATTTTACGGCTGGCCGTACAGCTACATCGGTGCCAACGTCGATGACCGCGTGAAGCCGCAGAAGCCGGATCTTGTGGCAAAGGCGATTATTCCTGATGTGCTTTTGGGCGCGCACGTGGCACCGCTACAATTCGCGTTCTATACAGGGAAGCAGTTTCCGCAGAGCTATTGGGGCGGAGCATTTATTGCGGAGCACGGTTCGTGGAACCGGGCGACGCGCGCCGGATATCAGATTGCGTTTGTGGCGTTCAAGGATGGGCAGCCCTCGGCGGATCCGGTGGCGTTCCTGACGGGATTTGTGCCTGATCCAAAGGGGCGCGATGTGTCTGGCAGGCCGGTGGGAGTGACGGTTGCGCCGGACGGGGCGTTGCTTGTTTCCGATGATGGAGCGGGAAAGATTTATCGCGTTTCGGTTGCGAAGTAGCGACGGATGGTTACGCGCTCAGGGAAGACGGGCACAGCGTGCTGTGCCCCTACGAGAGATTTTGCCTGGTCGTCCTCGGAGTCAATTCACTATTAGTGTCAGCTGAATCGGTTGCAATTGGAGTGGCTTACCGTTGGCGGACGTTGCTGACGGAGTGACTATGATTGTGAATTGTCCTTGAGGCGTTACGATCTGTGGCGGAGCTGTTGTGAGCATTGCGCTTCCTCCGCCGCAGCCTGCCGCCGCCCAGATTGCACCCAACGTCATTAGAAAGATGACCACGCTGAATGCCCCGGAAAATGCGCGCCGTCGCGATAGCGAGTCCGAATCGCGTTTTGCGCCGAACGCCAAAAAGAGGAGCAGGATAACGGCAACGATCAGAGCGGGAGCGGCGGGAAGAACTGGAAGCGGAATTGAGCGCGGAACATTGACTAACGTGACGTTGCCGCTAGCCCCGCTACTGGTAGTTACTGACACCATAAATGTCGTGGGGTTGCCACTCGAGATTTGCAGCGTCGAGGGTCCCTGAATGCTTGCGCCCACGGGGGCGCCGCTGTACGCGAGGGAAATGGTGCCGCTGAAGCCAGGGCCGGGTGTGATTTGCAGGTTGAATTGCGCAGTCTGGCCGGCTGAAATCGTTGCCGCAGTGGAGCCGGATGGCGCTGCCCCGAGGGTCAATGCAGGATTGGCGAAGCCACCCAGATTAATGACTTGAGGAGAATTTACCGCGTCATCCGCCAGCGTGACCGTAGCCGATCGCGCGCCGGAGGCCAGCGGCACGAAAGAAACGCCGAGCGTGCAGGTAGCATTCACTGCATAAGCGGCGGCGGAGCAACCGTTTGTCAGGATGAAGTCCCCGCTGTTTGCTCCCCCAAGAAGAACCGAAGAAATATGGAGTGGGCCTCCGCCAGAGTTCGTTACCGTCACGTTTTGTCCGGCGCTGGACGTGCCTTGTGTGATCGCCGCAAAGGAAGGACTGGTCGACGATAAGGAAACAGCGGGTGTGGTCGATGGAGCCGAGGTAGCCGTGCCGCTGACTTGGATGGCCTGCGGAGAATTTGAAGCGTCATCCGTGATTGAAATAACAGCAGACCGCTGGCCCGCGGCGAGAGGAGTGAAGGTCATGGTGATCATGCAACCGGCGCTGGCGGCATAGGGACCGCTGCACTGATTCGTCATGCTGAAATCGCCTGGGTTATTGCCGCCAAGAACTACGGAAGAAATGTGCAAGGTTAAGTTGCCTGAGTTCGTCACACTAACGGTGATCGGACTGCTGGGCGTGCCTTGAGCAGTGGTGGGAAAGCTAACGGGATTGGGCGTCACGGTGACGTCGGGGGCGGGCGGCGGCGGTGCGATGCCCGTGCCCGTGAGCGCTACGGTTTGAGGACTGCCAGGAGCGTTGTCGGCGATGGAGACTGTGGCCTGCTGCGACCCTGTGGCTGTTGGAGCGAACGTGATGTTTATCGAACAGAACTTGGTGGGAGCAAGCGCGGAGGGCGCCTGGCAGGTATCGGATTCCTGGTATTGGCTCGGGTCCGCGCCGGCGAGGGAAATGGAATTGACGCTGAGAGCTTCGCTTCCGTTACTTGTGAGAGTGATGGTCTGCGGCGTACTGGCCAAGCCAGTCTGAATCGGAACGAAAGAAAGACTGGCGGGCGAAAGCAAAATCGATGGACCGCTTACACCTTGTAATCCAGGCGGAATGCTGAAGGTGAGAGAGCCATTGATTTGTGGAATAGCGAAAGGTGAATTGGCTGTCTCGAGGAAGTAGCCAGTCTGCGGATCGACCGTATAGGCGATGGCGGTATTTTGGTCCGTGCCGAAACCGTAGTCAAAGGAGCCGGTAGGGTCTGCGAAGTAGAGGGGAACGGAAGTAAGACTCGGGAGCGGGGAGCTGGCGGTCTCAATGAATACTCCCGTTTGCAAATTTACCGAATAGATGTTCACAACATCGGGACCGGAGAGATCGTTGATGGCTGCGTAGACAAATGTCCCCGTGCTGTCGACCCAGAGACCTCCGGGATAGTTGTGTTCGGGAAGCTGGATGTTGCCGAGAAGTGCGTCACCGCCAATTCCCACGAGTTGGATGATGCCAAACTCGAGAAGATTGTCTTGCGTGCCAGTCACGTAATAGCGGCCTTGCGGATCCATGGCAAAGCTGAGACCACGCTGCGAAAGCGCCGCGTTTTGCTGGTACCCAGTGATTAGTCCGGTGGACGGATCGATGGAGAGAGCCTGAAACTCTGAACCTTGGGTAATCGCCATGTTTGAGGACTGAGGGTTCGCGCCCATGAAGATGAGAAAGGTCTTGTTACTTGGCGGCTGGGCGAAGCCGATGGCCGTTGAGTCGAGTTCAGTGCCAGAACCTGCAACGGGAATGAGAGCGGGACCGCCAGGGGCATTTGGCGATATCTGGAATGTTTCGACCAAACCGTCGCCTGGGTTTTGTCCGACGCGATTGACCACAGCGATGAACTGGCCCGTAGGCTCGACGGCGATGTAAGCGGGCTGATTCGTGACCGACGAGGCAAACGGCGAATTGGCAACCTCTTGATAGGCACCGGTCGTGGGATTGGTAATCTCATACATGTGAATGCTGCTGGTGCCGATGGCGAAAAGATAGCGGCCCTGGACGTCTATCGCCAAGGCTTGGTTGGCGGCCGTAAACGGAGAGCCTGCAACCGGAGTGAGTAAACCGGTTTGATCATTGCGCGAGGCGACGGCGCCCGCGGATGAGAAGACTAACGGCTGCTGGAGTTGAGCGTGAGCTGCGGGGATTTTCAAGACAAGCAAGACAAGGGTCGCGAGAATTATTAGAATTTTCAAATAATTCGTTTTGTGCGAGCTGGGAACGCGGTGCGAATAAGCAGGAAATTCGCGGGTTTGGGCCATGTGTCTTCCTTGGCCGTCGAAAATAGCGGCGCCTCGTTGAATCCGAGAGGGAAACGTTTGCGAGTCCAAGGTAAGCTGGAAAAAGTTCGGCGTCAACAAAATATATCTACTTATTTAATAAACGGAATTGTTTATATTGGGGAGTGCTTCGCGAGACGGGAGCCGGGTTAGGGAGGGCAGATCGATTGTTAAAGAATGTTAATGTTGGAATTGCGCTTCCTGCGTTACCGTTCGAAGCTTATGCAACCAGCACAACTTGATTTGGAAAAGCTTTCGTCCTCAGACGAGAGCAACCTCGTGACCCGCCTCAACGGGAAGCTGAGTCTCGAGACCGTTCATAACTTCATTCAGACGCTGCGGCCGGAGCCTGCGGCTCACCTGGTGCTCGATATGAGCGGGGTGTCGTTTCTGGACTCGGCGGGAGTCGGAGCGCTGGTGTCGCTCTTCGTCCACCGGCGCAACCTTGGAAAGTCGTTTGCGATCGCGGGTCTGACGCGGCAGGGGATGGCAGTGCTGCAGGTCGCTGGGCTAGTGAAACTGCTGCCGAACTTTCCCACCATCGAGGCAGCCCTCGCTGCAAAGAACTAACTCTCGTCGTCGAGCAGGATCGGCAGCGAATTTGAGGTCAGGCCACCTACCCCCTAGCCCTGTTTTCTTGGAACTGCACATTCTGAAGGACTTTAAGTCCTGCGTTTTAAAACTGCGCATTCTAAAGGGCTTACAGGCGAATTTTTGGAAGTGCGTATTCTAAAGAAGTTAGCGCAAAAACGGACCGGGAACGAAGAGATTGAGCACTGAACTTCAGAAGGATATACGTAGAATTACTTACCTTTCATGGTATCATAAATCGTAAACATGTCAATGCCAGCATTTTCTGGCATGGCGTGGCGGCTTTGACACGAGGCGGCCCCTTAGGGAGCTGGCATGCCAATGCGTTCCAAATTGGAACGGCCCTCTTGTCGGCTGTGTTTGACGCGCTGGTATACTCGGGCGCATGAACAACCGATCTGGATTTGAGCTTCGGGATGCGGAATATCAGCGGCGGGTGCGAGACAGTTTTGAGCGGCAAGGGCTCATGAAGCACCTTGGGGCCGAACTGGTTTCGCTGGAGCCCGGCGGGGCGGTGATCCGGGTGCCTTTTCGCGCGGAGTTGACGCAGCAGCATGGGTATTTTCATGCGGGGGTGACGGGGGCGATTGCGGACAGTGCTTGCGGGTATGCGGCGTATACGTTGATGGCGGCGGAGGATTCGGTGCTGACGGTGGAGTACAAGATAAATTTGCTGGCGCCGGCGGATGGGGAGGAGTTGGTAGCGCGGGCGCGGGTGGTGCGGTCGGGGAAGACGTTGAAGATTTGCATGGCGGATGTGTTTGTGCGGAAGGGCGCGGCGGAGAATCATTGCGCGACGGTGTTGGCGACGATTATGTGTATGGCGGGGAAGGCGGATCGGGCGAGATAGGTTAGTCGTGCGACTTGCGACAAAGACACCTTCGGCCATTACGCCTGGGCAAGCTGGGGCGCAATGAATTGCGCCCCTACAAGGGAAGGCAAGACGGGCACGGCGTGCCGTGCCTCTACGGTTCGCGGAGGATGCGGATTAGTTCGGCGGCGGCGTGGGGTAAGCGTGCGCCGCGGCGCGATACCAGATAGACGTGGCGGGGCATGTTGAGCTGGCGGACTTTTACTTCTTTCATCCAGCCGTGCTCGATTTCCCATTGGACACACATGCGCGGGACGATGGCGACGCCCATGCCCATTTGCACGAAACGCTTGATGCTTTCTATGGTGGGCATTTCGATGGGCATTTTCAGTTCGGTGCGGTTTCGGGCAAAGAGTTCGATGACCCGGCGGCGAAAAGGGGATTCGACGCTGTGGGCGATGAAGTCTTCGTTGCCGAGATCGGCGACATCGACCTCGCGTTTCTTTGCGAGCGCGTGTTTCGGTGGAACGACGAGCGTGAGTTCGTCTTTACGAATTTCGGTGGCTTGGAGCTGCGGTTCTTGCGGAACGTAGGAGACAGCGCCGACATCGAGTCGATAATTCAGAACCTCATGGGGAATGTCGCGTGAAAACATGCGATGGACGCGTACCAATATGCCGGGATGCAATTGGCGAAAAGTGGCTAGCGCGGGAAGCAGAGCGTGGATGGAGCTTTCGTTTACGCCGAGGGAGAGCTCGCCGCGGTTGAGGCCTTCGAGTTCGCTGAGTCCTTTTTTTACTTCGTCGCGGAGATTGATCAGGCGTTCGGCATAGTCTTGCAGGAGCGTTCCGGCATCGGTCATGCGCACTGGGCGCGCGCCGCGGACAAAGAGCGGCTGGCCGAGGCCGTCCTCTAGTTTGCGGATGGTGAGACTGACGGCTGGTTGCGTGCGGTAAAGGCGTTCGGCGGCGCGCGAAAAGCTGCCTTCTTTGGCAACCATGAGAAAAACTTGGAGTTCGCCTAAATCCATTGAACAAGACCTTTGCTTATACAGGACGCACTGGCCGAAGTGCACAGACTAAGAGCACAAGCAGGAGTGGCTGTGCTACCGTAGTATAAGCCTAGATTATCAAAAGCAGAACAAAGATAAATTTGACCGTGGGGCGGTCTTCTGTCCTACTACTACCCTTGGGGGACCCTCAATATGGATTCTTCCGTCGTAAGGATCTTTGACACGACTTTGCGCGACGGCGAGCAATCGCCGGGCTTCTCGATGAACACCGAGGAGAAGATCCGCATGGCGCGGCAGCTTGCGGCGCTGGGAGTGGACGTTATTGAGGCTGGTTTTCCCATTTCTTCGCGTGGCGATCTGGAAGCGGTGCAGCGGGTGGCGAGGGAAGTGCGGACCGTGCCCATTGCCGCCCTAGCTCGCGCGAAGAAACATGACGTTGAGGCTGCCATCGAAGCTCTTGAACCAGCGGCGGCGCCACGATTGCACATTTTTCTGGCGACCTCGGATTTGCATCTGCGCGTGAAGCTCAATATGACGCGGGAGCAGGCGCTCGAGGCGATTAGCTCGATGATTCGCTTGGGGCGAAAGCATGTTGGAGAAGTGGAGTTCTCGGCGGAAGATGCCGGGCGGACGGATATTGGATTTTTGTGCCAGGTTTGCCAGGTGGCTGTGGATG
>Ga0210391_10002789_pt1 | contig 14976 bp, 8 predicted proteins | sample IncBWC12OmetaG_FD_160573 | JGI IMG/M metagenome (GOLD analysis project Ga0210391, IMG submission 160573) | Forest soil microbial communities from Barre Woods Harvard Forest LTER site, Petersham, Massachusetts, United States - Inc-BW-C-12-O ... | reverse complement strand
CAAGCCGCTACCTCCGCTCCCGGCGGATCAAGTTCTCGACGATCTGAACAAGAAGTTTGAGCCGCTTCGGCAAGAACTGGACCGCGCCGACCAAAACCATTCAACCATGGATGCCCGACACATTGAAGAATACCTGGCGGTGCGCAATCAGCAGAAGACGGAATTGCAAATGCAGCAGGACCGAGAGCTGAGCCGGCATCAAAGCGATTGGGCGGCGCGCGTAGAACTGAACGGCGAGGTGAGCGGGGTCTTTACCGATTATCACTACTACGGAACCGGCGACATCGGCGGAACTCCGGACGAAAACTCAGTGAAGCGTCTCGAAGCGATCATCGCGGGCGGCAAAGCCAGCTTGCCGCTGGATATTGATCCTCTTTTCTCCCGTTTTTCGCGTGAGGGGGGACCGGCAGTGCCGCTCGGCGGCGGGCCGGTGCACGCTATTTCCGCTAACGCAGACCAGATGTTTCTCGATATCACGCCCGCCGAGGCCGCCGGACTTCCCCGCTACACCGGAGAAATGGAGCTTACCAATCACTCCGCTGGGTCGCTGACCTCACAGGCATATCAGAAGCGCTGGCTTCGGAAAGAAGAATTGCTGGCCGATGCCGCCGAGAAAGCTTCCATCGCAGCCGAATGGCTGGGAGCGCGGCCCTATCCGCTCGAGCGGCTCAATGACGCGTGGACGCTGGTAATGGGCGGCCACTTTCACGACCTCGCTGCGGGCACGGCTACGCCCAAAGCGTACGAGTTCGCCTGGAATGACGATGTGATCGCGATGAATCAGTTTGCCGGCGTGCTCGCAACCGCTACCGAAGGCGTTGCTGCGGCCCTAAACACCGAGACCAAGGGCACCCCCATCGTTGTCTTCAATCCATTGAACATCGCGCGCGAAGATTTGGTGGAGGCGCGTGTGAGCTTCCGCGGTGGCGAACCGAAGTTTGTGCAGGTGACCGGTCCCGATGGGAAAGACGTTCCCGCGCAGATTTCGAATGACAAAGTGGTCTTCGTCGCTAAAGCGCCATCCGTCGGCTACGCGATTTACGACGTGCAGCCGGGGTCAGCGTCTGCCGACCAGCACCGCATGAAAGTGTCGGAGAATTCACTCGAGAACCAGTATTACCGCGTCAAGTTGAACGCCGATGGTGATGTCGCCAGTATCTTCGACAAGTCGCTAGGCAAAGAGTTACTGAGCGCTCCGGCCCGGCTGGCGATTTCCTACGACAACCCGGAGCACTGGCCCGCGTGGAACATGGACTGGGATCAGGAGCAAGCTGCACCGAAAGCGTATGCCGGGGGCCCGGCGAAGATTCGGGTGGTGGAAAGGGGCCCGGCGCGTGTGGCGGTGGAAGTTTCGCGAGAGGCTGCGGGCTCCAAGTTTGTACAGACCATTAGCCTATCGGCGGGCGATGCGGGACAGCGCGTTGAGTTCAAGAACGTGATTGATTGGAATACCAGAGAGTCGAATCTGAAGGCGACGTTTCCGCTGACGGTTTCAAACGAGATGGCCACTTACAACTGGGATATCGGCACGATCGAGCGACCGAGTGCGGAGCCGAAGAAGTTCGAAGTGCCCACACATCAGTGGATTGATTTAACCGACGCGAGTGGCGAATTCGGAGCAACCATCTTAACCGATTGCAAGAATGGATCGGATAAGCCGAACGATCACACGATTCGCTTGACCCTGATCCGAACCCCCGGAACTCGCGGAGGTTATGCGGACCAAGGCACGCAGGATATTGGACATCACGAATTCGTTTACGGAATCGCCGGGCATGCGGCCGGCTGGCGCGACAGCGGGACCGACTGGCAAGCGCAGAGGTTGAATGATCTGATGATTGCCTTCGAAACTTCACAACATGCTGGCGCGCTGGGACGGGAATTTTCCTTACTGCAGGTCAGCAATCCGCGAATTAGAGTTCTGGCGCTGAAGAAAGCGGAACTGAGCGACGAGGTCATCGTGCGACTGGTGGAACTGGCTGGTAAACCGCAGGTAGATGTCCGCGTGGCCTTTGGAGCACCGGTCGTCGCCGCACGTGAAGTCAATGGGCAGGAGCAGCCGGTGGGAACGGCCAGGGTGAACGGCGGCGCTCTGGTTACTTCGTTCTCAGCTTATCAGCCGCGCACGTTCGCAGTGAAGCTAGCCAAAGGGTCAACCAAGGTAGCGGGAGTGCAATCGGTGCCGGTCCCATTGAAATATGATCTCGCCGCTGCGAGCAATGACGGGACACGCTCAGTGGGAGGGTTTGACAGCAAGGGAAACGCGCTGCCTGCAGAGATGCTGCCGGAGCTGATCAGGTTCAACGATGTGCAGTTCCATCTTGCCCCAGCGAAGACGGGCGCGCCCAACGCAGCGATAGCGAAGGGGCAAATCATTGATCTGCCATCGGGCCAATATAACCGGGCGTACGTATTAGCCGCTTCGGCGGATGGCGATCAGAAAGCGACATTCGAAGTCGGCGGCAAGAAAGCAGAACTGAATGTCCAAGACTGGGGCGGATTCATCGGCCAGTGGGACGACCGGCAGTGGAGTTCGAAAGATACTTCGCACGACGATTATGGCGAGATGACTGGCATTAAGCCGGGCTACATCAAGCGCGCCGACCTGGCGTGGTATTGCTCGCACCATCACAACACCGCGGGACAGAACGTGGCTTACCGGTACTCGTATTTGTTCGCGTACCCGATCGATCTTCCGGCCGGCACCAAGAGCATTCAACTGCCCGACAACGAAAAGATTCGCGTTTTGGCTATATCTGTGGCCGAAGAGAATCCGGAGATTAAACCGGCGCAGCCGCTCTATGACTTGCTTCAGACGCCGACTGCTGCTGACTCGGCAACGCTCAGCCGAGTGCAACCATAGGGAGGCCTGCGTCCGCTCGAACACTTCGGGGGGCTGCACGGCGCCAGAGTTTTAATTGACCGTCAGAGGAATGCTTAGCACAGAATCAGGAGTCCCGCTGGTATTGCTGACGGTGTAGGAACTGACTGTGACCGCATAATTTCCGGGACTGGTTCCGTTGCCACTTCCTCCTTTTGGCAATCCCGGCGTGTTGGCGATGGTCGTCAACTTTACGGTAGCGGAGCCACGGCCGGTCTTGCTGAAGTCTACGGTATAGGTATTCAGGACATCGCCAGAGTTGATCGAGCAGGTCGCCCTGGGAGCCGTGGTCGTACAGGAGAGATAGACGCGCCCGGTGCCATTTGTCGAATTCAGGCTGATCGTGGCGCTGCCTGCGCCGCCAGAATTCACGCTGATAGGGGCAGCGCTCATGGTTAGCCCTGCGACCGCCGACGGCTTATACCAGCGAACATAGTCCACCGCCATTACGGCAGGATTGGGAGTGCTGCCGTCTGCGGGCCCTGGCCAACTGCCAGTCCCGCCCACGGCGAGATTCAGCAACAGAAAGAATGGCCGGTTGAAGTCCCAGGTGAAACCTGCTGGAACGTCATTGACGGTGCGAACGAAGAAGACATTGCTGGGATCGTCAACGTAGAACTGCACCATGTTTGTCGACCAAATTGCGCCATAACTGTGGAAGGCAGTGACACTGGGGCCGCTGTGATCGTTGATGGGAAACGTGTAGGACTGCCCCAGACCGTTTCCGTCACAATAGCAACTGCTCGACGAATTCCCGCCGTGAATGGTTGACCGGAAGGCATTCGGTCCCAGTCCGCCTGAGACTGGAACGTTCTCCATGAAGTCCATTTCGCCTGAGGCCGGCCACCCTACGCCGCCAATGTTGTTGCCAAGCGCCCAGAAGGCGGGCCAAAGTCCTGCCCCGACGGGAAGAGAAATGCTCGATTCCAGCCGGCCAAATTGAAAGTTCCGCAGATTCTTCCCCGTGTTCAGGCGAGCGGAGGTCCAACTGCCGCTGTACGGCGTCACCCTGGAATTGATCTTGATGGCCTGAATGATGAGGTGCCCATTGCCATCAATGTAGGCGTTCGGCGCGGCGGAAACGCAGGGCGGCGTGCTGCTGCCCGGCGCGCAGTAGTACTCCACTTCATTGTTGACCTTCAGGATCCCAGTGTCGTACTGCCAGTTGCTGCTGTTGATGGGGCTGCCGGCGGCGCCGTCGAACTCGTCACTCCAGGCGAGCGTCCAGCTTTGCGCGGCGCAGGCGGCGGGGAATAACAGACAAACTAAGCCGAGAGCCCGCAATGTGCGCCGAGTTCCTCGCGCGGAAAGAAAACTGCGAGGGGAGTGCGCGGATTCCATTCCGAGCCTTTCAAGAGAAGATCGTGCATCACAGCACAGCCAAGTCGCTTATATCCCCGCCCTGCACTGCGGGGTTTTACGCTCCCGAGGATAACGATGGAGCGAGAATACTGCAATGGCTTCCTCCCAGGCTTTTATTTGAATCCCTATGTCCGTCCGTTAAACAAGTTCAATTGGGACGCGTGAGGAAATGCACCACTGTGAACTTCAGCACTTGATTGCTGTATTCTTCGTGCAATGCGTTTATTTCTTATCTGCAGTCTCCTGTGCGCGGCCGGGCTGGCCCAGACGGGGCCAGCCCGGCCAAATTCTGCCTCTCCCCGGAGACAGAATTCGACGGCCATCGCGGTTCCACATTTCGAAGACATCGGCAGTCAAGCTGGTTTGACCGTCTCCCACATTTCTTCGCCAGCCGCAAAGTACATCATCGAATCGGTGAGCGGCGGAGTCGGCCTGATTGACTGCGATAACGATGGCAAACTGGACATCATCACAGTCAACGGTTCGAACGTCGAGCGCTACCGTCAACAGGGTGGCGATCCGATGATTACGCTTTACCATCAGGACGCCGACCTCAAGTTCACCGACATCACACTACCGGCTGGGCTCACGCGTCGGGGCTGGGGTATGGGAGTGGCGGTTGCGGACTACGACAACGACGGTCTTCCCGACATTTACGTTACCGGGTACGGAGGAAATGTTCTCTACCACAACCTGGGGAACTGCAAGTTCGAAGACGTGACCGAAAAGGCGGGTGTTGGCGGCGGAGAGTTGAGTCTGGGCGCGGCCTGGGGAGACTACGACCGTGACGGCAACGTGGATCTATTTGTATCCCGCTATGTCCACGTTGACATGAATAAGCTCCCGGAGCTGGGCAGCAACGAAAAGTTCTGCCGCTTTCGTGGGGTGCTGGTGCAGTGTGGGCCTTGGGGTCTACAGGGAGAAACCGACCTGCTGTTCCACAATCGCGGTGATGGCAAATTTGAAGAAGTCTCGAAGAAGGCGGGGGTAGACAACTCTCACCACTACTACGGCATGGGGGTTGAGTGGGCTGACTACGACAACGACGGTTGGCCGGACCTGTATGTAGCCGACGACGCCGGGCCGAATTATCTTTTTCGCAACAAGGGCAACGGAACGTTTGAGGAAGTCGGTCTGATGCTCGGAGCTGACCTTAGCGGAGACGGCCAGGAACTCGGTTCCATGGGGGTTGATATGGGAGACTACAACCACGACGGACTTCTGGACATCTTTGTGACGGAATTCGTGGATCAGTCGGACACTTTGTACCACAACAAAGGAAAGAACGGCTTCGAGGACGTGAGCTGGAACTCTCACATTGCGCAACCGAGCCATCCTTATGTTGGCTGGGGCACAGGCTTCTTCGACATGGATAATGACGGCTGGCTGGATATCTTCGTGGCGAATGGGCACGTCTATCCACAGGTGGATACTATTCCTGATGCGGCCCATTTCCGCCAGCCCATGCTGCTGTTTCGAAATAATCGGAATGGAACGTTTGACGAAGTTGCATCGGCCGCGGGGCTCAACAGTGCTCCTCTGCAGTCGAGGCGGGGTGCGGCGTTTGGAGACATCAACAATGATGGCTGTGTGGACATTGTCACGTTGAACTGGGGGCAGCCACCGTCGCTGCTGCTGAATCACTGTCAGAACGGTAATCATCGCGTGCTGTTCAAGCTGCTGGGAACCAGGAGCAACCGGCTTGCGATTGGCGCGCGCGTAACCGTGCGGACCGGCAGTCTCACGCAGTTCGGCGAAGTGAAGGGCGGCAGCAGTTATTTATCACAAAATGATCTTCGCCAACATTTTGGCCTGGGAAGCAACAACGTCATGGACGAGGTGACCGTACGCTGGCCGAGCGGGCAACGCGAGGTTTTCAAGAATGTCCCAGGCGACTTCATCTATACCGTTGTGGAGGGGCAAGGCATCAAGTCCAAAGTTCCGCTCCCTGCGGTGGAAGCAGCGGCTTCGCCCGTAAGACCCGAAGTCGGCGATGCCAGAATCAGCGGCGCGAAGGTGGTTCGTCCGTAGATTACCGTCGGCACGATCTCAGTCTTGGACGAAGGAACATGAAAAGACGAATCGGATTTGTGGATTTTCGCTGTTTCGGTCGTCGTGCTTGAGTTTTTCAATTCCTGCAGACCCACAAGACTCCCACAATGCTTCCCCGACTAAGAATGATTCACCCGGTCAATCAAATTGGTCTCCGGTATCCACCCCTTCGCGACTGGTGCTGCTCGATGTCGGACGCCGTCAAGCCGGGGCCGGGCCCAAATTCCTTGCGTAGAGGTGAAAGAGGAGCAGCATCAGAGCAGAGGCGGCGAGGGGAATCGCCAGGCCGACCCCCAAATTATTGAATTCGTGGGAGGAAAAGCCCACAGCCCAAGGCAGAAAAGAGCCCCCGAGATTGGCCATAGTGAACATGACGGAGCCGAGCCGTGAGGCCGCCGGCCCAAATTCATACGCTAATCGGGAGATCGTAATCGGGTAAACGGCAGCCAGTCCCAAACCTGCCACCGATACGCTGCTCAACACCGAAGGGAGGGCTCGCGAGAAGATAAGTCCCGCCATTCCCATGGATGCAAGGAGGAGTCCGGCGCGCGCCGCTGTGATTTCGCTTGTCTTCTTCAACACCAGGGGCGTCGACCATCTTCCGACCATCAAGGCAGCGTAAAAGAAAGAGGGCGTCATTACCGACAATGTCGGCGACGAACTCCCGAGGCCCTGGGCGTAGGACGCGATCCAACCGCCGAACGCGTTCTCCGCGCCGACGTAAAGGAAAAATAAAGCAGCGAGGATAAAGAGCGACCGCCAGCTCCCATGAGCTAGCCAGGCGTTAGGGTGCTCATTCTTGCGCTCCAGTAGGGGTTCGACCGCAGGTTCAACAAAGGAGCGAAGGCTTGCAATCGCCAGCAGCACCAACAGCAGGAATCCAGCAAGCGCAACCAGGAACAGTCGAATCTGATCGACTTTGGCCGCTACAGCCACGATAAAAGGGCAAGCTACAGCGCCTACACTCCATGAGAAATTAAGCAGACTGAGGGCAGCGCTGCGCCGGTCGGCGTTCATCGCCGCGACAAGCAAGTTGGCGGCCGGAATCGAAAGTCCGAGACCAATCCCGTAAGAGAAAATGCAAATCAGCCCTGGGAAGCGCGAACTGAACGGCAGGCTGCCCACGCCAACGGCCATGGCAAAAAGGCCGGTGAGGATCGCGAATCGATATCCCCAACGCGAAACAATGGGGCCAGAAAGCCCCGTTCCTATGGTCGCTCCGAGGAACTGCGCCGTAAAAAGGGTGCCGGCTTGGGCATAGTTCAGCGACCAACGGGCCGACAGCATTGGCAAAAGCGGACCGAGAAGTACCGTAACCATTCCAATAGGAACGAAGGCAGCGTGAGCTGCCTTATTCGTAGAAGAAGCGGAATCGGTGAGCCATGGTGCCGGCCGCATGGTATCCCTAGGGTACAGAATACGCACCCAGCTCCCGAGACGAGATGCTCATTTCTTGTCTTGCTAGGGTTTAAGACCTGGGGCCGGAGAGAGGCGGAGCTGTGGATTGCCGCACCACGAGTTCTGGTTCGATCGGGATTTCCGGCGGGCAATCGGTTGCCCCTTCGATTCGGGAAAGCAAAGTTTGCGCTGCCAGGCGCCCCATGTCGGCCAGGGGTTGCCGTACGGTGGTCAACCCCGGATTGCTGAAGGCGGCGCCCTGGATGTCATCGAATCCAATCACGGAGATATCCTGGGGGACCCGCAGTCCCGCCTCCTGGAAGGCTCGCATCGCTCCCAGGGCAGAAATGTCATTGTAGGCAAACAGCGCAGTGAACGGAAGTTTGCGCTCAAGAAGTTGTTTGGCAAAGGGATAGCCGAGTTGCGGAGTAGGGTCGTCGATGTCGATCTGCACGGTAAGCTCGGGCCTGATTTTGACCTTCAAATCTTCGGCGACTTGGCAGATGGCTTGCCAGCGGTCCTCGGAATCTGAACTAAAGGACTGTCCTTTCATGAAGGCGATGTCCTTGTGTCCCAGTTGCAGCAGGTGATTGAGCGCGGAGCGGGCGGCCTGCCGATGATCCAGCACAATGTTGGTAACACCGGGAAAATTCTGGTGTCCCGGGACGGCTACGGTTGGCAACAAGAGCGCCCCCGTCAATTTCATGTCCACGGTAATAAAGCCTTCGACACCCCGCTGCATCAGAAGCTGAGCGTATCGATTCAGTAATTCAGGATTGTGGCGGTGAACGACGGTAAGAAAGAAATAATCTCTTTCCCTAAGATATTTTTCGATCCCGCTGATCACCAGGGAACCATAAGAATCCCCAATCTCCTCCGCGATTACTCCAATCATGTAGGTACGCTTGTTGCGCAGGCTGCGGGCAAAAAAATTAGGGCGATAATCCAGTGCTTTCGCAGCCGCATGAATCCGATTCTTGGTGCTCTGCGGAATGGAATGAGCAGAGGGTGCGTCGTTCAACACCGCGGAAACTGTGCCGGGCGTCAGCCCGACCTGTTGCGCAACCATTTTCAGCGTGACCACTGCCGGCTTAGGGCGGGGCTTTCTTACTTGGCCCATAACTGAGATCGTCTCCGATCAGTTTGAATCACGGCGAAAGACCTTGACCTGTCAGAAGGTCTTTATATCAGATGGGGAGAGTTCCTAGCGCAACGCGGCTCTCGCTCTTTTGCGATTACCTTCAGATGCGCCTCCACGTGCAACCAACTTTTTTTTGGCAGGATAAGTTCGTGTTATAAAGAATAACGATTTTGTAGACCTCCTAATCTCCATCTGACTTTTTGCGAGAACCTGATTCTGCGGAGGAACTTATGAAGCGACGGGTCGGTTATGCAGCGGTTCTGTGCTTGTTCGCGGGACTGTTACCCTGCTTCGCATATGGGGGAGACTCCATTCCTAAAGCCGCCTGGAAGAGAGGAATCGGCGAGCCGTTAAGCGCTCCGGGTACCAGGAAAGCCAATCTTCAGGTCATCGACGACGGCTATTGGCAGGGCGCGCCGGTGGGCGGATTCGGATCTGGCACATTTTCCCGAACGTTCGCGGGGAATTTTTCGCGATGGCATCTCAAGACGGGGGTTCACAAATATCAGACCCTTTACGCCAATCAATTCGCAATGTATCAACACAGTGAAGGATCGAAGGAGAGCGTCGCTCAAGTCTTATCTACCGATCACCCGACGGCGCATTCGTTGAACACCTGGAAGTGGGACTATCCCGTGGGAGCGGGTAACTACTATTCCCTTTATCCCAAGTCCTGGTACGAGTACCGCTGGAACAAGTTTCCCGCGCACGTCACTTTGGAACAGTTTTCTCCCATCCTTCCGAACAATTATCGTGAAACCAGCTATCCAGTCGCAGTTTATCGCTGGCATGCCAACAACCCCACAAGCCAGACCGTTCATGTTTCGGTTTTGCTGTCGTGGACAAATATGGTCGGCTGGTCGCGTGGAGTTTCCAGCGATTTCAGCGAGCACCTCAGTGAAGGCAACTGCAACCGGTTCGTGGCGGAGTCGCGGGCTGGCGAATCCCTGAAGGGTATTGTTTTCGATCGCCATCGCATCGGTTCAACCGTTACCGATGAATGGGACGGGCAGATGGCGATTGCCTCGTTGGAGTCTCCAGGCGTCGAAGTGAGCTACCAAACCACCTACCTGCCGGACGCCGATGGGGATGAAGTGTGGGCGCCTTTTTCTAGAGATGGCAGGCTCGGAAATAACGATCGGCAGTGGGTCAGCAGCGGAGAAAATCTTGCTGGCGCGATTGCGATCAGTTTCACCCTCAAGCCCGGTGAAAGCCGCATCGTCCCGATGGTGGTTGCCTGGGACTTGCCGGTCGTTGAGTTTGGATTTGGCCGGAAATGGTACCGGCACTACACTGATTTCTACGGCACCAGTGGAACCAACGCCTGGAAAATCGCCGCCGACGGATTGACGAATGCTGCGCAATGGAGCGCCGCGATCGACTCCTGGCAAGCGCCGTACGTGACCGATGAAAGCAAGCCGCTCTGGTATCGCGGCGCCCTATTCAACGAATTGTACGTGTTGGCCGATGGCGGTTCACTCTGGGGACGTCCAGTAGACTCGCCTAAAGGCACGCAGTCGACGTTCGGCTTTCTCGAATGCTTTGACTACCCGTACTACAACACCCTGGACGTTTTATTCTACGGATCGCTACCGTTGGTCAAGTTTTGGCCGGACCTGGACAAACAGGTGATGCGTCGGTTTGCCGACACGGTTCCCACCCAGATCGACGACAAATATATGTGGGTATGGAAATCGCAACAGACTGGCCAAGACCAGTTCCGAACGCGCAAGGCCAAGGGCGCAGTTCCACACGATCTCGGAGTTCCGAAGGAAGACCCCTTTATTCTGGTCAACCAATTCAGCTGGCAAGATACCAATGGCTGGAAGGATCTGAATCCGAAATTCGTGTTGATGGTCTATCGGGACTTTGTCTTTACCGGGCGCAGGGATACTGCTTTTCTGCGATACACCTGGCCTTCGGTAACCGAGGCGCTGGCTTATGTGAGTCAGTTTGCCAATAGCGGCGACGGCATTCCCCAGAATGATGGTTATCCCGATCAAACCTACGACGAATGGGTGGTGCGAGGAGAAAGCGCGTACTGTGGAGGGCTGTGGCTGGCCGCGCTCCGTGCCGCTGAGGAAATGGGGCGGTTGCTCGGCGACACGAGTAACGCGTCAAGGTACCACGAACTGTTTACCCGAGGACAGGCGAGTTACATCAAGAAACTGTGGAACGGAGAGTACTTCCTGTACGACACCCAAAGCGAATACAGGGACGATATCCAAGCTGAGCAGCTTGCCGGACAGTGGTACGCGAATATGACGGGACTGGGGAATCTGGTGCCGCCGGAAATGCAACGCAAGGCGCTTAAGAAAGTTTTTGACTTCAATGTCATGAAGTTCGGCAACGGCGAGATGGGTGCCGTAAGCGGCATGACAGCGGATGGCGGCATCATACGAAAGAGCGACAATGAGCAGGCGGGCGAAGTCTGGACCGGTGCAACATTCAGCATCGCTGCTCTGATGTTGAGCGATGCAATGAAGGAAGAAGGCTACCGTACCGCCTGGGGCGTGTACCACGTTGTGTACGAAACGAAGGGATACTGGTTCAGGACACCTGAAGCCTACGACATCACAGGAAACTTTCGGGCCTCAATGTACATGCGGCCGGCAGGGATCTGGGCGATGGAAATGACGGCTCCGCCCGGTGGGGCTTCGATTTCTGCGGCTTCGAATTCTGAAGAGCAGGGCAATGAAGATTCAGCGGCGGTTTCTTCCGGCTCTCAAAAACAACAAAAACGATGAGCATCTCCCTTTTGCTGATGGCAAGATGCGGTCTCGCTCGACATCGGGTGAGCTCGGTGGCTCGAGAGCTGCCCTATTCATGTGATACTCTGCCTCGCGACGAGGTGCGAATATGCACGGTTCGATTCGGGCTGCCCGGCTCGGAGTGGTAGTACTAGTTTTGCTTTCCTGGGTATCAGCTGTGTTCGGTCAGCAGCCGGGCCAGTTGCCCGCCCCGAAAGAAGCCGACTACGTTTCCCCCAATTTCCGTTTCAAGTCAGGCGAAACGCTGCCTGAGTTGCGAATGCACTATGCAACTTTTGGAAGTCCGGTCCGTGACGCGAACGGCCGGGTTACAAATGCTGTGCTGCTTTTGCATGGCACGACTGGTACGGGCGGTCAATTCCTGGCACCACAGTTTGCCGGTGTATTGTTTGGGCCGGGACAGCTCCTCGATGTCACGCGGTACTACGTCATTCTGCCGGATAACATCGGTCACGGAAAATCCAGCAAGCCAAGCGATGGGATGCACGCCCATTTTCCCCAGTATGACTATGACGACATGGTTGCAGCGCAACATGAGTTGCTGCAAAAAGGAATGGGCGTAAACCATCTGCGCCTCATCCTGGGAACCTCGATGGGTTGCATGCATTCCTGGATCTGGGGCGAAACCTATCCCGACTTCATGGACGCACTCATGCCCCTGGCTTGCCAGCCCGCCCCGGTCGCTGGACGGAACCGTACCTGGCGCAAAATGGTGATCGACGGCATTCGCGATGACCCAGGCTGGCAGAAAGGCGACTATACCAGCGAGCCCCGGTCGGGGCTGAAAGTGGCGGCAGAGATGTTCTACATAGCCGCGGGTTCAGCTCTGCAGATGCAGAAAAACCTTCCTTCCCGCGAAGCAACCGATGCAGCGATCGCCGAATTCGTGAAACAGTTTTCCGCGAGCCACGATGGTAACGACCTGCTTTACGCGATGAGTGCTTCGTGGAATTACGATCCCTCGCCGCAGCTGGAGAGCATAACGGCGCCAGTGATGTTCGTGAATTCAGCCGATGATTTCATCAACCCTCCGGAACTCGGAATCGCGGAACGCGAGATCAAACGTGTGAAGAAGGGCCGTTTTGTCCTGCTTCCTGTCTCCGAACAGAGCCATGGACACGTTTCTCATACCTGGGCTGTGCTTTGGCAACAATATCTGAAGGAGTTGCTGGATTCCTCCCAACATTAAGGTTCCGGCTTAGTCGGTCGCTGGAATAATCCCCGCAAGTGCGAGAGAATATAGGGTTGTGCCTGGCGGAGAACAAACCGTCCTCATACCCCGCAGCGGTGCTTGCGAGGTCCTCTGCATTTCGCCAGGGATAGCGTATTCCGCGTTTCATTTTATCGGGAGACATTAAACCACCATGGCCACCATCACGATAGAAGTTGAGGCAGCCTCGCGTAGTCCTCGGCACGCGAAGCTGGAGCGCTGGGTCGAAGAAGCGGCACAGATGTGCAAGCCCGATCGGGTTCACTGGTGTGATGGTTCGACCGGGGAGTATCAGGCAATTCTCCGGCTGATGGTGTTGACCGGCACCGCGATCCCGCTGGATCCGGCGAAGCGTCCAAACAGCTTTCTGGTTCGATCAGACCCTGCGGATGTGGCCCGGGTCGAGGGTCAGACTTTCATCTGCTCTCGAACCAGGGAAGATGCCGGTCCCACGAACAACTGGGAGGATCCGGCGAAGATGAAGCAGAAGCTGGCAGGATTATTTGCCGGCTCGATGGTGGGCCGCACCATGTTTGTGGTTCCTTACAGCATGGGGCCGATTGGATCGCCGATCTCAAAGATTGGAGTAGAGATTACCGACTCCCCCTACGTGGTGGCCAGCATGCATATTATGTCGCGCGTGGGAAGCCACGTGCTTGACGTTCTTGGCGAAGGTGGGGAGTTTGTTCGGGGGTTGCACTCCGTCGGAGTACCCCTGGCCCCCAATCAGCCGAACCCGACCTGGCCCTGCAATGCGGAGAATAAGTACATCTGCCACTTTCCAGAGACGCGTGAAATCTGGTCGTTTGGTTCCGGTTACGGCGGCAATGCGTTGTTGGGTAAGAAGTGCCACGCGCTGAGAATTGCCTCTGTGCAGGCGCGCGACGAAGGCTGGATGGCCGAGCACATGTTGATCCTGAAGCTGATCAACCCGTCGGGGCAGGCGAAGTACATGACCGGTGCATTTCCTTCGGCCTGCGGGAAAACCAACTTGTCGATGATGATCCCGACGCTCCCGGGCTGGAAGGTCGAGACCATCGGGGATGATATCGCCTGGATGAAATTTGGCGCCGATGGGCGGCTTTATGCGATCAACCCTGAGTTTGGCTTTTTCGGCGTAGCGCCAGGCACGAGCATGAAGTCGAACGCCAACGCCATGCTCAGCGTAACCCGGGACTGCATCTTCACGAATTGTGCAATGACGATGGATGGCGACGTTTGGTGGGAGGGGATGACCGAGCAGAAGCCCGCCAAACTGGTGGACTGGCTGCGTCGGCCATGGACTCCGGACTCAGCTCGGAAGGCGGCGCACGCTAACGCTCGGTTTACCTGTGCTGCGTCGCAGTGTCCGGTGATCGCTCCCGAATGGCAGGATCCGAAAGGCGTCCCGATCGATGCCATCCTCTTCGGCGGAAGGCGCGCGGGAATTGTGCCCCTGGTCACCGAAGCCTTTAATTGGCAGCATGGAACGTTCCTCGGGGCCACGGTCAGCAGCGAGACCACCGCCGCTATCACTGGAAAAGTGGGTCAGCTACGCCGGGATCCCATGGCGATGTTGCCGTTTTGCGGTTACCACATGGGCGACTACTTTGCGCATTGGCTGAAGGTGGGTTCGCACACAAGTGCGTCGAAGCTACCGAAGATTTTCTACGTCAATTGGTTTCGCCAGGACAAGAGCGGCAACTATCTGTGGCCCGGCTACGGTGAAAATAGCCGCGTGTTGAAATGGATCTTTGAACGGTGCGACGGCAAAGTGCATGCGGACGAAACTCCCATTGGACGCATTCCCCAAGTTTCTGATCTCGACACCAGGGGGTTGGACATTCAAGGCGCCCATGTGAACGAGTTGCTCAGCGTCGACATCGAGGGCTGGCTGGCTGAGGTACCTTTGATCAAAGAACACCTCGCTCAGTTCGGCAGTCATCTGCCAGAAAAATTGAATGCTGAGGTCGAGGCTCTCGAAGAACGCCTCCGAGCAGCGAAACGATAAGCAATCAGGAATAAGAGGCACGTCCGGCTTTGGTTTCAGGTCTGGGGCTCAGGCGAGACCTGAGGTCAGAGAACCTCGGACCGCCCTCAGATCATCAGGCGGCGCAGATAGGCAACGTATTTTTCCCCGATAGCCGGAGCGGTTTTTGATATAGTTCCCCACTGTTATGCC
>Ga0210391_10002788_pt1 | contig 14980 bp, 12 predicted proteins | sample IncBWC12OmetaG_FD_160573 | JGI IMG/M metagenome (GOLD analysis project Ga0210391, IMG submission 160573) | Forest soil microbial communities from Barre Woods Harvard Forest LTER site, Petersham, Massachusetts, United States - Inc-BW-C-12-O ... | reverse complement strand
AGTTGCCCTAGTTCGGATGCCCTAGTTCGGATGCCCTAGTTCGGAGTGCATCATTCGATCCAGCGTCTGGCCGTCGCACGGGGGGCCGCCGTGCGCGGGCCCGCCAGGAGCCGGATTGGAAAATCGAAAGCCCACATAGGACCACGCGCCATCACGGTTTTGCCGCAATGACGCGTGGTCTCATTCAACCTCGTTCTACGTCTACGTGATTACTGGAGGAGCTTCAGCGCGAGCTGCGGCACCTGGTTCGCTTGCGAGAGAACCGAGGCGCCCGCTTGCGCGAGAACTTGCTCGCGGGCGAGGTTCGCGGTCTCCGAAGCGACGTCCACGTCCTGGATCGTGCTGAGAGCGGCCGACAGGTTCGTCTGCGTCGACTGAATCTGGCTGGCCGCGTCCTGCAGGCGGTTCATCGCGGCGCCGAAGCCGGCGCGCGTGTTGTCGAGCGTCTGCATCGCGCCGTCGATCGTGGTGAGGATGCCCGAGCTCGTCACGGTCGTGCCGGAGACGCCGAGGCCCGCCGTGTCCGACGCGCCGAACGAGACGGCGATCTGGTCAGCGGTCGTTCCGTTGATGCCGACCTGAAAGTTGATCGTGGTCTGCGAGCCCGCGAGGAGCGTCGCGCCGTTGAACGTCGAGTCGCCCGCGACGCGGTCGATTTCAGAAAGGTCCTGTTGGAACTCCGTGTTGAGGTTGGTGACGTCGTTCGTGCTCATCGTACCGTTCTGAGCCTCGACCGCCAGCTCGCGCATACGCGTCAAGAGGCCGTCGATCTGGTCCGCCGAGCCGTCGGCCGTCTGCACCATGCTGACGGCGTCGTTCGCGTTCTGCGAAGCGACCGAATACGACTGAACTTGAGCGTTCATGCTCTTCGAGATGCCGAGACCGGCCGCGTCGTCGGCAGCGCTGTTGATACGGTAACCGCTCGACAGCTTGGTGAAGCTGTCTTGCACGGCTTGCTGCGAGTTGTTGAACTGGGCGTTCGCGACAAGGGCGGCGTTGTTGGTCTGGAGATAGAGTGCCATGGTCGTTGCTCCTTCGTGGAGGTCGTTTTGACGCCTTCGTGGCGTCCCGTCGGCCGGTCACCCGGCATCGTCAAGAAAAGGGAACGGGCAAAGTGCGGGGGGCTTGAATCGAAATTTACGTTTCGGAATCAGACTTGGGGGCCGGCTCCGCGATTCGAGTGGCGGAAGCGGCAATCGCGTCGAGAACCCGCGAAAGATCGGCCGAAGTGGAGTAGGTGGAGACGCTCGTGCTCGACGCGACGGCCGACGGCGACGTCGCGCTTTCGGCGGGGAGGCCCACCGCGGCGCGGAGGCCCGACGTGTACGACTGCTCGGAGGCCGTGTAGTAACCGGCCTGCTTGAGTGCGTGCGCGAAGCCGTCGACGCTGCCGGACATCGCCTGGCCGAAGGCCTGCGGAAAGCGCGAACGGAGGACCGAGACGTAGTCCTTCGCGCCGGCGTCGAGCGAGCCATAGGCTCGAAAGCCCTGCTGCAGAGTGACGTCTTTGCCATTCAGGACTTCGTGGGTCATGTAGTGGGCTGTCTGCCCGCTCGGGCTCTCGCCCTTGATCCCGCCGAAGTTGAAGTTGTACATCGCGCCGCCGTGCGCGGTCTCGAGGGACACCTGCGCGGACAGCACGTCGAGCGTCTGCGCGCTCGGGGCGGTCCCCGTCGCGGCTTGCACCGCCCGCGAGAGCGCGGCGCGCACGTCGCTCATGGACGTCGGTGTCCGCTGAGCGGCTACGTCGCTCGCGGCTGCCGCCGATCCCGAAGGCACGCTACCGATGCGCATCGCTTTCCATCAAGCAAATGCCGCGCCGTTTCAGCGCTTGGTGCTCGGCTCGGTCTCGCTGTGCAGCGTGATGATGTCCTCGAGCAGCTCGAGGAGAATGCTCTCGAGGACGCGGTTGCCGAGGAGCGCAATCTGTTGGCCGATGCCCGGCCTTTTCCGATTCGGGTAATCCTGCGAGAAGCGCGCACCGATGCGCGCTTCGAGCACGGGAATCGCCGAGACGTGGCGCGCGAGGGCGTCGGCCCCGGCGCGCGGGTCGTTCAACGTCGAGAGGAGCGCGGAGAGTTGATCGATCCGCTTGAAGTCTTGCGCGGTGACGCGCGTGGGATCCACAGGGTGGTTCGTATCACGGCGCGCCGAAAGCGTCATGACGAGACGCTCGGTACGGAGGTGACCACTTTTCGGTCTTCGTCACGGAACGTATCGATGACGCGCTGGAAGGCTTCGAACGTACGCGAGGCCGTCACGAGGTCCGTCATCGAACTGACGACGTTCGCGTTCGACGCCTCCACGTGGCCGATCTCGAGCGGCCCCGTCGCGGGCGTCGCGCTGCCCGACTCGGAAGTGGCCATGAGGAGGGGGCCCTGGTCGTGCGTGAGCGCACCCGGGGTGGCGAACGACACGAGCTTGACGCGCCCGACGGGGCTCTGGTTCTGGACGACCTGCCCCGTGTCATCGATGCTCACGGGCGAGCCGTCCGTCGTGAGCCGGATCGGCGAGCCGCTCTCGTTGAGCACCGAGGCGCCGCCGGCGGTGCGGAGCGTGCCGTCGATGCCGACCTGCAGCGAGGCGGCGCGCGTGTAGCGCTCGCCGTTCGACGTCGAGACGGCGAGGTATGTACCTTCGGGCATCGCGAAATCGAGCGGATTCCCCGTGTCGCGCAGCTCGCCGCGCTTCGTGTCGAGCTTGGTGCTCGCGATGGACGAATAGTGCAGACCGGGATCGAGCGAACCCGCGCGCGAGAGCTCCTCGCGAAACACGGGACGGATGCGCTGGTAGCCGTCCGTGCTCGCGTTGGCGAGATTTTGCGCAGTCGTGTCGAGATTCGTCGACTGCGCAATCGCGCCGCTCAGCGCAACGTAGATCCCGTCGGCCATGTCATTCCTTTCCCACGGCCGCGCGCAAGCGATGCATCGCTTCGGTGTGCAGCTGGGAGACGCGCGACTCGGTGAGACCGAGCACGCCGCCGATTTGTTTGAGGGTGCAGCCCTCCTGGTAATAGAGGGCGAGCACTTGAACGAGGCGCGGAGGCAGCGTCTCCATCGCGACGACGACCGCGTCGGCGAGGCGGCGCTTGGCGACTTCCTCGTCCACGGTCTGCTCGGCGCTCGAGACGTCGACGTTGTCGAGATCGAGGAGCTCGAGGCGGGCCATGCCGCCGGCAGCGATCTTGTCGAGGAGCTCGCGGAAAGCCTTCACGTCGAGGCTCATGTTCGTCGCGATCTCTTCTTCTTCCGGCTCGCGACCGAGCTTGTGCGAGAGATCGCGGATCGTCTTGGTCACGCGGCGCGACTGGCGGCGCAGATCGCGCGTCGTCGGGTCGAGGCTGCGGAGATAATCAAGCATCGCGCCGCGAACGCGGTAGAGCGCGTACGCTTCGAACTCCTCTTCAGGCATGTCGGGGCTGCTGCGCTGGTAGGCCTCCATGAGGCCGATCCAGCCGTAGCCGACGAGATCCGCGACGGTGATGTTGGACGGGACGCGCCGCGCGAGGCGCATCGCATTCCGCCGTACGAGCGGCAAAAACTGCTCGTACGCGGTGCGGTCCATGGTGCGGCGCGCGCGCGCCTCCGCGTTGGTGGAGACCATAGCGATGCTCATGCGACGGCGGCAGCCTCGTTGGTTTTGGGAGCGACGAAATCGACGACGGCGACGGTCGTGGCCGGCGCGAGGTCCTCGGGAACGCGCTGGCCGTTGCAGAGGACCGACACCGGAAGCTTCGCGGCGAACGCCGTGTGGACGAGGCCCGCGGGGGTCTCGGTCTCGTCGAGCTTCGTGACGACGATGGACGTCGGCGACAGCGTGCCGAACCGGCGCGCGACGCGGGCCGCGTCGTTCGCGCGGATCGACGCGGGCACGCAGAGGAGCACGTGCCGGCTGCGGGTCCGCGGCGCGCCCTTGCGCTGCGGAGCGACGGCGATCTCGACGCCGTCCGGGGTGGGCGGGCGGCCCGACGTATCGACGATCACGACGTCCGAAGGCGAGCTGTCGATGATGGCGCGGAGCTCCTCCGACGTCTTCGCCGTGACGCACTCGGCGCCCATCAGCTTCGCGTACTGCGAAAGCTGCGCGGTGCCGCCGACGCGGTACGTGTCGCACGCGACGAGCGTCACGCTCTTGCCCGCAATGCGCGCCTTCGCGGCGAGCTTGGCGGCGGTCGTCGTCTTTCCGACGCCGCTCGGGCCGACGAGCGCGATCATCGTCCGCTCGCCCGTCAGCGGGAACGGCGCCACCGGCACCATTTTCCCGATCTCGATGCGGAGGGCGTTCTCGGCGTCGCTGTTCTTGCCATCCTTGGCGCCGCCCTTGACGGCGCGTGCGAGGAGCGTTGCCGCCGGGCCTTCGATGCCGAGGCTGCGGATCGCCGCGGCCGTCTTGTCGGTGCGGCCGGTGCGGTTCGCCGCCTCCGTCATGCCTTCGATCAGCTCGCGCAGCTCGGCGATCTCCGACGCGACCTCGGGCATCTCTTCGTTCTTCGCGAGCGCGTGGCGCAACGCGCGAATGTCGCCTTTCAGCTCGGCGCGGAGGGCCGCGAGCTCGTTCGCGGGCTTCTCGGCCGCGGGCATCGCGTAGACGCCGCGCGCGAAGCGGATGTCCCTCTGCAGGACCGGCTCCGGGCTCTCCTCCGGCTCGGGCACGATCGCCGCGATCTCGATGTCCGAGGCGCCGAAGAGGCCCGCGATGCCGTTCTTGCGCACCGGCCGCGTCGTGAGGACGACCGCGTCGAGCCCGAGCTTCGCGCACGCCGCGCGATGGGCTTCCGCAACCGTTTTCCCTCGAAAGACTTGAGCGTTCATTGGATACCTACCGATTCTTCTTGTGCTGCGTGCGTGCGTGCGTGTGCGTGCATGCCCGGCGCGGGGCCGGCTAATGGATCGAGAGCCGCTCGACGATCCGGAGCGGCACGTTGGGGTCGACTTCGCGGAAGGACGCGATCACGATGGTCGGAAGCTTCCTTTCAAAAATCGCGCGCACGTACCGGCGCAGGTCCGGCGGCGCCACGATGCAGGGGACGCCCTGGGACGCGACCTTCGCGACCGCGCGCTCGGCGTTCGCCACGAGGTTCTTCAGCATCTCGGGGTCGAGCGCACCGCCCACACCCGAGGCGATGTCGCGAAGCGACTTCCGTAGGATCTCTTCGAGGCGTGGGTCGAGCGTCAAAGCCATGACGGTACCGTCAACGCCCCGGAGTCGGGACGTGATGTGCGAGGCCATGCGCTCGCGAACGAGCTCGGTGAGCTGCTCCACGTCCTTGGTCTGCGCCGCCAGCTCCCCGAGCGACTCGAGGATCGTCCGCATGTCGCGCACCGACACGCCTTCTTTGACGAGATTGCGAATGACGCGGACCACGTCTCCCAGGGAGAGCAAATTCGGAACCACGTCGTCGACGAGCTTCGGCGCCGTGCGCGCGAGCAGATCGAGCAGATGCTGCACTTCCTGACGGCCGATCAGCTTGTGCGCGTTCATCCGGAGGAGCTCTCCGAGGTGCGTCGCGATGATGCTCGCGTGATCGACGACCATGTACCCGAGCGCCTCGGCGAGCTCCTTGTCGCGCGGCGCGATCCACGTCGCGGGCATGCCGAACGTCGGGTCGGTCGTGTGCTCGCCGTCGAGCGGAGGCGATGCGGTGCCGGGATGAATCGCGAGAAGGCGCGACGATTTGCAGAGGCCGGAGCCGATCTCGTTGCCCAGGACGAGCACGCGGTATCCGCCCGGCGCGAGCTGCAGGTTGTCGCTCACGTGCACGGGCGGGATGACGATGCCCAGGTCCTTCGCGACCTGCTGGCGGAGCATCGCCATTCGATCGAGCAGCGTCCCGCCCCGGCCCACGTCGACGATCGACACGAGCTCGTATCCCACTTCGAGCGCCAGGAGATCGAGCGCGAGCGCCGAATCGACGTCGTCGGCCTTGGTCTTCTTCTCGGCGCCGGGCGCGTCGGGCGCGGCTCCCCCCGCCTGCGCTTGCCCGGCTTTGGCGGCTTTCAGCGCGGCGGCCGCCTGCGTGTCCTTGGCGTTCTTGCCGAGGAACATGAGCGCAGCGGCAAGACCCCAGCACGGGATGAGGGGCATCCCCGGCATGATTCCGAGGAGCGTCAAAATTCCGGCGGTCATGACGACCGGCCGACGGCGTGCGAAGAGCTGCTGCCCGAACGCGCGACCGAGCTGGTCACCGGTCGCGCTACGGGTGACCACGATGCCGGAGGCCGCCGACACGAGGAGCGCCGGGAGCTGCGACGCGAGCGCGTCGCCGACGGTGAGGACGGAGAACGTCTCGGCGGCTTTCGCGAGATCCATCCCGCGCATGACGCCGAGAACGAGGCCACCCGTGAGGTTGATCCCCGTGATGAGCAGGCCGGCGACAGCGTCGCCGTGCACGAATTTGCTGGCGCCGTCCATGGCGCCGTAGAAGTCGGCTTCGCGCTCGAGGCCCTTGCGGCGAATGCGCGCCTGGTCGTTGTTGATCGCGCCGGACGAGAGGTCGGCGTCGACCGCCATCTGCTTGCCGGGCATCGCGTCGAGGGTGAAGCGCGCGGCGACTTCTGCGACGCGGCCGGCGCCCTTCGTGACGACGACGAAGTTGATGACCGTCAAAATGAGGAACACGACGAGACCGACGAGGACGTTGCCCTCGACGACGAAGCGGCCGAACGCTTCGACGACCGATCCGGCGGACCCTTGCCCCTCGCCACCATGCAGCAGAATGAGGCGCGTAGTCGCGACGTTGAGGCTCAGACGAAGGAGCGTCGCGATGAGCACGAACGCGGGAAACGCGCTGAATTCGAGGGCGTCTTCGATGAAGAGCGCGGTGAGAAACACGCCGATCGCCAGGGCGATCGAGAACGCGAGGAGGAGGTCCAGGAGCTGCGGCGGCAGCGGCAGGACCATCATCAGGACGACGCCGATGATGCCCATCGGCACGGCGGCGTCCCACTTGCTCCCCTTCGGTGTTGCTACGGCGTCGACGGCCACGGGGCCGCACTAAGCACGGCGGGTGCCAGAGGGACCGGCGGGCCGGCGCACGCACGATCGCGGATAGCGGTCGTAGGAGCGCTCCAACGCGGCACATGTACGACAAAGGCACGATGCTGCGCGATGCGGCAGTTCGATTTGCGAAGCCCTAGAACCGCTTAAGGAGCGCGGAGCCGGTCCCGTAGGTACCCGTTGGCGGGGGGCTACGGGTTCCCCATTCCCGGGAATGCCCGGGTGGAGGTCTTCGGTGAAGGACAGCGAGCTGAGCGTCTTGATCGTCGACGACAGCGAGAACGACGTGGCCCTGATCGAGGCGGCGCTGCGGCGCGCGGGGCACACGGTGCAGGCGCGCCGCGTGTACGACGAAGCGACCATGCAGAATGCACTCGACGTCGCACGCTGGGACGTGGTGCTCTGCGACTCTTCGATGCCGGGCTTCAGCGCCGGGCGGGCTCTCGAGCTTCTCGGACACCGCGGGCTCGCCGTTCCTTTCATCGCCGTCTCGGGGAACACTGATTCATCCGCCGCCGACCATGCCATCGGCCTCGGGGCGCGCGACTACGTTCGCAAAGACGATCTGGCGCGGCTGCCGTTGATCATCGAGCGCGAGCTCGCGCCGCGCGCCGAAGCCACGCCTCGTGCGCCGACGGCGGCCCATTCGCGCGTCTTGTTGATCGACGACGACACGAAGTTGATCCGCGCCTACCAGCGTGTCCTGTCGTCGCTCGGCTCCGCCGTCGAAGCGACGTCCAGCGCTCGCGAAGCGCTCGAGTGGCTCTCCTCGCGGGCCTTCGACGCTGTCGTGACCGACGTCCACATGCCGGAGATGACCGGGCTCGAATTCCTCGTGGCCGTGCGGGAGCGCGACCTCGACCTCCCGGTCATCCTGATGACGGGGGAGCCCTCGCTCGACTCCGCCATGCGCGCGGTGGAGTTCGGCGCGTTCCGGTATCTGGTCAAGCCGGTCGATCTTGCCTATCTCGATATCCTCATCCGGCGAGCCGTCCAGCTTCGACAGCTCGCGCGATGGAAGCGACAGGCCCTCCAGGTGGACGGCGTCGCGGACGCGCGGCCGGGCGATCGCGCCGGGCTGGAGGCACGCTTTGGATCGGCCCTCGAAAAGCTCTGGATGGCCTTCCAGCCGATCGTGTCCTGGCGCGGGCGACGGGTCTTCGGCTATGAGGCCCTCGTCCGAACCTCGGAGCCTACGCTGCGAAGCCCGGCGGATCTGCTCGACGCGGCCGAACGGCTCGGCCGCCTCCATGAGCTCGGACGGTGCATCCGGAGGGCCGTTGCGGCAGCTGCGTGCTCCGCTCCGCCGGCCACGGACCTCTTCGTCAATTTGCACTCGGCGGACCTCAACGACGACGAGTTGTACGACATCGCTGCGCCGCTCGCGCCGTTCGCCGAACGCGTCGTCCTCGAGATCACCGAGCGCGCGTCGCTCGACGATGTCCAGGGGGTGCAGAAGAAGATGGAGCAGCTTCGCCTACGAGGCTATCGCATCGCCGTCGACGATCTCGGAGCTGGTTACGCGGGCCTCAACAGCTTCACGTTGCTGGACCCGAAGATCGTCAAGCTCGACATGACGCTCGTGCGCGACGTCCACTCGACGCCCCGCAAGCAACGAGTCGTCGAAGCGATCGTGCGACTGTGCGGTGACCTGGGCATGCTCGTCGTGGCCGAGGGCGTCGAAAGCACGTCGGAGCGGGACATGCTGGTCGATCTGGGATGCGACCTGTTGCAGGGCTATTGGTTTGCCAAGCCCGAGGCGGGATTTTGCACGCCGCGGTTCTAGGGACGGCCGTGGTCTCGCGGCGAAACATTCCTAAATAAACGCGCCGCATCCCGCGGAAAAGCCTGTACATCGCAGCGACTGGGAGGTCTGCCCCGCCGAAGCGACGGGATCCGCTCGTGGTAACGCGGAGCCCATGAGAAACGCTTGCTTCTCGTTCCGCGGTCTCGCCGGTTTCCTCGGGGCTGCCTTCGTCACGGCGTCCGCGGTCGCGGCTTGCGGGGGCGGTTCGAGCGGAGGCGCCTCGGGCGCCAGCAGCTCGGGCACATCGGGCTCGACGACCGGTACGGCCGGCGGATCCACGGGCTCGGACGTGGACGCGGGCGCGAGCCCGGACACCAGCGTCACGATGAACATGCCCACGGATGCCGGGGCGGTGAGCGCGCAGGCCGGCAACTGCGCCAACCCGACGGTGCCGCTCGTCTTCTCGCCCATGTATTCCGCGTACATTCCGGGCAGCACGGCGCAGACGTTCTCGCTGCCCGTCGTGACCAGCGACCTGAACCCCGCGACGTGGAGCCTCTCCGATCCGACGCAAGGCAATCTCCAGACGGAGTCCTTCGAAGTCGGCGGCAGCCTCGCGCCCGGCGTTCTCGTCACGCTCGCGGGAACCGGCAACGCCTCCGGGCAGGTCACGGTCATCGCGGTCGAAAGCGACGGAACGTGCGGAACGGCGGTGCTCACGATTACGCAGAACACCGAGGACGACTGGAACATCGGCAATGCCCGCTACAACGACGGAGTCGCGCTCCACGTAAACGGGCCCGGCGGCGGCCCGGGAGACGGCGGATTCGATGGCCGCGGTGACGGCGGCGGCGCCGGCGGAGATCGCGCGGACGGGGGTGAGGGCGGCACGGGCGGAGGTCGCGGCGGGTTCGATGCGAGTGCCTTCGACTTCGAAGGTGGCCTCGGCGGCTTGGCCGGGCTCCTCACCGACGACGGCGGGAGTTACTACGAGACCGACGGCGGCACCGCGTGCACGAACTGCCACGGGCCCACGGCGACCACGGGCCCCTACAAGACCGTCTCGCACACGCCGGAGCAGACCGGCGGGTTCAGCGACATGGACCTCCAGAACATCATCTGGAATGGCGAGATCCCGGACGGCGGTTACTTCGATCCGACGGTGATCGATTCGACGTGCGACGGCGGCCCGACCTGCACCTCGCAAGCGTTGGCCGTCTGGCACGGCTTTCACCGATGGACGGACATCACTTCCGACGAGCTCCCCGGCGTCATATGCTATTTGCGATCCTTGGCGCCCCAGGCGCAAACGGGGCAATCCAACTTCGGCGGCGCGACCTTCCGGTCGCGTGACGGCGGCCGGCCGTGAGAGGGGCGACGGCGGGGCTCGCGGACCTCTCGCGCGCCTCGCTCCAATCCCTGGTTTCTCTGGCCTCGATCGCGGCGCTCGCGCTGGCCGCCTCTGGCTGCGGCGATGACGTCGACGAGGGGCCCCTCCTCCCGAACGATGGGTCGGCGGACGCCGGCCCGGCCGTGCCCGACGCGAGCGCGCTCGACGCGCCGCCGTCCCCACCGGGCGACGGCGCCGCGTCGAGCGATGCCGGCGCCGCACCCAGTGACGCCGAGGCGGGGCCCGATCCATGCGCGGGCGAGAGCGTCCCTCCCTCCACGCTCGCGTGCACCGGGCTGTATGCCAACTTCGCGACCAAAGAGCTCGCCGCCAACGCAATGGCCTATACGCCGGCCGCGCCGCTCTGGTCCGACGGAGCGCAGAAGCAGCGATGGATCGAGCTGCCGCCGGGCACGCAAATCGACATTTCGAATCCAAGCGAATGGACGTTTCCTGTCGGGACGAAACTCTTCAAAGAATTTCGCATCGACGGCCAACGGGTCGAGACCCGGCTGTTTCAGAAAACGTCGGCCACCTTTTGGGTCTACGCGACGTATGCCTGGTCGGCCGACGATTCGTCCGCGTTGATCAACTACGGCGGTCCGGTCCCCGTCGGCGATTCCGGCGCGAGCTGGACCATCCCGACGAACGACGACTGCAACGAGTGCCACCGCGGGCGGCAGGATCGCATCCTGGGGTTCGAGCAAGTGAGCCTCGGCCTGATGAGCGCCCAGGGCCTCACCCTCGCGTCGCTGGTCGAGCAGGGACTCGTGACGCCAGCGCCGGCGAGCACGAGCCTCACCATCGGCGACGACGGCACCGGTCTCGCGGGCCTCGCGCTGGGCTGGATCCACGTCAATTGCGGCGTGAGCTGTCACAACTCGAACCCGAACGCGGCGGGCTACGGCTCGGGGATGCTCCTGCGCCTCGACCCGACGCAGCTCGACGGGACGCCGCCCAACGCCGCCACCTGGGACGTGCTGAGCACGACGATCAACGTGCCATGTGTCTCGGGAAGCATCCTCGGCGAGCCTCGGATCGTGCCGGGAAGCCCATCGAACAGCGTCGTCTACGAGCTCATGAACGAACGAGGCACGCTGCAAATGCCGCCGATCGCATCTGTGCTCGTGGACACGCCGGATGTCACGGTCGTGGGCGATTGGATCGCGGCCATCGGAAGCGGCGGCGGTGGCGCCACCGACGCCGGCGGGGCCGATGCGTCGTTTGGCCGCGGGGGACGGGACGCATCGGTCCCAGTCGACGCGGGACCGCGGGGCGGCGTTGCACCGGACGGCGAGAGCGAGGTTCCCGAGGCGCAGGAACCTGAGACCGGCGCCGTAAGGGAGATGGACGACGCCGGCTCTGCGGATGGTGCGACCGAAGACGCAACACTCGGCGCGACCGGTGCGACAACGAACGTTGACGGAGGCACTGAGGACAGCGGGCCGTCCGTCGGTGACGACGAAGCCGGCGACGACGCTTCCATGCAATGAATCGACGCGCCATTCGCGTCCCTCCGTGACGAACACCGTCCTTTCGACGCCTGCACGTTCCTTGCTACCGGTACAAAGCGCTCGTTGAGAGCAACGGTTCCAAGGGAGCACTTGGGCGGATGAGGGCAGATCTTGCGGTGGATCGGAGCGCGGCGGAGCATGCGCGCGTCGTTTATGTCGAGGACGATGCCCGTCTGGGTGCACTGACCTCGCAGTACTTGCGTGTCGAAGGAATCGAAGTCTTGCTGGTCACTCGCGGAGACGAAGCCGTCGCGGCGATCTGCCGCGCAAAGCCCGACGTGGTGCTGCTTGATCTGACGCTGCCGGGTGCGGACGGATTCGAAATCTGCGCGGCTCTGCGCCGCCACCTGGACGTGCCGATTATCATGGTCACGGCGCGATCGGAGGAGGTCGATCGGGTGCGAGGGCTCGATGCCGGGGCGGACGACTACGTGCCGAAGCCCTTCTTCCCCGCGGAGCTTCTCGCGCGCATTCGCGCGCACGCGCGCCGGGCGAAAGGCAAGATCGGTCCCTCACGCGAGCGCCTCGCGGTCGGCGATCTCGTCGTAGACCCGACGACGATGACCGCGAGCTTGAAGGGACAGCCGCTCGTGCTCACGACCTTCGAGTTCGGCCTCTTGCGGGTCTTCGCGGAGCGCGCGGGCCAGGTGCTCGGTCGCGAGCAACTGCTGGAGCTCGTTCACGGGTCGGCCGACGAAGCGTTCGACCGCTCCATCGACGTGCACGTGTGCCGGCTACGCCAGAAGCTCCGCGACGATCCACGCAATCCCCGACGGCTGAAGACCGTGCGAGGCGTGGGATACCTTCTCACGCCGGAACGTTTGTAGGCTGCACGCGCTCTGCCTGGTGTGCCCTGCTTTTGCGCGCTCCTAGCCGCGCGCCTTCGCGCCCGCGAGCTGCCCCAGGCCCGCCGGCGCCGGCACGGCGATGCGCAAGGTCGTGCCCAAGCCTTCGAGCGGCGTCGCAGCGTCGATCGTCCCGCCGTGGGCTTCCACGATGCGTTTGGCCAACGTCAGACCGAGGCCGACGCCGCCCGCGTCGCGCGAGCGGCTGCGATCCGAACGGAAGAACGGCTCGAAGATACGTGCGCGGTCCTCGGGCGGAATTCCGATGCCCTGGTCGCTGACTTCGAAGACGATGAAGTCATCGTCGTCCGCACGCGCGCGCAAGCCGACAGGCGTCTTCGGATCGGGCGAATACTTGTGGGCGTTGTCGAGCGCGTTGTCGAGCGCACGGCGTAGCAGCACCGCATCGACCCGCACCGCCGGCAGTCCCGGATCGACGCGCACGTCGAGCAAGCGTTTGGGATGATGGGCGCGGAAACGCTCGGCGGACCGGTCGCACAGCGTCGCGGGGGCTACCGCTTCGAGATGGAGAGCGAAGCCGCCGCTCCCTTTGGCGCCGCGGGTCTCCCTGTTCTCCTTGCCTCGACCTGCGTCCTCGATCTGCAACCGGGTCGAGGTGATGATGTCATTGACCAGCCCTTCGATCTCGCTGAGGTCCTCGTTGATTTCGGCGAGCGATCCCACGCGCTCCTCGTCGCTCGCTCGCTCCACGAGGCCGAGGGCGACGCGGATCCGCGCGAGGGGCGTACGAAGCTCGTGCGAGACGTTCGCGAGGAGCTCGCGCTCGGTCTTCAGGAGCTGCTGGATGCGGCTCGCCATCTGGTCGAAGGATCGGCCGACGTCGCCCAACTCGTCGGCGCGCCGCAGGTCCACGCGCACGCCGAGGTCTCCCTCCCCGAGCGCAGCCGCGGCGCGCGATAGCTTGGTGAGCGGCCCGAGGATCCATCGCGCGGTCAAGTAGGAACCGACGCCCACGATCACGAGCCCGCCCACGAGAAACGTCGCCAGGGGCGCCACGGGCGGGTGACGTAGGTGTGGGCCGCGCTCGATCCAAGGCTCGCTCGGGTGCGCAGCCCAGGCCTCGGGCAGCCGATGCGGCGTGTGCACCGGCCGAAGCAAGTAGCCGACGCCCGCAACCGCGGCAGCGAGGACGAACAGCTGCAGAAAGCCGATGAGCACGAGCCTCCAGGCCAGACGATGCCGCGAAGGTGGGCGCACGAGGCCGAGTATCGCGCTGATCGCCGGCGATGAGCGGGCGCGAAACGAAGCGAAACATGGCGGGTGGCGACGCGCGTCGAGAGGGCCCCGCGGAAGCCCTCAGAGCCATCCGCCGACGATGAGCGAGAGACTCAACGTCGTCTCGCGATTCTGAACGGCGACCGCGTTCGGAACGGCGGGATCGGACACCTCGCGCGACAGGTCCTGGTAAATGCCGGGCCCGAACCCGACGAACGCGTGCGACGCCGGGTGGACGAGGAGCGGCGCGTAGAGTGCGACGGCGAAGATCGCCTCCGAATCCTGGTTCTGCGCGCCTGCCTCCGTCTCGTTCTCGAAGTACGATCCGAATCCCAGCTCGCCGACGGGATAAAAGGAGAGCCAGCGGGCGATCGGTAGATCGAACCCGAGGCGAAACCACAGCATCCACGTCGCGTCGTCGTATTCGACGGGGGCGCCGGTTGCGGCGTCGGTCCCTTTCTCGCTGGAACCGGACACACTCAGTGCGCCGCCTATCGAGAAGTGCGACGCGACGAAATAGTCGACAGACCCGCCGACGCCCCCGCTCAACGTCGACGCGGATGTGGCGGCACGCGAGAAATATTCGACGGCGGCGACGAGGTTATTGCTCAGAACGAGCTCGCCCCGATCGCCGAAGCGGGATGTCTCCGGAGGCTCCTCGGTCGACTGCGACGCGGGCTTGCCTCCCCAGTACGCGCCCGCTACGAAGCTTGCACCGATGGTCGTTCGCTGCGCGCCCACGTTCGCGGGGCCTGTGACCCCACCGAAGTCGTGAAAGAACTCGGGGCCGAAGCCCAGCACGAAGTGCGGCGCGGGATGAAACAAGAGCGGCGCGTAGATGGCGATGTACGGTCCGCTCTGATCGGTGGAAGGCGCACCGATGCCATTCGATACGATCGATAGCGATTGGCCCGATACGAGGCTTTCGCTCGTATGGATCGACTCGTAGCCCACCGTAAGGCGCGGAAAGAAAGAGATGCTTTGGCCGAGAGGAATGTTCACGCCGACGCGCGGCCCCACTTGGACGCTCGTCGTTCGCGTCGCCACGAGGCTGCCGTCGGCGCCGTAGCCCCGGTCATCGGTGTACGAGACCCCAACGGCCAGGCCGAGCGAGACACCCCGGACGACGAAGTAATCGACTTCCGGAGCGAAGTTGTAGCTGTCGAACCTCGCGGCGCTCCCATCGAAGGAGGACAGAGACGCGCTGATGTCCGACCCGCCGAGTACCGCGATCTGGCCGTCCGCACCGAAG
>Ga0210391_10002786_pt1 | contig 14988 bp, 16 predicted proteins | sample IncBWC12OmetaG_FD_160573 | JGI IMG/M metagenome (GOLD analysis project Ga0210391, IMG submission 160573) | Forest soil microbial communities from Barre Woods Harvard Forest LTER site, Petersham, Massachusetts, United States - Inc-BW-C-12-O ... | reverse complement strand
CTAAGCGTCACGACACCATCGCGATCATTGTCAACAGCCGGGTCATCGGTTAGCCGCTGTTACGAACAGCTTTCTCGGGTTCGCCTGGGGTTCGGGTATTCAATGAGCGGCACGTCTTACACCCGACGAAAAAAATAGACGATGAGAAGAATGAGGAGCACCGTTCCAAGACCGATATACATAGAGTTCTCCGGTTGGGCCGAGTTCTCATAGAAACATAAGAAAGCCAGCCAGTCGGGACGCTACCGCACTCAACGCTGCCTTACAGAGAGAATGTGCAACTAAACCGATCGCTATGAGGTGCAGCGTACAGATAATCGAGAATCATCGATGGTTTACTGCGGCATGTGCCTATCCCTCTACCCCCAGGAATTGCAATGAAGACTCGAGCCGTCAGCCTCGCGATAGTGATGCTCGGCGCAACAGGAGTTGCGTTTGCGGACCAGGATGACCATCACTGGGAACGGGACCATGACCATTACAAGGGCCATGGCTGGTCCGATCAACGAAATGCACCAGTGCAAGCCCCAGAGATCGATCCATCGTCCATTGTGGCCGCGCTGACGCTGCTTGGCGGCGGATTGGTGGTGCTGCGCAGCCGGGGCTCAAAGAACTCGAAAGACTAAGCCGCGAACGACCGGTGCCGATCTGAAGTGTGCTCGACACTCGATCGGGCACGCGCGTGCTTTAGGACCTTGTTGCGGGGATCTGCGGAGAGTCGGCGTCCAGCGCCCAATCATGTTTGTTGCCGTACAGACAACATTCATTCAATAGGATAAAAACCGCTACGCAGATATCTCATCTTTTTGCGGCTAGCGGACTCACATAAATGATTTTTGATCGAGGAAATAAAACCACTCCGACGTTGTCGTTGGTCCCGAGAGAAGACGCGGCGGCTACGGAGGTCCCGGGAATTCATGCACTCGCGACATGGCCGAGGAAGCGCGATGAACCAAATGAACACCTCAGGCGCGAAAATGCCAATCTGCGCGCCATTTTGGCCAAAACCCAGGCGGAATTGACTTGCGCTCTGCATCGAGAGCAGCGTTCGCTCTTTTTGGCCTTTCACGATGATCTGACCGCGTTGCCGAACCGCCGGTTTTTTCTCGAGCGCCTTGGCAGCGCGCTCAAGACTCAAGATTCAATTCCTGCCCACGTCGCGGTGATTTATCTCGACCTCGATGGTTTCAAAGTTCTTAACGACACCTATGGGCATGCGAACGGTGATGCACTGCTCGGTCTGATCGCAACGCGGCTCGCCCACGCGCTGCGCGCAGAGGACCTGGTGAGCCGCATCGGCGGTGATGAATTTGCGTGCCTGATTACCGGTGTGTCGTCCCGGGAGCGTTTGCAGCACATCGCATTGACACTATTTGAAGTGGTGAGCGCCCCATTCAAGATCGGTGCGCTGTCACTCAACGTGCGGCCGAGTATCGGCGTGGCGATGTCCCATGGATGGGACAACCGTCGAGACACTCATGCAGGCAGCGGATGCCGCGATGTATGGAGCCAAGCGGAATCGATCATCGTTCTCATTTTCAAGCCGGCTGCATGTGGTTCCACATGAGCTTGCGCAACGCCTTCCTGGTGGCGAGAGACCAGAGTCTCTGCCCAATTCTACTCAGTAGCAGCCTTGAACTGTACAAAATCAGTCGAGTCGGTGCGGTAGCTGGGTTCGCCGGCCCTCATTTGCGTACGCCGATTCTTCAGCTCGCGAGCCTGCTTGCGCAGTTCCCGGCTTTCGAGACTCAGCATATATCGTTCTATGCCATCAGCGCTGGCGAGCGCTGCCTTATCACGCGATGCCGCCCTTACGGCAAGGGACCGAATCTGGAACGCAATATGGTCCACGGCATTCGAGTCGTTGCCAATGGCGGCGACAAGAAGTCCGTCTGCATCCAGTTCAGTATGATCAACCACGATTTGCGACTCCATCACCGGCTCGCCCCTGCCCTTGATGGCGTCAAGCGTAGCGGGTCGGGTCGATAGAATGTTCTTGCCATCCGGGCCATTCGATGTTTTGAAGTAGTAAATGTACACGTCACACATGGATGGCACTCCAATACGCTGCTGTCCTAGAACGCAGTAGATCGTAGGCGTTATCTTACATTCCGTCGGTGCAGTGGCGTACGGAGCGGACAATCAGCGCGGAAATCGGGCAATGTTGCGCTCAATATACTTCCTATGTACGCTACCGTGCGTAGTGACGCCGCACAAACTGATTTCGCCCCGCCAAGTCCGATTATGAAGAGGGGCAGATCGCACCGGGAGACGCCGCGGTGAGTTCCGTTAATACGCTATCGCCTGACCGAAAAGCCAATCATTTGCTGGCTGCATTGCCTGATGCCGAATGGCAGCGCTGGCTGCCGGAACTTCAATTTGTCGACATGCCTTTGGGACAGGTGTTATATGAGTCGGGTACTACGCTCGGTCACGTGTACTTCCCGACTACCTCAATCGTCTCGCTGCTATACGTTATGGAAAACGGATCCTCGGCAGAGATAGCAGTCGTTGGAAACGAGGGAATCGTTGGCATCTCGCTGTTCATGGGAGGCGGATCCACACCGAGCCGGGCGGTGGTGCAAAGCGCCGGCGGGGGATTGCGATTGGACGCAAAGGCGTTGAAAACTGAGTTCGACCAAAACGGTCCGGTGCTGCATTTGCTGCTGCGCTACACGCAGGCGCTGATCACGCAGATGGCGCAGACTGCCGTATGCAACCGCCATCACTCGCTGGATCAGCAACTATGCCGCTGGCTGCTGCTGAGCTTGGATAGACTGCGGGGCGATGAGCTCGTGATGACCCAAGAACTGATCGCGAACATGCTGGGCGTGCGTCGCGAAGGGGTGACTGAGGCAGCGCTCAATCTACAACGAGTAGGCCTGATCCGCTACGCACGTGGGCGCATATCGGTGCTGGACCGCGCCGGTCTGGAGAGGCGCACCTGCGAGTGTTACGCAGTCGTCAAGACAGAATATGACCGACTGCTGCCTGCCAAGCGCGCCACGTAGCAGCTGGCAGAGGTAGTTAGCGCCGATTAGTTAGCTAACCTGGTCTGCCGCGCACGAGCAGCAGACCCCCAACTACAATCGCGCAAATACCAGCCCAGACGGGGATATTGACGTATTGCTTTTCGTTAACCGACATGTGGAGCGGACCTACGTCAGCCTGATGAGTCGCTTTGGTGTAGCTGAACCCACCATAGGCGAGCCCCAAGACCCCGGCTACGATTAGGAGCATCGCTGCCAACTTGTTTGCGTTCATATCAATTCTCCTTGCTGAGACCAACAATCGCGCTCGCGACACTTCAGCGCAAGTCGAGCTTTTCAATTACCTCAGGTGCAGCGTGCCACTTCCAAACAATCCGATGAGTCCAACAGCAATCAGGTAAAAAGCGACGATGTAGTTCAAAAGTCGTGGAACGATCAGAATTAAAATGCCAGCGATCAGCGAGACGATCGGTGTAAGACTCAGGTTCAGATTCATGGAGACACCTCGGGGCAACAGTTCGAAGCAGATAGGCGGTGCGCCGGTTCATTGTTGTGCGCGCTGCGCGCTTTGTGATGATGCACCGAGGTGCCCCAAGAGGCTGTGCGCTGGCGTACACAGCGAGAGACTTGGCATGAAGCACATTGAGGGGAAGTGTGCTGCGAGGGAACTGGTCTATTTTCAATGAGCAGCGAGATGCAAAATGCGCGGTAGTGCTAATGTGTTTTCTGAGTGAACCACAGTCCCGGTTTACCCCTTTTATTCAGCCCGATGCTGAGCAAAGCCGACTTAGATTCAAATAGGCGTGCGATGGGCAGACCCTCCTGATGAACGCGTCGCGCAAAAATCTCTGCTTGGCTCATCACGCGAAAATTCAATTCGCCGATGCCCAAGGCACGTGTTTGAATGCGATTATCCGCGGCCAGATCCGACTGCCCGAGATCCAAACGGCGGGTCGTGGAGGGAAAGGGTTCGGAGGCGGGTGCAGTTGCACCTTCGTGACTGATTGCCGAAGGGGAAAAACCGGGTGGTCTTAGATCCAGGTTCGTGGTTGGCGCAAATTGCTGGCGGGCGACTGGTTGACTACGTAGAGATACTGAGCGTGCGGAAGCGATGGCGGAGGACCGACCACCCCAGCTGAAGGGAGGAGAAGCGACGGCCGAACAGGACAAGCAGAGGCCGCACACCCCCGCCGCGACACGTATCGGTCGACTCAATTCCAACGCGAATTTTCCATCGCTGAAATACATCTAGAATCTCTGCGAGCAATTCTAATTTCTCATTGGAGCATGAGCGGGTCAGCCTGTCGGGACGCTGCCGTACGTACCGCAGTCTTCCCGGGTGGAAGGTTTTGGCAAGCATGCGTGTCGCTGCGTGTCGCAGCGTACCGACTCGCTGTGGTATTGCGTCTATTGTGAGTGGCATCGCCGGTTTCAATCATCGGTACCACGAATGGAGTCTCTCTCATGAGTACGGTTAAACGCATTTCTGCGCTCATTTCAATCGTCGCGATTTTGGGTGTGTCTGGTTGTTTCTGGGGTCGAGGTGGCTGGGGTGGTCACGGCGATCACCAAGGCGATCATCACGAAGGCGATCGGGGTTCGGAACACTACAGTCACTAATTTCGTGGTGGCCGTGGTTGACGGCCTGGCGCATTCCTCACTGGACTGAGAACGACCGCAGCAGGCAATCCCTGATTGAACTATGTACGTTAGCGCACCGACGCGTTATGGCACTTAGGTGATGATCATCGCTGGTTGACTAGCCGCGGAGCGACCGCTCCAGGCTTCAACCGTTGTCTTCACCGCTTCAGCTGGGCAAAACGGGTATATGCGTATCGGTAAGAAAGATATCGGTAGCGCGGCCGTGATGCTGGACGCGCCTTCGCAGGAAAGGCTCGACATCGCCTCAACGCTGCAACGCGCAATCTTTAACAGCGCGAATTTCTCCAGTATTGCCACCGATGCCAAGGGCATCATTCAGATTTTCAATGTCGGCGCCGAACGCATGCTCGGATTCACGGCCGCGGAAGTTACCAATAAGATCACACCGGCAGACATTTCCGATCCTCAGGAAGTGATTGCACGAGCCAAACTGTTGAGCACGGAATTAGCCACGCCGATCGAGCCGGGTTTCGATGCCTTGGTGTTCAAGGCATCGCGCGGTATCGAGGACATATACGAGCTGACCTATATCCGCAAAGACGGCAGCCGCTTCCCGGCGGTGGTCTCCGTCACTGCGTTGCGCGACGTGCACGATGCGATCATCGGGTATCTTCTCATTTGCACCGATAACACGCTGCGCAATCGATTCGAAACCGAACAGAAGCGGCTCGATCAGCGTCTGCGCGATCAGCAGTTCTATACCCGTTCGCTGATCGAGTCGAACATCGACGCTCTCATCGCGACGGATCCATCCGGCATCATTTCAGACGTCAACAAACAGATGGAGGCACTCACCGGCTGTACGCGCGACGAATTGATCGGTGCGCCGTTCAAGAACTACTTCACGGATGCCGAGCGCGCCGAAGCGGGAATCAAGCGCGTGTTGAGTGAAACCAAGCTGACCAACTACGAACTCACCGCGCGCGCCCGTGACGGCAAGGAAACGGTCGTATCCTACAACGCCACGACGTTCTACGACCGGGATCGGACCTTGCAAGGAGTGTTTGCGGCGGCCCGTGACATCACTGAGCGCAGAATTCTCGATCAGGCGCTGCAGGAAACAAACGTTGCTTTGCAGGGCGCCAAGCTTGCGGCTGAAAAGGCCAATCTTGCGAAGTCGGATTTTCTCTCCAACATGAGCCATGAATTGCGTTCTCCGCTGAATGCGATTCTCGGATTCGCGCAACTCATGGAATCGGGTACCCCGCCGCCGACGCTTGCCCAGAGGCAGAGCATCGACCAGATCCTGCAAGCGGGTTGGTATCTACTGGAACTCATCAACGAGATCCTCGATCTGGCGCTGATCGAATCGGGCAAATTATCGTTGTCGCCTGAGCCCACCTCGCTCGCCGACGTACTGAGTGATTGTCGCGGCATGATCGCACCCCTGGCAGTGAAAAGCGGCGTCGGGTTGACCTTTCCGCGTTTCGCGGATGCGCCGTTCGTCAAAGCAGACCGAACACGAGTCAAACAAGTTCTCATCAATTTGCTTACCAACGCTATCAAATACAATCGTGCCGGCGGCAGCGTCGAGGTGATCTGCACAATGAGCGCGACGCAGCGCACCCGGATCGCCGTCCACGATACCGGCAATGGATTGTCGCCTGAAAAACTCGCGCAGCTGTTCCAGCCTTTTAATCGCCTCGGACAGGAGTCCGGCAGCGAAGAGGGGACGGGCATCGGCTTGGTGGTGAGCAAGCGATTGACCGAATTGATGGGCGGTGAAATCGGTGTGGAAAGCACGGTCGGCAAGGGCAGCGTATTCTGGATCGAGTTGCACGCGACCCAGGCACCGCAACTCGCCGCCGTCGCGACCGAACACGGGGAGGACGCACGCGCACGCGCGCCCAGCGACGCACCGTATACCCTATTGTGCGTCGAGGACAACCCGACGAATTTGATGTTGGTCGAGAAACTCATGGAACGGCGGCCTGACATTCAGCTATTGGTCGCGACGGACGGTATCCGCGGCATCGAAAAGGCGCGCGCTGCGCGGCCGGATGTGATTCTGATGGACATTAACCTGCCCGGAATCAGCGGGCTCATCGCCCTCGGTATCCTGGCGGAGGATCCGGAAACCGCAAGCATTCCGGTGATTGCGCTCAGCGCCAACGCCATGCCGGTTGACATCGAGAGGGGACTGGCAGCAGGATTTTTCCGCTATCTCACCAAGCCGATCAAAGTCAACGAGTTCATGGACACGTTGGATAGTGCCCTGGAACTTGCGAAACACCAGACAGAGCGCGCTGCCGTTGGAGGCACGCGATGATCGATGGCAAAGACATTCTCGCCGCGCAAATTCTGGTCGTCGACGATCAAAGCGCCAATGTGCTGTTGCTCACGCGCATGCTCGATGCGGCCGGGTACTGCAATGTGACCGCGACGATGAACCCGCTGGAAGTCTGCGCTTTGCACCGTAAGAACCGCTATGACCTGATTCTGCTCGATTTGCAGATGCCGGGCATGGACGGATTTCAAGTGATGGAAGTGCTCAAGACAAACGAGATGGACGGCTACCTGCCGGTCATCGTGCTCACGGCACAACCGGGCCACAAGCTGCGTGCGCTGCAGGCTGGCGCCAAGGATTTTATCAGCAAGCCTTTCGATCTCGTGGAGGTAAAAACCCGGATTCACAACATGATCGAAGTACGTCTGTTGTACCGGCAGCTCGAGCAATTCAATGCCGTGCTCGAAAAAACAGTGCAGGAGCGCACCGCCGAATTGCGCGAGAGCGAGGCGCGGTACCGCAGTCTTACCGAACTCGCCTCCGATTGGTATTGGGAGCAGGACGAGAGCGGCAGTTTTACCAAGGTTTCCGGGCCGGTCCTGGAAATGCTCGGCATCCGCGTGGATACGTTGATGGGTGAGACGCGCTCCACAGCGAAAGACGGCTGGGATGTGACCCAGCGCCAGGCGCTGCAAGCCAAGATCGGCGCGCGTCAACCGTTTCTGGACTTCACCTTGAGCCGCGCGAAACCCGACGGTTCATGCCAGCAGTTTCGAATCAGTGGCGAGCCTATGTTCAACACTGCCTGTCGTTTCTTAGGCTACCGCGGAATTGGCGTGGAAATCACCGCGGGGCATTAGGACGAAAGTCCCGAGTATCGACCTTGCCCGCAACACATCACCCCAATCAAAATCACCTGCTTGCCGCGCTGCCGACTGCGGAATTCGAGCGCTTGTCCCCGAGGCTGGAACTCGTCCCGATGTGTCTCGGCGACGCCCTCTACGAGCCCGGCCGGCATCTGGAACACGCTTACTTCCCGGTCACGGCCATCGTGTCGCTGCTGTATGTGACCGAGTCGGGCGCGTCGGCTGAGTTTACCGGCGTCGGCCCTGAAGGCATCGTCGGTATCCCGCTCTTTATGGGCGGCAATACAACGACGAGCTCCGCAGTGGTGCGCACGGCGGGACATGCTTACCGGTTGCAGCGTAACGCGCTTGCCGCGGAATTCACGCGTGCGGGCCCCGTGCAGCGCCTGCTGTTGAACTACACGCAGGTGCTGATCGCACAGATGTGTCAGACGGCCGCTTGCAATCGCCATCACTCGGTTGAGCAACAGCTCAGTCGCTGGCTCCTGTGGACCGCGGATCGACTACCTGCACAGCAATTGACCATGACGCAGGATTTGGTATCCAGCCTGCTCGGTGTGCGCCGCGAAAGCATCACCGAGGCGGCGGGGCGTTTGCAGCAGGTCGGTTTCATCCGCTATCGACGCGGGCACATTGACGTGGTGGACCGGATCGGCTTGCAATCCCGCGCCTGCGAGTGTTACGCCGCCGTCAAAAACGAGATGAATCGGTTACTGCCGGCAGCGCCGTCGCGCCACTAGTGAGGCATCCGTGCAGCTTTGCGAATGCTCGGTGCCGCAACACAGGCAGGGCACTCTCGTCGTGAGAAGTGCCCTGCCAAGGACATCGTCCTTTAGCTGCGCCGAGCCGCGATGGCTGCGCCGTCATCGGCGCCGATGACAACTTCTACGCGCCGATTCAGTTGCCGACCGCTCGATTCGGAATTGCTGGCGACCGGGTAGGACTTGCCGTAACCCTGAGTCGCGACACGAGCCGAGCTGATGCCTCGCGAAAGCAGGGCGAATCGCACGGCATCTGCACGCCGCTGAGACAGGTCCTGATTGAAGGAGTCGGTGCCGATGCTATCGGTAAATCCGTCAATTTGCACCAGCCGATCGGGGTGTTCCGTCAAGAACTGCACCAAGCGATCCAAGTTGCGTCCCGCCCCTGGGCTCAGGGTGGAGCTTCCAGTCTCAAACAACACATCACCGAGGGTAAGCACCAAGCCTCTATCAGTCGGCTTCGCTTTCAACGCATCGATTTCCGCCTGTAGCCGGGCGGAGTTTTCCGTCGCTTGATCACGCGCGATCTTCGCTGCGTCAGTAGCCCGGTTGGCACTGTCAACCTGGTTGTTACGCGCAGCCAACAAGATGCTATCTCGCTCCGCTTGCCCGGCGGCCACTCGCGCATCATCTGCCTTTGCCGCCCCCTTGAGCTGCGCGAGCCGCGCACTCTGCGCTGCCATATACGCCGGCTGCGCAATACCTGCCTCATCGTGCCGCATGGAGGCTGCATCAGCGACGGCTAAATCGGTTTTGGCCGACTGCAAATCCAATGCAGCATACTTTGCCGCGTTGGGATCAGCTTCGGCCGCCTGCACTATTGTGCGCGCGCTCTCCAGCGCCTCATTCGGCTTCGGCGTCGAGGCGCATGCAGCGATTGCCAGTGCGATACCCAAAGCGGTCAAGAATTTAATATTCATACAATGTCCTTATTGAGCTTGTGTTGAAGTGCGATTGGATTCCTGACGCAGTGCGAGCATGCTGGCATCAAATTCAGCCGCCGCCTTGGCCGCCCGCTCCTTCTGTGCCATGGCCTCCGCCACTTGCGCATCGATCGCCGCTTGGTTCGCCAGTGCGATCGCGGGCTTTGCTTGGTGATCCGCATTGGCCTTTTCGGCGCGTGCGAGTTTGTCGCGCGCAGATGCGAGTTCGACTGGCGCAGCCTGCGGCGCCCCGGATTGTTCCGCTCGTTGCACGGCGACCTTTGCGACGGCGATCGTTTCGTCGGGCACCGGACTGCTGGCATATGCCGCCGTCGCCGCAATGGCGGTCAGTGCGATCGCAGCCCCGATTGAATTCAAATGTCTCTTATCCATATTTAAGGAACCTTCTTTGTGATCGTCCAATTAAGTGATGCAGCGCGCCTTCGATGCAGCTGCTCCCGTTGCGCGCATGTGCGAAGGCAGCAAATCAATGCGTTCGAGCGCAACTCATTCTTGATAGAGGTGTGGCAGTCCCGACGCCGGAATAAAGTGCGCGGGTGCCCTTGCTAAACCGATAGCGAGGTGAGATGAGGCTATAAGCGTAATCGGTGAGCGCCTAGCGTTGGCATTATGCCTACCGCCGCTGCCACTGTCTGTGCGCTGTCGGACATACCCTTGAGCTTAGCTGCGGCGAGCTGCAGGTGCGCTTAACCGTCCAGGACCGCCATCAGCGCGGCGATCTTGATAGTTGCGAAATTGGAGAACGTGTCGGAGACCGCGTAGGGCAAGATGATCTGGTCTTTGTGACGCATCGCGCCACAAGTGTAGACGACATTCGGTACGTAGCCCTGCCGCTCGGAAGGTTCAGGCCGGATCAGGGGCTCGCGTGTCCGGGCGAGAACCTTGCAAGGGTTTGCCTTGTCGAGCAAGACCGCCCCGATCGAATACTTTCGGACTGGTCCCACACCGTGGGTCAGCATCAACCAACCCTGATCGAGTTCGATCGGCGACCCACAGTTTCCAATCTGCACGAACTCCCACGGGAATTGAGGTTTCACGATGGCAACGCCGCCGTCCCATGAATATAGGTCGTTCGAATAAATAAGATAGAGGTTTTCGTTGTCCTGGCGGGCAATCATGGCGTACTTACCGTCGATGCGGCGGGGAAACAATGCCATGCCCTTGTTCTTGGCGGCGGCCCCCCGCAGAGGCGTCATTCGGAACGACAGAAAGTCGTGCGTCTCGATCAACTCCGACCTGATCGCGCGCCCGTTGTAGGCCGTGTAGGTCGCGTAGTAGGTCTTTGTCCCGCTGTCCTCGAACTTTACGAAGCGGGCATCCTCGACGCCGTTTGATTGAGCCTCGGTGACGGGGAAAATCACTCGTTCGCTAATAGCTTCTTCCGATGTGAACACCAACTCGACATCCTCGCCGTCCGGACCTGAAATCCGGCTTTTCACAGTCGGAATGGATGCGAGCCGTGCCGTTTGATCGACGGCCACTTTGCCATCGGCATCAATGGAACCTGATCGAAATGTGATCGAGGATACATGTCCTTCCCCGACTGCACGCAGGCTCAGGATGAAGCGTTGACCGCCCTCGGGCGCGCCGGATTGGTCGAGATGAGCAACGATACTGGGATTGAATAACGCCGCCGCTTCGAAGGAATACTCGTGCATGAAATAGGCGCCGACCAGCCAACGCTGCTCCTTCGTGAAAGTCGCGTGGGCAGCTAAGGCTTCTTCCATTTCATTGGCGCGTGCCTCGAATACTTCGATGAGGTTGCGGTGGCGACTCTGGAAATTCTCGAGGACATCAGCCAGCTCTTTGGCAGCTGTCGCGGAATCGAGCGCCAAGACTCGATCGACGATATGATTCGCCCGCGTCTTGTCGGTGGCATTGAGGTCTCGCGGCTCGGTCGCCGGCCTGAATGGGCGCACGACAACTCTTGCCGGATCAGGGCGAAGATAAAGACCCTGACGGTTCAAAACCTGGGTAGTGACAAAATGTCCTTAGAGTGGGCTGAGGAGGAAGTCTAACGGGATTCAGGCGCGCAAAGCGAGAAGCGGCGCAGGTTTCGAACGATTGCCAGTCATGCGAGCAAGCTGGCGAATCTCAGCGAGACCCAGAAGGTAGGATACGACGGACTCACCACCTCTATTTTGATTGGCGCGGTCAGGATGCAGCCCATCGCGACAGCTGCCTGTTTCGACGTCGACCAGCGGCGACAACAAGTCGTTACTGCCGAGAAACCAGGCAAATGCCCGCTCGGCGTCATCCTTCCATTTGACGTCGCCGTCTGCGCGCCAGGCGGCGATACAGGCGGAAATTGAAGCCGCGGCCTCGAGAGGTTGCTGATCGAACGCCCGAGGCCGCGCTCGCTTGTCGCCGAAGCTGTCGGAGCCTACCGGCCGAAACACACCTTCCTCGGAAGTCTGCAGAGTCATGAGCCAACGCAAGGATCTTAGGCCCGTTGCTATGTAGCCGGATGCGCGAGCGGTAATGCCGGTAGTGATCAGGGCTTGCGGCAAGCGCGCGTTATCGTAGGCAAGGCCATCTTCGAACCACACCCAATCGCTCGTCTCAACTGACGCCATTATTGACATCAGTCTATCGGCTAGGAGGCGCCGCAGCTCTCGGGCGTACGAATCACTGGCGATCATGCCGCAGTAAGCGTCCAATCCGAGCAGCGTAAAGGCCCACGCGCGCGGCGAGGAAAAGCGTTCGGCTGCCGGCAAGGCTTCGGCGAATAGTGTGGCGGCCCACGCCCGGCGCGGCTCGCTGGCGTCTTTACAGGCACACTCGCCTAAAGCCCAGAGCGTGCGCCCGTGGCAGTCTTCCGAACCAAAATCCTCGAGCCAGCGCCGATCAAAATCCATGAAGTTACGAAACCGCTTAGGCGTAGGGTTCCAAGCGTGTTGCACGAAAGCAGCCAATCGCGATGTCAGCGTTTCCGGCAGGGGCTGTTCCCCCGGGGCATTAAGCGCACAGGCAACGAGCAGAGCGCGGGCATTGTCATCGACGCAATAGCCGTGTGCACGATCGGGTACGGAACAGACTGCATGTTGCAGAAGTCCTGTATCGTCACACATGGATAGAAAGTGGCTCAGCTGCATCGGCGGTGTAGTCGAGCTGTCGGGCAGGATGACGCAATCGCTGCGCCGCGCTATAACTCTTAGCGGTTGCGCATGCCGGGCCCTGTCAAAGACCTCCATGTAGCGCTCCGCTGTCCGCTCCCAAATCATCGAGCGGCTGCTGGAGTAGGCGAGCTTGCGCATAGCATTTCGTCGGGCATGGTCAGTAAGCAATCCCGCGATTTCAGTGCCGATTTCTTTTGGATCGTTAAATGGCACCAAGATGCCGCGGCCCTCCGCCAGCAGCTCCCGGGCATGCCAATAAGGCGTCGAGACGACCGCTTTGCCCAGCCCAAAACTGTAGGCCAGCGTGCCCGATGTCATTTGGGCTTCGTTAAGATACGGCGTGACGTAAACATCGCACATCGAGATGAAGTCGAGCAATGTCGCTTGATCGACAAAGCGGTTGAGAAAGGCGACATGATTCTCGATGCCTAGGGCGCGTGCGCGCGCTAGCAGGCTCTCACGGTACGCCTCACCTTCACACCGTACGAGGTTGGGGTGCGTCGCCCCAAGGACAACATATACGGCATCGGGACAGCGTTTCAGGATCGCAGGCATGGCATCGATCATGACTTCGATGCCCTTATTGGGAGAGAGCAGACCGAAAGTGAGGATGACTGGTTTGCGCCCGAAGCCAAGCTTGGCCTTGGCCGGTTCGGGTTCAGCGAAAGCAGAGTCAGGGATCCCGTGCGGGATGACCTCGATCTTTTCCGCCGGCACGGAGTAAACGCTAAGCAGCAGATCGCGGGCCTTCTCGGCCATGACTATTACCATGGTTGAGGCATCGACTATTTTGTTCAGTACACCGCGCTGCACCGCTTTTGGTTCCGCGAGAACCGTGTGAAGCGTCGAGACAAGAGGCATGGCGAGCCGCGGCAGCAATGCCAGTATGTGACTACCGGCTTCTCCGCCGAATATGCCGAATTCATGTTGCAGGCATGCAACGTGGAAATGCCCTTGATTCAGGAAATCAGCAGCGCGTGCATATTCCGACAAGTCTTCATCGTTGATTTGCAGTCGAACAGCCGGTGGATACTCGTAGGTACGGTCATGGTCGGTCATCGCCACGATGGCGGTGTCTAGATTCACGCGTGAGTTGGCAATCGCTTGCTGCAAATCGGTTGTGAAAGTGGCGATCCCGCAGCGGCGCGGAAGAGAGTTACCGATGAACGCCAAACGACGGCTGGATGTCACGGGTGCATCCCATGAGCGGACGACTCGAGGTTGCCGCAATCGACTTGGTGCAGCGCATTGGTAACGGGAATTTTCCTTGGGCCGTGATCGCCGGGGGCCGTGGCTGATGGCACGACGGGGAGAGCATGAGTCGCGCGCAACAACCTGAAGCGCGTATCAAGGCACAACACCCTACAGCTCTGAGCAATTACCGTCTGTGCGGCGTCCCACGTAGCCTGAAAGTATGGACATGCTGCTTCTTTACGCCGGCGGTGCGCCTAAGTTGACCTGCGCATGCTCACGAGCGCGTATCATCCTGCGTATGGCTGTTGTGTGACGAGGTACTTGTGGAAGAAAACCAGAAGAGAGAGGAGTTCGACACTGGTCTTGCTAGGATCAGGCACGAAATAAAAGGTCGCCTTGTACCGCACGGGTTTTTCGGCAGTGTGACCTACAATGACGTTGAGGCAGCGGATCATGTACTCACCGGTTCGAAGATCGAAATTACCGTGAATGGAAGAACTGTAGAAAGATCATTTAGTCGGCAGGAGATCGAGGCCTGCCGTCTTAGAGTGGGCGGTGCGGTTTTGTTAGGCGTAATATCGATGGTGGACGACCTCGCCGCCTAGCGAGACATTGGGTCGCATCTAGTTCCTTTGCAGGTGTGCGTTAGTAAAACCGCAGGCAAAGTGCGCTAGCAGACGGACAACGCGACGCAACATAGGTCATGTTCGGGCGGCTTATGCAGGAACTGCTGCACCAAATCGATAGCGATTACTATCGCTTCGCGCGATTACTCATTGTGCGCGCCGAACTCGAACAATTACGCCACCGGCGCCCGACAATGGATGACGTTGACAGACGGAGCAAAATTCCTCTCGGGATGTCGCGCTCACCCGAGGCACTTGGAGACGGAAGACCCGCCCATCAACCGTGATTCCAGGGTCGCCTTTACCGACGCTCCGATTCCTTCAAGACGAATGCGATTCGGGTGCCTATCCATTCTGGCGCTCGGTTCTTTGAGTCTGCGGCGAGCCCTGCCGTTTTTTGCTGCATTATGTCATCGCTCCGCTGTCCTATGGTCCCGAGGAATTCGGGCATTTGACGCGCGTGTTGGCGGCGAATAGTCTGAATCGTCAAAGAAGACGATCCAAGGGATGAACGGCAGCGCAAGAGTGTGCAGATGAAGTTCTTCGGCGGACTGTCGGCGCCCGAGATCGCGGAGGCGCGCGGATCATCACTTGCGACA
>Ga0210391_10002783_pt1 | contig 14999 bp, 6 predicted proteins | sample IncBWC12OmetaG_FD_160573 | JGI IMG/M metagenome (GOLD analysis project Ga0210391, IMG submission 160573) | Forest soil microbial communities from Barre Woods Harvard Forest LTER site, Petersham, Massachusetts, United States - Inc-BW-C-12-O ... | reverse complement strand
GATTTGCGCGCACGTGTCCCGTTTGAGCCGGCCATTTCATTTCAGGAGAAACCTTTCATGTCCTTGCGCTCGGTGTGCTGCTCGATGCTTACGATTACTGCTTTGCTCTCGGCTCAAATCACGCCGGGACAGGCTGCGAACGCGCAGACTTCGCCGACGATCGCGGGCTACAGCAAGGCGTCCGCGGCTTCGGAAATCACTTTGGAGAAAAAGTTTCAGGATGGCATCGTACCGGGAAACATTCGCGAGAACATGCGGCGACTGAGCGCGCGGCCTCATCATGTGGGCTCGCCTTATCAGAAGGACAACGCGGAATGGATCCTGGCGCGAATGAAGGAGTGGGGATTGGACGCGCATATCGAAACTTTCAGCGTGCTATTTCCGACGCCGAAGGAACGCGTCGTCGAGTTGCTGGAACCAACGCGATCCCGCGCGAAGTTGCAAGAGCCCGCCCTGCCGATTGATCCGACGAGCAATCAGACGGCGGAACAGCTGCCGACTTACAACGCTTATTCCGCGGATGGAGACGTGACCGCGCCGCTGGTGTATGTGAACTACGGGATTCGCGAAGACTACGAGCAACTGGATCGCATGGGAATTTCGGTGAAGGGCGCAATCGTGATCGCGCGCTACGGCTCCGGTTGGCGCGGCACGAAGCCCAAGGTCGCGGCTGAGCATGGCGCGATTGGCTGCATCATTTACTCCGACCCGCGCGGGGACGGATATTTTCAGGGCGACGATTATCCGACGGGGGGATGGAGGCCGCGCGAGGGGGTGCAGCGCGGCAGCGTGATGGATACGGATTATCCGGGCGATCCGTTGACACCGGGCGTGGGCGCGACTGCGGATGCGAAACGCCTGGCCATTAAGGATGCAAAGACCATTACGAAAATTCCAGTGCAGCCGATTTCTTATGCTGACGCGCTGCCGCTGCTTTCCGCGCTGCAGGGTCCGGTGGCTCCGGCGAATTGGCGCGGCGGGCTTGGGATCACTTATCACGTCGGTCCGGGACCGGCGAAAGTACATTTGAAAGTCGCATCCAATTGGGACATGAAAACGATTTACGACGTGATTGGCACGCTGCATGGCAGCGACAATGCCGGGCAGTGGGTGATCCGCGGGAACCATTTCGATGCGTGGGTGAATGGCGCGGACGATCCGATTTCGGGCCAGTCGGAGATGCTGGAGGAGGCGCGCATGCTCGGCGAGCTGCACAAGCAGGGTTGGACACCGAAACGGACGATTATTTATTGCGCGTGGGATGGAGAAGAGCCCGGACTGCTGGGGTCCGTGGAGTGGGTGGAAACGCATTTGGCGGAACTGCAGCAGCATGCTGTGGCATACATCAATTCCGACAGCAATGAGCGCGGTCATTTTGGCGCGGGCGGCACGCAGGATTTGCAGGAAGTAATCAGCGGTGTGACGCACGACATTCAGGATCCGGAGACGCATTTATCGGTTTTTCAGCGCGCGCATCTGGTGAGCATTGGTGAGGCGAAGAATGCTGAAGAACGCGCGGAGGCTCGCAAGCGCGCGGACTTGGAAATTTTCGCGTTAGGAGACGGGTCGGACTATACGGCGTTCCAGGATTTCGCAGGCATCTCGTCGTTGGACGTGGGATTTGGCGGCGAGGAAGATGGCACCCAGTACCATTCGATCTACGACGATTTTTACTGGTACACGCATTTCGTGGATACGGATTTCTCGTACGGGCGGGCCTTGGCGCAGACTGCCGGGACGGCCATTTTGCGTTTGGCCGGGGCTGATTTTATTCCTGTGGACTATGCGCCGCAAGCGGAAGCGATCGCAAAATACGAAACGGAACTGGAGAAATTGCTAAAGGACAAGCAGGACGAGATTACCGAACGCAATTTGGAATTGCAGGAGGGCGTGTTTACGGCGTCGGCGGACCCGCGCAAAACTTTCGTGCCGCCGCCCGCCGAAGCGGTGCCGCCTTACATGAACTTTACGCCGATGAAAAATTCCATAGAGACTCTGAAGAAGAGTGCGGAGCGATATTCCAAGGCGCTGGCGGCGTGGCAGGCTGCGAGCTCGCCGGCTTTGGCGCCACAGTCCTTGGAGACTTTGAATGCGGATTTGCTGCGGATATCGCGGCTGTTCTTGAATGAGAAGGGATTGCCGGAGCGTCCTTGGTTCAAGAATCAGATTTACGCGCCGGGCGCCTACACGGGGTATGGGGCGAAGACTGTGGCAGCGGTGCATGAATATATGGATGAGAAGAAATGGAAAGAGGCGGAGGCGCAGATTCCGGGGGTGGCGCAGACAATTGAGAACGTGGCTGCGGGGATCGACAAGGCGGCTGCTGATTTCGAGATGGCTCTGGCGCAGAAGCGCTGAGAGGAGTTTGTCGCAGCGGTCCTCGGAAGGCCGTCGCTGCGTTTCTATGCGCGCCGAAGGGAGTGGATCGGAGTGCGATGGCGATGAAACTTTTGGGGATTGATGTAGGGACTGGCGGCACACGGGCTGTTCTGCTCGATGGCGAGGGGCATGTAGTGAGTTCGGCGACGGCCGCGCATCCTCCGTTTGCATCGCCACACGCGGGTTGGGCTGAGCAAAATCCCAGCGATTGGTGGGCGGCGGTTTGCGGCGCGATCCCTGCGTGCTTGGAATACGGCAAGACCGCGCCTCGGGAAATCAGCGGGATTGCGCTTACCGGCCAGATGCATGGTTTGGTGCTGCTGGACCGGGACGGCAGCGTCCTGCGCCCATCCATTATATGGTGCGATCAACGCACCGAAGTGGAGTGCCGCGAGATCACCGAACGGGTCGGCACGGCGCGGCTAATCGAGCTAACTGCCAATCCGGCACTGACCAACTTCACGCTTCCAAAAATATGGTGGGTACAGAAGAACGAGCCGGACATTTGGGCGCGCGCCGGTGCGATTCTGCTGCCGAAAGATTACATCCGTTTGCGGCTGAGCGGTTCGCGCGCCACGGATGTTGCGGACGCATCGGGGACGCTCCTTTTTGACGTGGCGAATCGGCGATGGTCACAGCCAATGATGGAAGCGTCGCGGGTGAACTCTGACCAGTTGCCTACTGTTTTCGAGTCGTGCGAAATTTCGGGGCATGTTTCGGAGGAGGGCGCGCGCGCGACGGGACTTCGAGCAGGAATTCCCGTGATTGCGGGAGCGGGAGATCAGGCTGCGGGAGCAGTGGGCATGGGAATTGTGCGCCCGGGAGCGGTGAGCGCGACGATCGGAACTTCCGGCGTGGTGTTTGCCGCGACGGCGGGGCCGATCCGCGATCCAGCGGGCCGCATTCACACATTTTGCCACGCGGTGCCACGGCGCTGGCACGTGATGGGCGTGACGCAGGCCGCAGGATATTCGCTGCGTTGGTTCCGCGATCAATTTGGCGCGGTGGGTGATCCGGCGCAAGACGCTTACTCTCGATTGATGGCGGAGGCGAGCGCGGCTCCAGCGGGCGCGGATGGTTTATTGTGGGCGCCGTACCTGATGGGCGAGAGGACGCCTCATCTGGACCCGAACGCGCGCGGCGCGCTGGTGGGAATTTCGGCGACGCATACGCGGGCGCATGTGGTTCGCGCGATCCTGGAAGGCGTGGCGTTCAGTTTGCGGGACACTCTTACAATTTTTGCAGAGTTGAAGATTCCGGTTCAGTCCATCCGACTGGGCGGCGGTGGTGCGCGCGGAGATTTGTGGAGGCAGATTCAGGCGGACGTTTACGGAATGCCGGTTGGCGTGCTGGAAGCGGAGGAAGGCGCGGCTTATGGCGCGGCCTTGCTTGCTGGAGTGGGCGTGGGGAACTGGACCAGCGTCGAGAATGCGGTTGACGCGACCGTGCACATTTCAAAGCGAATCGAGCCGGAGCCGCATGGTGTAGCGCTGATGAATCGGCAGTACGGCGCGTATCGGAAGTTATATCCGGCACTGCGGGGGATCTGGCGCGATTAGCAGTGAATGAACTTCACGGTCACCATTCGTAATAGCGCGCGCCGAAGCCGCGCGCTTTCGGAGATTTAGATCATTCCTCGAACTTTTGTTCCCCGTTGCGAAGTGCGATTCCCAGTGTAAGTTCGCAAGCAGCTTTCATGTGGCGCCGTGTGCGCGTTTGCGGGGCGATTCGCGCCAGGCAACCGGCATGCGTTTATGGTCCGCGTGGCGGGTGATTGCCTTGTACCATATGGTTACGTACTGCCGCGGAGGCGCGCATGCGCTCGATCCTTTCCTGGATTCTGCTTGTGCTGGTTCTCGTGTGCGCCGGGGCGCGGACTCTTGGTGGCGCACAAACTGGATCGAGCTCGCTCACAGTGGAAGAAGAGAAGATGCGCTTCCATCTATTGCCGCATTCCGGGCTCGAGATTCCGATTCTGAATTCGTCATCGAAGGCGGTATCTGGGAAATTTGCGCTTGAGCTGCTGAATCTCGAAAACGATACGGTGGCAGCCTCGCTGTCCGGCACTTTTATGGAGCAGCCCGGAGAGACGATCGAAAAAATCGATTGGCCCGTTGACCAGCTTCCCAGCGACGCACCAACAGACCTCGGGTGGTTCCGTTTGCGCTATACGTTTACGCCGGATGCCGGCGCGACGGCAATGCCTGCGGCGAAAGGGATCGTGCAGCTTGGGCGGATTATCACGGATGGATTTGCAATCAGCATGGCGGCGGCGAAAACCGTCGTGCCGGGCACCAAGTATCCGGTGCGCGTGCATGTGGAAAATCCAACGACGCGGCAGGCTTACGCAAATACTTCCGTGGACGTCGCGCTGACGATTGGAAACGATGACGATACCGCGTTGAAGCGGAAGGTGCGGACCGATTCGGCGGGAAATGCCACGGTGCTGTTTCAGCTTCCAGAACAGCCGGCGGACCAGGATGGGACTATCACGGCGAACGTGACGCGAGGCGCGTTCAACGATGAAGCGACGCTGGATTTCGCATTTCCCGGCGAGCCCGCACCGACAGTAACAGTCACAACCGATAAGCCGCTGTACCAGCCCGGGCAGACCGTACACATGCGCTTACTGGCGATTGGTCCGGACAAGCGCGCGATGGCCGGCACGAAGTTGGATGTGGCGATCGAAGATGAAAATAACAGCGAGCAATTTCACGAAAAGCTAGTCACTTCGCGATTTGGCATCGCCGCCGCCGATTGGGATATCCCTGCAAAATCGCAGCTCGGCACTTGCACGGTCACCGTGCGATTCGATTCACAGGCGAATTTGTATGGGAACGAGCGGCACAGCGAAATCCGCATCAGCAGGTATGAACTGCCGACGTTTACGGTGGGCGTTGATCCTGACCGCGCTTACTATTTGCCGAATCAGAATGCGGTGATTGACGTTCATGCCGATTATCTTTTCGGCAAGCCGGTGCAGCACGGCAAAGTGAAAATTGTGCGCCAAGAGGACCGGCGCTGGGATTACGCAAAACAGAAATGGGAGGCCGACGAATCGCAACCGGTTGAGGGAGAGCTGGGAAGCGAGGGCCATTTCAAGGGCACGATCGCGCTGACGGATGATTTCAAGACATTCCAGCAGAACAGCGCCGAGCGGTTCGAAGACCTAACGCTGGCGGCCTATCTGACGGATTCTTCGACGGGGCGCACCGAGCAACGGCGATTCAAGATCAGGCTGACGGCGCAGCCGATTCATATATACGTGGACACGCCGAGTTCCGTTTCCAGCGCGGAGCCGATTGTTCTGTACGTGATGAGTTCTTATGCGGATGGAGTGCCAGCCTCCGTGAACGGAAAGATTTACGCAACGCAGCCGAGCAACGCGGACAAAACGGAAGACGGGTTCGACCTGAGCCGTCGCACGCAGGTGGGAACCTTTCATACGAATCGCTACGGGGTAGGGCGTGTGGAACTTTCGCCGTTACCAGAGAGCGATCTGCGGATGCCGCGCTGGTACGCGGGACAGAATTATTATTACTCCGATTATATTGATGAACCCGAAGGCCCACCGGCGGATCGGGCGGCGCTGCTACAGTTCGAAGCAACAGACGCGAAAGGGTTCGCGGGCACGAACAAGGAGGAACTTTCGATTGCCGCGAGCGGCGATTTCCTACGCGTGAAAACCGATCACACGCTTTACCATCCGGGCGACGCCATTAATGTAAGCGTGGCCTCCAGTACGCAACAGCGGGACTTGATTCTGAATGTGTGGGACGCGAACGGACTGCTGACGTCGCAGGCGGTGCGCTTGAGCCACGGGAAGGCGAATGCGACTGTGCCGTTCGACCCGCGCTTTCGAGGCGATATTTATGTGACTGGCTACTGCATGTCGCCCTCCGAAGATGAAGAGGACGCGCTGAGCGGCTGGACGCGCGTGATCTACCCGGCAAAAGAAGAGCTGGACGTGAAGCTGAAAATGCCGCAGACCGTTTTCCGGCCGGGCGAGGAAGTTACGGCGGATTTACACGTGCTGACGCCAAACGGTGAAACCACCGAAAGTGCGTTGGGCGTGCTGGTGTTCGATCGGGCGGTGGCGGAACGCGTGCGCACCGACGAGGATTTTGGGCGGGAGTACGGATATTCGATTTTTGATTATTTTAATTCGGACTACCAGCAAAGCATCGGCGGAGTGAGCTATCGCGATTTGCGGGACCTGGACGCGAGCAAACCATTCCCCGACGGAATCGATTTGGTTGCGGAAGCCATAGCGCATGGCGAATACGCGCCGTGGATGACGAACGATACTTTTGTGGGCGGCGGATGGGATCCTGCGGGCGCTGCCGGAACGTTCGCGAAATGGCTGGAGGCGGAAATCAAACCTGCGAGCAAGGCGCTGGACGACTGGGACGCGGCGAAGGGCGAGTATCCCAACAGCGAGGCAGAGGTGCGTGCCGCGCTGCAGGCGGCGAAAATCAATTTCGACACTCTGCGCGATCCGTGGGGTGAAGGGTTTCGCGTGGATTTTTCTTACCGGCGCGCGAATCGTGTGCTGCGGCTGATGAGCAGCGGCGTGGACAAAAAGTTTGGAACGGCGGACGACTTTACGGTGGCGACATTTCGCTGGCGGTATTTCACCAAGACCGGGATGCAGATCGATCGCGTGGCGTCCGAATATCTTTCACGCACGGGAAAATATATACGCGATTACCCGACACTGCGAGAAGAAATGAAATTGCAGGGGATCGATCTGGATACGCTGCGCGATCCGTGGGGCCATGCGTACTCTTTCACCTTCGATATCTCCGGTGCGTATTACGACATCCAAGTGGCCAGCGCCGGCAAGGACGGAATTTTCGACAGCAAGGAACATCCCTCCTGGGACGACGTGCACGAATGGACTTCGAACGTCCATTATTTTGCGCGCGAGAATAGCGACTTGGGATCCGCGATCGCCGATCGCTTTGCAGCCAACGGTACGTTTCCGCAAAACGAGGAGCAACTGAAGCCGATTCTGGCGCTGGCGAAACTAGGGCCGGATCGTTTGCTGGATCCGTGGGGGCATCCTTATCGGTTTACATTCAGCGCGCAGAGCCATTATGCAGACAGCGTCATGGTGCGCGATGTTCGTTCGTATTCCGACGACGCGGCGACACCGACGCGCAAGGCAACGGAAGTGACGCCGGTGACGCAGCAGGTGGCGTTTCTCTACGTGCTGAGCAACGGGCCGGACAATGATCCTAGTCACGCATTTCCGGTGGCCGAATACAGCCGGGTGATCGCCGAGCAGACCAGCAAGCAGAAGGAAGCGATTGCGAATAAGACGCAGAATCCCGTGCAGGGCGGTTTTGGAGGACTGCATGGAATTGTTACCGACGCTAGTGGCGCGGTGGTGAGCAACGCCGTCGTTGCCGCGACTTCGGCGGACACGTTACAGGTGTTCAGAGCTCTTGCGGATTACGCGGGATCGTACACTTTTGCCAGCTTGCCGGCGGGTTTTTATCAGATCGAATGTATATCGCCAGGATTTGCGCACAGCGTGGTGCAGCGCGTGCCAATTCAGCCCGGGATCTCGACGCAGGTTGATTTCAGGCTGAGCGTTGGCAGCGTGTCCGAGAGCGTCGAGGTGACCGCATCGACGGACATGGTGCTGACGGAGACGGCATCCGTAACTTCGCGGGCAAGTAACGCCGGGACCAGCTCGATTGAAAAGCCGCTCTTTACCCCGCGGCTGCGCAGGTATTTTCCGGAGACGCTGGTGTGGCGCCCCGAAGTGATTACGGACAAGCGCGGGCACGCGCACATCAACTTTCCGATGGCCGACAATATCACGGCGTGGAAAATGTCGGTGTTGGCGTCGAACGAAGCGGGCCAGGTGGGGATCGCGGAGAAGGAACTGCGCAGTTTCCAGCCGTTCTTCATCGAGCTGGATCCGCCGAAGATTTTGACCGAGGGGGATCAGATCAGTTTGCCAGTGGTGCTGCGGAACTATACGGTGCAAGCGCAAACGGTGACGGCGGAGATGCAGCCCGAGCCGTGGATGAGCATTTTGTCTGCGGCGCAGCAGAACGTGACGATCGCGGCTGGCGGCGATGCCAGTCCTGTGTTCAGTTTTCGCGCGACGAGGAGTGCGAAGGCTGTGACACAACGTGTGACGGCGCGCAATGCCATTGCAGGGGATGCAGTGGAGCGCGAGCTTGCGGTGCATCCGAACGGGCAGGAGATTTCGTTTACCAGCGGCCGGGTGCTGGCGGGCGCGCAAGATTCTATCGAGCTGCAAGTGCCGCAGACCGCGATCCGCGGCTCGGTGGATGCAGAACTGCGGATTTATCCGAATCTGAGAGCGCATGTGCTGGATGCGATGCGCGGAATCGGAGCGACTCCGGCGGGGTGCGGCGAGCAAGTTACTTCCACGGCGTACGTGAGTTTGATGGCGCTGCAACTGCTGCGGAAAGCCGCGCAAGATAAGCCCGACATTGCGAATCCGCGCGCGGCGATCGCGGTTCAGGCACGGCAGACGTTGCAGGAAGGCTACGACCAATTGGTAGATTTGCAGAATGCGGACGGCGGATTTCGCTATTGGCGGAAGATGCCTTCCGATGTTGCGCTCACGGCGTACGTGCTGCGCTTCCTGAACGCCGCGCAGGGATTCATTGAGGTGGATGCTTCCGTCGCGGGCCGGGCGCGCGATTACCTGGTGGCGAAGCAGGTGAAGACGGGTGCGTGGACTTTCTTGCGATGGGATTTTAAGAAGCAGACGGAAATTGAGGAGGAAGATCCGAATTTGACGGCTTACATTGCACGCGCTTTGGCGGGGACGAAAACGGATTCTGGCGCAAAGGACGCGGAGAAACAGAAGAAAGCCGCAGCGGCGCTGAAGCTGGCGCTGGATTATCTGGAGGCGCGAATTGATTCGTGGAGCGACGCATATTTGGCGGGAAATTATGCGATCGCGGCAATTGCGAGCGGACGAAACGAGCACATCGATAACGCGCAGGCGCTGCTAACGACGTTGGCACACCGCGAGGGCGACACTACGTACTGGAACCTAGAAGCCAACACGACGCCGTTCTACGGTTGGGGCCAGGCGGGGCAGATCGAGACTACCGCGCTAGCTGTGGAAGCACTTTCCGAGTTGCAAGCGCGGCATCCCGCGCCGGATACGGCGGACAGCGTTGGCCGCGGGCTGCAATATCTGTTGATGCACAAGGATCATTACGCGACGTGGCATTCGACGCAGGCCACCCAAAATGTGCTGGAGGCGCTGATTGCGGCGATTCCCGTGGCAGCAGAAAACAGCGGCGCATCCGAGGCTGTAATTTTGGTGAACGGCCGCGCGGTCCGCACCGTACATCTGCCGAACGCGCAGGATGCGGTGGGGCCGATCACTGTCGAACTCGCGGATGAAGTAACGAAAGGCGCGAACAGGATCGACGTAGCACGGCCGGGCGGTGCAGCGGCGATGAATGCGTCGGTGATTACGAGCTACTATCTGCCTTGGGCGGAGTCCGAAGCTACGGCGCAAGAAAATTTCAAGACTGGAGAGAAGCGCGCGCTGCGCCTGAAAGTTCTCTACGATCACACCGATGCGCACGCAGGTGAACGCGTGCATTGCAGCGTGGGGGCCGAACGCATTGGATTTAGGGGCTACGGGATGCTGCTGGCGGAAGTGGGGCTGCCACCGGGGGCCGAAGTGGATCGAGCTTCGCTGGAACAAGCGGAAACGGCGCCGGGAGTCTCCGGCTATGAAATTCAGCCGGATCGCGTGGTGTTTTATTTGTGGCCGACCGCGGGAGGCAGCAGTTTCGGTTTCGATTTTCGGATGCGTTATCGAATTGAAGCGATGAGCGCGCCTTCGCAGGTGTATGACTACTATAATCCCGAGTCGAACGCTGCTGTCGCACCGGTGCTCTTTAACGTGCGCTAGGTGGGGTCCGGCAAACTTTCTAGCCGCTGGAGGCCGCGGGTTTTGCCGGCATGGGTTGAGGCTTTGCCATTTCGGTTAGCAGAAACAGGTCCGTGAGTAGAGCGCGGAGATGAATGGAAGCGTTGAGGTTATCAATCAATTGAGAGCTGATCGTGGGTTGAGCGAGGACCAGCTCAATCGCGGCGAGTGAGTCGGCTGCGTCGCGGTTCAGCACTTCGAAAAATGCCTGATAGCGTTCGGCCGGCTCGAGTCGTTCCTGTTGCAGCGCCTTCGCAGAGCTGTCTGACAGACCACGCAACGCATCGGCGGCGCGGCGCAAATATTCGCGGATTTGTCCGCCGGACTGGCTGCCTGAATCGGTGGGAAGGCCTTGCGCTGCGTAGGCCAGCATGAACTCGTATGATTCTTCGACGGTGTTGCAGCGCTCAGCGATATTAGCCAGCATCGGTTAATCCTTCGGGCGCTGCTCCCTGGGCCGTCGTGGACGATGACGAGGGAGGTTCGACTGGCCAGCGCGCCGGATCGTGTTCCTTCAGATAAAAATCGCGGCTCATCCAGCCGACGATCATGGATTTGGTGATGGCTCGTTTTTCCGGCCGCAGCCCGAAATATACGTGCACCATGATCAACGCAATCAGCCCGACGCCCGCTAGGCCGTGCAGGACGTACATCATGCCCCACGTCATATCGCCGAACAGATACGGATTGCGCGGAAAAAAGATGGTGCGCACGCGAAACATCATGAATATGCCGGTGATGATCGCGGAAAGGCCCGCGGCGATGATGGCACCATGGTATAGCTTGTTCTCCAGCGGATATTTGGCAAAACGGTCCGGCGGCGGGGCGGGCTTGCCGAGGAAACGCTGGATTCTTCGCGCGGCGTCGCGCAGGTCAATGCTGTCTGGCCAGATGGACCAGAAATCCATGAAGAAGGAAGCGTGAATGATGTGAAAGATGATCGAAACTGTCAGGACGGAGCCCGCGATCCAATGATACGTGACCCAATCGAACTGAACGCCGACCTTCGGAAGGAACGCGGTGAACAGCAGTGTGAACATGGCGGCCGCCATGATCCAGTGAAATAAGCGCGCGGTGAGCGAATGTCTGGGGACACGTTCCGGAATGCGCGCGACGATCAGCGGTGAAACGCTGCCGCCAAATTCCTTATGCTTAGCAAAATAACGGACGTAGGTAGCGTGAACCATCAAGAAAAGTAATCCGGCGATCGCTGCCACCCATATCAGGAACCACGCGATGTGAATCGGGACGCGCTGGCCCCACGGACTTGTGGCCCACTCTAGGAAGCCCATGTTGGCTCCTCCACGCCGCCGATGGCGCGCTTTACCAAATTTCGCATCAGCGGAATTTTGTACGCATTGAATTGCAGCGGCACAGCGCCCTGCACCGCCAGTTTTCCGGCCATTTCTCCGGTGGCGGCGTTTGCGGGCTTGCCGCGTACTGCGTCTTCGACAGATTTCAGGCGCAGCGGACGAGCAGCGGCACCATTCACCGCGATGCGCATGCGCTCGATCGTGCCGTTGGATACGACAATGGCCGAGGCCACGTTGAGCAGCGGGAAATCCCAGACATTGCGGTCGCGCACTTTCTCAAAATAAAATTGCGCGCCGGCCCAGGTGGAAGGAATGCGAATGGATGTGAGCAAATCGCCGGGCTGCAGGATATGCAGGCGGGTGATGTCAATTTCAGGGCCGATGAAATAATTTTCGGCGTCCACGACGCGCTCGCCTTTGGGCGTCTGCAGCACGAATTTCGCGTCCAGCGCGATCAGAGCCGGAGCGGAATCCGAGGGATTCACGGCGACGCAACGATCCGCGAGGAGAATTGCATGCTCACGGTTGCGTCCTTCGGGAGTATCGGCATAACAGATATTGCCGCCCGCGCGATAACAGGGCCAGCCCGCGCGGTAATACCAGCAACGCGCGTCCTGCGTGACATTGCCGCCGATGGTGCCCTGATTGCGGATTTGCGGCGACGCTGCGAGTTCCGCGCCCTGCGCGAGCAGGCCATAATGTTGTTTGATCAGCGGATTATTGACGACTTCGGTGAGCGTGGTCATCGCGCCAATCTCGATCCCATCGTTCGTCGCACGCACTCCTTTGAGTTCTTCGATGCCGCTGAGATCCACCAGAACTTTCGGGCGCTTGATGCGGTCCTTGAGCCAATCGAAGCTGTCAAGTCCGCCGGCCATGACCCAAGCATCGGCTCCGTGCTGCTGCAGAAGTTTCTGCGCGTCGGTGATGGAGTTGGGCTGAAGCAAATCGAAAGCCGGCATGACGTCTCGTATTACGGCCACGGCTGTCTCCCTTTACAGCTGCAACGAAATCAAATGTGCGCCACGAGCGGAAGTTGCATCGGGCGCCCCGCTTCGAACGATGCGAGAATGGTGTCCGCGTTTACGGGAGCGCGCTGAAAGATTTCATCACCCAGCGCATCGGAAAGCGCATTCAGAATAGAAGCGCAGCCTCCACCCACGGGAGGTTCGCCGATTCCGCGCGCGCCAGCGGGTGTCTCGGGATCAGGAATATCCAGCGCTTCCCATTGCATGTCCACCGGCACATCCATAATTGTCGGAGGCTTGGTGTGGTGAAAGCGCTTGGACACCATGATTCCGTAGTGCGGATCGAAGACCCACTTCTGTCCGATGGCATGGCCGATGCCCAGCGTCGAACGACCGAGAATCTGCCCACCGAGCGCGGCTGGATGAATCACGCTGCCGACGTCGGCGTACGCGAGAAAATCTACGATGTGGTAATGGCCGGTTTCAACGTCCACTTCGACTTCGGCGAAACTGGCGACGTAGGAGTGCGTGACTCCGTCGCGCGGATAATTGTCGCGGGCCGCCGCCACAAGGCCCTGGCCCGCGAGTGCCGCGACCGACGCCTTGGTGAATTTATTCACGTCCGTGGGCGCTTCGTGGCCATCGTAGATTCCGCCGAGCTTAATGGCATGTTGGGCCGCCTGCGCGAACGTCATGCCAGCGCCACCGCCCTTGCGATAGACGCGCTCGCCGCCGACTTCATAATTTTCCGGCTTGCCGCCGAGCGTTTTCGCGGCGATTTGCTGCAACTTGCTCTTCGCATCCATGGCGACGGCGTACGCGGCTCGCGTCATGGCGTGGGTCGTCTGGCTGCCGCCTGAAACACACGTGTACGGAAAGTTCAGCGACGTGTTGCCCCACACCACATCACATTTCTCCCAAGGCACGCCAAGGATTTCCGCACCCACGCGATGAACATCGCTGACCGATTCCGTTCCCAGGTTGCCGATTCCCGATTGGAAGCGCACGCGGCCTTCGGGCGTGATGACGAGCAGCCCGTCAAAGCCGATGGTGCCGCCGACGTAGCAGCTGAGCGATACGCCGACGCCGCGTACCTTCGATCCGATGCGTTTCGGTTGGCGCGCCACTCTTTCCTGCCAGCGGAATTGTTCCGCGCCGCGGTCAACTGCGTCTTTCAGGAATGCGCTGGTCGCGTGTTGACGCTTGCCGTTAACCACCGGGCCGAATTCGGCCTTCCCTTCCGGGCAATTTATGCGGCGGATGGCCACTTGATCGAGCCCGAGCTTGCGCGCGGCTTTCGCGATGATCGGTTCGATGATGACGATTCCCTGCAGGCCGCCGGGCGAGCTTTGCGCGCTGCGTGGTGGAGTGTTGGTCAGCACAGTGACGCCGCGCCAGCGCATCGCTTGCGGCTGATATAGCAATGAAACGATGCGGCCGGAAGAAAAAGCATCGCCCACCGAATCGTAGGGGCCGTTGTCGCAGATGACGAACATGTCGAGGGCTGCGATTCGCCCGTCGCTTCCGAAACCGACTTTCATGCGGCCTTGAAAACTGGGGCGCGCTCTGCCGATGAAAGTTTCTTCTTCGCGGCTGATGCGCATCATCACGGGCGCGTTGGTTTTCTTCGCCAGCAGCGCAGGAATAATCATGGAGACGCCGCCGGTAATTTTGCTGCCAAAACCGCCGCCAGTGTATTCGCTGATGAAAACAATATTGCTGGCGTCCATGTTCAGCCAGCGCGCGATCGCCGGCAGAGTTTGCGCGGTGCTCTGCGTGCCAGTGTGCAGATACAGCTTGCCATTCTGCCAGTAGGCCATTGCGCTGCGTGTTTCCAGCGTTTGATGACTGGTATCCGGAGTGACGAACGATTCATCGAGCACCAGCGCGGCATTCTTGAAGCCGGCATCGAGATCGCCGTACGTCCATTCATCCGGCGCCTTGCCCATCGGCAGGCGATTTTCTTTCACGCCGGCAAAGTCGGCGTCCGTCCACTTTAGCGTGGTGACCTGCGGCTGGCCTTGAGCCGGCGGCGCGGGCCTGGTCCACACGTTGCCGTCGGTGCGAGGATTGGGGCCGCCCGGGCGAAGCGTGTCTAGAGGATCAATGACGAAAGGAAGCGGCTGGAAATCAATTTTGATTTTTTCGATGGCGTCCGCGGCGGTGACTTCGTCCACAGCGGCCACGGCGAGGATCGGTTCGCCTTGATACACAGGCTCCATGGTGAGGCCGCGCTCGCCCCACTTGCTGGCTTTGATTACGGTGCCGTTGTCAGTCAAGGTATCGGCGGGCGCGGGCAGATCGCTCGCGGTGAGAATCGCGCGAACTCCGGGCATGGCCAGCGCAGCGCTCGCGTCAATGTGTTTAATGCGCGCGTGCGGCATGGGGCTGAGT
>Ga0210391_10002782_pt1 | contig 15007 bp, 14 predicted proteins | sample IncBWC12OmetaG_FD_160573 | JGI IMG/M metagenome (GOLD analysis project Ga0210391, IMG submission 160573) | Forest soil microbial communities from Barre Woods Harvard Forest LTER site, Petersham, Massachusetts, United States - Inc-BW-C-12-O ... | reverse complement strand
GATCAGCCCCTGGGCGGCGTGGGGATACCTGGTGATTTTCGGCTCGCTGATCGGCTTCTCAGCGTTTCGCTTCCTGGTCGAGCGGGTGTCGGTGACCCTCGCCACGACCTACGCCTATGTCAATCCGCCGGTCGCGCTGTTCATCGGCTGGTGGCTGGGGCACGAGAAGTTCTCAACCCAGCTGCTGATGGGCCTGCCGGTGGTGCTCGCCGCGGTGGCCCTGCAGACCTGGGCGCATGCCCGCACCCCTACGCCTCAGAACGCAAAATAGGGCCCGGCAGTGCCGCCGGCATCCGCGCCCTGTATGGCGGTGTAGACGTTGACGCCGAAGAAGAACGGCAGCCCCACATCGAACGTATCCGATCCTGAGTTGCCCTCGGGAGCCCCAAGATTGTTGAAGGCCGCATTGTTGAAATAGGTGGTGAACAGGTTATTGGCGTTCGCGATCGAAAAATCGATGAGCGCGGATTGACCATTCTGTCCCGTGATCGTGACCATCAGACTCTGAGTGGAGGTCGGACACATGAAACTCGGGGCGTTGGAGGAATTGCTGCAATTGGCGATATTGCCGTCATTGAAATCGAACGAATTCGATCCGCTGTCGAGGTAACTCTGAGTCAAGTTACTGCCCACGAAGCTGGCGCTCACATAGCCCTGGCCATCGCTCGTCATCACCGTGGCCGTGGAGGACAGGCCATTGTTGGTTTGGGTCCCGATGCCGAATATCAGATACCCATTGACGGTCGCCGCACCGGTGGCGCCGATCGCCGGCAGTTCGATGATGTCGCCATTGTTGTCGGCGACTCCGACGCTGTTCGCCGCGAATGCCGCGACCGGATTGGTCATTTGACTCCCCGTCGGAACCCCGGCCGAAGTGCAGCTCGTGCTGCTGCTGCAGGTGTAGTAAAAGCCATTGCCCTGGACCGTGCAGCCATCACCGCAGTCCTGTGCAAACAGGCCGACACCGATGATGCCATTGGCGCCGAATGCCGCCACGGTGTTCTCCGCCGTGCCGCCCACATCGACACAGCCCGAAGGAACGGAGTAAGTGCCGGTGCCGATGACCTGGATCGGAACGCCGGGGGCGGATTCACCGCTGGTTGCCGAGTCGGAGCCCCCCACGTGCACATCCGCCGTGACGATCGGCCCCCAGCTGTAGCCGTCCACAAATTGGGTGCACTCGGCGATGGGCGCGCCACCCACGGTGACCGCGTGCAGGGCGTTCAACAGCGAGGCATTGAGAACCGACGACACAATGCGCAGGCCGTTCGAACCGGTATCGACCTGAACGTGATCAATCGTCTGACAATTGGTCGTCGAGCCCGGTGCGCACACCGTCACGTTGACATACATGATGTCAACCGCCGCCTCGTTGGCGTCGGCGAGCCCCGCGGGGCCCTGGTCCACGACCGCATTGACGACGTTGTACGCGGTGCTGCCGCTGCCGGAGCTGGAGCTGCTGCTGCCACCAGAGCTGCTGCTGGAGCTGGAACTGGAACTGCCGCCCGAGCTGCTGCTGCTACTGCTGCTGTTGGAGGCCGTGATTACCGTACCGCCGCCGCCGCAACCGGCCAGCAGCAGGGACACAAGAATCAGACTGGCAAACAGATTTCGCAAGAATGCATCTCCGTCATGGGCCAAGAGGCCAAGTGCTGGCGTCGCGGGCTTAATGAATATCCGCAGCGGTGACGCCGGCGGGCAGCAGCGCGGGGACCCAGGCGCGGCCATTGAATGCGCGCATCTTGCCGGTGGACTCGACCACGATATCCGGGCTGTTCATGCGCACCACGCGGTGACGCACCATAGGTTGGCGGGCCGCGGTCTGATAGTGGGCGAAATAATTGCCCAACAGCTGCCGCAGATTGGGCAGCGCGGGCCCGTGCCAGGTGACGGCGTACACGGCGCCGTCTGCGGTCAGGTACTCCGTGACCACCGTACCCGTGGGCAGCTGCAGTTCCTCTTTCTGCAACGCGTCCGCCGCGGCCGGACGGGTCAAGCCCTTCATGGCCACACGATCGGTTTCGATGGATGCCGAGTTACCGCCCAGGGCCGCCCGCGCACTGTGCGGGAGGCCCTGGAGCAGCAGGCAGGCGAGAGTCAGGCTGAAAAGCGTTGCTCGCAAAGTCACTCCTGTCAGCTGTTGGTGTTGCTGTGCTTGGCCGCCCACGCCCCGCGGCGCGCCTGGTCCTGGGCCTTGAGCGATGCCAGTACGGTCGGCAGCTGATTCTTCTGGGCCGTCGTCAATACGCCGTAGATTTGCCCGGCCAGCGCCGATTCCTTTTGCACGCGAGGCGCGGCATTCGTCTGGGCGCTCTGCACCGCCGAGGCAAAGCCCGGATCACCGGGATTACCCGTGACCGTCTCGTCAGCACCCTCAACCTGAGCGCCGGCTCGATGCGTGTGCGCGCTCTTGACGAGGCTCTTGATCGTAGACTGCTGATCTGCCGTAAGGTTCAACTGCTTGGTCGCACGCAGCAGCGTGCCTACGAATCGGCCGCCACCGAAATGACGATGACCGTGGTGTCGGCCTGCGCCGGGCGCCGACGATGAGGCAGTGGCAGCAGTGGTCTGCGCCGAGGCCAGGGCCACCGCACCTGCGCCGACCGTCGCCACGGCTACGGCAACCAGTACGCGCTGAATGGTCGACTTCATGAATGCAATTCTCCAGGACAGGGTTGAGTGACTTGTAACTGACTGTAAACGAAGCAGTTTCCTGTTCCGTCGCAGTCTACGCGTAGCACAGCGTCCTGAGATAGGAGTCGTTGACCCATCAACCGCAAAATTAAGCCGCCTTAAGTACTCAGTAAAGCGCGGTTACAATTTCCGTGACATTGCCCGCAAGTTGAATTGATTCGTCGGCGAATGACGACAGGCGTCAGCTTTCAAATGGATTACGTCGCACGATCGTCTGCTCGCGATCGGGACCGGTCGAAATCATGTCGAGGGGCACGCCGGCCAGCTCCTGGATGCGCTCCAGATAGCGCCGCGCATTCGGCGGCAAGTCCTCGAAGCGCACCGTGCCTACGGTGGACTGACGCCACCCCGGCAGTTCCTCATAGACCGGAACGACTTCCGAATACGCATCGACGAACAATGGCATCTCGCCCAGAACCTTCCCGCCGCTGCGATATCCGATGCATATGCGGATCGTTTCCAGCTGATCCAGCACGTCGAGCTTCGTGACCACGAGGCCCGTCACGCTGGACTGTGCCACGCACCGCCGTAGTACCACGGCATCGAACCAGCCGCAGCGGCGCTTGCGGCCCGTCACCGAACCGAATTCATGGCCGACCCGGGCGAGGTGCTCGCCGTCGTCATCGAAGAGTTCGGTCGGGAACGGGCCGGCGCCGACGCGCGTGGTGTAGGCCTTGACGATGCCGAGGACCTCATCGAATACCCGCGGACCCACTCCGGTTCCGGTGGCCGCATAGCCGGCGGTGGTGTTCGAGGAAGTCACGAACGGATAGGTGCCGAGATCCACGTCCAACATGGCGGCCTGGGCGCCTTCGAACAGCACGTTTGCACCCTCGGTGCGTAGCTGGGTCAAGGCAAGGCTCACGTCCGCGACGCAGCCCTGGATGCGCTCGCCCAGTGCCAGCTGCTCATCCAGGGTCTTCTGAAAATCCACCGGCTGCTGGCGGAAGTAGTTCTGCAGCACGAAATTGTGGAAGTCCAGCACCTGCCCGAGCTTCGCGGCGAAGCGCTCACGCTGGAACAGGTCCGCCACCCGCAGCGCGCGCCGTGCCACTTTGTCCTCGTAGGCCGGTCCGATGCCGCGGCCCGTGGTGCCGATGGCATTCGCGCCGCTGGCATGTTCGCGAGCACGGTCGAGTGCCACGTGCGAGGGCAGTATCAGCGGGCAGTTCGGTGAAATCCGCAGCCGGTCGAACACCGGAATGCCGTGGTCGATGAGCTTGGTCGCCTCGGTGATCAGCGCCTCGAGCGACAGCACCACGCCATTGCCGATGAAGCAGCGTACGTGTTCACGCAAAATGCCCGAAGGGATCAGCGACAGAACGGTTTTGCGGCCGTCGATGACGAGCGTGTGGCCGGCGTTATGACCGCCCTGGAACCGTGCCACGGCGCGGGCGCGCTCGGCCAGCAGATCCACCACCTTGCCCTTGCCTTCATCACCCCACTGGGTGCCGATGACGATGACGAACTTTCCCATGATGCCTTCTCAGTTGATGAGGAACAGCAGCACGACCCCGACGAGCATGCTGCCCAATCCGGCGATGCGCACTTCGCGATCGCCGAACGAAAGAATCCGCGCCAGGGCGCGCTTGGTGCCCCCGGGGGAGAGAAACGGAAAGATGCCTTCCAGCACAAACAGCAGCGCCAGCGCGGCGCCCAGGTCCGGGATGAGGTGTGTCACGGCGAACGTCCTTGCGACTGAACCGGACTCTTGAAGTATTTGAAGAACTCACTGTCGGGCGACAGCACCAGCACATCGCCTTCCTTGCCGAGCGTGCGCTCGTAAGCCTGCAGGCTGCGATAGAAGGCATAGAAGTCCGGCTGCCCCGAGTAGGCCTTGGCGTAAATGTCGGCCGCCTGTTCGTCCGCGGCGCCCCGTACGCCGAGCGCGGACTGCTCGGCGCTGGCGATGATTTCGGTGCTCTCCCGGTCAGCGCCGGCGCTGATGCTGGCGGCGGAGCTTTGACCCTCGGCGCGCAGGTGACTGGCGATCTTGGCGAAGTTCTGCTTCATGCTCTCGTAGACGCGCGCGCTGACTTCATCGGGAAGATTGATCGCCTGCACCCGCACGTCCACCAGCTTGATGCCCAGCGCCGCGACCGTGCGGCTGGCCGAATCCATCACCTGCCCGGTCACGACCGAGCGTTCGGCGGTCACGATCTGTTCGAGCGTGCGCTGGGCCACGATCGACTTGATGCCATCCTTGACCACATCCGACAGGCGCTGCGCGGCCACTTCCTCACTGGCGCCGGTCGCCTGGAAATACGCCGACGCATCCGCCACCCGCCATAGAATGTAGAAGTCGACGATCAGGCCGCGATTGTCGTTGGTGAGGAAGGTCTCATCCGCATGCGAAGCCGCCAGGGTGCGCCGGTCGATCCGGATCACGGTGTCCCAGGGGAGCTTGCCATGCAGGCCCGAGTCATAGGTCGAGTCCAGAATGGCGCCGAAGCGGGTGCGCACGGCCTGCTCGCCTTCGGCCACGGTGAACAAACAGCGTGACGCCAGCGCAATCAGCAGTACCAGGACCAGCAGTCCGCCGACCCAGCGCGCATCGAGTTTGCTGCCCATGCTAGCGATCACTGCGGCTGCGGCCGGCCTGGCGCCCGGAGTCCGGATCCGCATCACTCTGGCCGGTATTGTCCGGCGCGGATGAGAGCGCCGGGGCGGCAGTCGCGGCGGGATCCGCCGGCGCGGAGTGCCCCATCAACTTGTCGAGCGGCAGGTAGATGACGTTGCCGCCGGACCCTGACTTGGTGTCCACGATCACCTTGTTGGCGCGCCCCAGCACCGTCTCCATCGCCTCCAGATACAGTCGCTCGCGGGTGAGCGCGGGCGAGCGCTGATACGCGGCCGCCACGTCCTGGAAGCGCGCCGCCTCGCCTTCGGCGATATCAACGACCCGCGCCTTGTAGGCCTCGGCGTCCTGCTGGATGCTCGCGGCCCGGCCCTGTGCGGCCGGCACGATACGGTTGGCATAGGCCTGAGCCTGCTTCACGAAGCCCTCCTCGTCGGCGAGCGCCTTGTTGGCATCGTGCTGCGAGGGCACCACCGGGTCGGGCACCTGCACGTCGGTGAGATTCACCGAGCTGACTTCGATACCGCTGTTGTAGCTGTCCAGCATGTGCTGAATCAGTTCCAGCGTGCGCTGGGTCACCTGTGGCCGGGTCACGCCCGCCAGAACATCCTGAAGCGTGCTCTGGCCAACCACCTCGCGCAGCGCGCTCTGGCTGACCTCACCCAGCGTCACCTCCGGATCGCGCACCTGGAACAGCACTTTCATGGGATCGGTGAAGCGGTACTGGACCGAGAAATGCAGGTCCACGAGATTCACGTCCGAGGTGAGCACCTGCGGCCGGAACTCCTGGCTCTTGACGCTCATGACGTTGACTTTGTAGAGGCTCTCGATGGGCCAGGGCAGGTGCCAGCCGGCGCCCTCACGCACGATCGCATGAAAGGCACCGAAGCGCAGGATCACGCCGCGTTCGGCCGCGGCAATCTGATAGAACCCCGTGCCGAGCCAGGCCAGCGCCAGGCCCGCGACCGCGAGCCAAAGCACCCAGGAGCGCGTACCCTGCGCCGCCGGGCCGCCGCGCAACAGATCGCTCAGGCGTCGCTGCCATTCCTTGATGCGGGCATCCAGCTCGGCGCCCGCCCCCGCGGGACGCTTGCCCCAGGGCGGCTTCTGCTGCGGATCGGGTTGATTCCAGGCCATGGTTACTTGGCCACGCTCGCCGGCGGCGCCGGCTCCACAAACCCCTGTCCACTGCGGTAGGGCGCATCGGGATCGGCGGCTTCGACCACCACGACGCCGGGCGCGCGAGCCAACTCCATCAGGTCCACGTTCGGCATTTCCAGTACCAGTTCAATGTGTCCGTCATCCCGGATGTGCTCCTCCTTGATGACGCCCCGGGCATACAACCGTGAACGCAATTGACCCGCGCTCGGCGGAATCCGCACGCGCGATACATGCACGGTGCGCGCGATCCGCTCGGTGATGGCGTCCGCCAGGAACGTGAGGCCCAGCGACTGCGCCGCTGAAATCCACACCGCAGCGACCCGGCCGTCGGCGTCGCGTTCGATGCGCGGCGCCGTCTGCAGCCGATCGATCTTGTTGTAGACCAGGATCTGGGGAATCTCTCCGGCGCCGATCTCCTCGAGCACCTCATTGACCTGTTGCATGCGTTCACTGCGCCGCGGATCACTGGCATCGACGACGTGCAGCAGCACCGTGGCCTCGCGCGCTTCGGTCAGGGTCGAGCGAAACGCAGCCACCAGTTCATGCGGCAGATCGCGAATGAAGCCCACGGTATCGGCCACCACCGCGGGCGTGCCGCCCGGCAGGCGGATGCGCCTCACCGTTGGATCCAAAGTGGCGAACAACTGATCGGCCACGTAGGCCGGCGCGCCGGTCAGGGCGCGAAACAGCGTCGATTTTCCCGCATTGGTGTAGCCCACCAGCGCCAGCGTCGGCACCGGGATCTGCATCCGGGTTCGGCGCCCGGTCTCGCGCTGCAACTGAATGCGCTCCAGACGTTTGCCGAGCACCTTCACCCGTTGCCCGAGCAGCCGCCGATCGGTTTCGAGCTGGGTCTCGCCCGGACCGCGCATGCCGATACCGCCCTTCTGACGCTCCAGGTGGGTCCAGCCTCGCACCAGGCGGCTGGCCAGATGCTTGAGCTGCGCCAACTCCACCTCCAGCTTGCCCTCGAGACTGCGGGCGCGCTGCGCGAAAATATCGAGGATCAGACCGTTGCGATCCAGCACCCGTCGCCCGGTATGCTGTTCGAGGTTGCGCTCCTGACTGGGCGAGAGCGCATGATCGATCAGAATCAGATCGGCTTCGGTTGCGACCGCGGCATCGCGCAGCTCATCGGCTTTGCCGGAACCGACGAAGAATTTCGGATCGGGACGCTCGCGCCGGGCGGTGATCGTGGCCACGGGCACCGCACCCGCTGAGGTCGCCAGTTGCGTGAACTCCTCCAGGTCCTCCGGATCGATCGGTGCGCCCAGCCCCAGGCGCACCAGCACCGCGCGCTCACCCGTTCGTGAGCGTTCGATCACGGTTTCGCAAGGACGTGGATTCCAATCGCGACAGACCTATTCCGCAGCCGGTTCGACCGTGGTGGTCGGGGTACCGTTTTCGTCCGTGGCCAGCCGCACATTGCGCGCCGGCACGACCGTGGAGATCGCGTGCTTGTAGACCATTTGACTGACACTGTTCTTGAGCAACACCACGAATTGATCGAATGAGTCGATCTGCCCCTGAAGTTTGATTCCGTTGACCAGATAGATGGAGACCGGAACTCGCTCTTTACGCAAAGCATTCAAAAATGGGTCCTGCAGCGATTGGCCTTTGGCCATCGGGGTTCTCCTTATTCTCTGGCGCTTCTAATTGTTCGGTTCAGCGGTGAGACCCGTCGCGCGGGCCTGTTGTCAGCAAGCAAGCTTGACGCCTCGCATGGCAAGGCGTCGCCCGCATTCTACCACGGGCCCCGATCAGCGGATAAAACCACGCAGTGCCACGCCCACCTCCAAGCTCCACGATTCATACGCGCCGGGCAGCTGTGAGTCCACGATGCGGATAGTGCGGTCGCCGCGCAGCCAGGTGAGTTGGCGTTTTGCCAATTGCCGGGTGGCGGCCATACCGCGCTCGACCGCCTCGGCCAAGGTAATGCGTCCGTCACAATGCTCCCAGAGTTGCCGATAACCGACCGCGCGCATCGAGGCGTGCTCAGCGCTTAGATTACCGCGGGCATACAGGCCCCGTACCTCCTCGAGAAATCCCTGCGTCATCATCTGGTTGAAGCGCATTGCGATCCTTTCATGAAGCACGCGGCGAGGCTCGGGGACCAACGCCCAGGCCGCGGCCGGCTCCTGCAACGCAGCAGGGCTGTGCGCCTGCAGCTGCGACAGGGTTTCCCCGGTGAGCTCGCACACTTCCAGGGCGCGCTGAATGCGCTGCGCGTCGTTGGGGTGAATTCTGTGGGCCGCGACCGGATCCAGACGCACCAGCCGGGCATGCAGCGCCGGCCAGCCCTGCAGCGCCGCCATCGCATCGATCGCCTCCCGAACCGCGAGCGAGCCGCGCGGCAGCTTCGCGATTCCCTGTCGCAGGGCTTTCAAGTACAGCATGGTGCCGCCGACCAGCAGCGGTATGCGTCCCCGGGCACGGATCTGCTCGATCAGCGCCGCGGCGTCGCGGGCGAACTGTCCGGCGGAGTACGCCTGTGCCGGATCCAGGATGTCGAGCAGATGATGCGGTACGGCCGCGCGCGCCGCGGCTCCCGGCTTCGCCGTACCGATGTCCATGCCGCGAAACACCTGCGCCGAATCGACCGAGATGATCTCGACGGGCCACTGCTGCGCCAGTCGCATGGCCCAGTCACTTTTGCCGCTGCCGGTCGGACCGGTCAGGATCAGCACCGGCGTCTTCACCGACCGCGCAGGAACAGCCGGTCCAGCTCCATCCAGCTCAAACGCACCCAGGTCGGCCGGCCGTGATTGCATTGATTCGCACGCAGTGTCTGTTCCATCTGCCGCAGCAGCGCATCCATTTCCGCGCTCGAGAGTCGGCGATTGGCGTGCACCGAGGTGCGGCACGCGAGGGTCGCGAGGAAGCGGTCCGCGGCGTCCTCGATATGATGCGCGGCCGTCGGATTGTCCAGATCGCGGGCCACCTCGCGCACGATTTGCGTGATCTTCTGCTCCGACAGCAGCGCCGGAATCCGGCGCAGGGCCAGGCGCGTGTGGCCGAGCGCATCGAGTTCGAACCCGGCACGCTCCCACTCCGCCCGACTTTCCAGCAGCGCCTCGAGTTCATGCGCAGCCAGTTCCACGACCAGCGGTTCGAGCAGCGCCTGTGACGGCACGCCGTGCGCATACTGGCTCTTCAGCTGTTCGTACAGCACGCGCTCGTGCCCGGCGTGCATATCCACCAGCACCACACCCTGCGCCGTCTGCGACAGAATATAGGTGCCACGAATCTGGGCCAGCGGCGTCCCCAGTGGCTGCTGCGCCTGCATGTCGAGAGGCTCGGGAGCAACGGGTTCCGGCAGCTGCGGCGCATAGGGCCGCGGCGCGGTTTCCTGCAGTCGCGCCACGACATTCCAGGGATCACGGGTCGACTCGTAGTGACGCGGCGCCACCGGCGGCGCCGGGACCGGTTGCGGCTCGGCCTCGCCGGGTCTGGTATGCGACAGGGCCTGCGCGACCGCGCGAAACACGAAGTCGTGGATCTGCCGCGTATCGCGGAAACGCACTTCGAGCTTGGTGGGATGCGCGTTCACGTCCACCATGCCCGGATCGAGCGTCAGATACAGCACATACGCCGGATAGCGCCCGTGAAACAACACATCGCGATACCCCAGACGCACGGCGTTCATGAGCAACCGATCGCGCACACTGCGTCCGTTGACGAACCAGAACTGCTGATCGGGCGAGCCGCGCGACGCGGTCGGCAGACCCAGCCAGCCGCCGATCCACACCGGACCTGCCGTATGCTCGAAGGGCAGCGCCTGCTCGAGGAAGTCGTTGCCGAGGATCGCCCGCACCCGCGCTTCGACCGGCTGCAGCGACGCATCGGTGGCCTGTGCTTCGAGCAGCATTCGATCGCCATGGCGCAGCAGAAAACTGATGTCCGGGCGGGACAGCGCCAGGCGCTCCACCAGGCGCACGATGTGCCCTGCCTCGGTGGCGTCGCTGCGCACGAATTTGCGCCGCGCCGGCACGTTGAAGAACAGATCGCGCACTTCAACGGTCGTGCCGACCACATGAGCCGCGGGGCGCACGGCGCCGCGGCTGCCGCCGTCGGCCTGCATCTCCACCGCATGCGCCGCCGATGCCGTGCGGGTCAGGAGCCGCAGCCGTGAGACCGAGGCGATGGAGGGCATGGCCTCACCGCGAAACCCCAGCGTCACCACCGACTCCAGATCAGACATGGAGGCGATCTTGCTGGTCGCATGCCGCTGCAGCGCCAGTGCGACCTCCCCGGCCTCCATGCCGCTGCCGTCATCCCGGACCCGGATCAAGCCGATGCCGCCGCGCTCGATATCGATTTCGATGCGCCGCGCGCCGGCATCAAGACTGTTTTCCACCAGTTCCTTGACGACCGAGGCCGGCCGTTCAATTACTTCGCCGGCGGCGATCTGGTCAATGAGTTCATCGGCAAGTATCCGAATGGGCATAGGCGCGAAAGTATGCCTGATTCGGTATCACGATCGCTCAGGCGCCCGGTGCTCCCGTGGCGGCCGGCGGCGTGGGCGGGCGCGGCAGGCGCGCCAGGGAGAAGCGCGTGCCCTCCGGTGGATTGTCGGCGAAGTAGGCGCGCAGTCCCGTGAACACCGCATCGGCCAGTGCCGCCTGCTGCGCCGGATCGCGCAGACGGCGCTCCTCCTGCGGATTGGAGATGTACGCGGTCTCCACCAGCATCGAGGGGATGTCGGGTGACTTGAGCACCACGAAGCCGGCCTGCTGCACCTGGGGTTTGCGCACCAGACCGACTCCCTGCAGCGCGCCGATGACACTGTGGGCGGCGGACATGCTGGCGCTGATGTTGGCCGACTGCGACAGGTCGAGCAGCACCGAGGCCAGCCTATCCCCTTTGTCGGCGAGTGACACGCCCCCCTTGAGGTCCGCGGCGTTCTCAAGGTCGGCCAGCGAGCGCGCCGCCTCGTTACTCGCGCCGCGCTCGGACAATATGTACACGGAGGAGCCGGACACGCGGCTGTTCGCGATCGAGTCCGCATGTATGGACACGAACAGGTCGGCCTTCGCGGCGTGCGCGGCGTGCATGCGATCGCGCAATGTCAGGAACACGTCGCTGTCACGCGTCAGCACCGCCCGCATTCCCGGCTCGGCGTTGATCCGGCGCGCCAGTGAGCGGGCAATGGCAAGCACCACATCCTTCTCATGGACGCCGGCATGTCCGGTTGCCCCCGGATCGACGCCACCGTGGCCGGCATCCACCGCGATGACGATGTCGCGTCCGGACTCGCGCGGCGCGTGTTCCGCCTGCACCGTGTGTGGCGCCTGCTCGGGCGGTGCGCCGGCACCCAGACGCGCGACGAGCGTCGCAGCACTCTTGCCCACATCCCAGGTGAAATGCACCGGGAGGGGGCGGGTGAGAAAAATCGTGACGCGCAGATCACCGTTGGCCTGCGGCTGCGAGGTGAGGCCGGTCACCGGCCCCGCCGGCTGCGGTATCAGGAGCCCGGGCGCCGCCCGCGCGTGGTGGAGGATGAGCGCGATGCGGTTCGGGCTCTTGGCGAAGGTCACGCGATAGGCGACCTTCGCGCTCAGCTTCAGCGCAATCGCCGACCCGGCATCATCGGCGGAGAGCACGACGGCGCGCACCTGCGCGCTCGGCGCCGCCAGGACCTGCGCGCAGGCCAATCCCAAGGCCACCACCGCCCCCATCAGGCTTGCCGCAAAAACATGTCTTTTCATGGACTTCGCGGTCATATCTGCCGCGTAATCTACGGCGTGCGGGCTGCCAATTCAAGTGTGGATGCGTGCCAGCCACGAAGTGCCGGCCGCGCTCGATGCTTCGATTTCGATGCTGTGGAACGCCGGATGCGCCGCGAGACTGAGGTTGAGATCCGCCGCCGGCAGATGATTCCCCGCGCGCTGCGGCCATTCAATCAGCCAGACATGTCCGGGGAGGTCCAGCTCCCGCAGTCCCAGTGCTTCGAACTCATCCGGATCCTGAAGTCGATACAAATCGGCATGCACCACGGTGACGGCACCCAGTGCATAGGTTTCGAGCAGCGTGTAGGTCGGGCTGCGGGCGACGCCCGTGTGGCCGAGTCCGCGTAAAAAGCCGCGCGCCAGGGTGGTCTTGCCGGCACCGAGCTCGCCGTGCAGCTGCACCTGCAGCAGCGTGGACGGCGGGGCGGGCATGGCGGTGGCCAGCCGCGCGCCGAACGCCTCAGTCTCCTCAGGAGTCGCCGCCGCGATCAAGGATTGACGCAAGCCTGCAGCTCGCGTGCGACATCGAGCGCCACCAACCCCCGCTCACCCGGACGCGCGGCGGCATCACCCGCCAGCGCATGCGCCATGACGGCCGCGCGCGTCGCGAGCCAGGGATCCGCGCACTGCGCCAGCACCCCGGCGATGGCGCCGGTCAGCACGTCCCCCATGCCCGCACTGGCCATACCCGGATTGCCGCGCTCGCACAGCCCGGGCGCCTTGCCCTGCCTGCCGACCAGCGTACCCGCGCCTTTCAGCGCAATCGTGCCGCCGAAGTCGCGGACCAGAGCGCTCAGCGCCGCCAGACGATCGGCCTGCACTTCCGCCGTATCCACACCCAGCAGCCGCGCGGCCTCCCCGGGGTGCGGCGTCAGAATCCAATTGTCGCGGTCGCGCTTACCCGTCTCGGCGATGATATTGAGCGCATCCGCATCGACCACCAATGGCTTGGGACATTTCAGTGTGAGCCGCACCAGCTCCTGCGCCCACGCCGTTCGACCCAGTCCGGGGCCGATGGCGACGACATCAGCGCGCTCCAGCGCCGACACCAGATCGGCCGGGCTCCCCAGCGGCAGACAGATCAACTCCGGCCGCCCGGCAACGATGGCCACGAGGTTCTCCGGCGCAGTCGCGACGGTCACGAGGCCGGCCCCCGCCCGCAGGCAGGCTTCGCCGCACAGCCGCGCCGCGCCCGGCATGCCGACGCCACCACCGATGATGAGCACGCGACCAAAGTCGCCCTTGTGCGCCTGTCGCGCACGCCGTGGCAGGGCGTGCACGATGCAGGATTCCGTTATGCGCTGCAGCCGTGGGCTGAACTGGGGAATATCCGGAACCGGAACCTCGAGGTCATCGAAGAATATTCCCCCCGCCCGCTCCGGCCCCTCGCCGAGGAACAACCCGGTCTTGAGTCCCACGAAGGTGACGGTCGAGTCGGCCCGCACCGCCTCGCCCAGCGGCATGCCACTGTCGCTGTCGAGGCCCGAAGGAATGTCGAGCGCGAACACCGGGCGGCCGGCGGCATTGATGGCGCGGATGGCATCGGCCGCATCGCTCCTCACGGCGTGGGTCAACCCGGTCCCGAACACGGCATCGACAATGACCTCCCCGTCGCGCAGCAACGAGGGGTTCAACGGCTGAGCCGAGCCGCCGCTGGCCGCGAAATCGGCGTGCGCCTGGCGGGCATCGCCCTTGAGGCCCGCGACGGGTGCGACGGCGATGACGCTGACCTCCAGACCCGCGGCCTGGGCGAAGCGCGCGAGCACGTAGCCATCGCCTCCATTGTTGCCGCCACCGCAGACGATGACGATCCGGTTCGCCATGGGCCAGCGGGACCGCAGATATCGCAGCGCGGCCTCGCCGGCCCGTTTCATCAAGGTGTAGCCGGAAATCGGCAGCGACTCGATGGCGCGCTGGTCCAGCTCACGCACCTGGGCAGCGGAATAGACGGCGATTGGCAGTGCCATGGATTGATTATCAGCGCGTGACGCGCAGATTGTCGATCAGTCGTGCCTTGCCGAGCCGCGCCGCGACCAGCACCACGACTTCGGCGGTTTCCGCCAGCGCCGGCTGCAGATCCTGCACGTCGCGCACGACGAAATAGTCCGGGCGCATGCCGGCCGCGCTCAGCGCCGCCAGACCCTCGGTCTCGACATCCCGGTCGGCAGCTCCGGCCAACAGCCGCTGGCGCGCCTGTTGCAGCTGACGGTAGATGACGGGCGCGACGCCGCGCTCGCCCGCCGTGAGGTATTGATTGCGCGAGCTCATCGCCAAGCCGTCCGCTTCGCGCACCGTCGCGGCTCCGATGATGGTCACCGGCATGCAAAGATCCGCGACCATGCGCCGGATCACCGCCAGCTGCTGAAAGTCCTTCTCGCCGAAGACGGCGGCATTCGGCTCGACGATGTTCAGCAACTTGGTGACGACCGTGGCCACACCCTGGAAGTGTCCCGGCCGGAACTCTCCATCCAGGATGTTCGACAGCACCGGCACCTCGACGCGCGCCGCGTTCTGCGGACCGTTGGGATAGATCTCGGTCACATCGGGCATGAACATCAGATCGCAACCGGCCCCGGCGAGCATGCGCTCATCCTCGCGGGGGGTGCGCGGGTAGTGCGCATAGTCCTCGTTCGGCCCGAACTGCATCGGATTGACGAAGATGCTGGCGACGAACCGTTCGCCATGCGTGCGCGCCGCCTCGATCAGACTCATGTGTCCCGCGTGCAGATTGCCCATCGTGGGCACGAAGGCCACGCGGTGGCCCTGTGCGCGCCAGTCCCGTACCCGCTCACGAACATGCGCGATGCTGGTGACGGTCTCCATGGTCAGATCGTTCCGTGACGCA
>Ga0210391_10002780_pt1 | contig 15011 bp, 10 predicted proteins | sample IncBWC12OmetaG_FD_160573 | JGI IMG/M metagenome (GOLD analysis project Ga0210391, IMG submission 160573) | Forest soil microbial communities from Barre Woods Harvard Forest LTER site, Petersham, Massachusetts, United States - Inc-BW-C-12-O ... | reverse complement strand
TTGAATCTATCGCTCACATCGACCATGTCCGATGTGACAACACCGGGACAGGCTGCCATTTGTAACCATGGCAGCCTGCTTCATCTAATTCGTCACGATCTTTCCCCGATGCCTTTGACGTAGGAATGCCAACGCATCTCCGTCTTGAAGTGCTGGCTTACAAGACTCGGCTGCGGTCTGTCAGTACGGAAATACTTCTTATAGGCTGCAATCCAATCAGCCGCGATATCGCGCTGCGCCGTAGACAGATCCAGTTGACCGGCACAGACCATTTCGTGGAGTCGCTCTTCCAGGGCATCCTTCACATGCGCATTCCAGGTCCGCGATGTATAGGGTTCCGGCCACAGATTGGAGATTGCTTCGACACCGCCCAAGCCCGGAGCTATTAAGTAATCGATCTCGTAGTCGCCCGCGTTGGCATTGACGATTCCATACTCCTGGAAGACCTTTTGACGCAAAGAAGTCGGCACTTCTGCAACTACTTCTTCATGAGTCATCGAGCAGACGTCGCTAATGGTAACTCTCCGCGTCGCGCCTGGTGTAAGGCTATGGTCAGGCTCGGCTCCAGCCTCGAATATGACCGCCGTCGAGTTTGCTCCCCGAATCGTGGAATATTGCAGTAGGAGCGTCCCACCCAACACGCAAAAGAAAACTGCGGCACATAGGAGCGCCGGAGTGCGCAGGCCGGGAGCGAACTGGAATCGCTGCCACATCGAGCCCCCCTCGCATTTCGATTCCAGTTCGCCTAACTGCGCCCTCAACTTCGCACGCGGACCATCGACGGACGGCAATTGTGGATCGAGAGACTGCCGGTGAACTCGCGAGAAGGCAACAATTGTTCCCTCGATTTCTGCCATCCGGGCGCGGCAGTCCCAACACCCTGCGAGATGGGCCCGAACTTGGATGGCGGAACGGGCTGGAAGCTCGGCGTCCGCCGCCAGAAGCAGCTCTTCATCGGACGGATGCGGATCTTTGTTCACCATGAATTCATCTCTGATCCGCCCGAGTCAACCGTGCCAGTGATCGCGTCAGCGAGATCGATACGGCTCCCAAAGAAATTCCAAGTACTTCCGCTATTTCACGATAACGGAGGCCCTCAGCACGCAACCGCAGGCAACTCTGATCGACTTGCGGGAGAGCACAAAGAGCCGAAAGCAAGCGGCGCTGTCTTTGAGCGGACGAAAGCTGCTCTTCAGGATTCGGTGAAGGGTCAAACCGCTCTTCTGCAAGCGTCCAGTCGGATGCCTGCTTGGCGGTCGATCTTTGGTTCGCATAAAGCTGTTTCAGTGCGAGATTATGCGCGACGCGGAAGATCCAGGCGCGAAGGTTTTTCCGAGATCTGGATAGTTGGAGATGTCGGAAGAGGGATAAGAACACTTCCTGGGTGACTTCCTCCGCGTCGTGCACAGGCACGCCGAAGGAAAGTGCATAGCGGAGCAGCGGGTTGCGGAACTGATCAAAAAACTCTATGACCTCGCGCTCGATATCCGAAGGCTCCGACGAAAGCGCTGTATTGGCTGCGGCGGTTGCGAACGGAAGCCGGTTGACCGAGTCCATGGTGGCCATGCGTTGGATCTCTAGAATGTATATTCCATTTCCCGCGCTTTTGTTCAAGGTTTTTTTGCACCTTTTTGAACTCCCCTAATAGATTGAAAAAACACTGAACAAAACTGCTGAAAATGGAATCTTCAAGTTGAGAGGGAAAAGAAGTTGCCCTTCACCAACCCGATGGCAGTTATCCGGAGGGAGATGCCTGTCAACCCCTCCCCGAACAACAACGGCTAAACTATAGAGTGTCTTACTCTGCATGATTAGATTCAATCCTATCTCCCTCATTCTCTTTTTCGCGCTGCCGCTTTTCTGCCAAAGCAATACCGGCGAGTTGCGCTTAAAAATAACTGATCCGACAGGGCAGGCCGTGAAAACGACGGTTAAACTCGTCAGCGAGGCGAACCAATACCGAAATACTCTGGCCACCGACGATCAGGGCAACCTGGATGTTAAGCGGCTGCCTTATGGAATTTATCGGGTTCAGATTCAGGCGCCCACGTTTGCTCAGGTTTTCGAATCGGTGGAGATACGCTCAGCGCTTCCCTTGGACCGTGCGATTCGCCTGAAAGTTGCTCCAGTATCCGAATCGGTGAATGTGAACGCGACCGCGACATTGATCGATCCGTATCGTGCAGGTTCGGTTAATCAGGTGGGTACCCAGGCGATAGAGGACCGATTGACTGCGCTGCCCGGACGCGGCATGCAGGACCTGGTGAACTCTCAACCGGGCTGGCTCTACGAAGGCAATTCGGTTCTTCACCCGAGAGGATCGGAATATCAGACACAATTTGTGGTGGACGGCATACCGCTCACGGACAATCGTTCGCCCAGCTTTGGTCCGGAGGCTGCCGAAGCCGATGATGTCGAATCACTAACAATCTATACCGCTGGCATCCCCGCGGAATTTGGCAGGAAGATGGGTGGCGTGGTCGAAGTCAACACTCTCAAGAACCAAGACCCGGGATTCCATGGCCAGTTCACCCTTTTCGGCGGGACTTACGACACGGGAGCGATCAATACGCAGGATCAATACACATCGGGTAAAAATACGTTTGGACTGAGCGCCTCTGGAAATTTGACCGACCACTATCTTAATCCAGTAGTTCCGCAGAATTACACCAACAACGGAACCACGGCAAACTTTTCGGTGAGCTATGAGCGGGAGCTCACGCGGAAAGACCGTCTGACTTTCATCGTCCGCCATGAACTGGCGCGCTATGAAATCCCCAATGAACTGGTCCAGCAGAACGGGGCATATCTACCAAACGCGGACAATACGACCGGCTGTCCACCGGCCCCCCCGGAGCCAAGCGATTGCGTTTTTATTCCCGGTGGCCAGCTGCAGACCGGCGACAACTTTGAAACCATGGGGAGCGTCTCTTACCAACACATTTTTTCTGCCGACGCGATAGGCACGCTCCGCGGGATGGCCCGCGATAACTCCACCGACTTTCATTCCAACGACGCCTCCTGGCCCCTCAATGCCACCCAGCACAACGACTTCAAAGAGATCTACTTCAACGGCGGCATCTCCATTCACCGTGGCAGGCAGGAATTTAAAACAGGCATCGAATCCGACAACATCTTTCTGCACGAAAACACCAGCTACGTAATACCCGACTGCGCAAATCCTAACGATCCGCAATGTCCCATCAATTTGGGGATATTGGATTCCGGTGCCATAAGCTTTGCCTTTCAAGGTCACCGTCCAGACCTTGAACAAGCAGCCTATGTTCAGGATTTGATCCGCCTGGGCAATTGGACGGTCAATGCCGGGCTCCGCTGGGACCATTACCAGTTGCTCGTGAACCAGAATGCGGTGAGCCCACGTGTCGCCGTGTCGCGCTACTTCCCTTCGGTCGGCGTAAATGTTCACTTCTCGTATGACCGGATTTTCCAGACACCGTCGTTCGAGAACATGCTTTTGTCCAGTTCTCCGGCTGCCGAAGCCATAGACACGAGCGTGCCAGCACTGCAGCTGCCGGTCCAGCCTTCTCACGGCAACTATTATGAAGGGGGAGTGACCAAAGCGTTCCTCGGAAAGCTTCGGCTGGATGCGAATATGTTCCGTCGTACCGTGAACAATTACGCAGACGACTCGCAGATTTTGAGTACCGGGATCAGTTTTCCCATCTCCTTTGACCACGCGATTCTCTACGGCGCGGAAGGCAAGCTGCAAGTTCTACAATGGGGGCGTTTCTCAGGCTTCGCCAGTTATTCCTGGATCGTCGGAAATGCCTGGTTCCCGGTGACGGGCGGATTGTTCCTGGGCGATGATGCGATCAATCCGACCACCGGACATTTTCCCGACTCACAAGACCAGCGGAACACGGTGCGTGGACGCGTCCGCTATCAGGTCGTTCCGCGCTTGTGGGTGGCCGTGGGCGCCGATTACAACAGCGGACTTCCGTTTGAACCGGATTTAACTCCTCAGCAATATGCCGCAGAATACGGTCAAGCGGTGATTAGCCATCTCAATTTCAATCGCGACCGCATCAATCCGTACTTCACGCAGAATGCTTCGGTGGGAGTCGATCTCTACCAGCGCGAAAAACGCTCGGTACGCTTCCAGGGCGACGTCGCGAACTTGAGCAACACACTTGAACTAATCGACTTCGGAGGGTTGTTCTCCGGCAACGCACTCGGCCCCTCGCGACAATATACCTTCCGACTCGTAACGACATTCTAGGAGCCCGAGCGGTCTCTTCAGACGCCAAGTCAAGATCACTCACCAGGATTTGTCCCAGAGTTCCCTACTTCGTGTGCCCCTGAATCCGAATCATGTCCACGCATCACGAAAAACTGGCGTCCGCAATATCTACGTGCAGGAAGCAATTCGTTAGCCCCCGTTTGATCGGTGTTTTGATAACCTGCTAGGTATCCCTAAGGATCTCACGATGAACGGCGCGGAGAGTCTAATTCGTACACTGCTGGCTGGCGGAGTGGATGTTTGTTTTACAAACCCCGGCACATCAGAAATTCATATTGTCGCAGCGCTCGATCACATCCACGAAATGCGTTGCGTCCTGGGACTTTTCGAAGGCGTGGTGACGGGCGCGGCAGATGGATACGCTCGCATGAGTGAGAGACCCGCATGTACGCTATTGCACCTGGGTCCGGGACTTGGAAACGGTCTAGCGAATCTGCACAACGCAAGCCGTGCCCGGGTTCCGATGATCAACGTGGTTGGCCAACATGCGACCTATCACCTGCAATACGACACGCCGCTAGCCTCCGACATCGAAGGCATTGCTCGGCCTTATTCCAAGTGGCTGCGCACTTCGCGCGCTTCTTCCAAAGTAGGTCATGACGCGGCGGAGGCCGTCGTGGCCGCCCGCACCGCCCCCGGCCAGATTGCCACGTTGATTGTTCCCGCGGATGTCTCGTGGAGCGAAGGCGGTTCGATCGCTGACGTATCCGCGATTGCTAAACCTCTACCGCCCGAAGCAAGAAACGTCGAACGTGCGGCCGCTATGCTCCGCTCCGGCTTGCCAACCGCAATCCTGATGGCCGGAAACGCGTTGTATGGCAAAGGATTGCTGAGCGCTGAACGCATCGCGGCAGCTACAGGAGCGAAACTGCTGGCACCTTACCCTTTCACTCGATTGCAAAGAGGCGCGGGGATTCCAAGAGTGGATCGTGTGCAGTACGTGCTCGAACAAGGAATTGAACAATTCAAAGAATTCCGTCACCTGATTTTGCTAGGCGCTCAGCCACCGGTAGCGTATTTCGCGTATCCGGGAAGAAGCAGTGTATTTACTTCGCCCGACTGTGAGATTCACACGCTGGCGCGTCCAGGTGAAGATTACCTCGGCGCGCTTGACGCGCTGGCCGCAGCTTTGCCGGTACGAGAAAGAGACCGACTCGCAAATAAAGTGGAACGGCCGGCGATGCCGAGCGGGGAAATCACACTGCCGGGGATAGCTGCGGTCATCGGAGCGCTCCTCCCCGAACATACAATCGTCGTCGACGAATCTATGACCTCGGGCCGCGGATTAATGGCCGCAACTAAGGGATCTCCTCCGCACGAATGGCTGGGCAACACTGGCGGGTCGATTGGGATTGCCTTGCCGATGGCCGTGGGCGCGGCTGTGGCCTGCCCTGATCGCCGCGTATTGTGCCTCACCGCCGATGGGAGTGGGATGTACACGGCACAAGCACTCTGGACGATGGCACGCGAGGGCCTCAACATAACGACGGTCGTTTTCGCCAACCGTGACTACGCCGTCTTGAAACGCGAATATTCTTATTTGGGGATTGGCAGTCCGGGGCCTCGGGCTACAAGCATGTTTGAGATCGGGCGTCCTGATCTCGATTGGACGCTTCTGGCGAAGGGTATGGGAGTGCCCGGCATCCGTGTGAATTCACTGGATGCATTCGCTAAAGCTTTACGGGCCGGACTGGAAGGGGAAGGCCCGACGATGATTGAGGTGCCTTTGTAGATCTTGCGTTGGGACGAGCCCTGACCCCGATTACTGTGGCGACCCGGTGAATCCTCGCGACAAAATAAAAAACCGAAGACGATTTCTCGCCTTCGGGGAATTGGTCTTGCGGGACCGCGCTTCATGCCGAGCGGTTCACTTTTAAGTTCTGTTCTTTCGTCGCTGTGGTCGCGCGTATTTTTCTTAGTCGGATGCGGCCACCCGAGGTTAGTCGCTTGCACTCGATAGGTTGTTGTACAGCTCGAAATTCAGCGGCTCCTCTACGGATAGATGCACTGACAGCGAGGAGCAGTCGGGTAAGGCCCACTCGTATTGGGGAACGATTTCTTTGACTTTAGACCGGATGCGAACCGCAATGCCAGTGGCCGTCTCGGTCCGTAGCGACTGCAACTGAGCCCGTAGTTCCGACCAAACGGTACGCTGACCGCGTGTCTGGAAAACTTTTGTGGCGGATGTGCTCACTTGCTGTTCGAAATCATAGAACAGTTCCTCGAACAGCTTCTCGCCAGCCCGTAACCCTCCGAAGACGATTTTTACATCGCTCTGGGGAATGCCGGATAAACGGATGAGGGTCTTCGCCATATCGAGGATGCGCACCGGTGCGCCCATGTCAAGGACCAGAATGTCGCCTTTGGCGCCAATAGTAAACCCCTGCAGGACAAGCGACACCGCCTCTGAGATGGTCATAAAGTAGCGGGTAATTTCCGGGTGGGTGACGGTGATCTGCCGCGTGGCCTTGATTTGCTCCTGGAATAATGGGATTACGCTGCCTTGCGAGCCAAGTACATTTCCGAACCGCACGGAGAGGCAACGCATGCTCGCGGATGGGCGCGCTGCAACGATCAGTTCGCCGATTCGTTTGGTGCAACCCATGAAACTCGTGGGGTTAACGGCTTTATCCGAAGAAATGAGCAGGAAGTCTTCACATCCACATTGATCTGCCGTTTCAAGCAGCGAGAGCAAACCCAATACGTTGTTCTTCACCGCTTCCTGTAGATTCTCTTCCATCAGCGGAACGTGTTTGTATGCCGCCGCGTGAAAGATGACGCGCACATCATGCTCCTGCATCAGGTCACGCATTCGTTTACTATCGGTAACGTCGGCGACGCAATAGATCCTCTCCACGTCCGAAGCGGAGTTGGCGTGCTGCAGATAGAAAAGCGGAGTCTCGGCCTGGTCAACGCAAATGAGCTTAGCAGGGGCAAACCTAAGCAATTGTCGGCATAACTCAGAGCCGATGGAACCGGCTGCCCCAGTTACCATGACTATTCTTCCAGCGATCCTACGCCTGACCGAATCCAAATCGAAGTTGACGGGGGCCCGGCCAAGCAGGTCCTCCAGATTGACCTCGCGCAACTGATCGACGGTTACCCTACCGTGGATTAAGTCTGCTAAGCCCGGAACAGTGCGGTACTGCAAGCTCGCGCTGTAACAAATCTGAACGACACGTTGCATTTGTGCCGCCGTCGCCGACGGCATGGCGATGAGGGCCTCGAATGTGCGTGTCTTTACGCTTAGTTCGGGAAGTTGTTCGATCGTGCCCAGCACCGGAACACCGTGAACCTTCGAGCCCACCTTCGACTTCTCGTCATCCACGCATCCGACCACGATCCAGGCGGGATTAGTCTGCTTGAGTTCGCGGATCAGTAACTGCGCTGCGAATCCGGCACCCACGATGAGGACCCGGTGCGATCGGCGTCGATCGGGCCCCGGGGCCTCCGGATTGCTTTGCATCAAAGCGCGATACAGGAGCCGAACTCCCAACAGTAGAAATGCCGCCAGCAAGAGTTCCAGGCAATAGACGGACAAAGGAAAAGCTTTGATTCCGAGAATGTAGCGGATGGAGACAAAGAACGCTGCTGAACTAAGTACCAGCGCCTTCGACATGTCAATGCCGTCATGAAGGCCCGTATAACGCCAGTAGCCATGAAGCAGTCCGAATCTCGCCAGGCTCGCCAGCCGATAAACAATCAGGATAGGGGCCGCCATCAGCAAGAGTTGCAGGTTCGGCAAATGGAACTCGAATCTAAGAGCCCAAGCCGACAATATTGCAAAGAACACCAACACGGCATGGAGCACTAAGATGACTGAATTGCGTGAATTCACCGGCATAGATTTTTCTGAGTTGCTTGCGCGATCGAAGCCGCGACCGTGATCAATGTTTCGTTTTCGAGGTGTTCATGATTCGTTAAGGGTTTGCTAAGCGGTAGATTCATTCATTACATCGGTAACGAGATTCGCAACTACTTCCATGTCGGAAGTTGATTGCGTCGGGTGGACTAAGAACATGAGGCTGGTCTTGCCAAGTTCTCTTGCAATCGGAAGGGAATGCTGAGGTTTCCACGACGGCGGAAATGCCTTTTCCAAATAGAGCTCACTACAACTTCCAGCCAGACATGGTGCTCCCGTTTCAGCAATCGTACCCATGATGCGATCTCGGTTCCACTCGGGTCGGAGCCTTTCGGGATGCACAAAGACGTAGTACTTGTAATAAGCGTGATAAAGATCTTGTTGAGGCAGCGTAATTCGAAGTCCACTCAGCTTGGACAATGCTTCGGTCAGAACACCGGCATTCTCGCGCCGCTTTGTAACCCAATCTGGGACTTTTCGCAATGCGACGCGACCAATTGCGGATTGGACCTCGGTCATTCGCCAGTTGGTGCCAAAAGAATCATGCAGCCAACGAAATCCAGAAGCATGGTCGCGGTTATGAACCGCGTTATAGTTTTTCCCATGATCCTTGAAGCTCCAGGCTTTCTCCCACAACTCCGCATCGTTCGTGACCAGCATTCCGCCTTCGCCAGCCGTGGTCATTATCTTGTCCTGGCAAAACGAGTAAGCCGCGGCATCCCCCATACTGCCGACTACCCGCCCTTTGTATTTCGCTCCCAGAGCTTGTGCGCAATCTTCGATCACTTTCAATCCATGGTCCGCCGCCAATGCGAGGATCGGATCCATATCGCAAGGCCATCCCGCCAAATGCACTGCGATGATCGCCTTGGTCCGCGGGGTGATCGCGGCTTGAATAGTCTGCGCTGTAAGGTTCTGGCTGTCACGATCGACATCGACGCATATTGGACGAGCCCCGCGCATAACCACGCAACTGGCTGAAGCAATAAATGTCCGCGACGTCGTTATAACTTCGTCGCCAGCACCGATTCCCAACACCTGCAACGCCAATTCCAGCGCAAGCGTGCCATTCGCAAGACAGACGGCGTGTTTTACGCCACAGAACTCAGCGAATTCGTGTTCAAACTGGCGTCCCTCTTCCCCCGTCCAGTAGTTGACCTTTCCGGAGCGGAGAACGACAGCCGCGGCCTCAATTTCATCCGCCTCGAAATAAGGCCAGGGCGCTAACAGGGGCTTTTCTGGGCCGAGGGATAGCGCCCTTCTTCGCTGAACTGCGGCAGTCGTCATAAGTGCGAGCTGGTATGGAAGAGAGTAAAGTTGGCGCTGGGCCGGCCGTTGCCGCCTTCGGTGACAACGGCGCATTCCGAGCGCTAGTCGGGATGGAGAAAAACGTGGTGCGCTCTTAGGCGGAGGCGGCCACGGCCCTGGGTTTTGCCGGAACCCCCATCACCGTAGTGTTCGGCGCAACATGCTGGTTGACCATGGCTCCCGAGCCGATCACGGCGTGATCTCCAATCGAGATATTCTGCAGAATGGCGGCGTGAGTACCGACTAAGACGCCTTTGCCAATCGCCACTCCACCCGAGATGGCGGTAAGGGGGTTGACGACCGATCCAGCTCCGATGGTTGCTTCATGACCAATCGTGCAACTCAGGTTGACCATGGCGAATTCTTGAATCTTCACGTTAACCGTTGCGATCGTTCCGGCGCAGAGTATGACTCCCTCCCGGAACTCGCAGGATGCGTCGTAGTGGACGCTGGGATGAATCAGGGCCGGCCACGGAATCCGTGGAAAACGCCGCTTCAATTCCTCACTTAAGCGCAAGCGGACGTCGGGGCTGCCGATGCCCATCGCGAGGCCATCCACCGGATTGTTTTCCAGCCAACTGAAGTCGCCGAGTATGCCTGTGTCTCCCGCCGTCGTCCAGGTTGGATCGCTCACCAGAAAACCGGCGACCTCCATGGTCTCCGAGCCTTTCCGCAGGGATGAATCGCGCGCGATATCTGCAATCAACCACGCGACTTCGCGTGCAAATCCCCCGGCCCCGACAATTGCAATTCTCTTATTTAACATCATCCATTTTCTCCATTGCGTTGAACTGCGTCACCAATAAATTCGGGCATGGTCGCGTGCCCGCGCTGGGCGATGCCAGCGCACCGGAGAACCTGCCACACTGTCATGGCCAGGATGCGGAGGTCCAGCCAGATGCTCCAGTTGTCTACGTACCAGAGATCCAGAGCGAATTTCTGCCCCCAGTCGAGCGAATTCCGGCCGTTCACCTGCGCCCATCCGGTGATGCCGGGTCTCACCGCGTGACGCCGCATCTGTTCGGGCGTATAGCGTTCTAGATACTGCGACAACAAAGGACGCGGCCCCACCAGGCTCATCTGGCCACGAATCACATTGATCAGCTCTGGGAGTTCGTCGATACTGCTTCTGCGCAGGAACCTTCCCAGGCCTGTCATCCGTTCGGCATCGGGAAGCAAGCGCCCGTCCGCATCCCTCGCATCCGTCATGGTGCGAAACTTCAAGCAGGTGAAGGGCTTTCCATGCCAGCCTGGACGAGACTGGCGGAACAAAATCGGTGATCCCAAAAATGTCTTCACCACGGCCGCGACAATTAAAAGAACCGGCGTGAGCAGTACCAGCCCGGTGGCCGCCGCTACTAAATCGAAAAAGCGTTTAGCGAGGCGCGCGTCCGTTTTCGCTGCCGCTGTCTTGAAAACACGGTCGAACTTCTCGACACCGACGGAAACAGACAGTTCACGATCATAAAACGTTCTACCTGCGCGTCCCATCTCAGCGCGCCGCTCATCGCTGGTGTCAACGAGTGCTTTTACCGCTTCTGCAATGCTTTGGGGATTGCCTGGCTCGCAAACAATACTCGATCCAGCTCGTTGCACCAAGTCTGCAGCATCCCCGCGGGCCACCATCAGGATCGGCTTTCCCGCGGCAAGGTATGCCTGCGTCTTGGATGGAATCGTGATGCGGAACAATGGGTCATCCTTTAAGTGCACCAGCAAAGCATCCGCGCCGGCGAGAATCCTCCCCATGGCATGCATTGGCTGTCGAGGCAGGAACTTCACGTTGTCGAGGCGCATCTCCGTGGCCATGCCCTCTAACCGGCGCCGTTCGACGCCGCCTCCCATGAAGAGGAACTCAGCAGTTGGCACCGTGCTGCGGCAGATTTGCGCGGCGCGAAGCACGCTGTCGAGTCCCTGGGCAAGCCCCATCGTGCCGGCAAACAGAATAGAAAAACGATCTGCTGCGCTCAATCGGGTTGCAGACTCGCTGTCGTGTTTCAGAGCCGTCTCGGCGCACCAGTTGTAGATAACATCAACTTTATCCGGCGAAACTTCGCGGCGTACCAGTTGCTCCTTAAAGCCAGGAGATAGCACAGTGATGTGACGGGCACGACGATATGCGAATTTGCAGAATTTGCCCAGTAGCGCGAGGGCCGCCGGATTCGACAGCATGCCGGAAGCAACGACAGTGTCGGGCCAGAGATCTTGAACGTCGCAAACGAAGGGCGCCCTTCGAAGAAATCCGATCACTACCGCGGCGAGACCAACGGTAATAGGCGGATGGTAGACATAAATGACATCCGGTTTCCGGATCAAAGTTGTGCCGATGACCGCAGCGGATAGTGCGAAGCTGATGTAATTAAGCGCGCGGCGAAAACCAGACTTGTTATGGCTCGGACAAAGCGCCACGCGTAAAACACTGATGCCGTCGATTTGTTCGCGCACCCAGGGGCGAATCCGGTAGCCCGGGTAGACCTTTCCATCGGGGTAGTTGGGAAAACCAGTCAGTACCGCTACTTCGTGGCCGCGCGCAGCCAGTTCTTGGGCAAACAACAACCCTTTGAATGTTGGCTCCGGGTCAAACCACTGCGTCAAAATCAGAATCTTCATACGCTCAGTGACAATTAAAAATCACAGCATCCGGTGCGCACATCGCATAAAAAGTCGGTGACTTTTCACGCCTTATGCCACACAACCCGGTTTACGTAGTTCACATAGCTGTGAATAATCCGCACTACTTTTTCAGACACATTGGGAACAGCGTAATCCGCCACAATTCGCAGCATTCGATCTTCGCCAGTTGGCTGTGATTCCAGTACGTGCAAGGCATCCAGAATGCGCTCCGGGTCCAAGCCGGTAAACATGACTGACCCTTCTTCCATGCCCTCGGGACGCTCATGGGCTTCGCGGAGATTCAGCGCCCGGAAGTTCAGGATCGACGATTCTTCTGTAATCGTGCCGCTGTCCGACAGCGCTGCTCGGGCCTTCATCATCAGGTGGACATACGCGGATAGAGGGAGTGGCTTGATTAAGCGGATCTTCTCAGAAAACTTCACTGCCTCGCTATCAATCCGCTTTTGCGTCCGCGGATGCACCGAAACAATTACGGGAATTTGATATTTCGAAGCCAGGCTTTCCAGGACTTTCACCAGGTTTCGAAATTGCTCTGCCGGCTCGATGTTCTCTTCGCGATGCGCGCTTACCACAAAGTACCCATCTTCGACCAGTCCAAGACTCGCCAAGATATCGGAGCTATTAATCTTCTGGCGATAGTGGGTTAACACCTCGTACATCGGGCTGCCGGTTTTGATGATCCGGTCCGGCACAATTCCTTCGCGCAACAGATATTCGCGCGAGATGTCGCTATACGGCAGGTTGATGTCGCTGATATGGTCGACAATCTTGCGATTGATCTCCTCGGGAACCCGTTCGTCGAAGCACCGGTTTCCGGCTTCCATGTGGAAGATTGGTATTTTTCTTCGCTTGGCTGCAATCGCAGCCAGGCAACTGTTCGTGTCGCCCAGAATGAGCACTGCGTCCGGTTGAACCTCGGCCAGCAGATCACCGGATTTTGCAATCACAAGTCCAATGGTCTCGACCGCATTCTTGCCCGCCGCTTTTAGAAAGTAATTCGGGTACCGGATTTCCAGATCGTCAAAGAAAACCTGATTTAGTTCATGGTCGTAGTTCTGGCCGGTATGAATAAGTACGTGTTGGGTATTCCGGTCCAATGCTGCGATCACTCGCGACAGCCGGATAATTTCCGGTCGCGTGCCCAGAATGGTTGCCACCTTCATGCGTTCTCCAGGGTAAGAGAATGGCTCCGCTCCTCAAAGTCGACGCGAAGATAGTAGGTGTCGGGGCGATTGGGATCGAACATCTCACTCGCCCAGAACAGGGTTACCATTTCACCCGTACCGACGTTTGTGATCGAGTGGGTGAATCCGGGCGGAATATCGATCACCTGGTATGCGCGCCCGCTCACGGAATACTCTTCCACCGGACCACCTTCAACCGCTCTCATCCGGACAACGCCTTCTCCTTCGACTACGAAAAACTTCTCCGTCTTGGTGTGGTGATAGTGATTTCCCCGTGTGACCCCGGGTTTCGTTCTCGAAACGAAGATCTGCCCAAAGTGCTTTTCTTTTATGAATTCCGCCAGGCTGCCGCGAGCGTCGGATTTGATATCAAGGTTGTAGGGCCGCGCCGCTGGCGGAACGTAGGAGAGATAGGTTGCATAGAGGGCCCGGTTAAACCAATCGGCAAAGTTCGGCGCTGTCAACGTCGCTCTCATCTCGTGGAACGCTTGGATTCTGCCCGCTAGATCGCCGAGTTGGATGCAGTAGCTGGGGATCTCCTCACCGGCCTCGCCGGTGATATCCCGCTCATCGATCTCCATCAGAAACGCCGCCACCACATCATCCACATAGCTCAACTCCACCTCGCGAACAGGGTCGGACATGGTAATTGGCAGGTCGTTCGCGATATTGCCGCAAAAAGTTGCCACAACTGAGTTGTAGTCGGGACGACACCACTTCCCGAACAAGTTCTTCAGGCGGTAGATCCTGACGCAGGCTCCGGTCTCTCCCGCAAATTGCCGTAAGGTTTTTTCCGCCTTCGCTTTACTGGTCCCATAGGGATTGTCCATTACAGCCTGGATCGAGGAACTGAAGATGATCTTGGGAGCGCACCCGCCCTCCCGCAGGATTTGGCACAACTGATGCGTAAGCTTCGCGTTTCCTATCTCGAAATCAATCGGGTTCTGCGGCCGGTTGATGCCGGCCAGATGAAAGACGACGTCGGATTCAAGCAGCCGGTTTCTAAGATCTCCAATCGAATCCTCTCGAGCAAAAATTGTAGTCTCGCAGTCCTTCCGCTCAAGCAGGTGCGCCGCCAGATTGCGGCCAAGAAAGCCACGCCCACCGGTGATTAGGACTTTTTTCAAGCGTGCACCGCCTGCGTCTTGAGTGCGCCGCGGACACAATCCAGCTTCACCAGCATGTCCATCATGCCTTCCACATCGAGCAGTTTCGTGTTGTGTGAGTTGTAGTCTTCGGCTATAGATACAGCGGGTTGTCCTTCACTGAAGAACTGCGCGTAATTCAGATCGCGCTCGTCGATTGGCACCCGATAGTACTCACCGAGGTCTTCCGCTTTCGCCATCTCCTCGCGGTTCAACAGCGTCTCGTACAACTTTTCGCCGTGGCGGGGGCCGATGACTCGAATCTCATTCTTCGCATCGAACAGTCGGAGAAGCGCCCGCGCCAGCACGCCGATCGTCACCGATGACGCTTTTTGCACGAAAATGTCGCCTGGGCTGGCATGTGCGAATGCGTACAGAACGAGATGCACAGCATCTTCTATGGTCATCATGAAGCGCGTCATGTCTGGGTCGGTGATGGTCAGCGGCTCGCCTGCCAGAATCTGGCTTAGGAACAGTGGAATCACCGATCCCCGCGACGCCATTACGTTGCCATAACGCGTGCCGCAAAAAATGGTTGAGCTCCCTCCGTACATTCTCGCCTTCGCCACCATGCACTTTTCCATCAATGCCTTGGACATTCCCATCGCATTCACCGGATA
>Ga0210391_10002779_pt1 | contig 15011 bp, 5 predicted proteins | sample IncBWC12OmetaG_FD_160573 | JGI IMG/M metagenome (GOLD analysis project Ga0210391, IMG submission 160573) | Forest soil microbial communities from Barre Woods Harvard Forest LTER site, Petersham, Massachusetts, United States - Inc-BW-C-12-O ... | reverse complement strand
ACCGCCGAGCCCAGAATCACCCCCTGCACCCGGTCCCCCGCCGCTTCCGCGTCCCTGAGACGCTTCAGCACCACCACCCCGCATCCTTCTCCCCGCACAAATCCATCCGCGGCATCGTCAAATGCCGCGCATACTCCGCGCGGTGACAACATGCCCCATTGGGAGGCGATGATGAATGCTTCCGCGCTCGCAATGAGATTGACGCCCGCCACAACTGCCAGCCCCGACTCTCCGTCGCGCAGACTATGGCAGGCCCGATCGACAGCCACCAGCGACGATGAACAGGCAGTATCGATGGCGACAGCCGGACCGCTGAATCCGTAAAAGTACGCAAGGCGTCCTGCCCCCGCGTTCAGGGCCGTGCCCTGGAGCGTGTAGGCCGACAATTGCTCGGGCGGAAGAGCGTGTTGAGCGCGCTGGCCATATTCCGACGCGCTGATCCCGAGGAAGACTCCTGCATTCGCGCCGGCCAGACTCCTTGGGTTGATGCCCGCATCTTCCAGGGCTTCCCAGCTTACTTCCAGCAGCAGACGCTGCTGCGGATCCATCGAACCCGCTTCGCGCGGCGCGATTCCGAAGAACTCCGCATCGAAGGCATCGGGCTGATCGAGGAGGCCCGCCCATCGGCTGTACGTTCTGCCAGCCCGTGCAGGAAAGGGTTCGAAGATCGGGTCCAGATCGAGACGCCACCGCGGAATTTCCGTGATCGCGTCCCGCTTCCCCTGCACCAGCTTCCAAAAGTCCTCAGGACTGGAGACGCTGCCAGGGAAACGGCACGCCATCCCGACAATCGCAATCGGCTCGCGCGAAGCACTCTCCAACTCCTCTACGCGCTCCCGCAGTTGCCGGAGAGCGAGTAGCGTTTGCTTGTCAGCCGAGAATGGCGATTCGGGATGACTCATCTTTTCTTCCTCGCCAGAGTCTGCTGCACGGCTGCCAATTCTTCCTCGATGGCTGCACGCGTTTCGTCATCGTCCATGGCAGCCAGCTTTGTCACATCCGGATTGCTTGCGGTCCGCGCCGCGGATGGGGCGATCCCGCTGTCTTCGCCGAAGAGACGGTTCTGCAGATATCCCGCCAGCGCGACGAGCGTGGGATAGGTGAGGGTCACCGTGCCGGGTAAGCGGAGACCGGTTCTTTCTTCCAGGCGACGCTTCAGCCGCACAGCCATCAGAGAATCCATCCCCATGGCAAACAGGCCGCGATCTTCCTGCAGCGGATCCTCCGGTCGCATGCCAAAGACGCCGCGGGCTTCCGCCCCGACCAAATCCAGGAGATGCTCGCACTGCTCTGCTGTGGATATAGAGCGAAGAGAGTCAACCCATGCGACAGCGCCAACGCTGGCACTTGCCTGTCCTTGCTGATCGGCTCCGCGAAGTACCGGCGATACCAGCGCGTCCCGCCCGCGCAAGGCCAGCGCTGGCCCGAGGATCTGCCAATCCACATCGGCCACGAGGCCCCGAATTCTTCTTTCCTGAATCAGAGCCGCCAGAGCCAAAAGAGCCGATTGTGGCTGCATGGAAATGAAACCGGAGTTCTCAATGAGGGCACGCTGCGCGCCTGCATGATCCGACACCCATGAGCCCCATTCCACACAGAGTGCGGGCAGTCCCAACGCTCGCCTCTCTTCCACAACACCCAGCAAAGCGTTGTTGGCGGCGGCGTAGATCGCTCCGTTACGGAGCCCCAGAGTGGCTGCACCGGAACCGAACAGCACAAAGAAATCCAGTGGACGCGCGCGTGTACAGTGGTCGAGAACTTGCGCGCCATCAAGCTTGGCACGAAAGACATCCTGCACATCTTCCGCGGTCGCCCGTTCGACGGAAGAGAAGCGCATATGGGCGGCAGCGTGGATTACGCCCGCCAGCGGTGCGGCGCCCGCATCCATTTGTGCGAGCATTTTGGCCACTTGCGATTCATCGGCGACGTCGCAGACACAAGCTCGTACTTCAATTCCGGCGGCTCTCCACGCATCCAGCCGCTCCACCATCTCTGGCTTCCCTATCACCGCCGGATCACGCCTTCCCGCCAAAACCAGATGGCGCGCACCTGCTGCGACCATCCAGCTTGCTACATCCATTCCGATAGCGCCGAACGCCCCGGTGACCAGGTAGCTCCGATCCTCCCGGAGCCGCAAAGGCTCGCGGCGCCCGAACCTGTCGCGATGCAAACGGGGCACGAAGCGGCGGCCCGCGCAAAGCAGCACGTTGTCGTCGCTCGCGTCTCCGTCGATTTCCTCGCAGACCTGGAGAGCGCTTCCGGAATCGGCAGCGATGACGCCGCCGACCCGAGTAGGGTGTTCGAGCCCGGCGACACGAGTGAAGCCGTGCAGTGCAGAGGAGACCAGCCCATCCATGCTCGCCGGCTGCTTCGGAATCTCCACCACAAACCATAGCTGCGTGGATTCTTCACACGGAAGAAGAGCCTGGACCACACCCAGGGCCTCGGCGGTCAGAGCGGAGGGCGCGTCATGCTCAGGAAAGTAGACGACGTAACGTGGTCCCTTTCCGCTGCAACGGGAGACAATCTCTGCCAGCCATTTTCCTCGTGATCCCTCGTGTTGGTTCAAGTGCTGCGCGAAGCCTTCGATCAGTTCCTCTCCGCGGCTCCGAACCGCGGAAGCCAATTGACGTCCCGGCTCCGTTTCGCGCCCCAGCAAGACCCAGGATGCCCGCTCAGGAGAACGGGGCGTCCGGCGAACTTCCAAATCCTCCGCAACAAGGTCCACCGAGTAGAGCCAGTCGTCTGGAGCAAAACCACTGGGGTGCGCGCTTCCGGGCGAATCCTGGATGGCAAGCTGCGACGCCCGCGGAGCCTGCTTCTCCTCGATCCAGTGTTCTCTGCCCTGAAACGGATATAGAGGCAAATCGACGATTGGAATCGGTTCGGGGAAGAAGGCGCTCCAATCCATATCGCCACCGCGCTCCCACCGCAACAGGCGTTCGTCCTGTTTCGCTTCTCGTGGCACATTTCGAAAGTCAGGGTCGATGATTCTTTGCCGCAGCTGGCGTGCGATCTCCTGCGGCTGACTCCCCTGGACCGCTATGCGGCAGGTATGAGCGGTTCTTCGTATCGCGCTGGTGTAGCTGATCGCCGCCAACTCTGTCGCGCTGGCGGCGTCGAGGCGCTCGGCAAATTTCTCCGCCAGCTGCCGTAAGGCCTCAGGCGTCTGTGCGGAGACGACAACTGGCCACGAACGCTGATGAGAGGTAGCACTGCCCGATGCCGCAGCTTCCTCAAGAACTACATGGACATTGGTGCCGCTCCAGCCGAAGGAACTGACCCCGGCGATGCGCGGATGATTCGCCTGCCATGCGCGCCCGCTGCGCGGAATCTCGAGCCCCGTGCCTTCCACCGCAACGTGAGGATTCAGCTGCTGCAGATTCGCCACGGGTGGCAGCCAGTGTCGCCGCAGCACCATCACTGCCTTAATCAGTCCCGCGATGCCGGCGGCTCCCTCCAGATGCCCCAGGTTCGCCTTGACCGCTCCCAGCGTGCATGAAGATGGCCGTGCCCCGCCTGTGAAGACAGCCGCGATCGCCTCAACTTCAATCGGATCGCCGAGAGCGGTGCCCGTGCCGTGCGTTTCGATGTAGCCCACTTCGGCGGGCTGAACACCGGCCTCGGCAAGCGCACTCCGGATGACGCGTTGCTGCGCCAGTCCATTAGGTGCAGTCAGTCCGTTTGTGCGGCCATCCTGGTTCATCGCTGATCCCCGGATCACCGCCAGCACCCGATCGCCCGCCTGCTGTGCGGCAGAAAGCTTCCTGAGCACGACGACGCCACAACCCTCGCCGCGGCCCATACCCTGGGCGCGCGCGTCGAAGGTGCGGCAATGCCCGTCGGGCGAAAGCAGCTGCAGTTGTGAGACGGCAATCGTCGACCCTGGCGACAGCAGCAAATTCACCCCTGCCGCCACAGCGGTCGTACAGTCGCCCGCGCGCAGGCTGCGACAGGCGAGATGGACAGCCGCAAGTGAGGACGAGCAGGCTGTGTTGATGGCAATCGCTGGACCGTGCAGATCGAGCCAGTAGGCCAGCCGCCCCGCGATCATGTCGTGCGCGGTGCCGGTCGCGGACCAGGCATCGAGGGTCTCCAGGTTTTCAAACTGCATGGCCTGGTAATCGCTGCTGTGGTTGTGAAGTCCGACAAAGACACCCGTCTCTGTGCCGGCGATCTGTTCCCTCGGCAAACCCGCATCTTCGAGCGCGTGCCACGCCGTCTCGAGGAAAAGCCGCTGCTGGGGATCCATGCGCGCCGCTTCGCGCGGAGTGATATCGAAGAAGGCTGCATCAAACCGGCGCACTTCATCCAGAAACGCACCCTTTACTGTATTGACCTTCCCTGGTGGCGCAGGATCCGGAGCGAAGAAGTCCTCTCCGTTCCAGCGATCGGCCGGCACCGGCCCGATTGCATCGCGTCCTTCCGCGAACATCTTCCATAGCTGGTCCGGATCCGAGCCCGCGCCGGGAAATCGGAAGGCCATGCCGACAATCGCAATGGGCTCCCGCCGGATGGATGCCTCGGCAGCCGCCAGCCTCGTCCGCAGGTCGCGGATGATTTTGCGCGCATGATCCAGAAGTTCGTCGTGGGTATTGGACGTCATGGTGCGCCTGCCTGCGTGTTCAGCAGCGTTTCCGCCTCGAGCAGCTCCGCCTCCAGCATCTCCGAGGAAGACAGCACTCCGGCTGTCGTCGAGACAGGTTCCGGTGCAGCCGGCACCTTCGAAGGCTGCGCCGGAAGCTCATCCGACGAGCCTTTCTGCCGGTTCTCCTCCAGGCGTTTGTGCAAAAAACCCGCAAGTTTCGCTATGGTTGGATAGTTCCACACCAGCGTCGCGGAGAGCTTCATGTGCAGTTGCCTTTCAAGCCGGTTGCGCAACTCCAGGGCCATCAGAGAATCCAGTCCCAGAGAACGCACAGGTTTGTCTTCCGGGACTCGCCCCGCGTCCAGCCGCAGCACCGCCGCCACCTGTTGACGCAGCCACGAGACGAGGCGATTGCGCAACTCATCCCCCTGCACCGAGGCGAATTCTGCCAGCCCATCCACATCTGGCCGCTGCGCACCATCGGTCGAGCAACGAAGCAAGTCCAGCAAACCGGAGCGAGCCGAAGCCGGTGATGCAGCACACCAGCGATCCGCATCCAGAATCATGGCCGCAACCTGGACCGGCATTCCGGCGAGCACTTTCATCAACAACGCCTGTCCGAAATCCGGATGCAGAGGCATCAATCCATGTGTCTCCAGACGAGCCCCGCGATTATCCGCCGCAGCAGCCAGTCCGACTTCACTCCATGTGCCCCAGTCGATGCTCACCGCTGGAATGTTCCGGGCCCGCTGGCGATGGGCCAGAGCATCCAGCATGGCATTCGCGGCAGCATAGTTCCCCTGTCCGGCATTCCCCAGCACGCCGGCCACCGAGGAGGCGTACATCAGGAAATCCAGCTGACCGGGCCGCACGACTGTATCGATCGCCAACGCACCCGCCACTTTACCTGCCATCACGCGGTGAAATTTCTCCTCGGATAGATTCGCTGCCACCCCATCGTCCAGGATTCCGGCCGCATGCACAATCCCACGAAGAGGCCGCGGGTCCTCCGAGATCGCGCCCAGAAGCGCTCTCACCGCGTTTGGATCGCTCACATCGGTGAGGCGAATCTCGACATGCGCTCCACGTTGCTCCAGCCGGGAGATGCTCTCCAGCGCTGCGGTCGATGGCGCATGCCTCGAGGTCAGCACCAGATGCCTGGCCCCATGGCGCACCAGCGCCTCGCCAATCTGCAGACCGACCCCCCCCAGACCGCCCGTGATCAGGTAGCTGGCGTTCGCATGCAATCGATCCGCGTTCCGGCGAACCTCGATCGCCGGTTCATTCATCCCAAGGACAACTTTGCCGATATGAGCCGCTCTGGCCAGGTGCTCGAACGCATCGCCGACGCCAGAAACGGGAAAGACAGTGGTCGGCGCCGGAGAAAAATCTCCGGCAGAAAAGCGCTCCATGACTTCCTTCAGCAGCTCTCCCACCATCGCGCGCCGGGCCTCGACGGCGTCCGCGAGATCCACAGCAAAAAAGGACAGATTCCGGAGGAAGGGCCGCATCCCCAGCCGGCTGTTCTCCCAGATATCGCGCTTGCCAATCTCCACAAAACGCCCATAAGCAGCCAGAGAATCGAGCCCTGCCGGAATTGCTGCGCCCGCCAGTGAGTTCAGCACGACATCGACGCCGCGGCCTCCCGTCTCCGCGAGGATTTGACGCGAGAAATCGAGGGTGCGCGAATCCATCACGTGCCGCACGCCGAGCTGCCGCAGATACGCTCGCTTCTCCTCCGAACCCGCCGTGGCCCAAACCTCGGCGCCAATCCACTGCGCGATCTGGATTGCGGCCTGCCCCACTCCGCCAGCCCCCGCATGGATCAGAACCGACTCATGCATCTTGAGGTGCGCCAACTTTACCAGTCCGTACCATGCGGTCAGGAACACGCACGGAATGCCTGCGGCTTCCGCAAACGTCATCCCCTCGGGCTTCCGCGCGACGAGCGCTTCCGGTACGCGCACGCGCGAGGCGAGCATTCCCTTGTCCTGGAACGACGGAGAGATGGCCAGTACGGAATCTCCGGGCAGATACGTGGTCACGTCGGCTCCCACGCGCACCACGGTGCCGGCACATTCCCCGCCGAAGTGCGCGCTGGAGAGCGCATCATTCACTCCCATGGCCCGCAGTACATCCAGAAAGTTCAGCCCGGCGGCCTCTACAGCGATTTCGACTTCATTTTCGGAAGGCGGGTCAGCAGGAACAGTGCGCGGCTCGAGACTGGAAAGCGAACCGGATACGGTCTGCTGGATTTCGAAACCATCGTCTGCGCGCAGTTCGCTTCGGCGGACCCGCTCGCCGCCGCCGGATTCCCAGGGAACCAGTCGTGCGCCGAACCGGTCGTTGCCGCGGATGGCGACTCGGGTCTCCTCCAGGCTCTCCAGCAAAGCGGCGCTTAATCTCTCCATTTCGCCTTCGACCGGATCCCCCGGCAGATCGATACACCCCATCGGAATCAACGGGTATTCGTGGGCCACCGCAGCGAACATCCCCCACGCTCCCGCGGCCATGACGTTCTCGACTGATTCCCCTCGAGCAGCCTGGGTCCCGCGCGTCACCAGCGATATTCGCGCAACGCCCTGCTCCGCCAGTCGAGCAATCATTGCCGCACCTTCTGCAAGGACCTTCTCCGTCTCCGCGAGCAGACTGCTGGGAGACAAGGTCAGAGGCGCAAGCCACACAACCCCTGCCCCTGAGGCTGGCAATTTCCCGGTCATGACAGCGTCCGCGGTGCATTGGAGCACCTGAGCGCCTTTCCGCTGCAGCGCTTGGCTGAGTTCACCCGCTATCTCATCTCCGTTGCCAATCAGGACCCATTGCACAATTGCTGTGGATGGAGCCGGAGTCAGTTTGTGCCAATCCAGCGAATACAGCGCCTCCTCCGGTGTAACTGTTCGCTCCAGAGGACGCAGCTCCGCGCCGTGGATCGTCAGCAGAGCGCAACCAGTCCGGTCGAAGATCGTCACCGTCCCTCGCAATGCAGTCGCATCGGCGGTCGCTCGCACCAGCAGCGGTGTGCCCGCCACGGAAGGGTCGCTGCAGTGCATCTCCAGGCGGTCGAAACTCACGGGCAGAAGCAGCTGCCGGATGCCGTGGAGCTCGATCAGAAGGTGTGCCAGCACCTGAAGGGCAGCATCGACTGTCGCGGGATGCAGCCAATAGCGCTCGCGGCGCTGCTCGGCCCGAATCTGCGCGAGGGCCGTGTGGTCTTGCGTGAGCATCCAGTCCACACAGCAGAAAGCCGGCCCGAAATCGTATCCCAGCTCGGCCATGCGCTGGGCATGCCGGCCGCCGGCGATCGCCCGCTCTGAAAGCTCCGCATCCTCCCAAAGACTCACATCGGCAGAAGAGGCTGTTGCACCCGAACCGTTCCGCAACCGGCACTCTCCGGTCTGTCGCCAGCTACTGCTTCCCTTCTCGCGGCCGAAGAATTGCAGAGCAAACGAGGAAGCTGTTTCCGGTGCTGCGATCGTCTGGATCTCCACCTGCGATCCGGATGAGACCGCCAGCGCTTCGGTCAAAGCGATTTGCTCGACGACAACCGAGGAGCCGAAGAGAACTCTTCCGGCGGCGATCGCCATCTCGGCATAGGCGCTCGCCGGAACAAGAACGGTTTCCCCAACCTGGTGATCGCTCAGCCAGGGATGAGCCTCCGCCGACAGCGTGCCTGACCAGATGCGTTCCCCTGTAGCAGTCTCGACAGAATCTCCAAGCAGCGAATGACCGCCATGACGACCAGCCCGAACCTCGCCTTCCATCCAGAATCGTTCGCGCTGCCACGGATAAGCCGGGAGTGAGACAACATTCCCTACCGGACAGACACCCTTCCAGTCGACGTCCACGCCTGCGGCAAATAGCCGGCCCAACGACATCAGGGCCGTCGCCGTTTCCGGCTCCTCGCGACGCAACGAACCCACAGCCACCACATCGGCGCCGGCCTGGGTGGCCGTCTGCTCCAGAAACGGAAGCAGAATGGGGTGTGGGCTGATCTCTACAAATGTGTTGAAGCCCTGACGCACCAGATCGCCGCACGCGTCGGCGAAGAGAACCGGACTCCGCAGATTGTCCACCCAGTAAGCGCCATCCATGTGGACCCCATCCCATAGGGAGGCGCGCACCGTCGAGTAGAGCGGCACCGAACCCATCTGCGGCTTTACATCCGATAACTGAAGAAGAAGGTCATCCTGCAGGACGTCCATCTGTGGACTGTGCGAGGCCACATCCACCCTCACCCAGCGGCAGAAAACGTCCCGGCTTTCCAGCCCGTTCACGATTCTGTCGAGTGTCTCCGGATCGCCGGCCAGAACGGTTGAGCGCTGGCTGTTGCACGCCGCAACCGAGACCTTTCCTTCTTCCCCCGCGATGGCCTCCTCGGCCTCTTCCCGCGTGAGCTCCACCACAGCCATGGCGCCCTTTCCCGCAACCCGCAGCAGCAAAGCGCTCCTGCGGCAGATCACGTGCGCGGCATCCCGGAGAGAGAGAATGCCGGCAACGCATGCTGCCGCAACTTCGCCCATACTGTGGCCCACGACCGCGTCCGGGACCACCCCGCAGGATTTCCACCATGCGGCCAGGGCCACTTCCATGGCGAAGAGTGTCGGTTGCACAACGTCAATACGCGACAACCGCTCTTCCAGAGTTGGATCTTCGAGCTGTCGCAGCACTGACCAGCCTGTCTCCTGCACGATGAAGGGATCCAGATCTTCGATCGCCCGCCGAAAGGCGGCGCTGGTACGCAGCAGCTCGCGCCCCATACCCACCCACTGCGAACCTTGCCCGGGAAAGACAAACGCGACCTTCCGCGGCGATTCAGCAATCCCTGCAGCAGTAATCGCCGACTCTTCACCAGCCGCAAATGCCGCAAGCTGCCTCTGCATTTCGCCCGCATCCGAGCTCTCCACTGCCAGCCGGTGGCTGAGGTGCGTTCTTCGCTGCGCTGCCGTATAGACGAAATCAGCAAACGCGCTTTCGCCTGGCTCCAGTTTTTCCAGTACCTGCGCGAGGTCGCGGGCGCGGCGGCGGAGCGCTGTCAGAGAGGACGCCGAAACCGGCAGAAGAAATGCTGCAGCCTTCCGTGTTTTCTCCGGCTCGTACTGCGGCGCTTCCTCCAGAATGACGTGGGCGTTGGTTCCCGTCAGACCGAGGCCGTTCACGCCCGCGCGGCGTGGACGCCCTTCTGTCGTGGCCCAGTCGCAGCCCTCGAGTTCCAGACTCACGCCCGCTGCCCAATCGATTTGCGGATTCAGGTTTTTCACATGCAGGCTGGCTGGAAACCGGTGGCGCCCCATCGCCAGAACGGTCCTGATGATCGACGCGACACCAGCGGCGGACTCCGTATGCCCGATATTCGACTTCACCGATGCGGTTCTGCATGGCGATGTCCTGAGCGCGGCGCGCCCGAACACCTCGATCATCGCCGCCATCTCCACTGGATCTCCGGCCCGCGTGCCTGTTCCGTGCGCCTCCACGAAGTCAATCGAAACCGGGTCCACCTGCGCATCCGCGAGCGCCTCTCGCATGGCTCGCTCCTGCCCTTCGGGACTTGGAGTCGCCAGCATCCCGCTGCTTCTTCCGTTGTTGGTCACCGCGGTTCCGCGAATCAGCGCCAGCACCCGGTCTCGGTCCCGCAACGCATCCGACAGTCGTTTCAGCACCAGCATGCCTGCGCCATCGCTGCGCACAAATCCGTCGGCGCTCTCGTCTCCGAACTTACAGCGCCCCTCGGGAGAAAGCATGCCCGCCCCGGAGAAGGCCTGGGTCATCTCCGGGCGCACCAGAACGTTCGCTCCGCCGGCCAGTGCGAGCGAGCATTCTCCCGACCGCAGGGATCGCACTGCCAAATGCACTGCAACCAGAGATGAACCGCAGGCAGCATTCACACAAACGTCCGGCCCGCGCATGTTGAACTGGAAAGCAACCCGGCTCGAATTGCCATAGAGTGGCCCCCCGGTCACGTTGAAGAACTCGGTGACCGGCGCATGCTCGGTGGCATGCCTTTCGTATTCGTTGGCCCACACTCCGACGAAGACACCCGCCCGATCAAGAGATCGGAGAGGAATGCCCGCATCTTCCAGGGCCTCCCACCCTGTTTCCAGCAGCAAACGCTGCTGTGGATCCAGCCATTCCGCTTCTCGCGGAGAAATCTCGAAGAAGGCGCTGTCGAACCGATCCACGTCGGGCAGAAAACCACCCCGGGATGAAGCCGGCCCATCCGGCAACCCGGCCCGCAACTCGAAAGCATCCAGCTCGGGAGTTCGGCCACCGGGATAATCCAACACGCTCTCCTGGCGGCCACTTACAAGGGACCAGAGTGCTTCGGGGTCGGAGGCGCCGGGGAAGCGACAGCTCATTCCAACGATCGCGATGGGCTCGTGGCGATTGTCCATGGTCATCGCGAAAATTCCTTCCGCTCGATCGGAGCAACCATCAGCAAATTATCCCGCACCCGCTGGATGAGAAAGTTGCGAGCACTCTGTAAATACAGGTGGCCCTCGTCAAGAAAGAATCGCTCGAAGCGTCCGGAGGTCTGCTCGCGCCATGCCTCAACATGGTCGAGCGGAACGCTTGTGTCGCGGAGGCCGGCGAACGCCGTGACAGGACACGACAGCGGTTCGGGATGATCCCGTTCGTACGCTTCCAGAAGACAGATGTCCGCGCGCAGAGTGGGCAGGACGGCTGCAAGAAAATCCTGATCGGCCAATACCGGCGCCGGGATGCCGCCGTAGCGTTCGTCCACGGCACACACCAAATCCTGATCGTTTAAGTGCCCAATCGGCGGCAGTGGAGGTTGGCAATGCGAGGCGCCCGCGGCGGAGACAAAAAGGTGCAACGCTTCGCGACCGGTACGCCGGCGTATCTCGTGCAGCGTTTCAAACGCAATCAGGCTGCCCAGGCTGTTGCCAAAAAAAGCAAAGCGCTGATCTTCAGCCAGGCAGTCGATCACCGCGGCGGTAAGATCGCTCACCAGCGGCTCCATCCGCTGGAACGGCGTTTCGCGGAACCGCGATTCTCGCCCGGGCAGTTCCACCACGGTTGTTTCGATCTCGGGCAGCAATGGCGCGGCCCAGCCGCGAAACGCAGACGCGCCTGTACCTGCATGAGGAATACAGAAAAGCCGAATGGCCGAGTTTTCTCGAGATGGAGGTCGTTGGAACATCGGTGTCATCGTTTGCCTGAAGTCTCCGGACTTCTAGTACTGCGCCAGAGTTCCTTCTCTTCTGCCCCTGCGAACGGTCGCGGTAAATGCAGCTGCGGCGGCCGGCAGGAGAATGGCCGCTATCGCCAGCAACGTTTCGACCGGTCGGGCCACCGAGGCAAGACTCGCGCCTCTGAGCATCGTCGAGCGCAGTGCGTCCAGCGAATACCGGATCGGAATCACATAGGAAAGCTTCTGCATCCAGCCCGGCATCACGTCGATCGGGAAATACGCGCCGCCCAGAATGCTCCCCATCCCTCCCAGAACCCACGTAATCGGGTCGCCCTTTTTCAGCCAGACGATAGCCGACGCCGACAATATCCCGAAAGCCATGAAGATGGCGATCGAACACACGACCACCAGCAGCGTCGCCGGCACATTCATTGCGCGCAGGTCCACCCCGAAGAGCAGCACCCCTCCTGCCAGGATCATCATCAGCTGCAGCGCGCCGGAAAGCATGCTGTAGAAAGATGACATCATCACCACCGGGATCGCACCCGTCTGGGTCGACAGCATCGCTTCCAGACAGCCCGTCACCTGCGCCGTCCGAATCGACTCCGAATACATCCGCAGCATCAGATCGAAGAAACGAGCGAACGCGACACCGATCAGCGCAAACGGGAAATAACCTCGCCCGTACCTGCTCAGGCTCGCCGAAGCTCGCGCCGGCACCAGCTGCCCGATAAAGTGCAGGATGATCAGGAGCATGATGGATTCCACCAGCCCCATGATGAACGCCGCCTGATAACCGGACTCGATCCTGAAGTCCCGCCGGATAAACGCCGCTGCTTTATAGAGAAAGGCCCTCATGCTGATTTCTTTCCCGCGACACACGACCGGTAGTACTCCAGCACGCTCGCGGCGCGGTGGTTCAGTTCCGCCATATTCACAAAACCTTTGACGCAGCCTCCGTCGATGACCATCAGCTTGTCGCACAGCGTCGCCGCCTCTTCCGGCCGGTGCGTTGCAATCAGAAGCGTCTTGGGTGTTCCGCGATGGATATCGTTAATGATCAGGCTGACCATTTCCTCGCTCGCCACCGGATCGAGCGCCCGCGTAGGCTCGTCCAGAATCAACACTTCGGGATCTGCAATCAGCACGCGCGCCAGCGCCAGCCGCTGCTTCATCCCCGAGCTGTACCCCGACACCAGTTGATCGCCGGCGCTCTCCAATCCCACCAGCCGGATGAGTTCCCGGATGCGCTCATTCAGCCGGGCGCCCCACAGGTTGTCGAGCGCTCCGAAAAACTCCAGGTTCTGCACTCCGGTGAGCCGCCAATAAAGGCTGCGGTCTTCGTTGAAGACAAACCCCACCGACTTCCGCGCCGCCGCATTGTCGTGCAGCGTGCTAAATCCCTTAACCGTGACTTCTCCCTCAGTTGGGAACAACAAACCGCTGACCAGTTTGAGCAAGGTCGTCTTACCGGCGCCATTGGGTCCCATGACCGCAATTCTGTCGCCTTCGTGGATTTCCAGGCTGGCATGGCTCAGCGCAGTGACTTTGCGCCGAGGTCTAAGAGGCGCAAGCAGCCACTCCCGATATCTCTTGGGGATCGGAAAGTGCATCGTCACGCCGCGCACAGAGATGATCACGGGACGAGACGAATTCTCGACCGCCAGACCCTGCGACATTGACGACTCTGCACTGATCACACCAATTTGTCCCCGATACAACCTATCTGTTGCCTCTCCTGGTTCGGTCTTTCGCCAACGGTAACCTGAGTTCAGCGTGCAAGAGTTGTTGAGCCATACACGTTCTCCTCCATGCGCCTGGACTCAACAGGATCGCTGGATCCGCGGTTGGGTTGCCGTTCATGCCGGGCGCGTTGTCGAACCCAATATTTTTCGCAGCGGCCGCGCGCTTGTGGATGTCTTCATCTCCGGCCGAGTGGGTTGCGACGACCTTGACAGATGAGGACAAGCGATCAAAAAACTCCGGGTCGAGCCTATCGACCGAAGTGACAAATTTAAGGCAGCCGCTCCTTCTGAGGGAGCTAACCGCTCCTCAGTGCGATCTGTGTCTTATTAACAATTCGCGAGCGAGGTATTCGCGTTCAATGCGCGCCTCCACGTCGTCGGGGGAAATTGAGAAAATTATTGAGTATTAAGGGTAGGCCCGCCAGGTGGTTGACGTCAACGAAAAAGGGCCCTTTCCGATGAGTGGAATACACAACTTCACACTTGATTTCGCGCTTCTCTTCCTGAACCGGACGGCGTCGGCCGAAATCACCCATACGGATCACATCCGTCGCTCCAGCTCGGCATATTTGGACGCCGAGTGGGAACCGCAAACCCACTGGAGCGGGGTATGACCCGTTGATCAGGGAATGGTCACGCTGTAGGTGTTGGATGGGCCGCTCTGGTTGCCCTCGGCGTCGACGCTTTCCACATAGTAGATGTAGGCCGTGCCGGCCACGACGGTGGTGTCCGTATATGCCGTCGAGCCATCGGCCGTTGAATTGAGAAGCTCGTACGTCGCACTTCCACTGACTGCCCGATATATGTTGTAGCCCGCCACCGGGTCGGAAGAGCTGCTGGGTGCATCCCAGTTCAAGTCGACCTCATAGGCTGGCGTTTCGCCTGTTCCGCTCAGGCTGATGGCCGTCGTGCTGCCTGAGGATGCATTGCTGCTCAATGTCACGGTTCCTGTGGCGGCGCCCGTGGCCGTTGGATCGAATTGGATATTGAGCGTCGCCGTCTGTCCCGGGTTCAGCGTTACCGGCCAACTCATCCCCGACACGCTGAAGCCTGTTCCCGTTGCTGCGCCCGCACTGATCGTCAGCGCAGCAGTTCCCGATGAGGTTAACGTCACCGTTTCCGTCGCAGGGGAGTTCAGGGTAACGTCGCCGAAGGCCACGCTCATCGGACTCACCGTCAGCGCCGGCACCGCCGCGCTCAGACTGATCGCCCAGGTCTCCGTCACGCTGCCTGCCGCCGCCGTCAGCGTTGCCGTCTGCGCCGTCGTCACCGCCGTCACCGTCGCCGTAAATGCCGCGCTCGTCGCGCCGGCTGGTACCATCACCGACGCAGGCACCGTCACTGCGCTGCTGCTGCTCGACAGACTCACTGCCAGACCGCCGTTGCCCGCCGCCGCATTCAGCGTCACCATGCAGGCGTCTGTCCCCGCTCCCGTCATCGTCGCGCTCGTGCACGTCAGCCCGCTCAGCACGCCCGGCGCCGTCGTTCCCGTTCCCGTCAGGCTGATCAGAGCCGTCCCCGGCGTTGC
>Ga0210391_10002778_pt1 | contig 15013 bp, 15 predicted proteins | sample IncBWC12OmetaG_FD_160573 | JGI IMG/M metagenome (GOLD analysis project Ga0210391, IMG submission 160573) | Forest soil microbial communities from Barre Woods Harvard Forest LTER site, Petersham, Massachusetts, United States - Inc-BW-C-12-O ... | reverse complement strand
CGACGCCGTAGCCGCGATAGTTGAGCGGGAACGCGCCGCGGCCGGCGCCGAACTCGACGCGGCCGCCGCTCAACACGTCGAGGGTGGCGATTTCCTCGGCGAGGCGGATCGGATGATGCAACGGCATCAGGTTGACGGCCATGCCGAGGCGGATGTTGGCGGTGCGCTCCGCAATCGCAGCGAGGAGCAGCTGGGGGGTCGGCATCACGGAGAAGCGCGGCGCGAAATGCACCTCGGCGAGCCACACGGTGTTGAAGCCGAGGCGGTCGGCCTCAGCGGCTTCCGCGATCAGCTCGCGATAGCGCTCGGTGGTGACCTGATTGGCAGCTTCCGGGAGCTGGTAGAAGATGTCGAACTTCACGCAGGCTGCCTCAATAGGCGCCGAGGACCGCCACGCGCTCGCGATGGAACGCGGGCGAGCCGAAGTAGGACTCGTTAAAGCGCGCACGTTTGAACCAGAGATGCATGTCGTGCTCCCAGGTGAAGCCGATGCCGCCGTGCATGAGGACCGCGCGATCGGTGCCGCGGCTGTAGACGTCGCAGAGGCGCGCCTTCGCCATCGCGGCCGTGCGTGACGCGTCCGCGGCGCCGGTGTCCTGCGCGTAGGCGGCGTACCAGAGCATCGCGCGCGCCGGCTCGAGGTCGGCGACGATTTCCGCTGCCGCGTGCTTGAGCGCCTGGAACGAGCCGATGGGCTTGCCGAACTGCTCGCGGACTTTCGAGTAATCGACGGCCATCTCGAGCGCGCGCTCAGTTCCGCCGAGCGAGTCGGCGGCGAGGGCGACCGCGGCCACGTCGATCAGCCTGGCGAAGAGCGCCGATCCGCCTCCATGTAGCCGCTTGGCCGAGGCGTTTTTGAGCTCGACGCGCGACACGCGGCGCGTGAGGTCCAGGTTCTTGAGCGAGTGAATCGCTACGCCCGGAGATTTCGCGTCTACCACGAACAGACGAATATCAGAGTCGCGTTTTGCGGCGACTACGATGAAGTCGGCCACGTCGGCGTAGGGCACGAACATCTTGGCGCCGTTGAGACGCCAGCCCAGGTCGCCTTTCAACGCCATCGTGTGGATGTCGCGCGGATCGATACTGCCGGCGCCCTCGACAATCGCGACGGTGCCGATCGCTTTGCCTTCGGCGAGTGCGGTCAGCCATTTCGTGTTGAGCTGTTCGGAGCCGCCGAATTTCAGCGCGCTGGCCGCGAGCACCGACGAGAACAAAAACGGGCCGGGCATCGCAGCGTAGCCGCCCTCTTCGAGCAGCACCGCCATGTCGAGCATACCGAGTCCGGCTCCGCCGAATTTCTCGGGCACGATCAAGCCGGTCCATCCGAGCTTTGCGATTTGATCGTAGAGGTCGCGCGGAAAGCCGTCGTCGGTGGCCATCGCTTTGCGCACGAAGGTGGTCGGGCATTCGCCGCTCAGAAAAGCGCGCGCGCTGTCCTTGAGCTGGTGTTGTTCTTCGCTTAGTCCGAAATCCATACCTAACCCCTAGCCCCTTCCCATTGATGGGAAGGGGAACCGGATGGTTTTGCGTCTATCGCGACTTCGGCATTTTCAGGCCGCGCTCGGCGATGATGTTTTTCTGGATGTGCGAGGTGCCGCCGCCAATCACGAGTCCGAGCGAGAACATCCACTCATACGGCCAGTACGCGTGATCGAGTGCCGCGCCATCGTCGCGCGAGAGCATCGAGTAGTCGCCCATCGCTTCCATCGCGGCGATTGCGAGTTCGTGATTCAGCTCGGTGCCGACCAGCTTGTTGATCATCGCCTCGACGCCGGGATTCTTGCCGCGAATCTGATCGGTGAGCTGGCGCAGCGCGTGAAAGCGCATCGCCTCGACGCGGATCTCGAGATCGGCGAGCCGCTGGCGGAAGACGGGGTCCTCGGTGAGCGGGCGGCCGCCGCGCGTGATCGATTTGGCCAGCGCGAGCAGGCGATTGAAGCGCTGCTCGCCGCCGCTGGCGGAGCCGAGCATGTTGCGCTCGTGAAAGAGGGTGGCGTTGGCGACGATCCATCCTTCGTTGAGCTTGGCGACCAGGTTTTTCCTCGGCACGCGAACATTGTCGAAGAAAACTTCGTTGAAGCCGCGATCGCCGGTCATCTGGACGAGTGGGCGCACGGTGATTCCGGGTGTGTGCATGTCGATAAGAATGTAGGAGATGCCGCGATGCTTGGGCGCTTCGGGATCGGTGCGCACCAGGCAGAACATCATGTCGGCGTACTGCGCGCCGGAGGTCCATACTTTCTGGCCGTTGACGACGAACTCGTCGCCGACGATTTCCGCGCGCGTCTTCAGCGACGCCAGGTCGGAGCCGGCGCCGGGTTCGGAGTAGCCCTGGCACCAGATTTCTTCTGCGTTCAAAATCTTCGGCAAGTAGCGCTGCTTCTGTTCCTCGGTGCCCCACGAGATAAGCGTCGGCCCGAGCATCCCGAGGCCAGATGCGCCGACGTTGTAGGGCGCCCTGGCGCGAACCATTTCGTCGTTGACGATCGACTGGCGCACGGGGTCCATCGCCTGCCCGCCGTATTCCTTTGGCCATGCGAGCGCGACGTAGCCTGCTTCGTACAGGCGGCGCTGCCACGCCTTCGCTCTCGCGAGCCAGGTCTTATCGTCGCGGCCCTCGCGCGTGTCGGGGAGGCCGCTGGTCGGCCTATTCTCTTCGAGCCAGTTGCGGACCTTTAGCCGAAACGCTTCTTCTTCGGGCGTGAATTGAAGATCCATGTCGGTGATGCTCCTGCGGTCGTGATTGCGTCGAACGCGTACCGCGGCTTCGCGTCCAGCATAGTCAAAACCGCGCCGTGGCGAAAAGCGCATTGTAGATAGCTGACGGTTGCGTGGCGTCATTAACCTTGCCACGGATAGCCGATGGTCTTTACCAAGCGACTGCGCGAGCCAATCATGCGCGGCGAAATCACGTGCAGCGTAAGGATTTGGCGCAGCGCGCACGTCAAGGTCGGCGGCCACTACCGATTGGGGGAAGGGTTCATCGAGGTCACATCGATTCGGCGCATCACGATGGCGGAGGTGACCCCCGAACTGGCGCGACGTTCAGGCTTCGCAGGCGTGATCGATTTGTTGAAAGTGGCAAAACATGGGCCGGGCGAGAAGATCTACCTGGTCGAGTTCGAATACCATGCGGGCGCGCCGATTGCCCGCTGAAATCAGCGTTGTTAGAGTTTGAAGTCGGTCACAATCGAGATTCGGGAATAGACCGGGGTTCAACCAGATGGCGACGACGATCACGAGCGAATGCATCAACTGCGGAGCGTGCGAGCCGGAGTGTCCCAACACGGCGATCTACGCGGGCGGAGTGCCGTGGGAGCTTAACGGCACGCCGGGCGTGGCGATCGCGCAGGACATTTATTACATCGTGCCGTCGAAGTGCACCGAATGCGTCGGTTTCCACGACCATGAAGCATGCGCCGCGGTATGCCCGGTCGATTGCTGCATCCCCGATCCCGCCAATCTCGAGACCGAAGGCGTGCTGCTGCAGCGTGCGCGCGAGTTGCATCCGGAGACGACGTTCCCCGACGACGCGCCGTCGCGCTTTCGCAAAGAGGGCGGTGGTGCCGAGGCTCCTGCAGCCAATGGCGCGGCGGTCGCGGCAGCTGCGGCACCTGCTCCGGTGGCAGCGCCCAGGCCGGTCGCGGCGGCTCCTGTCGTGGCGGCGTCAGCGGCAACAGCGGCGGCGAGTGCGGAGTTCAATCCTCTGGCGTGGGAAGTTCCCGTCATCTGCAAGGACTGCAACGAGCCGTGGACGATTCCGTACCGGCTGTTCGAGAAGGGCGTCGTGTTCCACTGTCCGTTCTGTTCGGGATCGTACGTGCCGAAGACCGCCATGTATCGCGCGGTGAAAGAGACCTTCGAGGGTTTCTACAATCGACGGCAGGCGGACCGCGAGGCGTTCGAGCGCAAGCGCGAGCGTGAAGCGGCGGCGTTCGAAGCGAAGCAGGCGGCCGAGATGGAAGCGTTCAAGCAGAAGCTCGAGGCGCTGGCGCATTCGATGAAGCCGGCCGGCAAGCTGGTGCGGCCGACCGGGATCGCGTCGATGTTCAGTTAGGACACTCAGCTCGAATCGCAGAACCCTCACCTAGCCTCTCCCGTGAAGTAACGGGCGAGGGACCTGGCAACTCAGCCGAGGGCAGGCACTTCGAAGTTGTAGCCGTGGGTCTTTAGCTGCTCGCGGATTGCTTCGATGTGGGCGGGACCGCGGGTTTCCAGCTCGAGCATCACGCGGGCGCCGCCGATTGCCACGTCGCGGCGAGTGCGATCGTGATCGATTGCGCGGACGTTGGCGCCGGTCGCGGCGATTACTGATACCAGCTTGCCCAGCTCGCCGGGGCGATCGCGCAAATCGACGGCGACTCGAAACAGACGCCCGACCTTCACCAGGCCGTGGCCGATGATTCGATCAAGCAAGTTGATGTCGATGTTGCCGCCGCTGATGACCAGCACAACGGTCTTGCCCTTCAGCTCGTCCTTCAACTTGAGCGCGCCTGCAAGCGCGGCGGCTCCGGCGCCTTCGGCGAGAAGTTTCAGGCGCTCGAGCATCAGCAGGACAGCTTCGCCGATCTCGAAATCATCCACGGTGATCGCGCGTTTGACGCGACCACGCATCACCTCGAACGGAATCGCGCCGATGCGGCCGGTGGCCAGGCCGTCGGCAATGGTGTCGACAGGACGGCCAATCGACGCGGCGGCGTCGGCGGCGAGACTCGCGGAGAGTTGTGGTGAGCCTGCGGCCTCGACGCCGATCACCTCGGCGTTGGGCGCGCGCAGCGCGAGCGCGGCCGCGATTCCCGCGATCAATCCGCCGCCGCCAACAGGAACGATCACCACGTCGGGCGCAACTTTGTCGGCAATTTCGAGGCCGACTGTTCCTTGCCCTGCGATCACGTAAGCGTCGTCGTACGCGTCGATGAAGGTCGCGCCGCGTTCGGCGCACATCTTTGCGGCGGCTGCGCGCGCCGCCTGGTAATCGACGCCTTCGAGCAAAACAGACTGACCGTAGCTGCGGGTCGCGTCGACCTTGGCAATGGCGGCCGTCGTCGGCATCACGATCGTCGCGGTAACACCCGCGCGAGTAGCGGCGTAGGCGAGCGCCTGGCCGTGATTGCCGGCGCTGGCTGCGACAACGCCGCGCGATTTCTGATCGTCAGCGAGGGTCATGAGCCGGTTGTAAGCGCCGCGAATTTTGAACGAGCCAGTCTTCTGCAGATTCTCGGGCTTCAGGAGCACATGCGCGCCGACGATTCGGTCGAGCGTCTCACTGCCGATAAGTGGAGTCGGCCGGATGACGCCGTTGAGGCGGCGGCGCGCCTCTTCAATGCGTTGAGGCAACATAGAGCGGATGGATGACATCGGAAGATCTCGGAAGGATCTAATGATGAGTGGGCGGAGTGAATTGACGCGGAGCGGCGGCGCCGAACGCATCGCCGTCGAAGTCGATTTGCGTGCAAGCGCCGGTCTGGTAGTCGAGATCGAGCAGGAGGTTGCGAATCGAGCGTCGCTTGATCGAAGCGATCAGACCGGCGACGGCGTCGGAGTCGGCGGTCGAAATCGCGGCGACTTCGGCGGCGTCGAGATTGCTGATGCGGCAGAACTCGCGCGCGCGATCCTCACCGGAGAACGCGAGCACGCCAGCCCACGCGGCGCCTTTCTCCTGGAAGACGATCAGCGCGCCCGCGGAATCGAGGAGCAAGTGCAGCTCCTGGGGAATCGAAGAACTCACGCGCCTTCGACCGTGAGCTTGCCGGTGCGAATCGCGGCGGCGCGCTCGCGCACGAGCGCAGGGTAAGTGTAGTAGTGGTCGCCGCTCAGGTGCAGGAACGAATCGAGGTCGACGTCGTCGAGCTCGAGTTCGGCGATTGCGCGCTCGGCTGATACGCGGTCGGGCGAGTTGACGATCGAATCGTAGAGCGCGCGGCCCTGGGCGGATTGGAAGTCGTCGCGCGGAGGAAGTCCGTTGGCGCCGAGTTTGCCCGAGTGAAAGTTGTCGAGGATGTAGCGCAACGCTTTGAGTTCGTGGCGCAGGATGTCGATTGGTTTCAATGAATCGCGCGGCATAGTGCCGAGCTTATCGCCGCGCGCGGGTTTAGAACAGAGAGCGCAGAATCTTGAATCGCGTGTGCGCTGGCAGAGCGGCCCGAATGACAGAGGACCGGGATTCTTCGCTCCGCGGACTCCGCTCTGAATGACACAAGGCCCTAACAAGGAGAGGAGACAGAAACAGATTCAGTCGCCTTTGATCAGGCGGTGGATGGCGCTTAGGTGGCGCTGCGAGTCGCGCTTGCGGCCCATCGCCTCGTAGACCTCGGCGGCGTTGCGATGCGCCTCGACGTGAGCGGGGTCGCATTCGAGCGTGCGCAGAAAACTTCGCAGCGCGTTCTGCAACTCGTCTTTCTTGCGGTAGAGCAGTCCCAGCTTCAGGTGCACGTCGGCGCTGGCGGGAACGATGGTGGCGGCGCCGAGCAGGTGGCGCAGCGCGCCGGCCAGGTCGCCTTCGCGCTCGAGCAACGTGGCGAGGCGCAGATGCGCTTCGAAGTTGCCGGGCTCGCGGCCGACCAGCTCGCTGTAGATGGTGAGCGCTTTGAGGGGATCCTCGTCGGCGACGCGGCGCGCCTCTTCGAAGCGCTCGCGCACGCGGGCGGGTCCGAAGCCGTCCTCGACTTTGCCGGGCTGATAGGTGCGCTCGAAGTCGAAGATCAATTGCCCCGTTTCACATTCGATGAGCGAGGGTCCGTCGCGCACGACGATGCGGCCTTCGTCGTTCACGAGTTTCAGCGAGGTGACGGAGCGTTCGGGATCGACGAGCGTACGCACCCGGTCGAGGCATCGCTGGATCGGATCGATATGCTGGCGGGTGCCGAGCAGTTCCTTGGCGAGGCGCATCTCGAGCAAATCGTTGAACCCAAAGCGATACTTGCGTCCGCCTGCATTCAGCGGGCGCACGAGATTGCGCTTGACCCAGTAGCGAATACGCTCGGGAGTGACCGCGAGGATTCTCGCCGCCGTGCGCGTGGAAAAAGTCTCGCCGCCGCCCGCCTCAACCATCTTCAACACCATCGGAGAGTATAGGCAGTCGGGCGCGTGCTCTCAACGAGGGGCCTCGCGGTTTCTCAACACCTGTGGAGCGTACGATGTGCTAGCCGCGGATTTCCTTGAGCGCGCGAGCGACGCGGACGACCGCTTCGACGCCGTTCTTCGCGTTCTCGATCCGCGCGACGGCCTGATCGTCGGTCATGCCGGGGCCGGTGATGGCGAGGCCGACCGGCTTGTCGAACTCGAGCGCGAGCTTAATGCCGGCGCCGGCGATCGCGTGCGAGATCAGCTCGTCGTGCAGAGTTTCGCCCTTGATGACTGCGCCGATCATGACGACGCCGTCGATTTCCTTGCGCTGCAGCAGAGCTTTCACGACCGGCGCCATGTCGTAGACGCCGGGGACGTGGACGACACGCGCGACCTCGACACCGAGCGACTCGGCGTGGCGGCGCGCGCGCTGTTCCATCGGCGCGGTCACTTCGGAATTGAACTCCGAAACTACGAACGCGATTTTCACTTTTTCACTTTTCACTTCGAGGCGGTCAAAGGTCAACCGTGACGGCGTCGCGAATCTCGACGCCGTTACTTTTCAAGTATGACTTGAGCGCGGGAATCGGATGCTCGCCGTAGTGAACGATGGAGGCGACGATGGCGGCGTCGGCCATGCCGGCGGTGAACGCGTCGCGAAGATGGGACGGCTCGCCGGCGCCGCCGGACGCGATGACGGGAATGGAAACCGCCTCGCTGATGCGGCGCGTGATTTCGAGATCGTAGCCGAGCTTGGTGCCGTCGCGATCGATCGAGTTGATGCATAGCTCGCCGGCGCCGAGGCGCTCGCCCTCGAGCGACCAGGCGAGCGCGTCGCGGCCGGTGGGTTGGCGTCCGCCGTCGATCACAACTTCATAGCCGGTCGGCACCTCGGGACGCGCGCCGGTTTTTTTCACCTGCATCGAGAGCACGACACACTGGCTGCCGAATGCGCGCGCGCCTTCGGAAATCAGCGCAGGGTTGCGCACGGCGCCGGAGTCGATCGAGACTTTCTCGGCGCCCGCGAGCAGTACGGCGCGCATATCGTCGAGGGTGCGCAGTCCGCCGCCGACGCTGAAGGGGATGAAAATTTCGCGCGCGACGGCACGGACCACGTCGAGCATGATGCCGCGGCGTTCGTTGGACGCGGTGATGTCGTAAAAGACTATCTCGTCGGCGCCTTCATTGTAGTAGTAGCGCGCCATCGCGACCGGGTCGCCGACGTCGATGTTGGCGAGGAACTGGACGCCCTTGGTGACTTTGCCGTCGCGGACGTCGAGGCATGGGATGATTCGTTTCGCGAGCATCGTCAGCCGCTCATCCGGCAGAAGTTGTCGAGCAGCTTGAGGCCGGCCGCGCCGCTCTTTTCGAGGTGGAATTGAGTGGCGATGACGTTGTCGCGCGCAATGGCGGCGGTGAACGGCAGGCCGTAGTCGCAGGCGCCAATCGCGAGCGAAGGATCGTCGGGAATCGGATAGTACGAATTGACGAAATAGAAATGCGTGTTGTCGGGCACGCCGGCGAAGACTCGATGCGATCGCACCTGGCGCACGCGGTTCCATCCGATTTGCGGAACCTTGAGCGGGCGTCCGTCGAGCGAGCGCGGGTAGCGTGCGACGCTGCCGGCGACGATGCCGAGGCATTCGGCGGCGTCCTCTTCACTGCGATCGAACAGCACCTGGATGCCGATGCAGATGCCGAGGAATGGTTTGCCGGCGCGGGCGACGTCGTCGCGGAGCACGTCGACGAGACCGAGCGCTCGCAGATTTTCCATGGTGGCGCCGGCGGCGCCGACGCCGGGGAGGATGACGCGATCGGCGGCGGCGATGCGCTCGGGGCGATCGGTTATTTCGGATTGGTGACCGAGAAATTCGAGCGCGCGCTGAACGCTGGTCAGGTTGCCGGCTTTGTAATCAACAATTGCTATCATGAGCGAATTCCGAACCGACGATCATAGCGAGAGTCGCGTCGCGTGTGGAGGAGGCGAAAAGCTGGGCTTTGCTGCTTCGAATTGAGAAATTTGCCTCCAACACCACGATGTTGGTTAGTCTAACAGGTCGGCGATGTGGTGGGCAGGCTGATTGGTTCAACCGTCTAAGTTTCGGACGGGGCAGAAGCAGTACTTTGAATCGCGTGTAGCGCTGTAATCGGACTCCCACCTTCGATCGTCTCCCTTCGGAAGAGCGGAAAGAAGCGCCTTGATTCCGTCCAGGGACAAAAAGACTTCCGAAAAAGTCTTGATTTGATCGGGGTTTTCGGGAATGTATCGATTGTCTTTGAGCTATTCGGCTACTTCTGTCTATCGTCTATAAGATGGCGGATGTTATCAGAGGACTGAGCGCCAACCATGTGATGCGCCTGACCAGCCTATCACCGAGGCAGCTTAACTACTGGGACGAAACAGGCTTTTTTAGCCCGCAATTCGCTTTCGAAAATCGGCGCACGCCGTTCAGTCGCGTATATTCCTTTCGCGATGTTATCGGTTTGAGAACTATCGCGATTCTTCGTAAGCAGCATCACATATCCCTTCAGGAACTCAGAAAGGTCGCACAGACTCTGAGCGAATATCATGAACGTCCCTGGTCTGAACTGACTCTCTATGTCGCAGGGAAACGAGTGTACTTCCGAGAACCCGACACAGAAGCGATACGCGAAGTGTTGAGTGGACAGTACACATACCTACGACTCAGAAGCATCATCGAAGATTTGACGGAAGAGGCTAAAAAGCTTAAACAACGCTCACAAGAGCAGGTTGGCCGAGTCGAGCGACATCGGTACGTTGTACACAACGCTTATGTAGTGGCGGGCACTCGAATCCCTACTCGCGCAATTTGGCGTTTTCACAGTGCTGGGTTCTCGCATGATCATATTATTCGTGAATACCCAATTCTGACGCCGCCAGACATTGACGCTGCAATTCGCCACGAACAGAAACTAGCCAAACGCGCCTGATACTTCGCTGACTCGTGGCGCTCACGATCCGCCTGCTACTGGACCAGAACGTACCAGATTCAGTGGGCACTGCATTCATGGCGCATGGACATATCGTCCAGCACGTGCGCGACATTCTTCCGATTGATTCTTCCGATCCTCTCGTCGCGACTATCAGTGAATTGGATGAATGCGTGCTTGTGTCTTGCGATAGAGATTTCAAACTCATAGCGCCGCGAGTTCCAAAAGGCCATCGTGCGCGATTCAGACGATTGAGTAGGATCTCCCTCGAATGCAATGAGTATCAAGCGGCACAGCGAGTAGAAGCAGGAATGAGTTTCATTGAAATGGAATATGAGATCGCCATGCGCAGTCGAGACCATCGCATGCACATTGTTATCCAAAACAACGGAATGAAAACTCTGCGATGACCATTGACCAACCTCCGCCGTCGGCGCTCTCCCATTCTGGGAGGGGAGACAGAAATCAGATTTCGGCGCGGATGTCTTGTTGGTCGGAGAGGACGCGGACGTTTACGTGACGTTCGTCGGAGTCGCCGAGCGAGCCCCAGTGCATCGCGAAGTTCTCGAGCTGGACGTCGGGGTTGAAGCGGGCCGACACGCCCATCACGACTTCGTCGACGCTGAGCAGGAACGCCATGCGCGCGATCGCGTAGACTTGGTCGTTCGAAACGACCACCAGCGGGGTCACGGCGCGGCCGTGGTCCTCGCAAACCTTGACGACTCGACTGAACAGTTTCTCTTCGGCTGCGCTGAAGATTTGGCCGCCGTCGCTCGACGCCAGTCCCTTTTCGGTGCGCACGCTCAGCGCGATCAGCTCGGCGCCGTCGCGCTCGGAAAGGTAGCGATGGAGATGGGCGAGGTTGTTGGGATCGCGGATGGCGATGAGCTTCTTCTGCGTGGCGAAGAGGCCGAGGCCGATCGAGTCCACCTGGCTTTCGTCGATTAGCTGCAAGTTGAATTTCTCGGGTTCTTCGCCGTACTCATGGGCGACCTGGCCGTTGATTTTTTCCGATATCTCGAAAATCACGAACAGGGCGAGGGTAAAGCTGACGCCTGAGATGGTCGCGACCTGCTTGGTGAACAGGTTGATGACGGCGGTCGCGAACAGGATCGTAAACGTGAGCGCGAGGCCGAGCGGGAAGTCCTTGCCGCCGGGCCGGAACCACTTCAGGTTGAGCGGCATCCGCCACAGGCGATGGTACTTGTCCTTGTAGCGCAGAATCAGGACGGAGAGCGTTTTGAAAACGAAGCTCCAGATGACGCCGAAGGCGTACGCTTCGCCCAGCACGAACATGTCGCCGCGCGAGAGGATGATGGTGGCGATCTGGAGCATCGCGACCATGTTTACGATGCGGTAGTTGGTGCCGAATTTTTTGTGCGGATGGCGGAACCAGTCGAGCAGCACGCCATCTTCGGCGACGCGCGTGAGCACGCCGGTCGAGCCGACGATCGCGGTGTTGACGGCGCCGGCGAGAATCAGGAAGCCGACGAAGACGACGAATGCGCGCAGCGCGAGGCGCGCCCACAGCGGACCGACCATGAACATCGCGAGTCCGCCGATCAAATCGTCGCCGTAGTTCGACATGCGGACGCTGTCGGGGATAATCATGACCGCGAAGAAGGACACCAGCGAGGTCAGCAACAGGCTGTAAATGAAAATGACCATGCCGGCGCGCAGGAGATTCTTAAGCTTGGGCGCCTCGATCTCGCGATTGATCTGCGCCAGCGATTCCTCGCCTGACATCGCGAGGATCGAATGGCCGAACGCGATGAGGATGCCCAAAGTGCCGATGGTGCGCGCGCCCGGAAAGTGCTTGAGCCATCCAAGCGAGTCGTTGGTAAACTTTAACTCAAACGGCGGCAGATGCGCGCCGCGCATATAAATCGTCACGCCGCACCACGCGATCATGAGCACGGCCATAACGGTCGTGATCTGCATGATGCGCATCGCCTTGCCACTGGATTCCTCGATACCGAGAATGTTCTGGCGCCAGAAATAAAGCGTGACCGCGATGGCGAAGAATGCGGCGGTGAAATCGGGCGGGAGAATGATGCTGGAGTGCGCGAGCTTGAGCAGCTCGTTGAGCAAGCCGACCAGGTATTGGCCGGCCGAAACGCCGCTGATGGGGCCGGTCAGGATGTAGTCGAACATCAGGGCCGAGACGGAGATTTTCGCGAGCGTCGAGCCCATCGCTTCTTTGACGACGCGATAGACGCCGCCGCGTGTGAACATCGAGCACGACTCGACGTAGACTGCGCGCACGGCGTACGAGAACAGCATGACGGCGAGAATGAAGTAGGGCGCGGAGCGGCCGCAGGCCTGCTCGACGATGCCGCCGATGTAGTAGGCTGAGGAGGCGAGGTCGCATAGCACAATCGCGGACGCTCGCCAGAAAGAGATAAAGGCGAGCATCCCGGTGGTTACTACGATTGCTTTGGTTTGTTTGCCGAAGGTCGCCTGCGGTTGAACCCGCTCGGCGCCGATGAGTTTTGGAGTCGCAGCCAAGTATGAAATCTCCCCGAGCTATCGCCGAAAAGGTCGGCGATGCATGCACTTCATAGTGCAAGATGCAGACCGCAATGATTGATCGCGGTCTGATTGCAATTCATAAAGCGAGATGTGCGAACGGCAATGGCCTGAGCGGATATTGCCGTGCAATTTGCAATATCAAATGAGATTCGGCGCTCTTGATGATCATGGCACTTTGAGCACTAGAATGTTTATTGAACAGCTAATCGGGGAAGCGCTTGGCTAACATTCTCGTAGTCGACGACGACCGCAATATCCGGCGCACGCTCGCGGCTAGCCTCGAATCCGCGAGTCATCAAGTGACTGTGGCGGAGAGTGCTGAACGGGCGCTGGAGCTGCTCGGGCCTTCGGGGTCGGCGTTGGTCGTCTCCGACATTCGCATGGAAGGAATGAACGGGCTCAAGCTGCTCGAATCGATCAAGCGGATCAACCCGACGGTGCCGGTCGTTATGATGACGGCGTTCGGGTCGATTCCCGACGCGGTCGAGGCGATGCGGCTGGGAGCGTACGACTACGTTACGAAGCCGTTCACCGCCGACCACATCATTCATGTAGTTGCGCGGGCGCTGGAGATGCAGGAGCTGCGCGCCGAGAACAAAGAGCTGCGCGATCGAATCGAGACGCTGACCGAGCCCGAGCCGTTCCTGACCTACAGTCCACATTCGCGAAAGCTCGCGGAGACGGCGGCGCAGGTGGCCGATAGCGACGCGACCGCGCTTATCACCGGCGAGAGCGGCACTGGCAAGAGCATGCTGGCGTCGTACATACATCGCCTGAGTCCGCGCAAGGACGGGCCGTTCGTGCAGGTCGCCTGCACGACGCTCAGCGAGCATCTGCTCGAGAGCGAGCTATTCGGGCACGTGCGCGGATCGTTTACCGGCGCGATCAAGGACAAGCCGGGACGCCTCGAAGCGGCGGAGGGCGGGACGGTGCTGCTCGACGAGATTGGCGACCTGACGCCGGTGGTGCAATCCAAGCTGCTACGGTTTCTGCAGGAGCGGACGTTCGAGCGCGTCGGCGGTGCGCAGACGATCAAGGTCGATGCGCGCATCATAGCCGCGACCAATCAGCATCTCGAACAATTGGTCAAGGAGAAGCGCTTCCGCGAGGACCTCTATTACCGCCTCAACGTGATCGAGTTGCAGGTGCCCGCGCTGCGCGATCGGCCGGGAGAGATCCTCAAGCTGGCGGAACACTTCGCCGCGCAGGCGGCGCAGACGCATAAGAAGCCGGCACATACGCTGTCGGCGGAGGCACGCGAGGCGCTGGTGTCGTACACGTGGCCAGGCAATATCCGCGAGCTGCGCAACGTGATGGAGCGGGCGGTGATACTGAGCCGGGGTGAGACGATCAATCTAAGCGATCTGCCGGACAAGATTCTTGCGTCGCCGGACAAGCTCGATCACAGCCACACGCTGGAGCAAATGGAGCGGCGGCATATCGAGGTCGTGCTCGAGCAGGCGATGACGCTGGAAGAAGCAGCCGAGATGCTCGGCATCAACGTCGCGACACTCTGGCGCAAGCGCCGGCGATATGGACTGGACTGATCGGATGAGTTGCTTTTGCTCCGCGGCCGAACGCTACTCTTTGATCGTCGAGTGACCGTCCTGACGCATTCCTAATTTTTCTGGAAAACTGGAAAAGAAATCAATCCATTGGTCTGCATCGGTAAATGCCTCGAACACTCCGTCCGGATTGATGAACAGGTAATACTCTCCATTTCCCGGAACGAAATAACCGCCCCACCCGAATAGGAACGCGTGTACTAGAAATGCCTGAGCACTTGATCGCTCGTCTTGGTCGAAGAGAAATGAGAGATCCTGCGGTCGCTTTGAAAGGGTCGATCTCCCGCCAGAAGTTTCAAGCATCGACGAATGCATTGAAAGAGCAATCTCGCAAACCTGATCGCTGCGAGATCCGAGATCCACAATCCAAAATAAACCGCCGGGGAATTGTGAATCACCGGAAAACAATTCACACACGAGGTCAAGTAGCCGCTGAGTTTTTTCAGGCACTTTTAAGGCAACTGAGCGTGTCGAACCGATCAACCCGGAATTGTCGAGTCGCACGCCACGGTCTTCGCACCAGCGACGTCTCTCGATTTGATCTAAGGTCTTCATCTTAGGGCGCAGGCGATACGGGCTGGACTGAATCGACTACAAAGTACCGGCGCGCTCCGTGATGGAACGCGCCGGCATTCGAATCGGAAAAGAGCAGTCTGCGCTTACTTGGGTTTCATTGCGGCTTCGAGGCGGCTGTGACTCTTCACGCAAGTGCCGAGGCTGGTGAACGGATCCGGCCAGTCGTGCTTGACGCAGTAGGGGAGAGCCGCCATGTCGGTCTCCGAGTATCCGCGCGCCGAGAGATCCTTCTTCAGGCAATCGCTGTGCGGCTGGTTAGCACCCGCGACGCCGGCGGCATCGTCGGCAGCCTCAGTAATCAGCGCGTTGCGCAACTCGAT
>Ga0210391_10002776_pt1 | contig 15022 bp, 13 predicted proteins | sample IncBWC12OmetaG_FD_160573 | JGI IMG/M metagenome (GOLD analysis project Ga0210391, IMG submission 160573) | Forest soil microbial communities from Barre Woods Harvard Forest LTER site, Petersham, Massachusetts, United States - Inc-BW-C-12-O ... | reverse complement strand
AGCTCGCCATCGCCACCGCCGCAAGCGCCATGTAAAATGGCCGCCCGACCAGCGTGTAATGCACTACCAACCCCATGTACAAAGCTAGATCCGAATAACGGTCCAAAGTCGAATCCAAAAACGCGCCAAACGCCGTCACGCGCCCCACGCGGCGTGCCACCTGCCCATCCGCCATATCCAAAAATCCGGCGAGAAAGAGCACCGCCGCCGCCTGCCGGAACATGCCCATCGCAAAAAGCGCCGCGGCCCACGAGTTCACCGCCAGCCCCAAAAACGTAAACATGTTCGGCGTAATGCCAGTAGCCGCGAGTCCACTCACGACGTGCCGCAGCAGCCACCCGCCGCCTTCGCCGATCCAGTATGTCGGCGGCTTCTTCCGCTCGTTCGATCCGTTATCCATAATCAGAAAATCATACCCCGATTTCGCAGCCACGAAAAATCCGCACTCAATTCTTCCGCAGAGCCATCTCCGGCACTTTCCTGTCGTATCGCAATCTCGGCTCGGTCTGCTCCTGTACTTCTTCCGGCGCAAATCCCGGAGCCACCTCGCGCAGCACCAATCCGTCCGCCGTCACATCAATCACCGCCAAATCCGTGATAATCGTGTTCACGCACTCAATCGCCGTCAGCGGATAACTGCAAGCCTTTACGATTTTCCGCTGCCCGTCTTTGGCACTATGTTCCATGGTCACGATCAATTTCTCAGCGCCCACGGAAATATCCATCGCCCCGCCAATCCCGCCCGCGCCCTTGGCTCCCGGCACCCGCCAATTCGCCAAATCGCCGCGCTCAGAGACCTGCAATCCGCCCAAAATACAAATGTCCAGATGGCCGCCCCGAGTCATCACATGCGCATCCACCTGCGAAAAATACGCCGCCCCCGGGACCAATGTCACTGGCATCTTCATCGCGTCCACCAGATCGTAATCTTCCTCGCCCGCCTTCGCGCGCGGCCCCATCCCTAAAATTCCATTCTCACTGTGAAAATAAACCACCACATCTTTCGGCACATAAGCCGCAATCAAATTCGGAATCCCCCAACCCAAATTCACGTACGCTCCGTCCGGCAATTCCAGCGCCGCGCGTTCGGCGATCTGCTCGCGTGTCAGTCGCGCCTTAGGCATTGTGTATTCCCTTCGCCACCACGATGCGGTCCACGTAAATCGAAGGCGTCACGATCGTCTCCGGATCCAGCGTCCCCGTCTCCACCACTTCATCCACCTCAACAATCGTGACTTTCGCCGCCGTAGCCATGATCGGATTAAAATTCCGCGCCGCCTTGCGGTACACCAGATTCCCCATGCGATCCGCGCGCTGCGCCTTGATAAAAGCGTAGTCAGCGCCCAGCGCCTGCTCCAAAATATATCTCTTCCCGCGAATCACGCGCTCTTCCTTGCCCTTCGCCACGTCGGTCCCCACGCCCACCGGCGAATAAAACGCAGGAATCCCCGCGCCAAAAGCCCGCATCCGTTCGCACAGAATTCCCTGCGGCACCAATTCCAGTTCGACCTCGCCCGCATCAAACTGCTGCTGAAAATAAATAGCGCCCGGCCCCGGAAACGCCGCCACCACGTGCCGGATCTGTCGATTCTTGAAAAGAATCCCCAGCTCGCCGTCGCCCGTCCCGCAATTGTTGCTGATCACGCTCAGATTCCGCGCGCCCCGCCGAGCCAAGCCCTGAATCAAATTATTCGGAAATCCCGCGCCGCCGAATCCTCCGAACATAATCGTAGCTCCGTCGGGGATATCCGCCACCGCGAGGTCCACCGAAGCAAACACTCTATCTTTTCGATTCATATTTGATTGTGCCGGAGCAGAGTCGAACCCCAAGCGTCTACAATGATATATCCGTTCGCATCCCCGCTCCGATAAATACCACAAGACCCGCCGAAACGCCGAACCGTGCAGTAGATTACTGGCCGAATAACGCTCACCATTTTCCCCCGCGAACCCGCGCGCTCGTCTACAATCTCCCCGGCGACCGCGCTCCGATACGCAAAATGAATACTCCCCACTCCGAAACAATCCCCGACCAAATCTCCTCCGACCCCATCCCCCGCCGCCGCTGGGTAATTGCCTGCGTCCTCGGCCTCGGCGTCCTGATCAATTATTTCGATCGCGTGAACATCTCCGTCTCGCAAGAGGCCCTGCACGCCGCGTTCGGCATCAGCGCCGTGCAATTCGGCTACCTGCTCAGCGCGTACAGTTGGCCCTACGCTGCGCTGCAACTTCCCTGCGGCGTGCTGCTCGACCGCTTCGGCGTAAAATTGGTCGGCCGCGTCAGCACCTTCCTCTGGAGCGTCGCGTCCTTCGGCGCCGCAGCCGCCACCGGCATAGGAAGGTTCGCGGCCGCGCGGCTCCTGCTCGGCGTCGGCGAAGCTCCCACATTCCCCGCCAATTCCAAAGCCGTCGGCTACTGGTTCCCAGGACGCGAACGCAGCCTCGCGACCGCCATCTTCGACGCTGCCGCAAAATTCGGCCCCGCCGCAGGAGTCCCGCTCATCGGCTTGCTGCTAATCCACTTCGGCTGGCGCTGGAGTTTCGCCGCCACCGGGATTCTCAGCTTCCTCTATTTCATCCTCTTCTATTGGATCTACCGCAATCCCAGCGAAGATAAATCCCTCACGCCCGCGGAACGCGAATTCATCCGCCAAGGCGGCGCGCAATCCGAGGGCCGCGCCAAAATCAATCAAGCCGGCTCGCTCCTCTACCTCCTGCGTCAACGCAAAGTGCAAGGCCTCGTCCTCGGCTACTCCTCCTACAATTACACGTTCTATTTGTTGCTCACCTGGATGCCCAGCTATCTTTCCTCGGCACTGCACGTAAATTTGCTCCATTCCGTCATGTATTCCAGCGTGCCCTGGCTGTTCGCCACTTTCACCGATCTGGTGATCGGTGGCTGGCTCGTCAACGCGCTTATCCATCGCGGCCGCGACGCCTCGCTGGTTCGCCAAATTGTTTTAGTCGCCGGCACAGCCTTCGGTCTCGGCATCTTTGGCGCCGCGCACGCACACACTCCCACCAGCGCGCTTTTCTGGATCAGTGTTTCCATCGGTGGTCTTTCCGCAGCCGCGCCGGTAGGCTGGTCCATCCCGTCGCTGATCGCTCCTGAAGGAAGTGTCGGCACTCTCGGCGGAATTCTAAATTTCGGAAATCAACTCTCGGCCATCCTCGCGCCCATCGTCACTGGCTACGTCGTCGCCGCCACTCACGAATACGCTTGGGCATTCGCAGTCGCCACCGCGTTCCTGCTAGCAGGCATAGCCGGCTACATCTTCGGCCTAGGCCGCATCGAACCAATCCCCGAGCCGCTAGCCGACCCGTTCACCGCGCCAATCATCGGCCCGCAAAATTAATCGCGAGGAATTCACCGCGCCGGATACTTCTTCGCCTCCTGCGTCCGCGAATCAAACACCTCAAACCCGCCATCCGCACGCCCAATCAATTCCAAATAATTCCCCGCATCCGTTCCCTGCGGATTCGCAATAAACTCCGCCGGGACGTTGTGCGCCGCCCCACCCTCTTCCGAATAATGCAACTCCCACATATCTTCCAGCTTCGGCGATTTCTCAATAATGTCCCAAGTCGAAGGCGTCCCGCCCTTCTTCGCTCCGTTATCCATAATCGCCACCCGCGGCGCGATGCCCCAAACCAGCGCGGGGCTGCTGCTCTGCTGCCAGCCATGATGCGACACAATGTAAACATCCACGTGACCCAATTTATTCACCGGGCACATCAATTCCATTTCCTTGTCCCAAGTCAGATCGCCCAAATCCAAAATCCGCAGCTTCCCAAATGTGATCAACACTCCCAGCGATCGCAAATTTTCCGTCTTGTCCGCAGGACGCGTCTCCGATTCCTTGCAAGCCGCATTCTCCTGCCCCGCTCCGGCCAGCGGTTTTGCGATCAAATCCCCATCCGAGCTGATCACGTCCACATGCATTCCCTCAATAGGCACCACATCCCCCGGCTTCGCCGAAATCCGCGTGTACTTTCCAGTCGCCAGCATCGCCTGATAAGCCTGCCATCCCTGCACCGTAGGCGCGTCGCCCGTCTCGCGATTCCCGCCATGATCAATGAATGTCCCAATCGGAATCCGCGCAGCCAATTGCGGCGCCCCTCCCACATGGTCCTCATGAAAATGCGTGATCAGCACGTAATCAATCTTCGTAAGCCCCGCCGACTTCGCCGCCGCCACAATCCTATCCGCGTCCCTCCCATTGTTCCCGTCCCACCCGGTATCGATCAGCAACGACTCCCCCGCCGGCGTAACGAACAAAGTAGCCTGCCCGCCCTCCACATCCACAAAATAAACCCGCAACGCTTTCCCCGCCTCAGGCGAAGACATACCCGTCGCCGCCGGCGCTGCAATCGCTACGGGCGTGAGTGCAATCACCGCCAAACTCGCGCACGCCGCCGGAAGAACTACGGCGCTTAAAGCTTTTCTCAAATCCCATCCGCGACGCGGGAAACGGATCATGTTCGAGTCTCCTGAATCACCCATACCCATTTTTGTGAACGCACTTGTCGCCAAAGATAGTCAGTCCACCGCGATGTTTCGTCAACCAACTTGTTGCCGTACAACACGCCGCACACCGCTACCGATTCTCAGCCGTAGTTTTCGCCTGCGCCGGCGACGCTCCCGGCGACGCCAGCGGCTTCGTAATGTCATCCAAATAATCCGCCGTCCCCTCGACGCGTTCCAACACCGGATACCGCTCCCCATCGTGGAAATCAATGTCAGCAGTCGAAATAAAATTGTCCATCTGCACAATCAAATGGATCGCCTCGGTCCCACCCTTCGCATCGCGAATCGCCGCTCGCAGCAAATCGCCGGAATACGCCTGTCCATCCACCGCAATAATCTTCGCTCCCGGCGCGATCTTGACCTTATCCGCAGCCCCGCCCCAGCGCACATCCACGATGCTGCCGTCGCCACCCACGATCAAGCCCACCGAGTGCCACGCATTCACGCCGTGCTCATCGGTCCCAGTAAAATACGCCGTTTCCTTCCCCGCCAACGCCGCCTCCACAGCACTCGGCTGGTCCGCATAGGCGAGTCTGTACCCGCCGCGATCCACACCTGCCATATCAGGATGCATCTGGATCTTATCCAGCCGCTCATGCAGAAACGCAGCCCAGTCAAACGCCATTACCTGGTTCAAATCGCGCACCACTTCATCAAACGTAAAAGGCACAATGAGCGGCCCCGTGTTTCCGCCCTGCCCCAGAAAAACCCGCGCGAAATCATCCAGCGATTTCTGATTGTTGGTCGTTTTGCGAATCAAAGTATCCGCATCCAGCCAGATAAATTGCCCGTCGTCGTAATAATCCTGCCCGCGCCTCCAGTTGGCCCACGCGATGCCGTTACGCAGCAGGCTCGCCGCAATCGCCGTATCTTCCGTCGTGCGCCATGCGCGCCCGGGCGTGTGGTCCAGATACGCAGCGGTCATCGCCAGCACGTCGCGGTGCTGCGCCTGAGACATAAATCCCGCGCGCGTTGCCAGCACCTCGCCGTAGTATTGCGTCAGCCCCTCGTAAACCCACAATAAAGCGCCTTGCTGCGCCGTCGCAAAATCTGGCTGGTACAAACCCGCCGGACGGCGATACTTCCCGCACCACGAATGTGTGTACTCGTGCGGCAGCATGCTGTCATCAGGCAGCTGCTGCGAATCATCCGAAAAGCTTTTCTCACCGACGCCGTTTTCCGAGGATTGCCCATGCTCCAAAGTTCGCTCGCCGCTCGCGGCATCGGAAAGTGTCAGCAAAAAGTGATACGCATAGTAATGATGCGAGCGGTACAGCGCATCGGCCTCCCGCACCAGGTTCGCCAACTCCAGCAGCACCGCCGGACGAAGATTGGAATCCTCCGGCAAGTCGGAAGCCACATCTACGTAATGCTTCGGAGAAATTTCCGGCGCCAGAACAAATTCGTGAAAATATTGCCCGGTCATGATCGGCGAATCTTGCAGCTGCTCCACGTTGGTCACGGCAAAGTGTGTAATGCTGCCTGTAGCCGGCACAGGATATGCCCCGCCGCCGATAGGAGTCAGCGCCGTGCCCACACCCCAACCCGCGGGCACGATAACCGCGGGCTGAATCGCAACATCGCGCACCGGCATGTTCGCGGGATAGAGAAGCAAATTTTCCCAGTCCAGCACCGCCGTCTTCTGCGACGCATTCGCCGTCACGATACAGTCCAGATGCGCGTGCAGCGTCGCCACCCCCGGCGGAATCGTCAAATGAAACTGGTAGAGGTCCACATCATCGCGTCGCCACGCAAGCGGCTGGCCCGCGGCGGTGAACACCACGCCCACAATATTCCCCGCGGGTCCGACAGGCATGTGGTGCCCCGGAATCCACTGCGGAGTAGTCAGCGTCAGCGGCCCCGCCGTCACCGGCAAATCCACTTCGGCGTGATAAATCTTGCGCGGCGCGTCTGAAAGATCGGCAGTGATCTGAATCGGCGCCTTGCCGCTCTGCGCCGCAGCCGCAGCGGTCAACAACAGTCCGAAAATGACCATGCCGCAAAATGCTCTGTGATACGAAGCCATTCGATGGGCTCCTTTCCCCGGGAGAATCCGTAATTCGCCCGTCGGCTGCGCGTCAATATACCCCAGCCGCCTCCCCCCACAACGCTTTTGCGTATGCTGCCACTCGATTCGTTTTGCGATATCATCGCAGGGTTTCGTTTCGCGCGGGCGCAAGCGGGATCCGAACGAACAGCGGATTTTCGGCGCTGCACGTCCCAACCGAATAGTCCGCAAGCACCTTGCGCTCGAGAATTATTTTCACCAAAGCGCCAGAAGCTCGCGGGTAAACGTTTTCATTTCGCAGCGGCCGTTCCACAAAATGTTTTGCGCCTCAACCGGCGCGGAGATCACCACCCATGACCACAAAAAAATTGCGCAGCCAGGAATGGTTCGGCCGCAAAGACCGCGACGGTTTCATCTACCGCAGCTGGATGAAAAATCAAGGCTGGCCGCACGACATGTTCACCGGCCGCCCGGTCATCGGCATCTGCAACACCTGGTCCGAATTCACACCCTGCAACGCGCACTTCCGCGAAATCGCCGAATGGGTAAAACGCGGCGTCTGGGAAGCAGGCGGTTTCCCCCTGGAATTTCCGGTCATGTCTCTCGGCGAGGTGTTGCTGCGTCCCACTGCAATGCTCTTTCGCAATTTAGCCAGCATGGACGTGGAAGAATCCATTCGCGGCAATCCCTGCGACGGCGTCGTCCTTCTGATGGGTTGCGACAAGACCACCCCTTCCCTCTTAATGGGCGCTGCCTCGTGCGATCTTCCCACCATTGGCCTCTCCGGCGGCCCGATGCTTTCTGGAAAATTTCAGGGCCACGATATCGGCTCCGGCACCGGCGTTTGGCAAATGTCCGAAAAAGTTCGCTCCGGCCAGATGAAGCTGGACGAATTTTTTGAAGCCGAAAGCTGCATGCATCGCTCGAAGGGCCACTGTATGACGATGGGCACCGCCTCCACGATGGCAAGCATGGTCGAAGCTCTCGGCATGGCGCTGCCAGGAAACGCGGCCATCCCCGCCGTGGACGCGCGCCGCCACACCCTCGCGCAATTGACCGGCCGCCGCATAGTAGAAATGGTCAAAGATGATCTGCGCATGTCGCAAATTCTCACCCGCGCCGCATTTCAAAATGCTATTCGTGCTAACGCCGCCATCGGCGGTTCCACCAACGCCGTAATCCATCTCATCGCCATCGCCGGACGCATCGGCGTGCCGCTCGCCCTCGCTGATTTCGACACGCTCGCATCGCACCTGCCCTGCCTGGTGAATCTCCAGCCCAGCGGCACTTACTTAATGGAAGATTTTTTCTACGCTGGCGGGCTACCCACCGTCCTCCGCGAACTCGGCGAAAATGGCGCGCTCGATCGCGACGCCCTCACCGTCAACGGCCAGACCATCTGGAAAAATGTCTCCGAAGCTCCCTGCTGGAATCGCGATGTAATCCACACGTTCGCGCAGCCCTTCAAAGAAAATTCCGGCATCGCCGTCCTGCGCGGCAATCTCGCCCCCGACGGCGCCGTCATCAAACTTTCCGCCGCCAGCCCGCACCTCCTGCAGCACACTGGCCGCGCCGTCGTCTTCAATTCCATCGAAGATTTTTACGCGCGCATTGATCAGGAAAATCTCGATATTGACGAAACCTGCGTGATGGTCCTGCAAAATTGCGGCCCCCGCGGCTATCCCGGCATGGCCGAAGTCGGCAACATGCCCCTGCCCCCAAAAGTTTTGCGCAAAGGCGTCAAAGACATGGTCCGCATTTCCGACGCGCGCATGAGCGGCACCGCCTACGGCACCGTAGTCCTGCACGCCTCGCCCGAAGCCGCAGCAGGTGGCCCGCTGGCGCTAGCGCGCAGCGGCGACACGATCACACTCGACGTTCCCGGCCGCACAATCAGTCTGAATGTAGACGACGCCACCCTAGCCGCCCGCCGCGCCCAATGGACGCCTCCGCCAAACCCGGCCCGCGGTTACGTAAAGCTCTACACCGATCACGTCCAACAAGCTCATCAAGGCGCCGACCTCGACTTCCTGGTGGGCGGCAGCGGCGCCCCAGTAGCGCGCGACAACCACTAAATGCGCGCCACTAAATTTCTGAGCGATTTGGAGCAGTTCAGCTTGCAGCGGCGCACTTCAGTGCGCCATCTTTGTTTCACGAATCCCAGGGAGCCAAAATGTTGCGCTGGCGAATCGCAATCCTACTAAGCGCCGCGATCGCCATCAGCTACCTGGACCGCCAAACCCTACCCGTCGCCATCAAAGCCATCAGCCGAGACATCCCACTCACGAACGTCCAATTCTCAAATCTCCAATCCGCCTTCCTACTCGCCTACGCCTTCATGTACGCAGGCGGCGGCAAATTAGCCGACGCCCTCGGCACCCGCCGCGGCTTCACCGTAATCATGATCTTCTGGTCCATAGCCTGCGCCAGCCACGGCCTGGCACTCACTTTCGCCATGCTGGCCGTCAGCCGCTTCGCGCTGGGCATGGGTGAAGGCGGCGGCTTCCCGACCGCCACCCGCGCCGTAGCCGAATGGTTCTCAGTCGACGAACGTGCAACAGCCATGGGTATAATCAACGGAGGCACCGCGGTAGGAGCAGTAGTCGCCCCGCCGCTGATCGCGCTAATCCTGCTCTACTCCAACTGGCGCTGGATTTTTTTCTTCACCGGCGGGTTAGGCCTCCTCTGGACCGCCTGGTGGCACAAAGCCTATTTCCCTCCAGTCGAGCACCCGCAGCTCACCGAACAGGAGCGCGAAAAAATTCCTCCCGTCCTCGTGCCCGATGCATCCACAAAAAAAATCGCCTGGCTCGATCTGCTCCGCTTCAAAGAAACCTGGGGGGTAGTGGCCGCGAAATTCTTGACCGATGCCGCCTGGTACTTCTATCTCTTCTGGCTTCCCAAATACCTCTACGACGCGCGCCACTTCGACATCAAAGCGGTAGGCGCCATCGCTTGGATCCCCAACGCCGCCGCAGGCATCGGCTGCCTTGCCGGAGGCTGGTTCTCCAGCCACTTGGTCCGCCGAAAAGTCTCACTGAATTCGGCTCGCAAGATCTCGCTCGGGTTAAGCGCCGCAGTGATGCCGATGATCCTGCTCGTCACTCGCGCTCCCATCGCCTGGGCCATCGCCATCTTCAGCCTCGCATATTTCGGCCAGCAATCTTGGTCCACACTGATAATGGTTCTCCCCACCGACCTCTTTCCCAGCAGCGTAGTTGGCTCAGTTGCCGGCCTCATAGGCTTCGGCGGGGCCATCGGTGGAATCATATTCGGAGAATTAGCAGGCTACCTGCTCGATCACGGCTTCGGTTACGAAACCGTGTTCAAATTATTCGCCACCTTCCACGTACTCGCATTTCTAGTGATACTCGCAACGGTGCCCAAAGTCGCCCCGCTCAACATGGCGCGAAAATTAACAGCAGAAACCCAGTCTTGAAGGAGTCCCATGAAAATTAAAGAAATTCGCACGAGAGCGGTCCGCTGGCGCGGCAAGACGGTTCCCCTGCCCCGGCACTTCTGCACCAATCCAATGGACCTCCTCACCCTCGGCGAGCAAGCCTCCATGCAAACTTTCACCTTCCACGGCTGGCTGATTGTCGAAATTTTTACTGATGACGGCCACGTAGGCATCGGCAACGCGGCCCTCGCTCCCCCCATCACCAAACAAGTGATTGACCTCTACCTGAAGCCGCTGCTAATCGGCGCCGATCCCTGGAACATCGAATTCCTCTGGCAACACATGTACCGCAAAACGATGGCGTTCGGTCGCAAAGGCATAGGCATGGCCGCGATCTCCGCCGTGGATATCGCTCTCTGGGACCTCCTCGGCAAATCCGCCAAGCAACCGGTCTTCCGCCTGCTCGGCGGCCGCACCAAACCGCGCATCCCCGTCTATGCCAGCCGCCTCTACAGCATCGAACTTAGCGAGCTAGCCGCCGAAGCCAAGCGCTACAAAAAAGAAGGCTACAAAGCCATGAAGTTGCGTTTCGGCTGGGGTCCGACCGACGGCGCCGCAGGCATGCAAAAAAATGTCGCCTTAGTGAAAACCGTCCGCGAAGCAGTCGGCGACGGCATTGACGTAATGGCCGACGCCTACATGGGCTGGACCCTCGACTACGCCAAACGCATGCTCCCGCTTCTCGAGCCCTTCAATCTTCGCTGGCTCGAAGAGCCCGTAATCCCCGACGAAATCCACGGCTACGCCGAACTGAAATCCTACGCGCGCATTCCCATCGCCGGCGGCGAACACGAATTTACGCAATACGGTTTCCGCGACCTGCTCGAAGCTCGTGCAGTGGATTACATTCAATTCGACACCAATCGCGTCGGCGGCATCACCCAAGCCCGCAAAATCTCCGCGCTAGCCGAGTCCTATTCGGTTCCGGTAATTCCCCACGCTGGACAAATGCACAACTACCACGTCGTAATGGCCAGCCTGAATTCCCCCATGGCTGAATACTTCCCCATCGTGGACGTCGAAGTCGGCAACGAACTTTTCTGGTATATCTTCGAAGGTGAGCCGAAAGCCAAGGACGGTTTCGTGGATCTCGATGACAATCTTCCCGGCCTCGGCCTAACCGTAAACGAAAAAGCTCTGTCAAAATTCGAAGTGATCGAGTGAGCCGCCGCGTATGAGCCAATCAATGAACCAATCAACGACCCGATTAATCCAAATCGCAAAGGGCAACGACCGCGCTGTGGCCCTCGTCGAAGAGCCAGGCCTGCGCCTGCTCCACCAAACCGCGTCCATCTACTCTCTGGCTCAGGAAGCCATCGCCAACGGCCTAAAATTATCCGCCCTCGTGAAGCAGAAACTCTCGAACCTGGTGCTCGATTACGATCCTATCTACACCAGCCAATCCGAATGGCGCATCCTCCCTCCGATTGATCATCCGCGAGAACCGTCCCGCTGCCTGGTTTCCGGCACAGGCCTCACTCACCTCGGCAGCGCCCGCGACCGCCAGGACATGCACGCCATCGCCAGCGAAGATCTCACCGACAGCATGAAAATGTTTCGCTGGGGAATTGCTGGCGGCCGCCCCGCAGCAGGAGAAATCGGCACGCCCCCAGAGTGGTTTTACAAAGGTACCGGAACAATCCTGCGCGCTCACAATGAACCCCTCGAAATTCCGCCCTACGCCGAAGACGGCGGCGAAGAAGCCGAAATCGCGGGAATTTACATCATCGATTCCAACGGCCGCCCACATCGCATCGGCATGGCGACCGGCAACGAATTTTCCGATCATGTCTTCGAGAAAAAGAACTACCTGAATCTGGCAGGTTCGAAGCTGCGTACCCCGGCGCTAGGTCCCGAACTCACGCTCGATCCGACTTTCGATTCCGTTGCAGGCGAAGTGACCATCGCACGCGCCGGCAAACCGCTGTGGCAGAAAAAAATCCGCACAGGCGAATCCGAAATGTGCCACAGCCTCCGCAACATGGAACATCACCACTTCAAATATGAAACGCATCGGCGCCCAGGCGACGTCCACGTCCACTTTTTTGGCGCCGATTGCCTCAGCTACGGCGAAGGCATCCGCCTGGCCGCCGGAGACTTGATGCAAGTTCAATTCGCAGGCTTCGGCCGCGCGCTGCGCAATCCGCTGCAAGTCGCCGCCGTCAAGCCCGCACTAATCGAAGTGATTTCACTGGGATAATTCCGCTGAGGTGAACGAACAAATGACCAAGCCGCGCGTAGCAATCCTGGGATTAGGAATAATGGGTTCAGGAATGGCCGGACGCGCCCTAACCGCCGGATTTCCCCTGGCCGTCTACAACCGCAATCCCGAAAAAACCGCGCCCTTCGCGAAAGCGGGAGTCTACGTCGCCCGCACGCCTCGCGATGCCGCCGCGCGCGCCGACATCATTATCAGTATGCTCGCCGACGACAACGCCTCGCGCGCCGTTTGGCTCGACAAAGAAACCGGTGCGTTGGGCGCCGCCGCTCCCGGCACGTGGCTGATTGAATCCAGCACCGCCAGCATCAAATGGATTCACGAACTAGCCGCCGCCGCAAAACAAAAAGAATGTGAACTCCTAGACGCCCCCGTAACCGGCTCCATGCCGCAAGCCGCAGCCGGCGAATTACTTTTCCTGGTAGGAGGTTCCTCTGAAGCCCTCGCCGCCGTCCGTCCCATCCTCGCCGTAATGAGCCGCGACATCGTGCACCTAGGCCCCACCGGCAGCGGTGCCACCCTGAAGCTAATCAATAATTTCCTCTGCGGCGTTCAAGCCGCATCCCTTGCCGAAGCAATGGCGTTACTCAACGCCAGCGGCCTCGATCGCGAAAAATCCGTAGCCATCCTGACTACCGGCGCCCCAGGCAGCCCCCTGCTAAAACTCTTAACGACGCGCGCCGCCGCAAACGACTTCACGCCAAATTTCCTCCTGCGCCTAATGGCCAAAGATCTGCTCTACGCCCGCGAAGAAGGCCAGCGCCAGAACATAACCATGAACACCGCAACGGCAGCCATCACCGACTTCGAGAAAGCCATAAACGCCGGCTACGGCGAAAAAGACCTCTCCGCCATAATCCCCGCCCTGCAAAAACCGTGAACTCACCGCATCATTTTGTGGGAATCACGTGGCTGTCGGTTGACCATATAACTTTTCCATCCATATCATAAAACTCCAGCACTGGATGACGGTCACCATCCACCATCATCTTTCCCCTCATGTTCCCCACCGAGTCCCTGAGTAAGAACGTCCGAGCCTCAACAGTCGTGTTCTTCTCTCTGACTCCGGGATCAATCTGCGCTCTGACGTTTGCCGTAAACGAAAACCACGTAACCAAAATCGTCAGCAGCACCGCAATCTTCCAAAAGCGCCCTTGTCTTTCCAGTCTTGCCATGCGACCAAGCAAACGATTGTATTCACCATCAGTAGTTTGCATCGATGACCTCCATTGGCAGCGCGGTAGCGTGCGCAGCGCTCTCCACTAGAACGACAAGCTTAGGATTTCTTGCAGGAAAACAACGAAGAGTCTTCACAGCGGTTCGTGGCGTCCTGGGAACGCCAATCTTCCGATTGGCACACTACGCCGCGACCCGAGCATACGTATACCCCGCAATTGCAGCCGCCACTGCGCGCATGCCAGAATATCCCTTAAGTCTTTATCCCAAGCGCCACACGGATCCCAACATGTCCAACGCCCTACCCGACCACGCCAAAAAAAATCCCACGCAACACAACATCGAAGCCATTGCCAAACTCGAACAAGACGCGCTCGAACGCCGCACTACCGCCGAACGCATCAGCGAAGCCATCGCAAAATTTATCGGCAGCGTGGCTTTCCTGCTTCTGCAGCTCCTTCTCGTGCTCACCTGGTCCGCCATCAACCTCAACGTGATCCCCGGCGTAAAACCCTTCGACCCCTTCCCGTTCGGCATCCTCGCTCTGGTGATTTCCTCGGAAAGCGTCATCCTCACCATCTTCGTCCTGATGAGCCAAAATCGCATGACCCGCCAAGCCGAACGCCGTTCCCATCTCGACCTTCAAGTCGGCATGCTAGCCGAACAGGAACTGACCACCATGCTCGCAATGCAGCAGAAAATCTGCCAGCACATCGGCGTGGACGTGACATCTTCAAAATCCGAACTGCAAAGCTTCAACGCCGCCACCGACGTCCACAAGCTAGCCAGCGAACTTGAAGACAAGCTTCCCGAAAAGTAGTTTGCCGGGCCGCGTCGAGCCGCGCTCCAGGCGCAGTCTTCGACCATCCGCAAGCGTAACTCTCTCGAATAAAGCACCCACGGTGGGGATCGGACTAAACGTGGCACTGAAAATTCGTAAGTTATTGGTCCTGAGCAAGACCATGAGGAGGCTGGCCATAATCTGAATATTCATCCTCACCGCATCGCCAGGATTTTTTGTGGGTCAGAGGATGAACCCGCGTTTCGCGCGATGCCAAGCTTCTTCATCCGGAAATACAAGGTTGAGCGGTTTAATCCCAAGCGAGATGCTGCGCCGCTCGGTCCGGAAACAATCCACCGGGTTTCTTCCAGGGTTCTGAGGATATGGTTGCGCTCGACCTCTTCCAGAGTTTGATTGCAGTCCACGCTTTGATCGAGCCGGACCCGTGGATTCAAGTCCCGCGGCGAAAGCCGCAGCACGGGACCTGAGCATAAAATCACTGCCCGTTCGATTACGTTCTCCAACTCCCGGATGTTCCCCGGCCACCGATACTGAATCAGAGCCTCTATTGTTTCCGAAGGAATCGTATCAATCCTCTTCCGCATTCGTCGCGTGGCCTGTAGGACAAAATGTTGCACCAACACTGGGATATCCTCCGGACGTTCGCGCAAGGGAGGAACATGGATGGGAAAGACATTCAATCGATAATAGAGGTCACTGCGAAATAGCTTCTCCAAGATCATTCCTTCCAGGTCGCGATGAGTCGCGGCCACAATGCGTATGTTGACTTTCTGCGTCCGTGTGCTTCCCAGTCGTTCGAATTCCTGCTCCTGCAGGACTCGAAGAAGCTT
>Ga0210391_10002775_pt1 | contig 15043 bp, 12 predicted proteins | sample IncBWC12OmetaG_FD_160573 | JGI IMG/M metagenome (GOLD analysis project Ga0210391, IMG submission 160573) | Forest soil microbial communities from Barre Woods Harvard Forest LTER site, Petersham, Massachusetts, United States - Inc-BW-C-12-O ... | reverse complement strand
GCTGAAGATCGACGCCAACTACTATCCTTACGTTCCTACTGGGATGCGGGGGAACTGGTTCTTCGAGATTACCACTGTGTCTGACTTCCGCTTCAACATCTTTCCTCTGACTTCTCCGGCCTATCTTAATTTCCGCTGATTTCCTGTCCCTAACTTCCTTGAGCGTTGGAGGAGGGGCGGTCGGGAATGCGCTCAATACAAAAGCGCATTCCCGACCGCCCCTCACCCCACGCGACGGCCCGAAACGACTACCAGTAAGCAACAGTCTATACCCGGATGTAAATGTGCCGCCATTCCAAAAACTTGCCGAAGCACCAGCAGACGAGCATATACGCGACCGCAAAGCATAGGGAGCCGAGTTGAGGCGGCGGGATTTTCATGAAGATGGTCGAGTCGATCCAGCCGGCGAGGTCGTGGTCGGGGCCTGCGGGGATCATGAAGAGGACTACGATCAGCAGCTCCGAAAATATATAGACGGCCAGGGGGTTTTTGCCGACGGTGACGAAGAAACCTGTCCAGCGTTTGATGTGCCCAAAATCAATAATAAAGATGAGGAAACCGAGGAGGATGAGGTCGAGTCCGACTGTGTTGAGGACGAAGGAACTGGTCCAGATTTTCTTATTGATTGGGAACACGGGGTTCCAAATCCAGGCGAGGATGATCAAAAGGGCGCCTACCCCGATCATCTTCCACACCGATCGGGCTACCGTACCATTTTTCTGGACGAACAGGCCGGCGTAATATCCTGCAACGACGTTCACGATGGCGGGAAGGGTACTGAGGATACCTTCGGGGTCGAAGGGAAATCCTTCCCCCCGGTACAGGTGGTTTTTTCCCAGGACGAGCAGGTCGAGCTTCAGGTCCGCATTCCCGTGCAGGGTAAAGGGGCCGGTGGTGCTGGACGGGGAAACCGGCCCAGGGTCTCCGAAATACCAGGCCAGGAACCAATAGCCAAGCAGGAAAATAACGGACAAGGCAATCACGACATTCCTGGACAGGAAATGGATCATCAAACTCGCGATACAGTAGCACAGCGCGATCCGTTGGAGCACGCCCAGGATGCGCGTATGGGAAAGGGGTTTCAAGTGTCCGTTCTCGAAAAAGGGGAACCAGTATAGCAAGAATCCGCACAGGAAGATGAGCAGGGTCCGTCTGAAGATTTTGGAAAGAACCGCGGCGTTGCCCTGCTCCTCGTATTTCTTCATGCTAAAGCTCATGGCGTTCCCTACGACGAAAAGGAAGGTGGGAAAAACGAGGTCCGTGGGGGTAAACCCATTCCAGGCGGCATGATCCAGGGGCCACCACGAGGGGCCCCCCGGCGTATTGACGATGATCATGAAGCAGATGGTCATCCCCCTGAGGACGTCCAATGGCAAGAATCGTTGTTTGGTTGTGGTGGTCATGTGTGTTTTGTTATATGGGTTTCCAGGTCAGGATCTCCTGGAGAGTATCCGTATTGCCGTAGGCGTTTACATAGCTGTAGTTCAGGGTGAACACGCGATTCACAGGATCGAAGGTGCATACCCCCATGTTGCTCAGGGGTATTTTACCGCTGGCTCCCTGGTAAGGGTCCGATGTGACAGTGACCAGGTTGGTTACCGGATCCACGGTCAGGTCCATCCCTATTCCGTAGTCGATATACGTTACGGCATCCCCTGCCTGGGCGATGACTGTATTGGGAGGATACAGGCCCGCCGTTGTGTCTGCATAATACAAATATTTATCCTGATTGATGTTAAATGTTACGCCCACTTCTTTCCGGTAACCCACAGAATGGTAAAGGCCGCAATAGGTATTCCCGTTCTGGACCAGCCAGAAGCCATAGCCGAAATTACTGCTGATGGGGATCCCCTGGGCCTCGGTGATGTGCAGGGGAAGTATGAAACCCGTATTAGTTCCCAGTTTAGTGGAGGACACATGGATGTGGAAGGTGCCCGTATCCTGACCCGCGGGGATGGTAACCTGCCAGGTCGTTATTGTATAATCGCTGTCCGGCAGCAGCGCGTATCCGTTGCCCGCTAGTTGTGCATTGAAATCGGCGGTATCCAGGGCCAGGGTTATGGTGACATCTTTACCGGCGGGATGGGGAGAGGCCAGGTTGACGTTAAGGGTGTAATCGGTAGGGGTATCCAAAACGGTGATCCAGGCGTTGGCGGGTGTGGGACCTCCCAGGGAAAACTGGGCGATCGTGCCGATATCAGAAAAGTCAGTATAATATTTTGCCGGTTTAAGGCAGGCCTGGAGCAGACAACAAAGTATAATCAGTCTTAGTTTCATAATACATGTGTTAAGGCATCCAGAAAATTTTGTTCGTGAATTGATTGATGGTTCCCTCCGCGTTCACGTTGGCAGCATTGGTCTGATATTCGATCTGCGGATACAACAGCCGGACAGGAGGGGTCTTGGATACGACATTGGGGGAGTTGGACAGAGGCAGATCCGAGGGATAAGCCGTCCTACGGAAATCGCTCCAGACTTCGAGCATGTCGATGCCATTCAGGGCCGCCCACTTCTGGACGATGATGGCCTCTAGTTTGTTGGGGGAAGCGGCCCAGCTAACATTGGGAATGGCCTGACCATAGTAGGCGGCCGCCGCACTGTCGGGGTTGTTGACCAGGAGGTAACTGTACGATTCGGTGATGGCCTGCTGGTATAAGGATTGGGGATCCGCGGAGATCCAACCCCTTTCTGCGGCCTCTGCCTGAAGGAAAAAACTCTCGGTAGCTGTCAGAATGGGACAACTCTGGGCGTCGCTTTGGAGGAGTCCTACCCGGGGTCCCGCGGGGGAAGTGCTGGTTTCGGGCATAAAGGCGCCAATGGACGAAGCGGAGGAAGGGGACGGCAACCCTATGGTGCCGAAGGGCGCGCCCACATACAGGTAAGGAGGAGTGCCTCCGTACCCTGTCAGGGGAGCGTAGTCGTAACCCAGGCGGACATCATTGGTATTGTTGAAGAAGTTGATCGTGTAAATGTTTGCCTTGAAGCTGATATAGTTCGAGGAAGTGCCTCCCGTGGAGTTGAAACCGAAGGCCGCAAAGAAGGGACTTTGCTGGCTGTTGTTCTGGGAGTAGCCGGGGTTGACCCAGGCATTTTCGCCGCTTTGGAGGAAGCCGTCACCTTCCGCCGCTATGATGGAAAGTGCGTTTTGTATATAAGTGGCCCTGGCCGTTAGCCCCGCTTCATGGAGTAGCATCCGCAGCTTGAGGGTGTTGGCGAATTGCTTCCAGGCGGTCATATTCCCTCCGAACATGATGTCGTCACTCGTGCTGGGCTGGATCACGGTAGGAGATGCCCCGTTGATCATGGAAATGGCGGAATCGATGGTTAGAAAAAGATCGTCGTAAATCGACTGGGCCGAGTCGTATTTCGGGTATATATTGGTAGGGATGGAAGCCTGCCGGTACGGCACGTCATTGTATACGTCCACCAACATCTGGAAATTCACGGCCTTCAATATCCTGGCCATGGCCCCATACAGTATTAGCGTACTGTCGGCGGAAGCTGCCGCCGTGATCTGGGCCAGGTTTCCCAGGTTGCCGTATATATCGGTCCAGATGTTTTGGCCGAACTGAGTACTGAAATTATAGTTAGCATAATCCGTAATGTCCGAAAATCCCTGGGTAATCGTCCAGTATCCCTGGTAGCAGCCCAGGAAAGGATAATCCGTCGTCACCACGGAGGCCGTCGTGTTCAAGGTCCCTGCCAGGAGTAACTGCGTTTGGATGCTCGTGACCTGGTTGGGGTTGCTGTTGTTGACGTTCAGGTAATTTTTGCTACACGCCGTTCCCAGCAACAGTACGAGCACTAAATATTTTAAGTTCATGTTCATGATTTAATGGTTTAAAAAACCAATGTCAGATTTGCCCCGTATGCCTTTACTGGAGGCGGTTGGCTGGTGGAATTTTGTCCCAAGGCATTCGAGTTGTCATCATTGAATTCAGGGTCTGTCCAGATATTGTCCTTGGGCCTCCAGGTAAACAGGTTCCTTCCGGTCAGCGTGAACGTGGCCTTCCGGATGATCTTAAGGTGGTGCAGGAGGGTCGAGGGTATCTCGTAAGACAGGGTGATCTCCCGGATCTTCCAGAACGCCGCGCTGCTCACGAACATGGAGGGAGGCAGGTAAGCAAAACCGTTCTGTCCCCAGAATAAGAAGATGTCGTTGATCGTCGTGGTGGTATTGGGCACATATTTACCGCCCTCCTGGATGACCGAATTAGGGAAGACGAACCGTTGGTGCCCCGAAGCGGCGGAACGTGGCGTCAGACCGAACTCATCGATATAAGGTTCGTTGTTGAATACCACGTTCCCACGCCGGTATTCACCGACCGCTGAAAGGGTAAAGCCCTTGTATTGAAAGGAGGTGTTGAGGCCTACGACGGTATTAGGATTGATCCGACCGAAGGGACGGGGGTTCGGATCCTGGCTGGGCAATCCCGTTACAGGATCGACGATGACCTGTCCCTGGGGGTCCCTGGCCCAGTCGATCACTTTCATGTAGGGATAAGGCATACCCACGATGGCATAGTCGTTGGTTACGGTGCCCTTGGACCCGGTAGACCCGGCAATATTGAGTTCCGTGGTTCCGGGCAGCAGGCTGACCACCGTATTCTTGGTCAGGGTCAGGCTTCCTCCCAGGTTCCAGCGGAACCCGCCGGGAAGCCTTATCAGGGGTGTGAGGTTCAGGTCTGTTTCCAGCCCTTTGTTTTCCATTTCACCCAAATTGGTGTATTGAATGGCGTAGCCGGTGACCGGAGAAATCTGGATGGGGACCGTTTGATTGGTGGTATTCTCCTTGTAGTAAGCCACCTGAAGGTTGATCCGGTTGTCCAGGAAACCCATCTCCGCACCCACTTCCCGGGACACGGTAAATTCGGGTTTCAGGTAGGGATTATAGATGGTCTGGTTGATGGCATAGCTCGTGACGCCCGTGCTGGTAAAGGGAAAGCTGTTGAGGACGCCGCCTCCGGCCACGGGACCGTTTTGAGTGTTGGCCAGGACATACGTGTTTTGCAGGGAATAGGGAGGGACATTGATATTGCCCACCTTGGTGAGGCTTGCCCTAAGTTTAAGGAACGAAAGGATTTTACTGTCCTTCAACCAGGGGAAGGCCTCTGTGGGGATAAAGGAAGCATCGGCTCCGGGGTAATAATAGGTCCGGAATTGCTCGGCCAGCAATGAACTTTGATCCCTGCGTACGGAAGCGTGGAGGAAGAGAAATTCTTTCCATCCAAGGGTAAGGTCGGCGAAGGCTCCGGTGGTCCTTATGGTTTGACGACTATCGCTGAGACTGGGGGATTGGGTGCCGCTGCCGATATTATAGAACCCGGGGAAGGCGAGGGAACCGCTGGTTTGGCTTGAGTAGCGTTGATAGTTGCTATTCGTCGTGTACCCCAAGATCAGCTTAGTGGAGAAGTTCCCGAAGGTCTTGTCCGCTGACAGCAGGGTGGTCGTATTCAGGTTCGTTTGGATTCCGAAATTATCGGTCGTACCGGGAGGGCCGGGGGGATAAGCTACGTAGTTGTCGCCACTGAAAGAGTAATTGTTGTATAGGATGGCGTCGTTGGAATAGGTTTTATTGGCCGTGGTGGATTTTCCATCCTGGACGAACAGATTTACACCCACGCGGTACTCTGCGGTCAGCCAGGGGGTGATTTGGAAATTCAGATCCGCATTAGGGGTAAAATTGTAATTGGTCTGGACGGACCGGGAATTGTAAATGTACCAGTATGGGTTCAGGGAGTAGGGGATGGGAAACCCATTGATGGAGGCGTCGACATAGTTGTTGATATCCTTGAAGGCGGGTACATTGATATTGGGCGGAAAACCCATGAGACTCGTATACGTATCGGTCCAGTCTCCGTCCTGGTTGACGTAGAACTGGCTGTAGGCTACGCCGATGGTGGCGGTGAACTTGCCGTATTTGCGGTTACCATTGAAACGGAATCCTGTCCTGCGCGACTCGTCGTTGGGCACGATACCGTTCATGCTGACATCCTGTACGGACAGGTAATATGAACCCCGGTCATCACCTGAGGAATACGTGATGTCGTTCTGGAAAGTATAACCCTTATTGAAGAAATCATATTTAGCCTTTGGATATGCTTTATAAGGCCCCATGAGCACGCTCCCGTCCCGCTGGGGGAAGCCCACGATGACGGTGTCCCCCGTGAAGGCAGGTCCCTGGGCCTGTTGCTCGAAAGGAATGTACAAGCGGTTCCCATTATAATCGGTGAAGAGGGCATAACCCTGCTGGTATTCACCCGCATGGGGGCCGAAGCTGTTTTGGAGTTCGGGCAGATAGGCTACGCGTTCCTGCGAAATCGTGGAGCTGATCGTAATGGCGGGCTTGCCCTGATTCCCTTTTTTGGTATTGATGATGAGTACCCCGTTGGAGGCGTCCGATCCATACAGGGCGGCGGCATTCGCGCCTTTGAGAACGGTGACGTTATCGACCTCGTTGGGGTTGATATAATTGATGTAACTCAGGTCTACGGGCACGCCATCCACGATCAGCAAGGCCTGGTTGTTCCCCAGGAAGGAACGGTTGCCACGGAGCACCAGGCGGGTGCTGGGATTAACGCTGTTGTCAACGGTGTTGATCTGGAGGCCGGATACCTTACCGGACAATTCGGTGGCCAGGTTGGTTTGCTTGTTATCGTTCAATTCCTGTTGACTGATCCGGGCGGTGGAATACCCCAGTTCCTTGGCTTCCCTTTTGATCCCCAGCGCGGTCACGACCACTTCGTTGAGGACCTTTTTCAGATCATGAAGGACGATGACCAGATCGCCTTCCCCGGGATGCACTTTGATTTCCTGAGACTCATAACCCACCGAGGATATCGAAAGCGTTGCATTGTCGGTCAGATTCAGGGAAAACCTACCCTGGGCATCGGTTTCGGTTCCCCCACCCGTCTCCTTTACCTGTATGGTAACCCCTGGTAGCGCGTTGCCCGAGCCGTCAGTTACCCGGCCTTTGATCGGGCCAGGTTGGACCAGGGGCGCCTGGATTTCGGTGGGGGATGGCGCCTCTTTGCCCAGGACCAGGATCTTATCTCCCCGCTGCTCGAAGACCCATCCCGTTTGGCGGGCAATGGCATCCAATACCGCGTTCAGGTTGGCTTTATCGAAATGGAGGCTGACGTCCCTGGCGGGATCGATTTCTGTCTTATCGAAATGGAATGACTTGCCCGTTTGACGGGCGATGATCCGAAAGGCTTTCTCTACAGGTTGATGATCCAGGGAAATGTGGATGTCGTTTCGGTCCTGGCCACCTGCCCATCCGGATAAGGGATGCGCAAGGAAGAGCAGGGACATCAAGACCCAGCCGGGGAAAGACCCCGGGGGCAAGAGCGATTTTCTCATGTGCAGTCTATTTTTTATCGATGAGTATGATCCGGTTCCCGACGCTATGGTACTGCAGGTGCTCCGTAACGCAGATCGTCCAGAGGATTTCTCCAACGGCTTCCCTGCCGAAATACCCGGTATAGCTCCAACGCCGCTTGCTGCTGCGGTTCTCCAGGTGGATATTGTACAGGTTGGCCAGGCTGAAGGCAATGTCTTCGAAGGTGGCATCCTTGAAGTTTAGAGCTCCCTGCCTCCAGGCGGTCACGTCGTCTTCGTTGTCGAAGTGCGTTGTGTCGGCTTGCCCGGTGGTTTTGCGGTAAGTAAGGTATTCATGGGGACTGAGCAGGATATTCCCTACGCGAACCTTTCCGGACATCAGGGCCACCATGGTTACGCTGTCGCGGTCATAGGAACGGATATCGAAGGAGGTCCCCAATACAGTGGTGGTCAGTGTTCCCGTCACGACGGAGAAGGGCTTTTCCGCGTCGGGGGCTACCTGGAAATAGGCTTCCCCTTTTTCCAGGCGCGCTTCCCGGTCTTTGTATACGAGCCTGCTGTTTGCATTCAACTGCACCACGGTTCCGTCCGGTAGGGTGTCCAGGCGCATTTCAGCGGCTGCCGTTTCGATGGTGACCGCCTCAGGGCAATTGCGCAGGCAGATCGCCCTCCAGGCCAGAGGCGCCAGGAGTAAGGCGGCGGCTGCCGCGGCCATCCAGCGCCAGGAAATACGCCGGGGCGTATTCCTTTCAGCCAGGGTGGCTTCCAGACGGTGGCTAACTTTTTCAAGGCTGGCGGATATATCCGGCTCACCGGGGGGGGCGCCCCCCAGGCTTTCGTACCATTCTTCGACGATTCGCTTTTCCTCGGGAGTGCACCGGTCATCGCGGTACTTTTCCAACAGAGCATCCAAATCGTCGATGTGCATATGTATATGAATCGGCCCGGAGGGGAAAATGTACCATCCCACCGGGAAAATTTTTCGGGGGGCCCTCTTCAGGGGGACCGGCGCCTCAGGAAGGAAATTTTTCGCGGAGGATCCGGAGAGCCTTGCTGATTTGATTCCGGACGGTTTGATGCGACAGTTGGAGCTTTTGGGAAATGTCCAGGGTGGACAACCCTTCATAACGGCTGAGTAGGAAAATGGTCCGGACGCTGCCAGACAGGGATTGAATGTGCCGGTGGATGGCCAATTCCTGGTCCCTCGCCTGCAGGACATCGACCAGGGACGCTTCGGGTTCATCGAACTGGCGGATCAGGGTCTCCAGGTGTTTTTTGTGCATGCCCGACAAGCGGTAGTAGTCGATGACCTTGTACCGGAGCATACCATGGAGATAGGCCTTCAGTGATTTGTCGGGATCGAGGGATTCCCTGCCGGTCCATAATGCGGAAAAGATCTCTTGTAACATGTCTTCGGAAACCTCCCTGGAACCCGTTTTCCGGAAGGCTTGGACGAAGAGCATCCGCGCATATCTTTGGTAAATTTCCGAAAATGCCTCCTTGTCACCCTGGCGCAGGGCACTCAACAAAGTTTGATCGTCCATGGAGGGAATCATGGCATGCATCCTTGAATAAATGTACTCTTTTTTCCTTTACCTTCGGCTATGCAGTTCCTGGATGATCAATTCCTGCTGAATACGGAAACCGCTCGCCACCTGTACCATGAATTTGCGGTCGGGCTGCCCATCATAGACTACCATTGCCATTTATCCCCCGCCCTGATCGCTTCCGACCACCGCTTCGAAAACCTGACCCAGGCCTGGTTGGCAGGAGACCATTATAAATGGAGGGCGATGCGCGCCAACGGGATCGCCGAAGGGTATTGCACTGGTGACAAACCGGATGCGGAAAAATTCGACCAATGGGCGGCCACGGTCCCCTATACTTTACGAAACCCCTTGTATCACTGGACCCACCTGGAACTGCTACGGTATTTCGGGATCGATGAGGTTTTGAACCCGGCGTCTGCCGGGCGCATTTACAAGGCGGCCTCGGAGATGTTGCGCACACCCGGCTTTTCGACGAAGGGATTATTGGCGAAAATGAATGTCGAAATCGTTTGCACTACGGACGATCCGGCTGACGACCTGGAGCATCACCGGGCGATCCGCGAATCGGGCCGGGTAGCAGGTGGCGCAATGGGCTCAGCGGCCGGCGCGACGAAGGTCCTCCCGGCTTTCCGGCCCGACAATGCATTGCTGGTGGATGACCCCGGAGTATACAATACCTATTTGAACCGACTGGAAGCGGCTTCAGGAATTTCCATTTCGGGATACGACGACCTGCTAAGGGCTTTGAAAAGCCGACACGATTTTTTTGCGGCCAACGGATGCTCCATATCCGACCATGGATTGGAGGAATTATATGCGGATGATTTTTCGGAGGCGCAGGTCAAACGCGTTTTCGATGCCGTCCGCTCGGGTAAAGTGCCCGATCGTGAGGGCGCCAGGGCATTCAAATCAGCCCTGTTGTTGAGACTTGCCGAATGGGATTGGGAAAAGGGCTGGGTCCAGCAATTCCACCTCGGGGCATTGCGGAACAACAATACGAGGAAGTGGAGGGAGTTGGGTCCGGACACCGGTTGGGATTCCATCGGGGACTTCTCACAGGCCAGGGCCCTATCTCGCTTTCTGGACAAGCTGGATACGGGGAATCACCTGGCAAAGACCATCGTGTATAATATAAATCCATCCGACAACGCCGTGATGGCAACCATGACGGGGAATTTCAACGACGGCTCTTTACCTGGAAAAATCCAATTCGGAGCGGCGTGGTGGTTCCTGGATCAGAAGGATGGAATGACCCAACAACTCAATAGCTTATCCGATATGGGATTGCTCAGCCGTTTCGTGGGAATGCTCACCGACTCGCGAAGCTTCCTTTCCTATCCGCGCCACGAATACTTCAGGAGGCTTTTGTGCCGCCTTTTCGGGGAAGACGTGGAGAACGGAGAACTGCCCCGGGATTTGCCCTGGATCGGGAAGGTCATCGGCGACATTTGTTACCATAACGCCCGGAATTATTTTGGATGGAACCTCTAGTGTTTTGTTTCGGCGAAATCTTGTTGCGCATGTCACCCGTGCTGGGCGGTCAATGGCTGGCCGATGCGCAGATGCCCGTATATGTGGGGGGCGCCGAGGCCAACGTGGCCAGCGCACTGGCCCGATGGGGGCTTCCCGTGGTCTACGGTACGGCAATGCCCGACCATTATTTGTCCAGGGAAATCGAGAACTATCTTCAAGGCCTGGGCGTTCGACCCTCGGTGGTTTGGACGGGCGCACGGCTGGGAACTTATTACCTTCCGCAAGGCTCGGATCTGCAACACGCCGGCGTGATTTATGACCGGGCGTATTCTTCGTTTGCGGGCCTGGAACCAGGGATGATCGATTGGGATACCGTGCTGAAAGGAATCACATGGTTCCACTTCAGCGCGATAAGTCCCGCCCTGACGGCCCCTGTGGCCGAGGTTTGCCGGGAAGCACTGGAGGTGGCCACGCGCCTGGGGATCACCATTTCGGTCGACCTCAATTATAGGGCGAAGCTGTGGCAATACGGAGCGTCGCCGACCGAAGTCATGCCCGATTTGGTGAGCAATTGCGATGTCGTGATGGGCAACCTGTGGGCAGCCGAAAGCTTGTTGGGCATTCCCATCGATCCCTTTGTTCACGCCTCGGCATCCTATCTGGAACATGCGCGAATCACTTCCGAAGAAATCATGCGCAGGTTCCCCAGGTGCCGGTACGTGGCCAATACCTTCCGTTTCGAGCTGGAAGGCCTGAAGTATTTTGCCAGCCTGGCCGGCAAGGATTCCATGAGTGTTTCGCGGGAATATTTTACCCCCACCGTCGTCGACAAGGTGGGCAGCGGAGATTGTTTCATGGGTGGCCTGATATTTGGACTTTGCCAGGGGTGGACGCCCGGGAACGTCATCGAATTCGCCGCCGCGGCTGCCTTCGGAAAGCTGCAGGAGCTGGGAGATTCCACACGTCAAACCGTAGCACAGATTATGAACAGATATGCACAATAACGACCACCCCATATTCAAAAAGATCAGGGAGCAGGGCCTCCTGCCCCTGTACTTCCAACCTGACCCCGAAGTATGCGAGGCCATCCTCAGGGCTTTGTATGAAGGAGGCAGCCGGGTCGTGGAATTCACCAACCGGGGCCCCGAGGCGCTGAAAAATTTCGCCCGTTTGCGCCGCCTCGACTTGCCGGGTATAACCCTGGGCATCGGGACCATCAAAACGGGGGAACAGGCGCGTCAATTCCTTTTGGAAGGCGCAGACTTCCTGATCTCACCTGGAGTGCCCGACGAAGTGGGCGCGGTGGCGAATGTCCACAACCACTACTGGGTTCCGGGGTGTATGACTCCTACGGAAGTAATCACGGCCGAAAAAATGGGCGCCTCCCTCGTCAAGCTTTTTCCAGGAAACCTGCTTGGGCCGGCCTTCCTCACCTCGATCAGGGATTTGTTTCCGGAAATGGCCTTCATGCCCACGGGGGGCGTCGAGCCCGAACGGTCGAACCTCGAAGCCTGGTTCAAGGCGGGCGTGGTCGCGGTGGGGATGGGCAGTCGGCTGATCAATCCCGCAGCCACGGCGACGCTCGCGCAGGATACGAAACGGGTCCTGGAGCTCATCCGCGACATCCGGAGTAAACCCTAACGGAAGGCGATCCGGGCCTGAGCCTAACGGAAGGCGACCCGGGCCGAAGCCTAACGGAAGGCGATCGTTTTGTTCAACAGATAGTTCCAGATCACCACCACGCCCACCGCGATGGCCTTGCTCAGGTAAAAATGCAAGCCCAATTTCCGGTTACAAATCCAGATCACGAGGTTGTTGAGCAGGAGTCCGCCGAAGGAAATGAGCATGAACAGCGAATATTGCTGGAGATAGGCGTGGCTGGTGTTGCGGAAAGTCCAATACTTGTTCCAGAAGAAGTTATTGGTGGCAGCCAGGGTGAACCCAATGGAACTGGCCAGGTATTGATTCCACTTTGCTTTTTCCCGCAGGGCCCAGGTTACGGAAAAATCAATGACGGTGCCGCCGACCCCGACGGTACCAAACCGGATCATTTCATAGTAGGGGAGCATATAAAATCTTTAACAGAATCAGGTGAAACATTTCTGAATATGGTGAGATATACAGCTTCGGCAACGCGGCCTCCCCGGTATACCGCCACGGTATCCGTTCGGACGGAATCCTTACGGATGAAGGAAGGGAGACGGTCTACCCCTTGGTATTCCCGGCTGTTGGTCAGGAAGCAATAGTCCGTTACCCGGGACCAGTCCCTTTGCCGGTTGACCCAATAGAACTGGTGAATGTCCCTGAGGGATCCCAGGACCAAGGTTTCCTTTCCCAGGGGTCCGGCTACATAAAAATCCACGTGGGCGCCGTTGAACCAATTTACCTGGAGGAACTGATAGTTGGGGCCCAGGTCGCCCCTGCGGACGAGGCCGGAGAGCAGGCTATCTGCGGCGTTTCGTGTCTTGGCCCAGCCGTATAGGTCAAGCGTGAAGTCGTCCTTGCTCTTTGTGTTCGGGAGACCGGTGTTGATTACCACGATACCCGCGATGATGAGGGCCGCGGTCAGGCCGACGCAACCCCTGAGAATGCGGGGCGCGGCCGCCCTTTCCACCAGCCACGCTGCCGGAAAGAGCATAAGTGAAAAATAGGCGGGTCCTGTCCAATGGGGCAGCGTTTCCCTGCGCATGCTCAGACCCCACACGAAGACAATCAGTGGGAGGCTCATGCATAATAGGAATCGCACTTTCACGGGTTCGAGGTAGCGACTTCGCCGGTACGCGAATAACGCCGCGATGATGAGCCCTACCACCCAGAGGGAATTGTAAAACCATTCCCCCAGGATTTGCTGAAACAAATTATCCCAATGGATCGCCTGCACCGTTCCCAGGGGCCGGTTGCCCTGGTAAACGAAAGAAGCCCAATCGTGCTGGCTGTTCCAATAAACAATGGGGAAAAGGCAAACGAGCGTAATCAAAGCGCCCAGGTAGAGATAAGGGTTAGCCAATTGCTTGCGCGCCGTCGTCAGCACATACAAACCCGCTCCCACCCAAAGAAATACGCCATGGTATTTGGAAAGGATGGCCAGACCGGCGAACAGACCGAAGAGTAGCCAATATCGGCGCCCGGAAGTCTGGAATTGCACACTCAGGCTGTATAGGGCCAGTAGCCAAAAGAACGACTGGGGCGTATCCGGAAGGATGAATACCCCGCAGATCACGGTGACATATATCGAAGAAACGAAGAGAAGGGCGGCGTAATACCCGCACAGGGCGTTCTTCAGGCGTGTGCCCAGCAGGAAGGCAATATAAATATTGGCAGTGCCAAAGACCAGTGCGGGCAACCTCATCGCCAGGGCGTTATTCGCCGGTAGACCCAGGTTCAGCAAGCGGACAGCCCAGGCAAGCATGGCGGGGTGATCGAAGTAGCTCCAGGCCGGAAAGCGCGGATACAAGGCATAATAAGCTTCATCATTCCCCAGTTCTATGGAAGTAGCGGTAAGGATGCGAAGGGCCAGGGAACATGCCATCAGGATCAATACCTTTTTTCTCGCTTCCTTTTTTTCCATAAGCGCCTTCCGGCTGGTTTGCTGCAAATGTAATTATTAGCGTATTTTAGAGACACCTAATATGGGAGTATATGAAAAAAGGATTGCTTGCCCTATGTCTGGCTTGCCTTTTAGGGGGAGCCACCAAGCCTCTGCCCCGCGTCCTGGTGTTCAGTAAAACGGCCGGGTACAGGCATGCTTCGATCGGGCCGGGTAAGTTGGCCATCATGAACCTTGGGAAGGAACACGGATTCGCCGTGGATACCACGGAAGACGCCTCGGTGTTCACGGATGACAACTTGAAAAAATACGGCGCCGTCATCTTCCTTAGCACTACCGGGGACGTGCTGGATACGCTTGAGGAGATGGCCTTCGAACGCTTTATCGAATCCGGGAAAGGATTCGTGGGCGTTCACGCAGCCACCGATACCGAATACGGCTGGCCCTGGTATGGAAAACTCGTGGGCGCCTACTTCCTGAAACACCCCGAGCAACAACAAGCGACTTTGCATGTCATCGACTCCACGGACATCGCGACAAGGCATTTGCCGACTACCTGGAGCCGCTTCGACGAATGGTACAATTTCCGGGATATCCAACCCGATCTGCACGTGCTGATCACGATCGATGAGAAAAGTTATAAAGGCGGATTGAATGGAGACTTCCATCCCATGGCCTGGAAGCACACTTATGACGGAGGGAGGGCCTTTTATACCGAGCTCGGGCATACGGATGCCTCGTGGTCGGATCCCCTCTACCTGGGGCATGTGCTGGGAGGGATCGAATACGCATTGGGGAGGTCCAAATGATGCAGGTTAGCACCGAAGACTTCATTAAAATAGCGGTGTCCATCGTCCTGGGCGCCTTCCTGGGGCTGGAACGCGAATACCGCAGCAAGGCAGCAGGTTTCCGCACCATGACCATGATCAGCCTGGGGGCCTGCCTGTTCACCATCGTATCCCGTTTCATGGGAGCTCCGGGCAGCCCCGACAGGATCGCCTCCAATATCGTGCAGGGCATTGGGTTCCTGGGTGCGGGGGTCATCTTCAAGGAAAACGGATCGATTTCAGGGCTTACGACCGCCACGGCCATTTGGGTAGCCTCTGCCATTGGTATGACGGTGGGGGTGGGA
>Ga0210391_10002773_pt1 | contig 15045 bp, 8 predicted proteins | sample IncBWC12OmetaG_FD_160573 | JGI IMG/M metagenome (GOLD analysis project Ga0210391, IMG submission 160573) | Forest soil microbial communities from Barre Woods Harvard Forest LTER site, Petersham, Massachusetts, United States - Inc-BW-C-12-O ... | reverse complement strand
GGTTCCCGCCGCGCGTGCCGCGGCCCAAGCGGACGTTCCGGCCACGGAAACCGATCAAACCCTGCACGCCATGCACGATGAGATGCAGCGCGCCCGCACCCGCCTCGCGCTTGCCGGCGTCGACAAACCTTTTTATATCGAATACCGCCTGCTCGATCTCGACGTGCGCACGGTCACCGCGTCGTTCGGCGCGCTCGTCTCGAGCTCCACCTCACGCACGCGCTTCATGGCCGTCGATGTACGCGTCGGCAACTACCATCTCGACAGCTCCAATTTCATCAGTGAAGACGGTTTCCAGGGCTTCCTCGGCTCCACCGGCGAAGTTGGCATCGACCGCGATTACAATTCCCTCCGCCAGGATTTGTGGCTCGCCACCGATCAAGCCTATAAAGCCGCCGTCACGCAGATGGCGCTCAAGCAATCGTTTCTGCGCAGCCTGACGAAGCCGCCCGAAATCGACGACTTCGCCCCCACGTCGCCCCTGGTTAAAATCGATCCGCGCCAAGAACCGGATTGGTCCTCGCGCGATTGGGACGAAGAAGCCCGCGAAGCCTCCATCGTGCTCAAAGATTTCCCGAAGCTCTACGGCAATCGCGTGAATTATTACCTCGTCTACGCAACGACCTATCGCATGACGACCGAAGGCACCACTGTCCGCTCCACGCGCCATCTCGCCGCCGTCGAAGCCGCGCTCGATACGCAGTCCGACGACGGCATGTCGCTCCACAATTACTGGGCCGTCTACCGCGCCGCACCGGCCGACCTGCCCGACGCGGCCACGGTCTCGAAAGGCATCGCAACCGCCGCGACGGACCTCATGGCGCTACGCTCCAGCGCGCTGCTTCCGGATTACACCGGACCGGTGCTGTTCGACGCGCCCGCTGCCGCATCCACTCTCGCGCAACTGCTCGAGCCCTCGCTCTCTGGCGCCCGCCCGCCGCTGGCCATGACCCGCGATTTCGATTCCTTCATCGAACGCTTCGGTGGCCGCAGCGAATGGTCCGGCCGTGTCGGCACGCGCGTGCTCCCCACCAGCGTTTCCGTCTACGACGATCCCACGCTCGCGGATTTTCAGGGACAGCCGCTGCTTGGCAGCTACGACGTCGACGAAGAAGGCGTAAAATCGCAGCACGTCGACCTGGTGTCGAATGGAATTCTCCGCGATTTGCTCATGTCGCGGCGTCCCGGCCCCGATTTTTCGCTCTCCAACGGGCACGCACGCTCCGCCCTGCTCGCCGATCCGCATCCGCTCAGCAGCAATCTCTTTCTCATCTCGAGCGACGCGCTTAAACCCGACGACATGCGCAAGAAGTTTCTCGACGCCTGCAAGGACGACGGCCACGAATGGTGCATCGAGATCAAGCGCATGGATAATCCCGCGCTCGCCGCCGTCAGCCAGGAAGATTTTTCGGCATTCGTCGGCGGACTCGGCTCAGGAATCGCCAACGGCGATCGCGCCCCGCTGCTCGTCTACAAAGTCTACGTCGCCGACGGCCACGAAGAGCTCGCCCGCGGCGGATTCGTCGAAGGACTCAACACGCGAGCGCTCCGTAACATGCTCGCCGTCGGCGGCGATCCCTTCGTCCTGACCTATATGCAAAATGCGCAGGACGGCCTCGCCGGCACGGCCCTCGGCGCTTTCGGTGACGCCAACGCGGGCATTCCCAGCACAGTAGTCGCCCCGTCCATCCTGCTCGACGACATCGAAATCCGCGGCTTCCACGGCGAACCAAGCCGCATCCCCCTGGACGCGGCGCCTCCGCTGAAATAGCCTTTGCGGGTGCCCCACCCTTGTTTTGTAAGGGTGGGTCGTTCTTTGGCTTCCCGCAGCGCCGCCAAACCCCTCTCCGTTCCATTGACGCCCACGCACCGCCTTCCTACAATTTCTTCTCCCTCAGCTCTCGCCGTAGCATCTCAAATGTGCAACGATCCCTCGAACGGGAGCCACCAATGTCATCACAATCCGGCCGCGTCCAACTAAAAGGCAGCACCCGCCCCCCGCTCGCAGGCGCCACAAAGCTCACCTCCGCCGCCGCCGCGGAAAAAATCCAGGTAACGGTAATCCTCCGCCGCGGCTCAGCGCCCCACGAATTCCCCACCGACGCCGAACTCGGCCGCGGCCTACCCGCCGCCCGCACTTACCTCACCCGCGAGGAATTCGCCGCCAAGCACGGCGCTCGCGCCGAAGACATAGCCGCAATCCGCCAATTCGCTACCGAAAATAATCTCGGGGTTGCCAGCGCCGAACCCGCCCGCCGCACGATCATCCTAAACGGCACGGTCGGCGCATTCAGCGAAGCGTTCAGCGCGCAGTTGCATCATCACTCGATCGCCGGCCGCACCTATCGCTGCCGCACCGGCGCGCTTGAAATTCCCGCCGCGCTCGAAAACATCATCGAAGGCGTCTTCGGCCTCGACAATCGCCCGCAGGCCCGTGCGCATTTCCGCCGCCGCGTCCGCGCAAAGGCTACCGACGTTTCCTTCACCGCCCTTCAAGTCGCGCAAGCCTACAATTTCCCCGCCGGCACGGACGGCACCGGCCAAGCCATCGCCCTCATCGAACTCGGCGGCGGCTACAACGCCAGCGACCTCAGCGCGTATTTCGCCAAGCTCGGCATCGCCGTCCCGAACGTCAGCGCCATCTCCGTCGACGGCGCCACAAACTCACCCACTGGCAGCGCCGACGGCCCCGATGGCGAAGTCGAGCTCGACATCGAAGTCGCCGGCGCCATCGCGCCAGCCGCAAAAATCGGTGTCTACTTCGCGCCCAATACCGATCAGGGCTTCATCGACGCCGTCACCACCGCCGCGCACGACACCACGCTCCGCCCTTCCATCATTTCCATCAGCTGGGGCGGCCCGGAAACCTCCTGGACGACGCAGGCGCGCAACTCGCTCAATTCCGCCTGCCAGGACGCGGCCACCATGGGCGTGACCGTCTTCGTCGCCTCGGGAGACAGCGGCGCCACCGACGGCTCCTCCAACGGCGCGCTCGAAGTCGATTTCCCGTCGTCGAGTCCCTACGCCATCGGCTGCGGCGGCACCAAGCTCGCGCTAAACGGAAACGTAATCTCAAGTGAAGTCGCGTGGAACGAGGTCTCGGCGAACGAAGGCGCCACCGGCGGCGGGGTCAGCGAAGTCTTCGCGCTCCCGTCGTTTCAATCCGGCGTGAAAGTGCCGGCCGCTCCGAATGGCTTCAAGGGCCGCGGCGTTCCGGACGTCTGCGCCGATGCCGACCCCGCCAGCGGCTACGAAGTTCTCGTCGACGGCGAATCCACCGTGATCGGTGGCACCAGCGCCGTCGCCCCGCTCTGGGCCGGCCTCCTCGCCCGCATCAATCAGTCGATCGGCAAGCCCGCCGGCTACCTCAATCCGCTAATCTATTCCGCAACCGCGGACGCCGGCACCTCCGCCGCATTCCACGACATAACCTCCGGCTCCAACGGCGGCTATAACGCCGCCCCGGGCTGGGACGCCTGCACAGGCCTAGGTTCGCCAAATGGCACAGCATTAGTCACCGCCCTAAAAGGAAGTTCGGGCTCCCCGACACCGTCATCCTGACCGACCAAGATCGTCATCCTCAGCGAAGGATCTTTCTTAGCTTTTCCGGATGCCCCACCCTTGTCTCGAGAGGATGGGCCTTTCTTCGCGGGTCGTGGCTTCAGCCACTACTTAAGAAAACCGGCGCGCAGCGTGTCTTCAGGGTGCGGCGACACCCGGCGCAAATCGCTGAACTTTTCGACAACCTTCGGCATATCCCTGCTATACACCTACATGACCCGCTCGACGAAGGGGAGCATGCTTCCAACCAAGCCGAAACTCGCGCAAGTTTTCGCCATCGCCATTCTTGCCTTGCTGTGCGCCCCCGAACCAAAGGCGGCAGCGCAGTCGTCGAGCCATGGCGGCGGGTCGGGCGCCGATTGGCCCTTCTACGGCCACGACGCGGGCGGCATGCGATACTCACCGTTGGCGCAGATCAATCGCGGGAACGTGGCCAATCTGAAAGTTGCCTGGACTTTTCACGTCGGCGATATTTCGGATGGCTCGGGCAGCAAGAAGCGCAGCGGCCTGGAAACGACTCCAATCCTGGTGGACGGAACGCTGTACCTTACCTCGGGATTCAATCGCGTGTTTGCACTCGACCCGGAAACGGGGAAGCAACGCTGGGTTTACGATCCGAAGATTGACATCGCTGGACGCTATGGCGACGGGTTGATAAATCGCGGAGTTGCGGCGTGGCTCGATCCCACGCGAGTCAAGGGAAAGCCCTGCCGCAGACGGATCTTCGAGGCCACTTTGGATGCGCGACTCATCGCGCTGGACGGCGCGACGGGCGAGCCGTGTCTCGACTTCGGCGACCGCGGGCAAATCAGCCTGCGCGACGTTGCGCGTTACATTCCCGGGCAATATCACATGACCTCGCCGCCGGTGCTGATCGACGGCGCCGTCGTAGTCGGCTCGGCCATCGACGACAACTCGCGCGCAGAAATGTCCAGCGGCGTCGTTCGAGCGTTTGATGCGCGGACGGGCGCGCTCCGCTGGAAATGGGAGCCGCTTCCGCCGAACGATACCGGTTCATCAGCCGATGGCGCGGGCAAGACGTGGCGCACGGGCGCCGGAAACGCGTGGTCCGTGATGGTGGTGGATCAGGAACGCGATCTCGTCTTCGTTCCCACCGGCAGCGCCAGTCCGGACTACTACGGCGGCCTGCGCCCTGGCGATAACAAATGGGCAAACTCCGTCGTAGCCCTGCGCGGCAAGACGGGAGAATTCGTCTGGGGATTCCAGCTCGTGCATCACGACCTGTGGGATTACGATTCGGCGTCGCCAACATTGCTGGCCGTCTTGCGGCACGAGGGCACGAACGTTCCCGTCGTAATCCAGGGCAATAAGACAGGCTTCCTATATGTCTTGAACCGCGAGACAGGCGCGCCCGTGTTTCCCGTGGAAGAGCGGCCGGTGCCGCAAAGCGATGTGCCGGGAGAGGCGACGTCTCCCACGCAGCCCTTCCCCTTGGCGCCACCCGCGATCGTGCCGCAAAAGCTTTCCGCGGAGGACGCATGGGGCATCACTCCGGAAGATCGTGAGGCTTGCCGGGACCTTCTCAAGAGTCTCCGCAACGACGGCCTTTTCACTCCCCCTAGTTTGCACGGCTCGCTGTCCATTCCCGGCAATGTCGGCGGCATGAATTGGAGCGGCTATGCCTACGACTCGCGAGACAGTTTGCTCGTAGTCAACGCAAACAACTTGCCTGCCAAGATGGGCGTGATTCCGCGGGACAAATACTGGAGTGAAATGCTTCGGAACACGGAGGACGCCGACTACACGGAGCAGGCCGGCGCGCCATATGGTATGTTTCGCACGTTTCTTTTTTCGAAGACGCATCATCTGCCCTGTGCGCCGCCGCCCTGGGGAACCTTGACAGCCATCGATATGGCGAACGCCACGATTCGCTGGCAGGTGCCTCTCGGTCCCGCTCTTCCCGGCAATCCTCCGGTTCCCGTGGGGGCCCCGAGCCTGGGTGGCCCCATCGTCACGGCCGGGGGGCTGGTGTTTATCGCCGGAACCATGATGGATCCTTCGTTCCGCGGGTTCGACCTCGAAACCGGCAAAGAGCTTTGGAAATTTCAGCTTCCTGCCGTCGGCGGTGCGACTCCCATGACCTACCAAACTCGCAAAGGCGGCAAGCAGTTTGTTGTGATCGCCGCGGGAGGCCACGAGGGTGTTCCAGAAGAGGCGCGGGGTGACTCGATCGTGGCCTTCGCGCTTCCCTAGGTCGACGCGCGCGCCGGTTTTCGCGGCATCGCAGCGTATAATCTCGCGGATGTCTTCCGCCACAATTGACCAGGCCAGCCGCGAGAAGCGCATGGCGGCGCTCGGCTCCGTCGGCTCCGCCGTCGCGCTCGTCTCGCTGAAGGTTTTTCTGGTCGCGGTTACGGGCAGCATCGGTGTTCTTTCCGAAGCGCTGCATTCGATCCTCGATCTGGTGGCCGCGGTGATCACGTATCTTTCCGTGCGCGTGGCGGATAAGCCCGCGGACGCGCAGCATCTCTACGGTCACGGAAAAGTCGAAAGTTTCTCTGCGTTCGTGGAAACGGCGCTGCTGCTGGTGACCGCGGTGTACATCATCTGGGAGGCGATCCAGCGGCTGATCGGCCGCGCGACGATGACGATCCGGCCCAGCCCGATGGCGATCGCAATCCTGGTGCTGGCCATGGGCATCGACCTGGTGCGCTCGCGGGCGCTGGCGCGCGTGGCGAGAAAATATCCCAGCGAGGCGCTGCAGGCTGACGCCTTGCACTTCTCAACCGATGTTTGGAGCACGTTCGTGGTCGTGCTGGGCATCACCGGTGCGTGGCTTGGCCAGAAATACGGAATTGCGTGGCTAGGCATGATGGACGCGATCGCCGCCCTGGCCGTGGCGGGCGTGATCATCTGGATCGGCTCGCGGCTGGGAAAGCAAACGGTGGACGTGCTGCTCGACGTCGCGCCCAGCGGGCTGCGCGAGCAGATCGCCAACGCGGTCGACGACACGGAAGGCGTGCTGCAAAGCGAGCGAGTGCGCGTGCGGCGCGCCGGGCAGCGTTATTTCGTCGACGTCACCATCAGCGTACCGCGCACGGCGAGCCTGGAACAGGCGCATGCGGCGAGCGACGCCGTCGAACGCAGAATCGGCGAGATTGTTCCCGCCGATGTGGTGGTCCACGTGGAGCCGCGGGCGCGCACGGACGAGCCTGTGTTCGATACCATCCGCGCCATCGCGCAGCGCCGCGGCCTCGCCGTCCACGAGCTTTCCGCGCATCAATACGACGGAAATCTTTTCATCGAGCTGCATCTGGAAGTGGACGAGCGCTCCAGCCTGCGCGATGCGCATCGCGAAGCCACCGCGCTGGAAGAGGAAATTCAGCGCGAGACGGGCTCCGGCACGCGCGTCAATATCCACATCGAACCATTGGGCGTGCGCATCAGCAGCGCTGAAGAAATGAAGGAACTCTCACGCGCGGTGCAGGAGTTCTTAAACGCGCTGGTTGCCGAGTATCCGCAGCTGATCGATTGCCACGAAGTACACGTGCGCAGCGTGGAGCATCGGATTCTCGTCTCGTGCCACTGCGCCATGGACGGCAATCTGCCAATCACCGAAGTTCACGACTTCACTCTGCTGCTCGAAAATCGCGTGAAGGAGCAGTTCCCGCACATCTACCGCCTGACGATTCACCCCGAGCCGGTCGAAGAAAGCTGACCCGCGCCGCCGACTTTTCCTCTTCGTGGGGCCGAACGCCCCACGCTTTCACCAAAGACTTGCGCGGCCAGCGCGATCACGGCGGGAAAACATTCCAGGACGTAGCGCGGCTCCGGCGTCTCGATGAAGCCGGCTATGTAGAGCGTGCGCAGCAGCATGAAGACCACCAGGAACGCGACGCCGGGCCGCCGGCGAGCGATCCACAAGCCGGCCAGCGCCAGCGCGACGTAAATAATGTTCACCGCGCCGAGTGCCAGCGTTTCGACGAAGTCGCCGCGGTCGTCCTCCCATTCGCTGGCGACGGGATGCAACGGGCTGCTGTTGGGCAGCAGCTCCACGCGCGGCGTGAACCAGATCACCAGCGAACGGAGCAGCGGAATTTTCACCGACGTGCGCAGCGGATGGCGCGCCGTGCGTTCGCGGGCGAGTTCGGCGAACGCGGCGTCCTGTTCGTGCGTTTCGGTGAGCGTGTAGTTGTAGTCGTCGAGCATCGCCGCCACGCGAGCGCGCTCGTCGGGCGTGTCGAACGCCCGCGGCGGAAACACGCCGATCGAGATTTCGCCGGAGTTAAGCTGCCAGAGCGTGCGATAGACGTCGCCGAACTTCCAGAGCCACGTCGCGGTCCAGGCGTCGAAGCCCCGCGGCGAGAAATCGTCGGGCATCTGCAAGTAGCGCGGCGTAAGGAACTGCACTTCGTGGAGCGAGCGCCAGTTCCGCGCGGCCCACGGCAGCAGGGGCAGCAGCAGGCCCACGGCCATCAACACGCCGGCGCGCACGAACTTGGTCCAGTCGATTAGCCGCCACCATCGCCCGACGCAAACGAGCCCGGCCGCGGCGAGCAGAAGCGGGGTTTCGGGGCGAACCAGCGCCCCGAAGCCGACGACCAAGCCGCCGAGAAACCAGGGGCTCAACGCGTGAGGCTCCAGGCTGCTCGCACCCGCCGCGGCGCCCCCTTCCGCCTCTACAAAGAGCAGGATCGCCAGCGCGGTGAGAAAGATCACGAGCGTTTCGGTGAGCAGCACCGCCGTATAGTTCGCCGTGAACGGGCACAGTGCGGCGAGCCACAGGCCCGCGATGGCGACGCGGCGCCGGGAAATTTCAGGCGCTAGCCGCGCGGCGATCAGCGCGATCACGAAGCAGGTGGCGAGATCCAGGAACGCCTGCACAAACATCACCGCGCGGGACGATTGGCCGGCGACGCTGAAGATCGCGGCCAGAAATGCGGGGTATCCCGGGACGCGCGTATCAAGCGGCATCAACCGGCCGTCGACGACCGCGCCGTACACGCCGCTCTTCAGCCAATTCCAGGCGAGCTCGATGTAGAATGGCGCATCGCCAGAGTCCGTCACCGGCAATTTCAGGACGTAGAAAAAACGCAGCGCTAGCCCCGCGAATGCAGCGAGGGCTACGTTTAGGCGCATCAAATGTTTAGCGGTCATTGACAGCGTCCTGATGGACGGCTAGCTTGGAATGTCCCCATGGCAGAACGCAAGCCCATTTTCTATGACGAAGAGCGGCGCCGCTGGCGGCGAACGCGGTTGGCGCTGGAAATTGCCGGCGGCTTTTTTACCATGGTGCTAGTGATTTTTCTGCTCGACGTGGGACGCAAGCCCGATCTGCCCGAAATCCTGCGGCCGGACACGCACGCGGGCCTGCACGCGATTCACACGAAGACCAAGTTGCGCGCCGCGCGCCTCGGCCGCAAACGCCGAATCCAGACCCTCGGGAACGTTCCGCAGGGATATGACCCGCTGCGCGCGGCGTTTTACGTGACCGACGATCCCACCAGCTTCGCTTCGCTGCAGATGCACTACCGCGATTTGGACTTGCTCATTCCGGACGTTCTGGACGCCGTCTCGAGCGACGGAAAGCTTGACGCGGAGCAGGACACGAAGCTGTCCGGGTTCCTGCAGTCACTGCAAACGCGGACTCCCCCGGTCGATCTGCAAGTGATGCCGATGGTGCAAAACTACGACGCCAAGACGAATGTCTGGTGCCCACCGTCGATGGTGCAAATGCTGGCGAATCCCGCGGCGCGGGAAAATCTGGCGCGGCAGCTGGAGGAATACGCGGACGCGGAGCATCAGGCCGGAATTGTGGTGGACTTCGAGTCGATGCCGAAATCGAGCATGACGGATTTCGAGCGTTTCACGCACGATCTGGCCCTCGATCTGCACGCGCGCAATCTGAAACTGATGGTCGCGCTGCCGGCCGCCGACTACAGCTACGACTACAAGTATTTCGGCACCCAGGCCGACGCCATCATCCTGATGAACTACGATTTTCACTATCCGAGTTCAGCTCCGGGGCCGATCGCGCCGCAGGACTGGTTCGTGCGCGACATTCAGAATATGGTGAAGCTGGTGCCGGCGCAGAAGCTGGTGATGGGCATCGCGAATTACGGCTACGACTGGCCGGAAAAATCGAAGACGAATCCGCATCCGGTGGCGCAGGCGGTGACGTTTCAGCAAGGCGTGATCACTGCGGTCGAATCGGAATCGAGCATCGAGTTCGATTCCCAGTCGATGAACCCGTTTTATTCCTACGAAGATGAAAATAACGAGGTGCATCACGTCTGGATGCTCGACGGACTGACCGCTTACAACCAGCTGCGCGCCGCGGAGCGGTTCGGCGTGTACGGAACGGCGGTGTGGCGGCTGGGGATGGAAGACCCATCGATGTGGTACATCTGGGACGCGACGCATCCCGACGATGCCGTGCGCAATAAGATGACGGATGTTCCGCCGGGCTACGATTTGATTTTGGAAGGTGACGGCGACATCTGGCGCATCACTTCCACGCCACAGAACGGGCGGCGGACGTTTGACTACGATCCGGATTCCGATCTTTTCGACGACGAAAGCTTCCCGACGTACCCGATGTCGTGGCGGATCGAGCAGATGGGCGCGGATCCTAAGAAAGTGGCGCTGACGTTTGACGACGGCCCCGATCCGCAATGGACACCGAAAGTGCTGGACATCTTGAAGCGGGAAAACGCTCCGGGGACATTTTTTGTGATCGGCGAATCGGCGAACCAGAACGACTCGATCGTGAAAAGGGAGTACGCCCTGGGCAACGAGATCGGCAACCACACGTTCACGCATCCGGAATTCGACGTCGACCGGTTGACCAAGACCGAATTGCAGGTGCAGCTGAGTCTTACCGAGCTGCTGCTGGAAAGCTACCTCGGTGTGAAAACCACGCTATTCCGGCCGCCTTACGGCATCGACCACCAGCCTGAAACGGCGAGCGAAGTACAGCTGCTGCCGATTCCGCAGTCGATGGGGTACGCGATCATCGGCGCGCGCATCGATCCCCACGATTGGGGCGAGGCCAATGGGGCCCCGCCGGCTTCTGCCGATACGATCGTACAGCGCGTACTGGCGCAGACGAACGGGCGCAGCGGCAACATCCTTTTGTTGCACGATGGTGGAGGCGATCGAAGTCACACGATCGCCGCGCTGCCGAAGATCATCGAGGGGCTGCGGGCGAAGGGCTACGAGTTTGTGACTGTCTCGGATTTGCTCGGCCAGACGCGGGCGCAGGTGATGCCTCCGCTGACCTATCACGAATGGCTGCTGGCGCGGGCGGATTCGTTTATTTTCGACCTATTCCGTTGGTTGCGCAGCGGCATCGCGTTCATCTTCGTTGCCGGAATTCTGCTGGTGGGCGGCCGCGCGCTGATCGTCGGAGTGCTGGCGCTGATCGAAAAATTGCGGCCGGAGCCGGCCGATCACCCCGAATACCAGCCCGAAGTCACGGTGCTGATTCCGGCTTACAACGAAGAATCGGTGATTGTGGATACGGTGCGCTCGGCGCTCGCGTCTACGTATCCCAAGCTGGAAATCCTGGTGATCGACGACGGCTCGAAAGATCGCACCGCCGAACTGGTGCGCGCGCATTTCAGTCGCGACAGCCGCGTGCGACTGATCCTGCAGAGCAATCACGGCAAACCTTCTGCGCTGAATCACGGACTGAGTGAAGCGATCGGCGAGATTGTGGTCTCGATCGACGCGGACACGATTGTCGATCCCGATGCGGTGACGCGGCTGGTACGGCATTTCGCCGATCCGAGCGTGGGTGCCGTCGCCGGCAACGTAAAGGTGATGAACCGCAACCGCTGGATCACGCGTTGGCAGGCGCTGGAATACATTACGAGCCAGAATCTCGAAAAGCGTGCATTTGATCTGCTGAATTGCATTCCAGTGGTGCCGGGAGCGGTGGGGGCCTGGCGCACCGATCTGCTGCGAAGCCACGACGGTTTTTCGGGCGACACGGTAGCTGAAGATACGGATTTGACGCTGACGATTCGGCGCAACGGCTGGAAGATTCTGTATGACGAAACCGCGATCGGACGGACCGAAGTGCCCGAGACGGTTGATGCGCTGGTGAAGCAGCGGTTCCGCTGGACCTTCGGCACGCTGCAGGCTGTCTGGAAGCATCGCGACACGGCCGGGAAAGCGCGCTACGGAACGATGGGGTGGATCGCGATTCCGAATATTTTTCTTTTCCAGATCGTGCTTCCGCTTGTTTCTCCAGTGATCGATCTGCTGTTTCTGCTGTCGCTCGCGCTGTGGGGGCTGGGTCAATTAAAATTCGCTCGGCTGCCGGAGCTTTGGACCACGCAAGACGTGGAGCGGTCGCTTATTTTCTTCGCGATTTTCATGTTCATCGATCTATTGACGTGCATGATCGCGTTCGCGCTGGAAAAAAACGAGGATTGGACGCTGCTGGCGCCGCTGATTCTGCAGCGCTTCTACTACCGTCAGATGATGTATGTGGTGCTGTTCAGCGCGCTGCGCGAGGCGCTGCGCGGCCGGCCGGTCGGCTGGCGCGGTGTCGAGACCCAAGCACCACCCGCCGCAACGCCGCCTGCCGCCGTGGCGCGGACCTGATCGCTCGAGTTGTCCCTCCCCGATCGCGTGCGCCTGTGTTTGAGTTGATGTGGCGATGCGCAAAACGCCTGACCCGCTTTGCAGTGGACTCGGCGAATCTGTTAGTATCGGGCTGTTGGTGGGCTGCACCCCGAGGTTGGGGGCGGCACCGGAGGACAACATGAGCGCAGCACCCCGTGCGGCGCACGGCAGGATTACCGTGCCCGAGATTTCTTCCCGCAAGCCGCATTTTCCCGCTGGTTCCCCCGAAGCGAGCATCGAGTCAAGGCCTGGTTCAAAGCAAAAGATTACCTGCCTGACGGCGTACGACTATCCAACGGCGCGGTTGCTGGACGACGCAGGCGTGGATATTCTGCTGGTAGGCGATTCGCTGGGTATGACCGTGCTCGGATACGACAGCACGCTGCCCGTGACCCTCGATGAAGTGATTCATCACACGCGGGCGGTGCGCCGCGCCACGCAGCACGCACTGGTCGTGGCGGATATGCCTTACGGCAGCTTTCACGTGTCGCTGGACGATTCGGTGCGCAACGCAGTGCGGCTGGTGAAGGAAGGCGGAGCCGAGGCGGTGAAGGTGGAGGGCGGCGAGCGGCGGATCGAACTGATCGCGCGGCTGGTGGATGCGGAGATTCCGGTGATGGGGCATGTGGGCCTGACGCCGCAATCGTTCAACGCGATGGGCGGATTCCACGTGCAGGGGAAAACGAGCGATGCGGCCCGGCAGGTGGAGCGCGATGCGCGCGCGGTGGAGGCGGCCGGAGCGTTTGCCGTGGTGCTGGAATCGATGCCGCGAGAGCTAGCGGCGCGGATCACGCAGAAACTGCGCATTCCCACGATCGGCATCGGCGCGGGTCCGGACTGCGATGGGCAGGTGCTGGTGATCCATGATCTGCTGGGACTGGGCGAAGGGCACCGGCCGAAATTTGTGCGGCAGTACGCGAATCTTTCGGCGGAGATTTCGCGCGCCGTTTCGGCGTATTGCGACGACGTGCGGGTGGGCGCGTTCCCGTCCGACGCGGAGTCGTACCATTCGGCGGCCGAACTGGGTGAGCACGCCGTGCCGGCCAGTCCGCGGCGTTGATATCTCAGTTCGACGCACGATGGTCAGCCCGCCCCACGGGTGAACGCTCACTGAGCACGGATGAACGGAGTGTCGGATCCGTCCTGCGGGTTGGCTCAAGGTAAAAGGCAACGACCCGACTGGAAATCGGGTCACCTGCCCGACGCGATTCTGAAAGGATGCGCCTGCGATGAACACGGACGATTTTCGGCTGCTGTACGATTTCAACGCGTGGGCGAACCAGCGCACGGTGGATGCCTGCGCGGCTCTTACGCCGGAACAGTTCGCGCGCGATCTGGGCTCGAGTTTTAAATCCGTGCGCGACACCCTCGCCCACGTTTACGGTGCGCAGTGGATCTGGCTGGAGCGCTGGCACGGACGCACGCCGACGGCTTTTCCCGTCCCGGCTGATTTTCCGGATCTCGAATCGACCCGCCGGCGATTTGCCGAGGTGGACAGCAACCTCGTGGATTTCGCGGCGTCGCTGAATGCCGGCGATATCCAGCGCGTGGTCGAATTCAAGACCATGGCCGGCCAGCCGTTCGCGCAGCCGCTGTGGCAAATGCTGCAGCATGTGGCGAATCACAGCACGTATCATCGCGGCCAGATTGCGACGATGTTGCGGCAGCTGGGCACGAAAGCCACAAGCACGGACTTGATCGCTTTCTACCGCGAGCGCGCAGCCAAAGCCGGCGCGTGATTCCCGCCTAACCGACCCCCCGATGGAATGGATCCATACCGTTGCGTGGATGAAGCAGGTGGCTGCCGAGGCGCAGCGGAACGGCCGCTTGCTGGGCCTGGTGCCCACGATGGGGGCGCTGCACGAGGGACATTTTTCGCTGGTGCGTGCGGCGCAGCGAGAGTGCTCGCCGGTGGTCGTGTCGATTTTCGTGAATCCCGTACAGTTCGGGCCCTCGGAGGATTTTCACAAGTACCCGCGGAGGCTGGATGCCGATCGCGCGGCGCTCGAGACACTGCAGGTGGATTACGTGTTTGCGCCGCCGGCAGACGGGATGTATCCGGCCGGGTTCGGCACCTGGGTGAACGTGGATGGATTGAGCGAGCGGCTGGAAGGGCGGTCGCGGCCGGGACATTTTCGCGGCGTAGCGACGGTGGTGCTGAAACTCTTCGAGATCGTGCAGCCGCGCTTCGCGTTTTTCGGGCGCAAGGATGCACAGCAGGCGCGGATTATCCGGCAGATGGCACGCGATCTCGATCTCGCCACCGACATCGTGGTCTGCCCGATCGTGCGCGAGGCGGACGGGCTGGCGATGTCGTCGCGCAATGCGTATCTTTCAGCGACCGACCGCCGCGCGGCTACGGTTTTGTCACGCTCGCTCGAACGGGCACGGCGGGAAATCATCAGTGGCGAAGGGGATATCGTACGGCTGATCGCGGCGTTGCGCAGCGTGATCGAGACCGAACCGGGAGTGGCGCTCGAGTATGCGGAAATTGTGGATGCGGACACACTCGAGCCGGTGATGACGCTGCGAAAGCCTTGCTACATCGTCCTCGCGGCGCGCGTAGGCAACACTCGACTCATCGACAATGCCCTGGTCGAGCCGGACGGCGAATCGTTCATTGTGAGCGTCTGAAGTTGCGGAAAAACGAAGGTGCCATCGCCGCCGGCGGCGCGTCTCCCTGCAGGCAGGAGCGTCCCTGCCACCGCGCTACTTTGCCGCCGCGAGCGCACCGGCGTTGGCGCCTTGCTGGATCGCCTCCAGCACCTCGGCGGCGTGACCTTTGGGAGTGACTTTCGGCCAGATTTTGCGAATTTTGCCATCCGCACCGATCCAGAATGTGGAGCGCACGATCCCCAAAAAGGATTTGCCGAAGAAACTTTTCATGCG
>Ga0210391_10002772_pt1 | contig 15048 bp, 13 predicted proteins | sample IncBWC12OmetaG_FD_160573 | JGI IMG/M metagenome (GOLD analysis project Ga0210391, IMG submission 160573) | Forest soil microbial communities from Barre Woods Harvard Forest LTER site, Petersham, Massachusetts, United States - Inc-BW-C-12-O ... | reverse complement strand
TCGCCGAAGAGCTGGGTGCTGTCGATGAGAAACGCTGGACCACCAAGGCGCAGTTCCGGATGAATGGGAGGGTCGCATTGGACTGGCCCGTTCGCGACATCCTCTGGATGTTTCACTTCGATATGATTCATCATCGTGGCCAGCTCACAACCTACCTGCGGCCTTTAGGAGCCAGAGTACCTTCCATCTATGGCAAGTCAGGAGATGATGCAGCGGTCTCGATCGGTGATGACCTGAGATGAGATTTTCAAAGAGCCCGATTTTTTGAATCGCTCCGAAGATCGGCGTAGCATCGGCGAGTCTTCGGAGCGGGACTTCCCCATGGATCACTCAAGGAGAAAATAAATGTCCCAGACCCTGCAAGAAAAGAAGAAGGCGCTTGTGCTCGAAGGCTTCGATGTTCTCTTTAACAAGCGCGATTTCGCCGGTGCGGAGAAGTACTGGTCTCCGAACTATATCCAACACAGTTCACATATCGAACCGGGCAGAGAGGGATTGTTCAATCTAGTCAAATCACTGCCCACTGGATCCAAATGGGAGCACGGCATCATGATGGCTGAAGGCGACTATGTGATGATTCATAGCCGCTACTCCAGCCCAGACGGCTCCGCCATTGTTGTCGTCGACATTCTGCGTATCAAGGACGGTGTGTTCGAGGAGCATTGGGACGTGATTCAACCCGAAGCAACCAGGGAGGAATCCAAGAGCAAGCGTCCGATGTTTGGGGACAGCTTCCCGCGGCAGGGTTCCTAAAGCCACGGACAGCTTATACGCTTACACGGCTGAAAGCCGTGTAAACGTACAGAGGCTCTCCGCAGCTTGGGAGCCCACACATTGAATTTTTCTGTAGTCTAGTGAACCGTCGAGGCAACGATGGCAGAGGCGATAACGCCGGTAGCAACAGCAGCAAGAACATAGTTGCCATCGACCGACCGCCACTCATAGCCGCGTGGTGGTGGGTTTAAGTGATACTGCCGATAATCAACCGGATGCGCCCTTTGCCAGTCTTCGGGTTTCATGTGGTAGCCCTTCTTCCATTCATCATGGCGAACATAGGCGTCATGATGATCGTCACGATCGTCGTGATGATCCTGGGCAAACGATATAGGGCCGATGAGGCTTGCGCTTAGCGTGGTGACGGCTAGAATCCTGTACATCTTTCTCATGCAGTTTCCTCGCAAAATCCAATAGATATGGATGCCGGCCGGGGTGGTGGGGTTTGCTCACTCCTATGCGGGGACCTTCTTCTTTATCTGATCCAGCAACCAGGCAGGCTGGAACAACGCGAACGAACGGCTTCAGATAGACTTTGCTGAAACCCATGCCGCCGCAGTCAAAAACACTGTAATCGCGATTGAAAAAACGATAGGGAGGGTAAAGAGGTATCTCCAGCTCACAGCCGTGATGGCGGCAAAGCAAAGAGCGAGAGCCCACACTGTGACGCGCATGGCCGCCAGAGTCTCCGCAGGAAGGCCAGCTAGCTGCCACGCCAATACCGCCGCGAATAAATAAAAAACACCGACCGAGAATCCAGCCGCGACAAAGAGGTCCCAATACGTCCGGCTGAACCCCTGTACATCAAAGTGAATTGACCGCATTGAGCCTAGAAGCGCATCAACTCCCCATGTGGGATCGGACTGGCGAAAACCGAGTGTATGTCCGATAGAGAAAAGCAAGAGAAGAACAGCGGCGATTCGATAAAACAGAGAAGCCCTCATGTCTTGCCTCCAAAGATAACGGCGGAAATGTACCACAATGCCCGACCCACACGTGCAACTTAGTAGGAATTCTCTTCGCACCGACACCGGTTTCATTCAACAGAAGCGCATTTTCCCTTAAAGTTGCTCACCAAGAGTGCCACCCGGCGTGGACGAACCAGTCATCCGTTGGGTCAACCCGATCTAGGCAAAGCAACGTTGAGAAATGAGTCAATTGGATTCGAGCAATCACCGGACATCGTGGAGAAGGACGGCCTCTGAGGTCGGCGCCTCAGATTACCGATCTAATTCCCTGGAGAATCGCATCACGCACTATTGCCTCCCCTTTAGTGGAAAACCCAATGACTACTGGGAGCGGGATACTCAGAAACCAATCTTTTGGAGTAAGTGTACCTACAGACCCATGGGAGGATTCGCCAGATTTCTCTGGTACGACGATTGAAGGCGAATTGTTGCTTCAGCGCTTACGGGAATTCGTGGACACACCGGGACTGTCGGGACTGTGGCTTCCCCTCAACCAGTTGTCTAAGAAAGTTCCGGAAGTGCAGACTGTCCGCTCCCTCGTCTACCAGTCAAGGACTGAGCCGTCATGCGCGCGAACCGTTGTTGCATGCAGCACTTCCTGCTGGAAAGGGTGTTTCCCCGCCGCTGTCTCGTTGACCTCAATTCCCAGCCCAGGCACCTCAGTGGGAAGCCAGTAGCCATTTTTTGCTTGCAGCGAATGCTCCACGACTTCCCACCGCCAGGGCACGTCCGTAGTCATGTCTTCCTGGATGAGGAAATTGGGTGTGCTTAGATCGAAGTGCAAGGCCACAGCGTTCGCAACAGGTCCCAGCGGATTGTGGGGGGCAACCCCCATGGTGTAGACCTCCGCCATAGCGGCTATCTTCTTCGCCTCCCAGAGGCCGCCGCAATGGCACAAATCAGGTTGAATCACGTGACAAGCGAGCTTCTCAAAGATTTCGCGAAACTGATACCGTGTGACCAGGCGCTCCCCAGTCGCTATGGGGACAGGGCTTAACCTGCGCACCTCTGCTAACACGTCCGCATTCTCCGGCGGCACCGGCTCTTCGATGAAATAAGGACGATACGGCGCCAACACGCGGCAGAATTCAACAGCGTTGCCGAGCGAATGTCGCCCGTGGCAGTCGACCATGATGTCGACATCATCCTTCACAGCCAGGCGTAGAGCTTCCATCATGCGTTCCGCATATTTGTAGGCAGCGAGACTGTTCAGCGATTCTGTGGGTGGGGTGATCAGTACCTTGACGGCGGTATAGCCCCTGGCGACAACCTCAAGGGCTCGATCGACAAAGATACTGGGATCGGAGCTTTGCTGCGATTCGTAAACAGCGCGCATATCGCCGCCGCCAAGGTGGGTGTACATCCGCACCTTATCGCGCACCGCCCCGCCCAACAGCTTATATACCGGCTGCCCGAGCGACTTGCCCAGAATATCCCAGCAGGCCTGCTCAATGGCCGATATGGCCGAAAGCCCGATGACCCCGGTGCGCCAAAAGGATTGCCTGTACATTTTTTGATACAGGTGCTCGATACGAGTGGGGTCTTCTCCCACAATCATCGGTTCGAAATCCTCCACCGCGCCAACCACGCTTCGCGTCTTCCATTCGAGGGAGGCCTCGCCCCACCCATATAACCCAGGGACATCAGTTTCCACTTTCACGAAGACCCAATTGCGCATCTCCGCGTTCACGACAACCGTTTTCAATCTGCTGATTTTCATCGCGGTCATTTACCATTATTCTTTGGTTGCGCGCCCTTGATGCTCATTCTGTTTGGGCGCATGTGGTTGGTCATCGGTGTTGGGAAGAAGACACCTGCCACGCTCTAAGTTTGCTCTCCTACCCGGCGCAGTCGAACCTGGCTCTTACGGCCTGCGGACGATCTGGCCGTCTTTCATGACGAAGTCTACTTTGCGCAGGGCATAGATGTTGTTGAGCGGATTTTCTGGTACGGCGATCATGTCTCCTGCCATGCCTGACGCGATCGATCCCTGCTGTTTTGCGATCCCCAGCAACTCGTAGGCATCCGTCGTCCACGCCCGCAGAATATCGGCAGGCGGAACACCAGCTTTCTCCCACGTTTTGAGAAAGTCGAAACACATATCTGCCCGGTTCTCCCCGGGTAGCTCGACGACTACATCCGATCCAAATGCCATCTTCACGCCTATGCGGTGCGCGGCCGCCAGGCGGCGGATGTCCATGTCTGCGGCTGTATTCGCGTTCAGACTTGTCATCGAGCCGAAGGCTATCATGTGCTCCAGCGGGAAGTCCGTGCCCACGAGGTAGATGTTCTTTTCTTTCATCCGGAGTAGCTGATCGTCGGTCAGGCCAAAGCCATGTTCGATCGAGTCAGCGCCGCCTTCGATCACGTTATCGGCGGCTTTTCCGCCAAAGACATGCACTGCCACCTTCAGGCCGGCGTTGTGGGCCTCGTCCACGGCTGCGCGAATGTCTTCGGCTGTGTAGACGTAGGTGTTATTGTCGGTGACCAGTTTAATGACACCGGCCCCGTAGTAGATGTTCTCGTGGACAGCCTTGCGGATCTCCGCCGGGTTATCGGCGTCGAGATATTCGTTTTTCCAGAACTCACCGGTCTCGGGAGCAAATCCATGAGACTGGCCGCCGAACTCGGCAATAATTTTTCCGCTGCCGATGATGGTGGGGCCCTGGAACCAGCCTTGCTCGATGGCCTGGCGAACAGCGATGTCTCCATAGTCGCCGTTGTTGCCGACATCGCGCAGTGCGAGAAAACCTGCGTTCAGAAGGATCTGCGCGTTATGCAGACCGCGAGCTGTGCGGAAGGCTGTGCTCTCGTGGACAAGCTTGTTCTCCCATAGTGAGCCGCCCGGAGGATTGACCGGCAGATTCATGGTGATGTGTGTATGCGCATCGACGAGGCCAGGTAGCACCCACTGGCTGGAAAGATCCACCGTGGTCGCGCCCGGCGGAATGTTCACGCTCGTACCCACCTCGGCGATCTTCCCTTCGCGGATCAAAATGACCTGGTTGTCGGCGACCGTCGCCTTAGCGGGATCGACCAGATGGCCGGCACGGACAGCAACCACCTGAGCGGTACAAGGAATGCAAAACAGAAAGACTGTAAGAAGCCTGCGAATCACCAAACCCTTCTTTCATGCGTCGTGAGAGGCGCAAAGACTTTTGGGTCGATTATCGACGGGGGCAGTGATTCCCGCAAACAATGGGTTCATTCCCTGGAAAGAAAAACATTTCCAAGAAAGAGCATCCACACAGAGATCTCTCCACTGCGCTGCGCTTCGGTCGAGATGACAAAGGGGAGGGCGGTGCTTCCAGGGAGAGCTCCTCCTTGGGAGTGTTTTTTTCGACAGAGCGTTCTCGCGGGTTTGAAAACCCGCTCCCCCAGACTAAAGTCTGGGGCTGGCACAAACGGCCGATTATTTGATTCGATGGAATGTCCTGCTCCAGCGGGTCTCATCAAAAAAGTGAATGAACTCGTGAAGGGTAGAGTCCGCGCGCTGAGCCAATGGGACCTCTTCGATCCCGGATTCGGGCATCACAATCGACCAGTAGACAAAAAGAGGCCGCCCCAGGATGTTCTGTCGTGGCACAAAACCCCAGTAGCGGCTGTCCATACTATTCGTGCGGTTATCGCCCAGCACAAAATAACTGTCGCGAGGAACGACCAGATCCCCATTCTGGATGTAGCTATGTAATCCTTCAGACCATGCTTGCGTTACGTCGGGTTCGGCAGAAGGTTCGACCGACGGAAAGTCGTTTACATAGGGGTCGTAGTTCGAAGCGGTCGGTTTGGCTGCCTGAGGCTCGTCCTGGGCGATCCCATTCAGGTAAACGATACCGTTGCGCAGGTGAATGCGGTCGCCGGGAATCCCAACGACGCGTTTGACAAGAATGATATGTTCGCCGTTGGCTTCCTCAACCGGTTTGTAAAAGACGACAACATCTCCACGTTGCACTTCGCGGTAGTGCAGAAACCCCACCCTGGAAGCCGGCGCAAGTGTCTCGCGTTCCACCAGCACATGATCGCCAACCAGAAGTGTGCTTGCCATCGACGAGGATGGAATCACAAAATTCTGAAACACAAAGGTAAGCACAAAAAGTCCGACCGCCAGGACGCCGCAAGTGGATGCAAACCCTTCGGCTGGTGTTTCGCGAGACTGCTTTGTGTCTGAGACAAAGTTCTTTTTCATTGCCGGCCCCTCCTCATTCGGCAGCGGTGCGCGCATGGTCGCCCAGTAATTCGATCTGTCCCGTCAACACGTGCGCGTGCAGCCAATACTCGCCGTTCGCGTTTTGTTTGCTCAGGGTGCGAAAGAAGCCGCCTTTCTCTTCGCCGTACACTGGAGCGCTCACCTGCCCGATATCCACTGACAGGTGAACACTCCGGTAATCCCAGGGGCGAGCCGAAGAAATCGTAATCTGTCCTGCATAGAGATCGATGTCCTTATCGCCCGCAATCTCTTCCACCTTCACTTGTCCCGCCGGCATCTGCACCCTCAGACTGGTCTTTCGCGGCACTTCAATGCGGACCTGAACGTTGTTATGCTTCAGAGAGACGCCGCTGATGGTCAGCTTGCCATCATCCTGGTTCCCAGAGAATCGGATGTGGATGTCGCGGGCGTCCTCAACATCGCCGGCGGTGCAGGTAAGATGAATCGCTTCCTGGTCGGTTCCCACAATTTCAAGACCTGCCGGCAGCGAATCGATCGCCAGCACGGCTCTCGAACGCAGCCGAGCATCCAATGCCTGGTCACATGCGGTCTCAGTTTGGGCAAAGCCAGCCAGACTGCAGGCAAGCAGAGCCGCCCCGACGGCGGTAGAGAGACGCTTCATCCTGATGGTTACGCTACCGGGCGAACGGAGGTTCCCAGACATTCCCCTAAATTTTCCGCGGTGCCGGAGTAGTCCTTGAGATGGATCGAGTTTCCGATTTTCAGGGGTACCTCGATCATCATGTTCTTCCATGGCGTATAAGGAAGGATCTTCCACATCTGGTTGCTCAACCAGAGCCGGAAGGGGGTTCGGGGGACAAACCAGTCGGTTCCGCCATCGGCGATTTTCTGACATTGGTCCACAAAACTTCGCATCAGGCTCTCATATCTCTCAAAGGCCAGGACGTAGTCCCCACCCGCCTGCGCCAGCTCGCCGGCCAGAATGTACGCTCCCACGACGGCCATGCCTGTCCCCATGCCCGAGAGGGGGGAGGCGCAATACGCCGCATCTCCCAGCAGAACGGAGCGCCCGGCGGACCATTTCTTCATCTTCACCTGGCTGACCGAGTCGAAATAGAAGTCAGGAGCGGCGGCCATGATCTCCAACAGACGCGGTACCTCCCAATCTTCCTGCTGAAAATGATCGCGCAGGATGCTCTTTTGCTGCTCCGTATCACGGCGGTCATAATCGAGCGGGCCGGTCGCGAAAAAGAATGAGGCCTTCGCTTCCCGTGGATCGCCTCCACTAAAGATGCCGACCTTCTTGCCCAGTGTGCCGTAATACAGCCCTCTGTGGTCAAGATGCAGATAGTTGGGAACGGTGAAGATGGAGACGTAATAGCCGAGATAGCGTACAAAGTTGGCCTCGTCGCCAAACGCGAGCGAGCGCACCCTGGAGTGCAACCCGTCGGCTCCAACCACGAGGTCAAACCGGCGCCGCTCCCCTCGCTGAAACAGTACGTCCACGCCGCCGTCGCTCGGCTCCATAGCAGCGATGCTGTCGTCGAAAATATACTCGGTGCTCTCCCGGGTGGCGCGGTGGAAGATGCCCGCCAGGTCCCCGCGCAGGATCTCAAGCTCGCCGCTGGTAAACCCATCGGGCATGCTGGCCACCTTCTTGTTGTTCCGATCGACGATGGTAATGGCGCCGATGCGCGTCTGTACCGCCTCCACCTGTGCCAGTAGCCCCATGCGTTCGAGAACGCGAACAGAGGCTCCCCGGAAATCGACCGCATACCCACCCGGACGGACAGCCGGAGCACGTTCCACGACCGTGGGGCGAAACCCATAGCGGTGCAGCCAGAACGCCAGGGCCGGTCCGGCCACGCTCGCTCCGGAGATGAGGACACTTTTGTTTTCCATCGCAGATTCTCCTGGTCCAGATTTGTACATTTGTCTTACACGTTTGTACTATACGATCGTCTGGCACAGATGTCTACTTGTGCCTTAAACTGCGTTTATGGGCAATCGTGAAGCTCTGCTGACGGCAGCCAAGCAGTGCCTGCTCGAAAAGGGTTATAACCGGACCACAGCCCGCGACATTGCCTCAGCGGCAGGGGTGAGCCTGGCCGCAATTGGCTATCACTTTTCTTCGAAGGACGCACTGCTTACCGAAGCACTTTTGCTGGCGTTTGGTGAGTGGGACCGGGACCTGCAACAGGCATTGCGGACAAGCGTATCGGCTGCGGTCACACCCAAAGAGCGCTTTGAAGCGACCTGGGCAAAGGTGATCGCCACCTTTGAAACCCACCGTTCGCTGTGGATCGCGAACTTCGAGATATTCACGCAGATGGTGAGCCAGCAAGCGACCCGGGAGTTTCTCGCCGGCAACCTGCCCACCGCACGTACCGGGCTGGCGGCGATGTTTCTGAATCAGGAAGAGAGCAGCATAAGCGAGCACACGTCAAAGACGATCGGCACATTCCTTCATGTGCTTCTTTCCGGGCTGATCTTGCAGTGGCTTATCGATCCCGGGAGCGCCCTCTCAGCAAAAGATCTCACCGAAGCCCTGCGCAGCACGGCCGAGGGGTTGCGGCCGGGGGCAAAAGCTTCAAAATCTAAACGAAAAAATGCGCGACCGAAGAAGCGTTGAGTAATTCTCGCGCCCCCTCTTGGTCAGCGCTTCTCCCAGTCCACCGAATAGACGTCCTGACTGCCTGTGTTGCGCAGCAGCAGCACCGAGTCGTCCGGGGTGAGAGCCACGCTTCCGCCATACCGTCCGGCAGTGGCGAAGTTTTTCAGGTCTAGGACTGGCTCTGCCTTGTGGTCGCTGATCCGTATTCGCACCACCGCATTCTCGTTTTTGTTGTCGAGGACGTACACGTAGTTTCCGTCGTGGGACAGGTTCAGCCAGCCGAAGGTTCCCTGGGCCAACTCAGTCCATTTTCCTGTGTCGAAGCGGAACAACAAAATTCTCGTCGAGTCACCAGAGAACGCGGTCACATAGCGGCCATCAGGGGACCAGCGCGGCGAGAACAGACCTTCTGAGCCCGGCAGATTCGAAACCTGGTGACTTGCCAGATCCAGTATGCGAATGGTTGAGGAAGGATCGTTCGATTGGCTCCCAAAAACGATCTTGCTCCCGTCCGGAGACCAGTACGGGTCCAGCTGTTGCCGGCCATCGTTCGGCATCAGTTGGTGTGGACTTCCACCCTCGACGGCAACTTCGTAGATCCTGGCCGGCTTTTCAGGACTGACCGCAAACTCGAAGAACAGAATCTTCTTCCCGTCGGGCGACCAGCGCGGCAGCACGGGATACATGGGCGGGTAGGTCAATTGCTGCCGGCTGCTGCCATCTAACCTGCTTCGCCACAGAGTCCCCTCTGGATAAGAAACATAAGCCACCCACTGGCCATCCCTGGAGAAAGCGACAAACTCCGCCGAGATACCCCCGAGAAACGGTGAGAACTGACGGGACTTCGCGTCATACTGTGTCGACTCGCCGCGGTAACTTTGACCGACAACGAAGAGCTTCTTGCCATCCTTGGACGGGAGGGGTGAAGACAACGAGAGCGGGCTGGACGTCAACGGGATAGGCTCGGGATGGGAATGAAAGAGCACGCCGGATCGCGGCAGAGCCCAGATCTGCCCGCTCGATTGAAAGACAAAATACTTCCCATCGGCTGTCCAGTCGCCGCAGCATTCATCCTCGGATTCGTGCCAACCCGGGGTCATGAGATGCAGCCCTGTACCGTTCGCTGAGGCTTCCCAAAGCAATTGATGATCCCGGCTTCCGACGCTCTCGGTGACGTCAAATTGCAGCCGGTTGCTGTCGGCAGACCAGCTGACATTCTTGATGTCTCCGCTGGCGTTTAGCACCTTACGGGATTCCGTCCCGTCCGCCTTAGCTACGAACAAATTGCTCAGATCGCTGTAGACCAGCATCTTTCCGTTGGGCGACCAGGCCGCAGCTTCTCCGGCCGTCTCGCCGAGCCTTCGCGGAGATCCTCCCAGAAGAGGAATGGCAAACAGAGGTCCCCGGGGAGGCGAGCCTTGCCCTTCGATGACCAGGAATGCCGATCCATCGGGCGCCAGGTTAACGGGCACCATTCCGGGAGCCGGCAGAATCGAAAGCTTTTGCAATTCTCCGCCTGATACCGCCATCTGGGCGATCCCGGCCGAGGTGACAGTGCCCGTGTTGCTATCGCCCAAAACCATATAGAGCCGCGCGCCATCGGTTCCGATGAGCGACTTTGGCTGACCGTCATGAGTAAGTTGAACGTAATTCGAAACCGTGGGTATTGGTGGGGAGCGCATCAGGAAGTAGGCCAACACACCCGCGGCCAGCAAAACCACTACCCCTGCTGCGACGGCAAACCCGCGACGGCTGCGCTTTTCGCTTTGAGGTGCGCTGCCCAGCGCTGCGACGGCGGGGTCAGATAATGCCTCCAGGGCAAATGCCAGGTCTGAGGCTGACTGGAACCGCTGCTCGGGCATTTTCTCCAGGCAGTGGCTGATCACTCTTTCCAGTCCGGGAGAGACGCCGGGAACTGACTGTGCGATGGGCTCGGGTTCCTCATGCAGAATGGCGCTCATGGTGTCTGCCGATGTGGCTCTCTTAAAGCCACGTTTCCCGGTAACCATTTCGTACAGTACGACACCGAGTGAAAAGATGTCGGAGCGCTGGTCGGTGGTCAAGCCTCGCACTTGTTCAGGAGACATGTAGCCCGGGGTTCCTGCGGTGGTCTCGGGCAGCGTTACGGTGACCACGTCCGTGTCTGGTGTTTGCGGGTGCAGCATGATGGCCACGCCGAAATCCAGAATCTTTGCCCGGCCATCTTTGCAGAGAAAGAGATTGTCCGGTTTCAGGTCGCGGTGGACGACGCCTTTCTCGTGCGCCGCGGCAAGCCCGCGCGCGATGTGTACGCCGTAGTCGATAGCTTTGCGCGGTCCCAGGGGTCCACTGCGAAGCGTCTCTGCCAGGGTTTTGCCTTCCAGCAACTCTGATACCAGGTAGGGAACACCCAGATAAGTTCCCATTTGGTACACGGAGAGAATGTTCGGATGATTGAGGGCTGCGACCGCTTTCGCCTCCTGCTCGAAGAGGGACATGCGGTCTGGCTTGGCGACCAGTTCCGGGAGCACCTTGATCGCAACTTCGCGATTCAATCGAGTGTCGCGTGCGCGATACACGACGCCCATTGCACCGGCTCCCAGAAGCGCGAGAATCTCAAACTCTCGTAGCTTTGTGCCGGGGGCCAGGGTCATGATCCCGCCCATTATATCCGTCAAGGTTCAGGGCTAAGCGTACGCGCAGACGCCTATTCGCGTTGGCGGACTTCCCTGGGTTACTGGCGCTTTTGACTCATCGAGGCCCCTACCGCGGACGCACTGGTCACTCGTGGCGCAGCGCCCGGATTGGATCCACGCCTGCGGCCCGTCGTGCCGGGATCCAACTGGCCCCCAGCGCCACCAGGATCAGCAGCAGGGCCGAGGCTGCAAAGGTCATCGGATCCCATGACTTCAATCCGTAGAGGAGGCTGGCGACGACCCGGCCCAGCGCCAGCGCGCCGGCGACCCCAACCGCCACGCCCAACAAGGTCATCCATGCCGCCTCACGCAGAACCATTCCTTGGACCTGCTGCGACCGCGCTCCCAGCGCCATCCTGATGCCGATTTCATTAGTACGCCGGGAAACCATCCAGGCCATGATGCTGTAAATCCCAATGCAGGCAAGAATCAACGCCAGCACTCCGAACGAGGCTGTCAGACTGGCAAAGATTCGTTCAGGCTGCATGCTGGCCGCAATCTGCTCTTCCTGAGTACGCATATCGAGCAACGGCAAGTCACGATCGATCGACTGGACAACCTGCCGCAGCGTGGGCGCGAGTGTTTTTGCATCCAAACTCGTAGCCAGGGCAAACGTCGCCTGCTCGATGCCGTTGCTGTTCTGCCAGTAGGGAGCGTAGTAGGTGGGTTCCGGGTCCTTGCGCAGGTGATCGTACTTCGCGTCACCGCACACACCGACGATCTCGATGCGGATTGGTTGATTCCAACCCGCTTCGAATGTCCGGCCGATCGGATTCAGGCCTGGAAAGTACTTCCTGGCCAAACTTTCGTTGACCACGGCAACTTTGCGCGACGTCTCCGTATCCGCGGAGTTGAATCCACGCCCGGCCACAATCGGAATGCCATAAGTAGAGAAGAAATTCTCGCCGACATTGTTGGAGAGAACGCTTGGATTTCCCTCCGGCTTTCTTTGCTGACCCTCAGGAATAAACGTATGCGTCATCGCATTCCCGGCAACCAACGGGACACTCGTGAGTGCCACCGAGCGAATACCGGGGATCGCGGCCAGCCTCTCGTCCAGCTGCCGGTACAAGGGAATATTCGCTGGGCCTGGATAATGTGTCTGCGGCGGTTGCAATTCAAACAGCAGCAGGCGGTCGGGTTGAAAGCCTAGCCGCGAATGCCCGAGTTGCAAGAGCGTCTGCACAAATAGGCCCGCTCCTACCACCAGCAGCATCGACAACGCCAGCTCCACCGCCACGATCGTCTTGCCCGCCAGGCCGCGCTGGCGACGGGATGCGGTCTGCGCCGCTTCCTTCAGGCTCGAACTCACCTGCACGCGGGTGGCCTGCCATGCCGGCGCCAGCCCAAAAATCAGTCCGGTGACGATCGAGATGCCGGCCGCAAAGCCGAAGATGCGCCAGTCGAATCGGGCCGAAAATGCCGGCGGCCCCCAGGAATTGGACATAAATCGAGGAATCGCATTGCGCACGGCGTAGGCCAGCGCGAGCCCGGCCGCTCCTCCGAGGAGTGACAGCAGCAGGCTCTCGGTCATCATCTGCCGCAGGATGCGGCAACGCCCGGCTCCCAGGGCGAGCCGCACGCTCATCTCTCGCTGCCGCGCGCTGGCTCGTGCCAGCAACAGATTCGCCAAGTTGGCACAGGCCAGCAAGAGCACAAGTCCGCCCAGGCCCAGCAGCACGCTGATCGGTTTGGCAAGACCCTCCGCCGCGGGATTCTGCCCGCGGCTCCCGTCCATCGTCAGCATCCTGGGAGTCTGGCGATTGTTCTTCACCACCATCGTCGCGCGCACCGCAGCGTCCAGAAGGACGTTGAACGAAGCCGCCGCCGTCCGATCCGGCACTCCAGGCTTTACGCGTCCCATCACCAGTACCCACCAAATGTTCGTATTCCTAAGCAAAGAAGAAGATGTTGACCCACCAAATTTCATTGGCGCTGCGATTGGCTGCATGCTGAAGGGAAAGAAGAAATCCGGTGTTTCCTGCGCCGAGTAGGCGCCGGTGAACCCGGGCGGGTTCACGCCGACGATGGTCATCGGTGTCATGTTGAAGAAAATTGTCTTGCCAATCACATGGGGCGAGCGGGCGAACTCCCTGGTCCAGAATTGATCGCTGATCACCACTACAGGACCGCTGCCGGGCGGCCCGTCGTCCGACTCTTGAATGCCGCGACCCAACTGTGGCCAGACTTGGAGCGATGAGTAGTAGTTGCCGGACACCATTTCCGCGGTGACTGCTTCGGCATGTCCATCGATCGTCGCGGTTTGCCGGTCGAGTGTCTTGAAGGCAAACAGGCTCTCCATCGCAGAGTTCTGTTTTCGCAGTTGCTGATATACGGGATAGGAGAACGAAGTGGACGTCTCGCCGCCGCCCGGCAAATCGTCATACCAGCCCCAGAGACTTTCGACGGCTCCTTCTTTCGGTTCCGTCCACGCCAGCAACCGCAGTTGTTGCGGATGCGGAACCGACAACCGGTCCAGCAGCATGTGTTGCGCCGCGGTGAAGAGGACCGTGTTCACCCCGATTCCCAGCGCCAGCGATCCCACAGCGATTGCAGCAAAGCCGGGACTTCTGGCCAGCATGCGTAGGGCATAGCGCAGGTCTGTCCACAATTCATCCACAAACCGCGAGCCCGACGCCGCCCGGCAATTTTCCCGCCCTGCGGCCAGACTGCCCAACTCCGCCCGCGCCCTTCGCAACGCCTCTTCACGTGGAACCCCGCTGCGCATCAGATCTTCGGCATGACTCTCGATGTGAAACTCGAGCTCATCACGGACCTGGCGATCGAGTTCGTCTCGTTTGGCGACGGCTCTCCACCACGTGGCAATGCGGCTGAACAGATTCATAACTGCTCCGGAATAGTGTTGAGAATCGCTCCAATCACGTCCGCGAACTGGTTCCACTTCTTGGTTTCAACTTCGAGCCGGCGCCGTCCCGCCGCGGCAGGCGGTAGTAGCGCGCCCGCCGGTTGTTCTCGCTATGCCCCCACTCACCGCCAATCCAGCCCTCGTGCTCCAACCGGTACAACGCGGGATACAACGAGCCCTGCTGAATTTCCAGCCGGTTCTGAGAAATTTGCTGGATGCGCAGCAGCACTCCATAGCCATGCAATGGCCCCAGAGATACCGCCTTCAGCACCAGCATGTCCAATGTCCCCTGCAACAGATCGACTCCCGCATCCTTGGCCATCTCGACCCTCTCTCCAAGATTGTCTTGGAGAGTATCTTCCTGCCTCCTAGAATGTCAAGGAGAGGCATCCGCGGATGCTCGTAGTGTTTCGCGGCTTTAGGCGTATTCGTGGGATAGTAAACTCATCGGTATAGAAGCGCGGGCTCCAGGGTTTAGAACATGGCAAACTACAGTCAATTCACACTCATCACGCTTCGATTCTGTTTAGCGGCATTTCTACCCGGTTGGTTGGGATTGGGAGCAGCTAAACCGATGACTCATCCTGTTACTTCCCCAATGCTGGCACACACCTGCCTGATTACCGGCGATGTAGAACGGCTGGTGAATTTCTACGAGAACATTCTGCGGATCAAGGCAAAGAGATCCGGCACCGACTATGCAGAGTTCACTACAGGCGCTAGCGTGCTGGCGATCTTCTCCTTTGCGGCGCAAGAGAAGTACATCCCAGGCTCATCCCAGGCGGCGGCAAATCATAGCCTGGTTCTTGAATTTCAAGTTGCGGACGCTGATCAGGAATATCGTCGGCTCCGCAGTAGCGTGCAAACCTGGGTCAAACCTCCGACGACCCAGCCATGGGGAACGCGCTCTATTTATTTCCGCGATCCGGACGGAAATCTTGTCGATTTTTATTCGCCTTTGAGAACGAATTGAGTCAACCCCA
>Ga0210391_10002770_pt1 | contig 15050 bp, 15 predicted proteins | sample IncBWC12OmetaG_FD_160573 | JGI IMG/M metagenome (GOLD analysis project Ga0210391, IMG submission 160573) | Forest soil microbial communities from Barre Woods Harvard Forest LTER site, Petersham, Massachusetts, United States - Inc-BW-C-12-O ... | reverse complement strand
AACCGCACATTTCAGTTCATCGGCGTGTGGGTTTCTGGTACAGCCAACGTCACGGGGATCGCGCAGCCCGAAGAGGTGGACACAACATACATCAGCGACGGGGTGCTACAGACGCTGAACGTTCCCCCAACTGCCGGGCGATGGATCCTGACGGCCGACCAGGTCCCGCGCAGCCACCAGGTCGCGATGCTGAGCTACGGCTACTGGCAGCGGCGTTTTGGCGGCGACCCGTCGGTGATCGGAAGAAACATCCAAGTCGATTCCCAGTCGCGGCAGATCGTCGGCGTAATGCCGCGAGGTTTTGAGGTTGTGAACCAGGACTTTGACTTGCTTATCCCGCTGGCGTTCGATCCGCGACACCAGATCCTGGCCGGCTTCGGCTTTAATGGCATTGCCCGGCTGAAACCGGGTGTGACGATTGGCGAGGCGAACGCGGACATCGCGCGCTTGCTCGAGATCTGGATGGATTCGTGGACCAACAACGACGGCGGCGACTCTCACTTCTACAGGACGTGGAAGATCTCGGGCGCCATTCGCCCCATGAAGCAAGCAGTGATCGGCAACGTGGGCAGCGTGCTGTGGGTGGTGATGCGCGCCATAGGTGTGGTGATGCTGATTGCCTGCACCAACGTGGCGAACCTGATGCTGGTGCGCACCGAGGGGCGGCAGCAAGAACTGGCGATTCGCGCGGCGCTGGGTGCAGGGCGGGCACGCATAGCCCGCGAGCTGCTGACGGAGTCCGTGGTGCTGGCGCTGATCGGCGGCGTGGCCGGCATCGGGATTGCGGAGGCTGGGTTGCGGCTGCTGGCCGCCATCGGCCCTGCGAATCTTCCGCGCCTGCACGAGATCGCGCTCGATGCGCGCTCGATTGCGTTCACGCTCGGGCTTTCGCTGGTTTCGGCACTGCTCTTCGGGACGATCGCGGCGCTGAAGTCGATGCGGCCGGCGGCATCGCTTGCGCACGCCTCCCAGGGGCGGACAGCGAGCGCAAGCCGCGAACGGCAGCGCGGGCGCAATCTGCTGGTGATCGCGCAAGTGGCCATGGCGATGGTGCTGCTGATCAGCGCCGTGCTCATGATCCGCACCCTGGCGGCGCTTCGCGGCGTCGACCCCGGATTTGCCGACGCGAACCATGTGCAGACTCTGCGCATCGCGATTCCACAGCAACTCATTGCCGACGCGCAGACGACCACGCGCGTCGAGAACAGCATTGCCGATAAGCTGGCCGCCATCCCCGGCGTAGGCTCGGTCGGTTTTGCGCGGGTCGTGCCCATGGACGGGAGCGACCCGGACTGGAACAACATTTACATCGAGGGGAAGAACGAGCGGCCGGGATCTGCACCGATGCGCCTGTTCAACCGCATCTCGCCTGGATATTTTCATAGCGCGGGAACGCGCCTGGTGGCCGGTCGCGATTACACGTGGACCGATATCTACGGACTGAGGCCGGTGGCCATCGTCTCCGAGAACCTGGCGCGCGAGTCGTGGGGGTCCGCCGCAGGGGCCATCGGGAAGCGGTTCCGTATTCTGCCCACGCAGGCGTGGCAGGAGGTAATCGGCGTGGCTGAGGATGTGCGGCAGAATGGGGTCGATGAAGCGGCGCCGGCGATGGTCTACTGGCCAGCGATGATGCCAAACCCGTTTGTGGCCGGACCGATCGATTCGGCGCGCGCGGTCACCTTCGTGTTGCACACTGGCCGCGCGGGAACCGAGAGCCTGCGCAGCGAGACTCAGCAGGCAGTGTGGCAGGTGAATGGCAACCTCCCCATGGCGTCGATGCAGACATTGGGCGAAATCTACAGCCGCTCGATGGCGCGCACCTCGTTCACGCTGGTCATGCTGGCAATCTCGGGGGCGATGGCCCTCGCGCTCAGCCTCATCGGCATCTACGGAGTCATCTCCTACGCGGTGTCGCAGCGCACGCGTGAAATCGGCATTCGTATGGCGCTGGGAGCGCAGAAGGGCGAGCTGCGCTGGATGTTCGTGCGCTCCGGTTTGGCGCTGACGGGGGTTGGCGTCGTCATTGGCCTGGGAACTGCAGCCGCGGTCGCGAGGATGCTGAGGACGCTGTTGTTTGGCGTCAGCCCTCTCGATCCTTTGAGCTTCGCCGCCGTGCCGTTTGTTCTCGCCGCGGCATCGGTGCTGGCGAGTCTTCTGCCGGCTTCACGCGTTGCCGCGATCAATCCTGTGGATGCGCTGAAGAACGAGTGATTGCAGCCGGTCTGAAGCTTCCTTTCGTGCGGGCCCTTTCAGGAACGGACGGAATTTCCCCTAATGCGAGCGAGGCCGCTGCCAAGCGTCCGTAGACTAGACGCTTGGTTTTGGGTCAGCTGTAGTCTGCACGCGACGCTCACTAGGGAAGTCCCTGATAAGGGTCCGTTACGGTCCATTTTTGCCCCCCGCTCGCCTAGATTTCATTCTGAGACGGCCAACTGTGGACATGCTCGCCTTTTATTCGCCGATACCCGCCTCATATCTTGCTATGACCGGCCGAGCCATCGGGTCTAAATGTACTTCCAGTTCCGCGGCGTCTCGGATCGGCAAAGAAGAGATGACGGGACGCTGGTTCCGTTTCATCCTGCAAGCAACCAACTTCGAGTGATATGACCCTAACAATCTATGTGGAAAGAAACCGCCGCTACTGAACCACTCAAGACCACTGGCCCGGCCGTCGTCGCACAACCGGTCACCGAAGAAGAATTGAGCGCGATATTCGAACGGTTGGACGCAGCCCGGGACATTTTCCGCCAGAACCGGGAATTGCGGGAGGTTTTGTCCCGCCGCGAAACCGAGACTCGGGAATTGCGGAGCCGCAACGCGGAGTTGGAAGAGATCATGCGGAAATACGCCCCCATGCTGATGGACGTGGCAACCACCATGGGATTGGCGGCAAAGAATGAAGAGCCTGATACTCCGAGTCAACCCTAGAAATCTCTCGGCGTGAACCGACCATAAGCTGTGGACGTCTTCGCCTTTTATTCTCCTTTAGTCGCCTCATGTCTCGCTACGAGAGGCCAAGCCATCGCGTTTTTATGACCTTCTTCCGGCGTCAAGGTTGGCAGGTTCAGTTTCTAGAAGCCGACTTGAGGACTCCTCTGCCCAGGAAGCTGACATTCACAGATGCAGAGAAGATCAGGGAGTTGGCCAAGAAAGGTGAGGCATGGGGCGATTCCGAAAGCCGGCAGATGTTGGAGCATGCGATCGAGACCGGCAGAGGCGGCGTTTACCTGAGGCTCACGCCAGATCAATAGCGAGGCTGAGGCGGTCCTGAGCTACTCCTGGAAGCTAGTGGCGGGAGTCCCTTCGCCCCTTGGTCAGGGAAACTCCCGCCCGCAGTCTGGAATCACCCGCTTCCAGTCTTAACGAGTTGAGACATAGAAACGTTGACGTTGGTTGCTTCATCGCCCGCCGCTCGGTTAATGCGCGCCATTTGACGCCACGCGCCGTCGGCTCAAAATCTGGATCGAACTGCCGGTTTATATTCGTGAGACCCCCCTAGCCCCACAAAGGATTCTCTATGCCGTCTCGTCCTGCACGCCTGCTCTGCGTAGGGAAGGACCCAGACCTCCTTCAAACTCGCTGCGCCGTCCTAAGCCGTTATGGCTACGATGCGATATCAGCCACCGTGCCGGATGCGGAAATGCTTCTGGGTACAGAGGAGGTCGACCTCGTCATCGTCTCTGCCTTTTTAAGCCAAGAGGAAAAAAGCCGCGTGATTTCAGCAGCCGGTGAGACGCCCACGCTTGTATTGGATGGATTAACGTTTGCTCCGGACCTGCTAGCCGAAGTGGAACGGCGGCTCCTACCTGAGAGCAAGGTTTGAGAGGCGAGCCGGCTGAATCTTGTGCCCGCACGATGGGCGCGCTATCGCCTCAACCCGCCTGTCACACGGATCATTGAGCACTGATGCGCATGAATAGACTGGGGGCTACGCTACAGGCTCCGGCTGAAGAGGCATGCCAGGTGGAGCCGTCAGCATAGGTTACTGAGTTCACGTCGATGGTCTGGATAGCAGAGAAATGGGCGAACGAAAGTTCACGGGAAGCGCTGCTATTTCCCTTCACATCCAAGGCGACATCCATCGTCTTCGCGAGGTTAGGTGTTGGAGTCAAGAGGAGGCCGATAATTCCTCCATTGTGACCAAACCCGTGAGCTGTGATTTGCGCGTTGACGATTTCGTGAGGTAAGAAATTCGTCATTCTCAAGTCAAACCATTGCTCGGTTCCCGGAGCAATATCGTCTGCTGGTACGGCTTTGGCATTCTTGTACGCAAAGAGACCGCCGCTACGCTCCACTTGCAGCCCGACGGGACATTTGGAGGGATCAATGCGTGGGGGTAGCGTGAAACTCTGTCCGAACATTGATGTGGTTGCGAGCATGATGGCAAGTGGGAGAATGCTGGCGGATTTCATACCTGCCTCCAGTTTTCTGACGTAAACAGGCTACTCCTTACCCATTTTCGTGAGCAAGAGGCAGCACGGCAGTCGCCCGAGCTAGCCGAGGTCCGCTTTCGCCCATCTTGCCCTTTGCGCCGCAGCCTTTCTTGCCAGAGAAGAAATGTTCTGTTTTGGATCTGCGCCACTGCGCACGCGACACTCATTAGGGAATTGACGTCCCCGAAAAGGGTCGGAATCACCGCGTGTTGCCGAAGCCGCGGAACAAATAGCCCGCGACAAATCCCAGGGCGATGACCACGATGGTCTTCTTGATTGCCGACACCTCTATATACCGTGACCCCGCATCTGTGATCTCGATGTAGCCGACCGGTCGTGCGCCAACTCCGCCGCCTCCGCTACCCCCTCCAACCGTTTCGCCGTTCCGACCACCCGAGGTCGCCCCCAAAAGGTATCCGATCTTGGCGACAGGTATGATCGTTCGGCTTCCCGCATGGACCGGTTCCCCATACACGGTTTTGGCGTTTGCGTTGGCAGCGAATTTATCGCTGAGGTTCAAAACGGTATCCTCGGCCCTCGTGAAGTCCTGCGGAGTTTCGGCCATATCGATGTCTCCCAATCGACTTGTGCTCCCTGCGACTCTAAAGGTATCAGGCGCCGCCGTCCTAGGCCGCACGATGGCAAGTCGTGTTTTCAAGGTACTTAGTTCAGCATGCCATCGATGAATTCGTCACCACCTGGTCTGCAGGACAAGTTTTCGGCAGGGCTACAAGTGACGGTGTTCGGTGTGCTGAGAACTTCACGGGCAGATATCCCATAGCACTGGAAATTAAAGCACTCACGTGGTCGAGGGTCTTGCCAGGCGCAACACTGCTAGCCTCAGGCTCGGCTTTGGGGATGACACCTATAGGTACAGCACGGAACGTTGACCCAACCGGTTATGGAAACCTCAGCGTTCCGTGTCACCCCTTGTTCGGTCTATTTAATGGTGGCCGTCGCCGTGGCTTTCCCTCTGGGCTCCAGCGCTATGTTCACTGGCTCCGTCATGTCCCGCATTGCCTACGTGGCCATGGCTATCCCGTGCTTCGTTCGCGTGGAAGTGATTGAACGCCTGCTCCCCGCGTGCGGGCATCGGCCCGGCGTAACCATGTCGAGGATCGTAGCGATTGTCGACGTGCCCATAAAAGCCGCGAGAACCGTGATACCAGGGACCCGTTCCGATGAACACCCCACCACTGAACCAATCCGGTCCATAGTAGCCGTAGGGAGAACAACTATACGGAGCATAGTCGTAGTATCCGTAGGGACACACAGGCGCGGCACCAATGCTAATGGAGACCTGGGCCGGTGCTGCCGTTGCGCCGCTGAACAACGCAACCATGAGAGCCGACAGAACAAAGATATCGAGATATTTCCGGTGAGCCATAGTTCCTCCTCGGTGCTTCGTGCTGTGGCACCGATTGCTTCAGACCAGCGTTTTCAGCCCCCGGTAGCCCGTTGTCTAACCGGAGGCTGCTCCAACTACATACCCATAGTTGCGCCTGGGTATGCCCGAAGCTCATGGATAAGACGTCTGGCAGAAGATGGAACCTGTATCTGGCCGTCCAATATCTCATGGCGGGTCACATTGGCTCCATACTGAGCCTGATCCCCGCTCTTGTCTGCCTGAACCACGGCACCATCCAGGCTGACCCCGGCAAAAATACCCTTGCTGCGCGAATAGGAGAGAATCTCCGCATTCAACTTCAGGTCTGTTCCCGCTGCAGCACTCCGGCCCACAGGGCCTGCCGCTACTGAGGCGTCCGCCCCAAGTTTGAACTTGTCGCTAAGCAGGCTATGCAAGGCGTGATCATTCATGAACAGCATAATGAGATCCGTGGAGGAGCCACCAATCTGGTAGCCTACACTCCCTCCCTCGATGGCGAGGAACATCGGAGCACTCCATCCGTTTGCCGTGCGGCAGGTCACAACTCCGCGGCCGTAGCTACCTCCAAAGATGAAAGCAAACTTCTTATCTCCAGGGATAACGGCAATACACTTCGCTGAATGCAACAGATCGTGCGGTATGCCCTTATCGGGCGTATCCATGATCTCCTTGAAGACCTGGCCCGCCTTTTGCATGCGATCATTGTCGTTCTGCCGGTCGGATGCTGGTGCAATCGGGCCCGCAATCAAAAGAATTGTTGAAACAATCAGAAAATGCTTAACCATACGAATTGTCCTCTTTCATGGTGAGCGCCCTGCCTGGAGATAAACTCATCCGTTCATCTAACCGATGAGCGCTAGGCCTTATCGATGACTTGTATCTTTTACTAAGGGCGTTTGGCGGGATTGCCAGTAAACTGTGATGCGTATGTTCGGCAGAACGGCACTCCGAAACCAGCCGCATGAGGCGCCCGGAACACTGAAGGGACCCTCATCGACTTATCCGAGGCGACGAGCAAAGCCAATTCGTTGAATCGACCACCCACTCCCTTTCAAAGACTAGGCGAAGCATGCAGTTGAATACTGAGCACAATTGACCGGATCATCCGTTTTGTTCACAACCGGTCACTGCCGTATCCATTGTTTTGTTAGGCCTGGGAGCCTTCAGGCCGTCAGTTACTGAGGCATTTAGCTGCGCGATGCAACTACCCGGAAACGGAGATTTGGGGGCTCATCGGGGCTGGCGTGACACAAATGTGGGCTGTTTCATGAAATGATCGGTGTTACCGAGCCTCATGAGGTTGAAGCCGAAATTCAAACGACGTGGTCCACGAAACTCCTCGAACCCCAACTGCTTCACACTCATTTTTACTGGCCAGGTTCTTACTCTAAAGATTCTCATACCGCTAAAGAACCATTGATCAGGCCTTCAATGCGGCATTAGCGTTGCGCCCATGACTCATCTGATTTCAGGCAAGCGTTACCTAGCGCTGTACCTGAAGGACGCGAAGCTTGCACTCTCGCTGGTCATCCAAGACACGAAGGCAGGATGGGTAGCTCAACTCCTGGATAATCGACCCCCGAACGAAGCCAAGCCCCTTCTACTCTGCTACGAGATTGTCTCGGACCCCAAGGAGGGGAAGAAGGTGCTTGAGCAGGAACTCAATGAGTTTCTGAAAGCTGAGAACTGGCCGAAGATGCCGCTCTTGTGGCACGAATCAGAACATGTAGACATAGGCCTCACCCAATTGGATAAGTGAGGCCATCCAGAGTTCTGGCTCCGGGTTGTGTGGACGCAATTCCCCAACCCATCTCCAGCGGCCACGTTGTCATTGAGTGAAATTCGAGTTCGTCGTCTGTTCTTTAGACAATTTCAAGCACCTCTCAGAATTTGCTGTTCCAATAGGAGTGCTGCCCGAGATAGAGGTCGTCCGTAACGTTCTTCAGAATAGCGCGGCGCACGTCCAAAACGTTCATTTCTCCCTGCGTTCTGTAGAGCACTTCGCCTTTGGTTCCAATCAGAACCGTATATGGAGCACCACCCTCCCATCCCGTGCCGAAAACTTTTACCGCATCCGCCGCATCGTTGCTGTTAAAGAGATAATTTTTATTGAACGCGTGTTGTTTCTGAAGAAATGCCGAAACCAATTGCTTCTCATCAGGGTTGTTGATGCTCAGAGTCACAATATTCAACGGCCGGTTGGCATACATTCGGACCATGGTTTGCAATTCCGGGAATTCTTCGACACATGGTCCGCACCAGGTAGCCCAAACGTTGACCAGCAGAAGCTTGTCTGTGCCGGCATTCTGGCGCAATGTCTTGAGCTGATCGGCGGAGATCAAATCCAGAGTTACCGGCCTCTCGTTGAACTGCGCAATCTCATTTTCTACACTGGTCGCCTTGTAGGCCCACTTTGTAGAGCACCCAACCGCCGGAGTGTCTGTGACGGCGACCGGCTTTCCAGCGAGCAGAGCATCGACGGCATCTCTCGCTTCGTGTTTCGTTGCCAACTCCTCACGTTGATTGCTATCGATACGTCCCTCGTATCGCAGAATGCGCTGCTGGTCAAAGATGAACGCGTGGGGAGTCGCAGTAGGCCCGTATTTAAGTGCAACCGCCTGAGTGGCGCCATCGTATAGGTATGGATAATTCAAGCTCCTATAGGCTGCCCGTGCCTTCATATCAGCAAAAGAATCGCCTAGGTCGGTGTATCCGTATTCGCTGAGTTTCTCGGCCTTTGCATCGTTTCCCATGATTACGACCACGGCCACTCCCCGGCCCTGATAGTCCGTCACTAACTGCTTGATTCGCTTTTCATACATCTGGGCGACCGGGCAATGATTACAACTGAAGATAACCACAAGGACCTTGCTCGACGCATAGTCTTTGAGGCTGTGCGATTTTCCATCGACTCCGGGTAGATCAAAATCCGGCGCATGCGAGCCGATCTTCAGAATTGGAGGGACATCGCTCCCGGTGTGCGCAACGTCGTCCTGTCCCCATCCGGCAGGGCGTGAAAGAAGGGCCAAGCCGAGAGCCATCATTGACCACAACAATTGTGAAGTAAGCCTGCCCCGCCTGGCCCGGGTGAATGCAAAATGGTCTAAGTACACGAAGCCTCCTTCCGAACACCTGCAGTTTCAATAGATTACGCGCGTTGCCGCCTCGCCTTACTGCTCCACGGCGAGCAAAGTCAATGATATGCCATCCATTGCCACTTTTTACTTACCGGGATGGCGGGCTTGGATTCGGAGCGGTGATCTGGGAACAGCAAGGCTGCCCTTTAGCGCAGCGGAGGCGCGACGTTTCGGTGACAGACCGGAAGTGGAACTTTGGAAACGTTTCGGCCATGATCAAGGACTGCGGCGGCAGTCCTTCCAGAATAGAGAAAGCATGGCAAGTCGCTCGCTTGTCTTTGGGGGCCGCGCTGCTGGCGGCAATTCGGCATGGCAATCTGCCGCTCCCGTCTGTCACCGAAACCTATGACAAACGTTGCGCATTCTTTGAGCGGGTAGATGATGGTGTATTTAACGCATGCTTAATCGTGGGTCGAACCCAGGGTTGCTCAGGCGTCCGCCTGGGTCAGCGCACAGCTATAGCAGCGTACATGCATGGGTGACTTTGGCTCCAAACCAGGCGCCACAAACGAAGCCTATAATCCCCGGCATGAACAAACCCAATCCTGTAGTGAATGGCGTGATGCTGTGCGGTGACTGTGGCAAGCCTCTGAAGCTGGGCGCTGGTGGCGTTTCGGCATGCAAGAATCCCGCATGTGTGCGGAACAAGCCGGCAAGCACGAAACCGAACTAGGATCCCCAACTCACTGGGTTATGCCCTGTTCGTGTTGCAAGCCGGACAGCTCTCACTATGAGCGAACAAGCGATCCCTGGTGGCTACAGAAGCGGCTCTTGCCTCGACTTCGTATCGAATTGCCTGTCGAATTGAAGCGGCACCCCCGCCTTCGTAGAGTTCCACTTCGCGCAACGCCGATTCGTAGTGCTGTTTCAATAACTGATGTTCATCACACACAAAGTCCTCTTCCGATCGCGTCTTCCCAGCCATCAGTATCCATTCACTAATTAGGACACGGTTGACCTACGGCTTATGTTCAATATTGCTCACCCTGGATGAGACTCGGCTAGTTTTTCGACCGGGTCACAGCTACAGGCCGACCTTTTTGACGTGGCTGATTTGGGTGTCGGTCAGACGCCCACTCAGTGGCGAGAGCAGCCGGGCAAAGCCCAGGCGCACACCACGGAAACAGCGTAAGAGATGGGGCAGTCAGAGGTATGGAAGGGGCAGACGAAACCAGGTTTCGTGTCATCTGTGCCTAAATGCTCTTCATCTTTACATCTTTCGTGGGAGAGGGACAGATTCCACGATTGGGTTCAATGATGCAGAGAGGGCCCGCCCATGAGGAAACTAATTGGTGCTTATCTGCTCGGCGCTTTTTGCACCGTCTGTGCGCTGGGTAACGCCTGCGCCCAATCCCTGGAAGCTAGGCAGTTGATGGCAGCGACCAACGCGGACCGCGCTCAACAGGGCCTTGGCCCGCTCAAGTGGGATCCAGCTCTGGCGCGAGCGGCGCAAAAACACGCTGAGCTTATGGTGGGGCAGCACGCGCTGTCACACCAGTATGGCGGAGAAGCGGATCTGGATACGCGCGTGGCCCAGGAGGGTGCACATTTTCACGTGGTCGCCGAAAATCTGGCGGCTGCACAAACTCCTGCGGCGCTGGAGGCGGAGTGGATGCACTCGCCGGGGCACCGCGCAAACATTCTCGATCCGCGGCTGAACGAGATAGGTGTGGGGATGGTGCGCCAGGGAGGATATTTGTGGGCGGTGGAGGATTTCTCCGCCGCCGTCGCCGTCCTGGGGTCCTCGCAGATTGAACTTACCATCGGCCAGTTGCTGAACCAGCGCGGCATCGGGCCGGCGGGCGACGTGGCTGCAGCCCGGGAGACATGCGCAATGGACCATGGTGCTGCGGGAGGCCTGCGGCCGAAATTCATTATGCGCTGGGAAGCCTCCAGTTTAAACAGGCTGCCCGATGTGCTGGAGCAGAAGATCAGCACAGGGCGCTACCGCACCGCGGCAGTAGGCTCATGCAATATCGGTAACGAGGGGCCAGGATTTACGAGCTACCACCTTGCAGTACTGCTCTTCTAGGCAAGCAAGAGAAACCGCCACATCGGTAGGAACAGAGAAGCTTTTGCTTCATGCACACTGCAGCGCTTCGCAGAAGCCATCCGCAGACATTTGGCGTTTCTGTTTTTGGAGCGGGGAGCGGAGATCATTCCGAATGAAGGAACCCCTTTCCCCCTGGCTTCCCAGGCATGACTGTCGTAGCGGCAGGCCGCGAAATGGCTCGGTAGGGAGCGCTCTCCATCTTTGGGTGGAGGCGCACGGCTCGTAACCCGCGTAGGATGGACGCGTTCCGCCTGTGGGCGGGGCTGTATTCCTTTCGAACGGAGCTTCATCGATGGCTTATATACAACTTCCAATTGCTGAGGAACTCGGCAGAGAGTTTCCGGGCATCCTCGGGCCCATGACGTTTCGTCCTGAGACTGCAGCGCCTCTCAACGAGTTGGTAAATGTGCTCTTGCGCGGAGAAAGCACGCTATCGCGTGGTGAACGCGAGATGATCGCTACGCATGTCTCGTGGCGCAACGACTGCTTCTTCTGCCAAACCATTCATGGCGCAGTGGCCGCGGCGCAGCTGGGGCACGATGAAGCGCTGGTCCAGAAAGTAAAGACAGACTGGGAGGACGCGAAAATCTCACCCAAGCTGAAGGCGCTGCTGAACATTGCCGGAAAGGTGCAGCTTGGCGGCAAGTATGTGACCTCAGAGGATATCGCCGCGGCGCGTGATCTGGGCGCGACGGATTTGGAAATTCACGACACAGTCCTGATTGCTGCGGTCTTTTGCATGTGCAATCGCTATGTCGATGGTCTGGGTACCTGGGCTCCTCAGGACCCCGGTATCTATCGCGAAAGAGCGGCCCGCATCGTTGAACACGGCTACACGGGAGTGACCCAGGCCGCGATTGCCACGTTGCATCGTTGAGTTCTCCATTGCCGGCCAGCGTCAAGCCGGTCATTCACGCTAGGAAGTCGCCACCCGAGGCTCGAGTCCGCTGATGCAAGAGGCAATCCTTCAGACCGTCGAAACACAGTTGGAAGAGTCCCGGATCGCCTACCCCGGGTGGAAGATCGTTCTCGCCGGGTTCTTCGGCCTCATGGTCAGCTTTGCGGCCATTGTGCCTTACACCTTCGGTCTCTTCCTGAAGCCGCTCGCGCAGAGTTTCGGCTGGCATCGCGAAGCCACCTCTGTAGGGTTCAGTATTGCCGCGCTGACCCTGGCCGCTGCGTCGCCCGGCCTCGGCTTCCTGCTGGATCGCTATAAGCCTCGTCGGATTATTCTGCCGTGCATTGTCGTTTTTTCGGCTGCCTATGCTTCGCTCGCATTGCTCACGCCGCGTCTGCTGCACTTCTATCTCACGTTCTTTCTCATTGGGCTGGTCGGCAACGGGACTGCTTACATCGGCTACTCCCGCGCGATCTCGACATGGTTCAACCGGCGGCGCGGTTTCGCGCTTTCCATCATGCTCGCCGGCAGCGCGGTGGGAGCCATGCTGCTTCCGGTTCTCGCCCAGGCTGTCATCACTCACCTCGGGTGGCGTACCGCCTACCTGGTCCTCGGCTTGCTCGCCGTGGCGGTAGGCTTTCCCCTTACCGCGGCATTCGTCCGCGAACGCCCTGTTGCTCAACAGAATCAGGACGTCTCCACAGAACTGGGCGAACCCGTTGGTAGGGCCCTCAAGACCCCAGCGTTCTGGATCATTGCGGCAACGGTCTGCCTCTATGCCATCAGCGTTAATGGAGCCATCGCGCATCTCTCCGCCCTGCTCACTGACCGCGGGGTTTCCGCTGCCGGCGCGGCCTACTCTGTTGCAGTCATCGGAGCCACAAGCTTAATCGGACGCCTTCTCACTGGGATCTTTTTGGACCGCTTCTTTGGTCCCCGCGTTTCGCAGATTATGCTCCTCATGACTGTGCTGGGCATTGTGCTGCTGTCGGTGGCCAATAGCCTGACCGCGGGCCTTGTTGCTGCGGGCTTCATCGGATTCAGCATGGGCAGTGAGGGCGACATCACACCCTACCTGCTTGGCCGCTACTTCGGCCTCAAGCGCTTCTCCACCCTCTACGCACTTACCTGGACTACCTACGCCATCGGGGGGGCCGCCGGCCCTGTCCTCGTTGGCCGTGTGTTCGATACGCTGGGCTCTTATCGACCCATCACGATCCAGCTACTAGCGCTTCCGGCGCTGATCCCTTGCCTGCTCATGTTCGCGCTTCCTCGTTACAAGATTCAAAGCGGCACGGGCCAAACCATCGCCATCGTCATCGTCCCGGAACCGAAACCAGTTGAGATTGCTTAATAACAAAGGAGAATCCAATGCCCCACATCACGCTTCCAGACGGACTTCCAGGAATTACCGGACCATTAGCTTTCCGCCCGGAAACAGCCAAGCCCATGCGCGCCCTGGCCGAATTCCTTTTACGCGGACCCAACACGCTCTCCAGCGCGGACCGGGAAATCATTGCCACCTACACTTCCAGCCAGAATGATTGTCATTTCTGTCAGACAAGTCATGCGGCCGCGGCCGCTCACCACTTAGGCGGCACGTCGGAACTCGCGAGCAATTTCGCGCTGATCTCTGAAATCAAACGGGACTTTGAAACCGCTCCTATTTCGGCGAAGCTCAAAGCGCTCCTGAACATTGCCGGACATGTGCAGCAAGGCGGCAAACGCGTTACCACGGAAGACATCGCGCGTGCTCGCGAGGAAGGCGCAACGGACACCGAGATTCATGACACTGTCCTGATCGCCGCGGCCTTCTGCATGTACAACCGCTACGTGGACGGTCTTGCCACCTGGGCTCCGCAGGAGCAGGAAGCTTATATTCCCATGGGCGCGCACATGGCGCACGAAGGCTATATCAATGCTCCTGCGCAGAAGCCGGCGCCGCATCCGGAAACGGTTACCGCCTAGCCTTAAACCATCAGATCAGGAGAATCTTCCATGCCACACATACCACTTCCCGAAGGAGTACCAGGCCCACGAGGCCCGATGCTCTTTCGCCCCGAAGTCGCACCGCCCATGAGTGAACTAGCCGAGATTCTGATGCGCGGCCCCAGCACCCTTACGCTCGCCGAGCGGGAACTCATCGGCACTTACGTCTCTGCTCAAAACGACTGCCGTTATTGCCAAACCATCCATGGCGCCGTGGCTGCCCATTATCTGGGCGCTACAGAAGTGCAGGAGAAGTTGGTCCTGCAGATAAAGAGCGATCCTTCCACTGCGCCGATCTCTGCCAAACTCAAAGCGCTCCTCAACATCGCCGGTCATGTGCAACAGGGCGGGAAGCAGGTTACCGCCGAAGACATTGCCGAGGCCCGAAGGCAGGGCGCAACTGACCTTGAAATCCACGACACTGTTCTGATTGCGGCGAATTTCTGCATGATGAATCGATATGTCGACGGTCTCCCCACCTGGACTCCCGACGATCCGGACTTCTACCGTCAACGTGCGGCGGCCCTGGCCCGGCACGGATACACCGGTTCAGCTTCCCGAAGTTGACAATCCCATCATCCTCTGGATGAATGGGTAGTCTGTTTTGCTGGGTGCACACCGGAAGGATCCTGTTTCTCACGGAAGCGGCGGTAACGGTCAAGCAGGGAAGCTGGTCCTCGGGCTCGTAGAAAGACGAGATTTCCTTCAAAGCGTTTTTCATCGACGATCGCTCCGCCCTCGAGTGAGGCGAGGATGGAGCCTTCGGACTGCGGGAGCCGAAATCTGGCTTCGACCAGCGGGTCGACTACCAGCGCGGCATCGATGGCAATCATGAGTTGCTCAAGCCCAGTGTGCTGAAGCGCAGAGACCGGAATTGCTTCGCGATCGCTGGAGAGGTGGGCGAGTTCCTCCGGCGGTACGAGATCGACCTTGTTCAAGACCTGGATGACAGGCTTGTTCGAGACTCCAAGTTCGCTCAGCACTTTTTCAACCTGCGCTTTCTGCTCTTCGCGGATGGGGCTGGCCGCGTCCTGGACGTGGAGAAGAATTTCAGCTCGCTCGACCTCTTCAAGCGTGGCGCGGAAGCTCGTAACCAGTGTGGGGGGAAGGTTGCGGATAAAGCCCACGGTATCGGAAAGCAGGATCTTGCGGC
>Ga0210391_10002767_pt1 | contig 15056 bp, 8 predicted proteins | sample IncBWC12OmetaG_FD_160573 | JGI IMG/M metagenome (GOLD analysis project Ga0210391, IMG submission 160573) | Forest soil microbial communities from Barre Woods Harvard Forest LTER site, Petersham, Massachusetts, United States - Inc-BW-C-12-O ... | reverse complement strand
CCCCTCGGAATCCATCTTGAAGGGCCATTCATCAGCCATGCGCGTCGCGGTGTCCATCCTCCGCAGGACTTGCTGGCTCCGACTCCGGCCTTGTTCGACAAGCTCTGGCAGGCTGGCCGCGGCCGGATTCGCATGATAACCATCGCTCCCGAACTGGAGGGCGCGTGCGAAGTGATTGTCGAAGCCGCACGCCGCGGCGTTTGCGTCAGCCTGGGACACTCCGATGCCGATTTTGCCGTGACCGAACGAGCGATCGACGCCGGCGCTACACACGCCACCCACACCTTTAACGCCATGCGCCCCCTCGACCATCGCAACCCCGGAATTCTCGGCGCCGTGCTCGCCGATGATCGTGTCAGCGCCGACATCATCGCTGACACCGTCCATATCAACCCAGCGGTTATGAAACTCTTTGCCCGTGCCAAAGGTCCGGAGCAAACCGTGCTCATCACCGATGCCATTTCGGCGACGGGCATGCCCAATGGCCGTTATCGGCTGGGGCCTTTTGAAGTGGATGTTTGCGATGGCAAGTGTACGATCGATGGCAAACTCGCCGGAAGCGTATTGACTCTCGATCGCGCCGTCCGCAATCTGGCGCATTTCGCGGAGTGGGATCTGGCGCTCGCAGTGGCCGCCGCCAGCCGAAACCCGGCGCGGGTGGCGAAGATCGCGAACAAGGGTATTCTTGCAGAGGGATCCGACGCGGATTTTATCGTCCTCGACCCTAGCGGCCAAGTGCTCCAAACTTTTATCGGCGGCGTGGAATGCTTAACATAGAGACACATATACAAGGAGAGCTGTGGCATCGACGCGTAAATTTCCCCATCATCTGATTCGCGAGATCTTCGAGCAACCCGACGCCCTGCGACGCGCGATTGAGCCCCGCGTTTCCGCGGACACGGGATTAGTTCGCCTCGACGAAATCCATATTTCGCGCGAGGAACTTCGCGCCCTGCGGCGAATCAACATCGTCGCTTCCGGCACCAGTCGCCATGCCGGGATGACCGGCCAATACATGATGCAGGAACTCGCCGCCGTTCCCGTCGATGTCGATTACGCCAGCGAATTCGAATACCGCAATCCCATGATCGGCCGCGGCGAGCTCAGCATCTTTATTACTCAGTCAGGAGAAACCGCCGACACCACCGCATCCCAGCGCGAGGCGCGACAGAAAGGCTCGCGTACCATCGCCATTTCGAATGTCGAAGGCTCGACCATCGCGCGCGAGGCCGACGGTTTCATCTACACCCATGCCGGCCCGGAGATCAGCATCGCTTCGACCAAGGCCTTCACCGCGCAGATGGCGTGCCTGTTTCTGTTCGCGCTTTATCTCGGCGAAATCAAAGAGACCGTCTCCCAAGAGCTGGCCAAGCACGATATCCGCGAACTTCTAGCTCTGCCGCTGAAAACAGAAACGATTCTCGCCGCCGCCGACCAAGTCGAAAAACTCGCCGAGCTTTATTATCGCGTGGACGACTTCATGTTCCTCGGTCGCGCCATCCACTATCCCATCGCCATGGATGGCGCTCTCAAGCTGAAGGAAGTTTCCTACATTCACGCCGAAGGCTATCCCACCGGAGAAGCCAAGCACGGCCCGAATGCGCTGATCGACTTTCGCCTGCCGCTGGTCATGATCGCGACTTGCGACCCCAACGATGCGGGCTCCGTGACCCGCTACGAAAAAAACATCAGCAATATGGAAGGCTTCAAAAAGCAGGGGGCAACCGTGATCGCCTTGGCAACCGAAGGCGACACAACCATCCCGCAAATCGCCGACCACACCCTCTCCATTCCCGAAGCGCCCGAGCTGCTATCGCCGATTCTGGAGATCGTCCCCTTACAATTATTTGCCTACTATGTAGCCGCCAAGCGCGGCCTCGATGTCGACCGGCCGCGCAATCTCGTCAAGGCGGTAACGTTGGAATAAGTCTGGGCGATGATCGTTTGTCGATGGTCGTTAGCGAACACTCCGGCAGCACGCTCCCCAACAACGATCGACCATCGACCACCCTCCCAGCAAAATTCTTCCCAATTGCTTATGATGGAAGTTCGCATTCTTAGTCGTGGGGGCAGTGTGGCTGAAACGCTCGAGCAGCAAACGGATAACGCGCAGCAGGCGCATCAATCGCAGCAGACGAACGGCATCGAAGTTCTCGAAACGCGCGAGTGGCTCGACTCGCTCGATTATGTGCTTTCGCGCGGCGGGCCAGAACGAGCCGGTCGACTCCTGCAGCAACTGGCCATGCACGCCCGGAGCGCCGCCGGAGTAAATCTTCCCTTCACGGCCACAACTCCGTACCAGAATACGATTCCCGCGAAAGACCAACCGCCTTTCCCCGGCAGCCAGGAGATGGAGCGCCGCATCAAGAGTCTCGTACGCTGGAATGCCATGGCCATGGTCGTCCGCGCCAACAAAATTCAGGAAGGCATCGGCGGTCACATTTCCACTTTCGCCTCAGCGGCAACGCTCTACGAAGTCGCCTTCAATCACTTTTTTCAGGCTGCCACCGAGTCTGGCGATCGCGATGTTGTCTATTTTCAGGGACACGCCGCCCCCGGCATTTATGCGCGCGCCTATCTTGAAGGCCGCATCCCCAGGGAAAAATTAGAAAACTTTCGGCGCGAACTCAAAGCGGGGGGCGGACTGTCGTCTTATCCGCATCCCTGGCTCATGCCCGAGTTCTGGGAATTCCCCACCGTCTCCATGGGGCTCGGTCCGATTCAGGCCATCTACCACGCGCGTTTCATTAAATATCTCGAAAATCGCGGCCTCAAAACCTCGACCGGCGGCAAGGTCTGGGCCTTCCTCGGCGACGGCGAAATGGACGAGCCCGAATCTCTCGGCTCGATCACCCTGGCCTCGCGCGAACTCCTCGACAACTTGATCTTCGTGGTCAATTGCAATCTCCAGCGCCTCGACGGCCCCGTCCGCGGCAACGGCAAAATCATTCAGGAACTGGAAGCGATCTTCCGCGGCGCGGGATGGAACGTCATCAAGGCAATCTGGGGCGGCGACTGGGATCGCCTCATTCAGAACGATCGCGACGGCCTGCTCGTGCGCCGCATGGGCGAGATCACTGACGGCCAATATCAAAAATATTTCGTCGAGAGCGGCGAATACTTCCGCCAGAATTTCTTCGGAACCGATCCGCGTCTGCTCAAGATGGTCGAGCATCTCTCCGACGAGCAACTAGCCCGCATGCGCCTTGGCGGCCACGATCCCATCAAAGTTCACGCAGCCTATAAAGCTGCGGTTGAGCACACGGGATCGCCCACCATCATCCTCGCCAAGACCATCAAGGGCTACGGACTCGGCGAAGCTGGCGAAGGTAAGAACATCACGCACCAGCAGAAAAAGCTCAATGACGACGAGCTGCGAATCTTCCGCTCTCGCTTCGGCATTCCGATTCCCGACGGCGAGCTTCACAACGCGCCCTTCTATCGCCCGTCCGACGACAGCGCGGAAATCAAATACATGCAGGAGCGCCGCAAGCAACTCGGCGGCTACATCCCCGTGCGCAAACTCCGCGCCGCGCCGCTGAAGCCAATCTCCGAAGCGATCTTCGAAGAGTTCTACAAAGGCACCGAAGGTCGCGAAGCTTCGACCACCATGGTCTTCGTGCGTATCCTCTCCAAGTTGCTGCGCGACCCTGAGGTCGGAAAACTCATCGTTCCCGTCGTCCCCGACGAGGCCCGCACCTTCGGCATGGAGGCGCTCTTCCGCCAGGTCGGCATCTACTCGAACGTAGGCCAGCTCTATGAGCCGGTCGATATGGATACGCTCCTTTATTACAAGGAGGCGAAAAACGGCCAGATTCTCGAAGAAGGCATCACCGAGGCGGGCTCGATGTGCTCCTTCATCGCCGCCGGCACCGCCTACGCCAATCACGGCATCAACACCATCCCCTTTTTCATTTATTACTCGATGTTCGGCCTCCAGCGCATCGGCGACCTGATCTGGGCCGCGGCCGATATGCGCTGTCGCGGCTTTTTAATCGGAGGCACAGCCGGACGCACCACACTCGCCGGCGAAGGCTTGCAGCATCAGGACGGCCACAGCCACGTGCTCGCCCTCCCAGTGCCGAATCTGCTCGCTTATGATCCGGCATTTGCCTATGAGATCGCGGTCATCATCCAGGACGGCATCAAGCGTATGTACGTCGATGGCGAATCGATCTTCTACTATTTGACCGTCGGCAACGAGCCGCTGCCCATGCCCGAAATGCCCAGCCAGCCCGGCATTCGCGAGGGCATCCTCAAGGGTTTGTATCGCTACCGGACTTCCGAGAAAAAAGACGCGAAGCTTCGCGCGCAATTACTTGGTAGCGGCGCCATCATGTTCGAAGTCCTCAAGGCGCAAGCGATTCTGGAGAAAGATTACGGCGTAGCCGCCGACGTTTGGAGCGTCACCAGTTACAAAGAACTCTATCGCGACGCCAACGACTGCGCCCGCTGGAACATGCTGCATCCCGCCGAGAAAGCAAAAGTGCCGTACGTTACCCAAACTCTCCACGGCGCATCCGGCCCCTTCATCGCGGCATCCGATTACATGAAGGTTCTGCCGGAGAGCCTCGCGCAGTGGGTTCCCGGCAAGTTGGCGTCACTCGGCACCGACGGTTTCGGCCGCAGCGAGAATCGCGCATCGCTGCGAGATTTCTTTGAAGTGGACGCGAAACACATCGTCCTCGCTACGTTGCATGCTCTGGGAGCCGAGGCGAAGCTTCTGGAGAAAGCAATTCGCGATCTCGGCATCGACCCGGAAAAACGCAACCCCGCCACCAGCTAGTTAAAGGGACACGCAAGCATGCCAACCGAATTTAAACTGCCCGAGCTAGGCGAGAATATCGAAAGCGGCGATCTCGTCCGCCTGATGATCAAGCCGGGGGCGCCCATCGCCGAAGGCGAACCGGTCATGGAACTCGAGACCGACAAGGCAGTGGTCGAGGTGCCATCGTCTGTAACCGGAACCGTCGGCGAAATTCGCGTAAAAGAAGGTGACAAACTCAAGGTCGGCCAAGTCATCTTCACCGTCGAAAACGGCGCCGGTGCAAAGCCCGCTGCCAAAGCTGAAAAAGCTGCTGCCGCAGCAAGCTCAACTTCCGCCGCTCGCGATTCGGAAGTCCAAGCCAAGCCAGCCCCGGCTCCTCCGCCTCCGGTAGAGCGGCGAAAAACGGTCGAGGCTCAAGCCGCGAGGGCCGGAGAATTCAAACTTCCCGAGCTCGGCGAAAACATCGATTCTGGCGATCTGGTGCGCTTGCTGATCTCGCCCGGCGCAACCGTGTCCGAAGGCCAGCCCGTCATGGAACTCGAAACCGACAAAGCCGTCGTCGAAGTTCCCTCCAGCGTCACCGGCGTAGTGCGCGAGATCAAAGTCAAAGAAGGACAGAAGGTAAAAGTAGGCGACGTCATCTTCACTCTCGAAGGTGGGGCAGTCGCCCCGCCCGAAGCGCCGCGCAAGCACGAGCCAGTCGAACACATGTCAGGGCAGCAAGCCGCGCGTCTCGGATTTCAACTGGCGATGCGCGCCGAGGGCAAAACAGAAGCGCAGGCGCTGCCGCCCGATCAGCCGCAATCTACAACGCCCGAGTTCAGCATGCCCGTGCAACTCGGAAAAGTTGCCGGCACGGAGCATCGCGATCCCGCTCCAGCCGCGCCGCATGTGCGCCGTCTGGCGCGCGAAATCGGCATCGACATTTACAGCGTGCAGGGCAGCGGCCCCGGCGGACGCATCAGCGAAGACGACGTAAAACTTTGCGCGAAGAATGCTCTATCGGCCGCAACCGCCGCTGCGCAATCTCCCCGCGGAGGCTTCGTCGAACCCGAACTTCCCGACTTCGCCAAGTGGGGCAAAATCGAACGCGTCTCGATCCGCGGAGTTCGCCGCAAAACCGCCGAGCATCTTCGCCAAGCCTGGAACACGATTCCGCACGTCACCCAGCAAGACCGCGCCGACATTACCGAACTCGAACAGCTCCGCGCAAAGTTCGCGCCGCGAGCCGAAGAAGCCGGCGGCAAGATGACCGTCACCGCCATCGCGCTCAAAGTCTGCGCCTCGGCCCTGAAAGTTTTCCCGCAATTCAACGCCTCGATCGACATGGCGAAAGAAGAGATCGTCTACAAGCAATACATCAATATCGGAGTCGCAGTCGACACCGATCGCGGTTTGCTGGTGCCAGTGATTCGCGACGTAGACAAGAGAAATATCGTCGAACTGGCGGCCGAGCTGACGCAGCTCTCGAAAAAAGCTAAAGATCGCAAGCTCACGCCCGACGAGATGGTAGGCGGCAGTTTCACCATCACGAACCTGGGAGGAATCGGCGGCACCGGCTTCTCGCCCATCGTGAATCATCCCGAGGTAGCGATTCTCGGCCTCTCGCGTTCGCGCATGGAGCCGGAGTGGGTGAACAACAAATTCGAGCCGCGCTTGATTCTGCCGCTCTCCCTCTCGTACGATCACCGGTTGATCGACGGAGCCGACGCCGCCCGCTTCCTGCGCTGGATAGCCGAAGCCTTCGAGCAGCCGTTCTTGCTGTCAGTGCAGGGATAGGAACCATTCACCGCGGAGGACGCAGGGTTCGCGGAGAAAATAAAAAATACTGTCATCCTGAGCGGAAGCGAAGGACCTATGCATTGCCGCCGGTGCGGCCGAAATACGGAGGTCCTTCGCTTCCGCTCAGGATGACAAGACATCTAATCAAGAGGACCCATATCCAAATGTCGAACTCATCCGATCTTCATGTGGCAGTAATCGGCGGCGGTCCCGGCGGATACGCCGCCGCATTCCTAGCCGCCGACCTGGGCATGAAAGTTACGCTGATCGATCCGGAAATTAATCCCGGCGGCGTCTGCCTCTATCGCGGCTGCATCCCGTCGAAAGCCCTGCTGCACGTGGCCAAACTTCTCGAAGAAGCTGAGCAGGCCAAGAACTGGGGCATCGAATTCGCCGAACCCAAAGTCAACCTCGACAAACTCCGCGGCTGGAAAGAAAGTGTAGTCAACAAGCTCACCGGCGGACTAGGTCAGCTCTCGAAACAGCGCAAAGTCGAGTTCGTGCGAGGCAAAGCGGCATTCGTAAACTCGACAACATTGGAAGTTGCAAAAACAGGTGGCGCGAAACAAAATCTCACCTTCGACCGCATCATCATCGCCACCGGATCGCGACCCACCGTCGTTCCCAGTCTCAAACTCGACAGCCCGCGCCTCATGGATTCAACCGGCGCCCTCGATCTCCCCGATATTCCAAAGACGCTGCTAGTCATCGGCGGCGGCTACATCGGCCTCGAACTAGGCTCCGTCTACGCCACACTCGGCACCAAAGTGACCTGCGTAGAAATGCTTTCCGGCCTGCTCCCCGGAGCCGACCGCGATCTGGTCCTTCCCCTGCATAAGCGCCTCGAAAAGCTTTTTGCCGCGATCCTCCTCAACACCACCGTCAAATCTCTCAAAGAAGAAAAGACCGGCATCCGCGTCTCTCTCGAAGGTCCCTCCATAAAAGAAAACGACCAGGTCTTCGACCGTGTGCTCATGTCCGTCGGACGCCGCCCGAATTCCGAAATCCCAGGCCTCGACAAAACAAAAGTCCGAGTCAATCAAAAGGGATTCATCGAAATCAACGCCCAGCGTCAAACCGCCGACCCCGCCATCTACGCCATCGGCGACGTCGCCGGCGAACCAATGCTCGCCCACAAAGCCATGCATGAAGGCCGCACCGCCGTCGAAGCTATCGCCGGCCACAAAGTTGCCTTCGAGCCAAACGCGATTCCGGCTGTCGTCTTCACCGACCCCGAAATTGCCTGGGCCGGCTTGACCGAGACGCAGGCTAAAGAACAAGGACGCGAAGTCACCGTCGCCAAATTTCCCTGGGCCGCATCCGGCCGCGCCGTCACTCTCGACCGCCCCGAAGGCCTAACCAAGTTGCTCATCGATCCGAAGACCGAGCGTGTACTCGGCGTAGGCATCGTCGGCGCAGGCGCCGGCGAGCTGATCGCCGAGGGCGTGCTCGCCATCGAAATGTGCGCGCTGGCGGCCGATGTGGGTATGACCATCCATCCGCACCCCACGCTGTCGGAGACGATGATGGAGTCGGCGGAAGTTTTTTACGGCCAGGCCACCGACATCTATCGTCCAAAAAGATAGCCGTGTAGCCCCGCAGTCCCGGCAGCTGTCCGGCGGGCGTCCTCGCCCGCCGCCCGGAAGGCAAGAAGCTTTCCCGACAGCCAGCACGATTGGCTTAGCACACAAAGTTTGCAATGAGAAAACTGGCGCTGTTCATTCTCGTCGCTTCACTCTCCGTCCAAAACCTGGCGGCCCAGACGCTGGCCGCTCAGCTGAACAACCTGCTGAAGCCCACCGCGCCGTCCACGTCGGCGTCTTCGTCGTCCGATCCGCTCGGCCGCACCACCCCCTCCGGCACCGTCCTCGGATTCCTCGAAGTCGCGCAAGACGGAAACGAAAGGGTCGCCGCCGATTACCTGCAAATGAGCGCCGCCCGCCGCCAGTCCCAAGGCCCTGAGATGGCGGGCAAACTAAAAGTTCTGATGGATCGCGCCTTTGTCGGCAGCATCCGCCGCATCAGCACGCGGCCCGATGGCGATCCCGAAGCCGGCACTACCGATCAGCAAACCGTGGGAGTTTTTTCCACTCACGACGCCGACGTACCCATCGTCCTGGTTCGCGTCAGTGATCCGAACGCGGGCAAAATCTGGCTCTTTTCCGCCGACACGCTCAGCAAAGTTCCCGAGCTCTACGACAACGTCGAAGCTCATCAGGTCGAGAACAAACTCCCGCAAATCCTGGTGCGCACCGTATTTCTCGGCATGCAGCTGTGGCAGTGGCTGGCGCTTTTCGCCGCCATACCGATAGCCATCGCGATCGGCTGGGCGATGGTCTTGCTGCTGGCAATTCCGCGGCGGATTTTGCTCAAACTCAGAAACCGCCCAAACCTTGATTCTTACAGCCGCATCTCGAGGCCACTCCTGCTCTCTTTCAGCGCGCTCGCTCATCGCGCTATGGCCGGCTACTTCGGATTGCCCTTGCTGCCGCGTGTTTATTACTACCGCTCCATCGGCGCTCTGATCAGCCTCGGCTTCTTCTGGTTTCTACAGCGCGTCGCCAGCCTCACCTTGCAGCGGTTGCGTATCCACGCCATCAGCGCCGGCCGCGTTGGCACCGGAACGCTCATGGTCCTGGCGGACCGCCTGCTCCGGGCGCTCGTCGTCATCACCGCCCTCCTGTCCATACTCGCCATCATGGGCTTCAACCTGACGACGGTGCTCGCCGGCCTGGGCATTGGCGGCATCGCCATAGCGTTTGCCGCGCAGAAGACGCTCGAAAATCTTTTTGGCGGAATCTCCGTGCTCGCCGATGACGTCATCCGCGTCGGCGACTATTGCCGCTTCGCTGACCGCACCGGAAGCGTCGAAGACATCGGCCTGCGCTCCACCCAAGTTCGTACCGACGCTCGCACCCAGCTCTCCATTCCGAACGGCGCGCTTGCCACCATGAGCATCGAGAACTTCACCCGCCGCGACAAAATCCAGTTCGCTCCCGTGCTCGCGATCCGTTGTGAAACCTCAGCCGACCAACTGCGTTATCTCTTGGCCGAGATCCGCCGCATGTTATACGCCCACCCGAAAGTTGAAAGCGGGAGTGCCACCATCCGCTTCGCCAATTTCGATGCCAGCTCTCTGCGGATTGAAATTTCCAGTTACATTCTGACGCGCGACTCCAACGAATTCATCGCCATCCGCGAAGACCTCTTGCTGCGCATCATGGAGATCGTCGAAAACTCCGGCACCGGCTTCGCCTTCCCCTCGCAGACCCTCTATTTCTCCCGCGATTCCGGCCTCGACAAAGAGAAAGCCGCCGCCGCCGAACAGCAGGTCCAGCACTGGCGCGATCAGCATCAGTTGCCCTTCCCCGACTTCGCTCCTGCCGATATGTCCACCTTCCGCGACACAATTGCCTATCCTCCACCCGACTCCGCGATCGCCGACAACCGCCGTCCCTAAAACTATAGGGACCGCCCCCGCTTACTCCGGTAACTTGCGGCTTCTGACCGCGGTTCCTAGCATGAGAGAGTTATGCCTCTCGCTCTGCTCTTGTCGCCGGATGATCAGGCGGTCAGCGCCATTACCGGCGTGCTCGAAGAAATGTCCGTCACCTGCGAGCGTCCGCTCGATGGAGTCTCCGCTGCGCAACTGCTGAATTCCCACACCTTCGATCTGGTGCTCGTCGATTGCGAAAATCTTCCAGCAGCGAAGTTAATTTTTGATGTTTGCCGCCGCGGAAAAAACGGCAACAACCCTGTGCCCATCGCCATCGTCGATGGCCGCGCCGGCCTGCCCACCGCTTTTCGTCTCGGCGCGGAACTGATTCTGACCAAGCCGGTCGCGAAAGATCAAGCGCGAAGTACCATCCGCACCGCTGTCAGCCGCGTGCGAAAGGATGTCCCCGCGAGCGCGAATGCTCCCGCGCAGGCGGCAGCCGCCGCCGCAGCAGCGGCCGGTTCTTCGCAGACGACTGAATTTGCCGACCCCGCTTCGAATTTCCTAGCCAGCTCAGCTGTCAGCGCTGACTTACCTGTCGCCGCGACAGAAATGAGTTCCGCCATCGATACAGCCGTCGATGCCAATGAAATTGACGCGGACGCTGCCGAAATCGCCGCTCCCGTCCATTCGAAACCCGTGATACCACTCATACCTTCCGACGACCCGGTTCTCGCCGAACTCGAAAGAACCGAAATGGAAGAGTCGGAGAGTGCGAAATCAGCGGCACTGGAAGAGCAGAAACCGTCAGCGCAGAAGCCCGATTCGCAAAAAACTGATTCGCAAAATAAAAGCTCGGATCGCCTCGAGGTCCTCCTGGACGAAGCCTCCGCGAAATCATCCGCCGCGCCGCTTTTGTCGGCCCCGGCACGCCCCCAGAAAAAGCACGGCCCGATCGTGGCGCTGATGATGCTCGTGATCGCCGGTGGCGGCCTCTATGGCGCATGGATGTATGAGCCTGGATTCCGCGCTATCGCGCAACCGCAGATCGATCGAGTGCTGACGCTCGCGGGCGCAGCGATGTCTGCAGCTCACTCACCGAATCCCGCGAAACCTTCGGCCCAACCAGTTCCGGGCGCAGCCCCAATCGCTGCGCCCACGCCGGCGCCAGTATCGGCAAACGATTCGACCGCCGCGCAATCAGCGTCGTCTGATTCGACGACGGATTCGACCGCCGCGCCGCCAGCTGCCTCACCCGTATCATCGCCCACTGCCGCCGTTCCCGTTCCACCGTCACCGTCTTCAGCCGCCGTAACCGCTCCTAAGGCTTCGGGTGCCGTCAACCCTGCCCCGGCCATCAGCGAACCGGCCGATGCAAGAGCCGATTCAAAGAAAGACGCGGCCGCGATACCTTCGAATTCGTCTCCATCCAGCACCCCATTGCCGGGCGAGAACACCGCGATCATTCTCTCTTCGCAGGGAGCGCAGAAACGTCTGGTCACCAGCGTCGCGCCAAAATATCCCGCCGATGCGCGCTCTGCAGCAGCCGAAGGAACCCTCGTCCTTAAAGCCGTAATCGATGAGACAGGAAAAGTCGACGGTCTCCGCCTGGTCGAAGGAAACGCGGCCCTCGCACCCGCCGCCATGCAAGCCGTAAAACAATGGCGCTATCGCCCCTACGTGCGTGACGGAAAATCGCGGCCCTTCCAGACCATCGTGATCGTAGACTTTCAGCGGCAGTAAGAAAGCGGTCGTTGGTCGCTGGGATTCATCGCCGTCGGTCAAGCGCGAACTGACGATCGACTAACGACCTTTCTTCCCCAATTACCGCCGTAACTTGCTGGTACCCACCGCATTACCTACGATGAGTTTATTATGGGTTACCAAGCTCTTCTTTTTTGCCCGGATGAAAAACTGGCTAACATCGTAAGTCAGGTGTTCAGCGAACTCGATTTCTCCATCGACGCGGTCCACGAGCCCTTTGCCGCCGTCAAGAAGTTAATGTCGCAACGTTACGACGCCATCGTCGTCGACAGCGAAAACGAGCAAAACGCTTCCTTGCTTTTCAAGAGCGCCCGAAATTCCGGCTCCAATCAAAGCTCTCTGGCCATCGCCTTGGTCGAGGGGCAAATGGGTGTGGCTAAGGCCTACCGCATCGGCGCCAACCTCGTCCTCACCAAGCCAATCAATGTCGAGCAAGCCAAGGGGACACTCCGGGTTGCGCGCGGACTGTTACGGAAAAATTCCGATGCGGCAGCCGCTAGCGCCACCAGCGCGGCGACTCCCGCGATGCCGCCGAGAACAAGCGGCGCGCCCACCAACTCATTCCAACCCCCAAGTCAAGATGCAGCCGCAACCGCTCCTCCATCGCAACCAGAGATACCCGAAGTCGAAGCAGCTCTGCCGGCGATGGTTGCTGAAGACAAACCGGAAATTGTTCCGGCGTCCGCAGCACCGCTGCCGATTAGGATCGCGGAGAAGCCGGCGGTCGAAGCGATAACCACAGCGCCCGCGACTGTCCCCCCGGCGCAAAATCCAAATCGTCGTTTCGCGACAGCCTACGGATCCGCCGCAGCGCCCGCACCCGCGAAGGAGGTCACTGCCGCGCCCTCGAAAATAAACAGGATTGTTGAATCGAATGTCGCGGAATCAAAGGTCGTGGAAACCAAGCCCGTCGAAACAAAGCCCGTCGAAACGAAGACAGTTGAAGTGCCCGCCACCCCGTGGCATGCAACCGATAACGACGCAAACGAGGTCGCCACAACCGCGGCCTTCAGCTCAGCGAGCATCTCCGACGCCCCAACCTTCGCCGCCCTGGGCGCTGAAGATTCAACTGAATCGGGCGGCAGAAAGAAGGTTATGATCGCCGCCGTGGTTGTTCTTGCCCTGGCCGCGTTCGGCTACGTCGGTTACGAAACCTTCAACAAGCCCACTCCCGCAACTCGGCAGCCGGAAAGCACGCCGCAAGACTCCGCGCAGCCTGCTCTTCGCCCCATGTCTGCTCCGGCTCAGCCCGAGCCTCCATCCTCGCCTTCGACCACAACGCCCGCGCGGGCAAATGCAACCAGCCCAACCTCAGCTCTCAAAATCGCAACCGCGGCGCCGCGCGAAAAGCCTTCTGCCGGAGCCGCCAATTCTCCGCTGATTCGGATCGCATCCGACGCTGGCGCGAATTCCTCGGCTGATTCCGAACTCGCGCCCAAGAAAACCGACTCGGCGCCCTTGCTCGTCAAATCAACCCCAGTCCGAAAACCATCCGCGATCGACGAATCAGCCCCACAGCTTCCGAGTGAACTCGCCTCAGCCTCCACCACCGAAAGGAACTTGACCGGCCTGATGTCTTCCTCAGCGCCGGCTTTGCCCAAGGCCCCGGTAACAACCTTACGAGTTTCGCAAGGAGTCTCTCAAGGGCTTCTCATCAAGCGCGTAAAACCGATATATCCTCAAGCCGCGCTCGCCATTCATGCGCAGGGCGCTGTGCAGATCGAAGCCACGGTCAACAAAGAAGGCATGGTCGTCAATCCCAAGGTCCTGAGCGGTGATGCCGTCCTCGCCCAAGCCGCGCTCGAGGCCGTTCGTCAGTGGAGATACAAGCCCTACTACCTCGATGGCGAGCCCGTAGAAATCAAGACGCAAATCACGGTCAACTTCAAAACAAACTGAGAGAAGCAGGTCTCAGGTAACAGGTCCCAGGAAAAGCAAAAGCAGAACCTGTCCCACTCCAGAAAACCGCGCCGCGGAATAAAGGCCGCGGAAGTTTGATCGCCCGCCTCTGCGGTCACCTTATAATTTTCTCGACTGATACTCTCGTTCAGCCCAAGTATCGTTCCCGGCCCGGCAACCTCCAGCAGTTGGTTTTGCCTATTGCCTGTAGGCAGGAGGATGCGAACCTCGCCGCTCTCCACCAGGTAAATACCCGTCACCGGAAAACCTTGCTCAAACAAGAGCGCGCCCTTCGGGAACTGCCGCACCGCTTTGATCCCCCGCAACGCCTCCAATAATTCAAGATTCAACTTGCCCGGTCTAGGCTTCCGGCCGCATGACACGCTCCTGGTATTGACACCATCTTGCACAAATCCCAGGCAGAAGCGATGTGGCTCCCCATCACCGAATCAAATGTCCGAAAATCCAGCTCCGAGGGGGCGTCGAAGCTTAGCCCAGTGCTCAGCGCTGCCGCAGCCCCGATGGGAAAATGGCTAACGCGGCCATGATTTGATTGTGAGGAGCGTCTCCAGCTTTTCCCGCGCGGTAGGCCAGAGGCGCTATTTCGGGGCGATTGCTTTTCGCGGAACCGCCGCAATCCGAAAGCCGATGCTGAGCGAGGAATGGTCCTCAAGGTCGCGGTTTCTTCTGGCGGCACGCTCATGGATGGGGTCACAGTAATAGCAACCGCCGCGGGTGGGATGCGTGTCGCCACTCGGTGCTCCCTGCGGGTCGATCACAGGATCCGTGGGATAGCGACCAAACCAACCCTGGCACCACTGCCAGACGTTTCCGAGCATGTCATAAAGGCCGAGGTCGTTCGGCTTCTTTTGTCCAACGCGATGGGTTGTACCGCCGGCGTTGCCCTTATACCAGGCAACGGCATCCAGCGACCCATAGGTCTCGCCAGTGCTGCCAGCCCTAGCCGCATATTCCCACTCCGCTTCTGTCGGTAGGCGAAGCGTCCAACGGTTTTGCATGGCGTTTGCCTTCGCCAAGAAGGACTGGACATCCTTCCAACTGAGCTGCTCAACTGGAGCATCGGGACCGGTCGCCCGGTTGCCGGATGGGTTGTTGCCCATCACCTCCTGCCATTGTTTCTGAGTGACATCGAACTGACCCATCCAGAAATCCTTGCTGATGGTGACTTGGTGCACGGGGTGCTCCACCTCATTGTGCGGAGCGCAGGCCGGGCAGCGCTTCCAGGCATCGTCAGCACGGATGACTTGATCGGAACCCATGCCAAACATACCGGCGGGGATCTTGACGATGATGACACGAGAGTTGCCGACACCAATGAAGTCGGACTGAGCCGAAGAGCCAGTGAGAATCTGCGCAGTAAAAAGCTAGGATAGTCGAGCGACCTGC
>Ga0210391_10002764_pt1 | contig 15065 bp, 15 predicted proteins | sample IncBWC12OmetaG_FD_160573 | JGI IMG/M metagenome (GOLD analysis project Ga0210391, IMG submission 160573) | Forest soil microbial communities from Barre Woods Harvard Forest LTER site, Petersham, Massachusetts, United States - Inc-BW-C-12-O ... | reverse complement strand
CTGGCCGCCCGCGCCGCTCGATCGGTACACATCGGTTCGCAGGTCGGCGGGATTGATCTCGATATCGATATCGTCGTCGACTTCGGGCGATACGAACACCGAGGCAAATGAGGTATGCCGGCGGTTGCCGGAGTCGAACGGCGACTTTCGCACCAGACGGTGCACGCCGGTTTCCGTCCGCAGCCAACCGTAGGCGTAGTCGCCGATCATTTCGACGGTCGCCCCCTTGATACCCGCGACCTCGCCGGCGCTTTGATCGATGACTTCGGTCTTGATGCCGTGCGAGTCGGCCCACTTCAGATACATGCGCAGCAGCATGGCTGCCCAGTCCTGCGCTTCGGTGCCGCCGGCACCGGCCTGAATATCGAGGAAAGCATTATGCGAGTCCATTTTGCCGGGGAACATGCGCTGAAACTCGAGCCGTTCGACCTCGGCGGCCGATCGGCTTACATCGGCCTCGATCCCTGCGGCAGTCGTCATGTCCGACTCTTCCGCGGCCAGATCGATCAGTTCGGCGGCATCGTTCAGGCTGCGTTTGAGATGATCCAAGCCGATCACGACCTGCTCGAGTTTGGCGCGTTCCTTGCCCAGTTCCTGCGCGCGCTCCGGGTTGTCCCAGATGCCGGGCTGCTCGAGTTCCCGGGTTACTTCCTGTAAGCGCTCATTCTTATTGTCGTAATCAAAGATACCTCCTCAAGGAATCGGTGCGTTCCTCGAGATCTTTGATCGATCGCTTGATTTGGTTGATTTCCATGGCCGCGAATCCTAACACACTGATCGCTCGACCCCGACGTGCTGGCAATTCAACTGTACTCGAGCGACGCCGCGGTACTCATTTATTTCGAGCCGATAAACAAGCTGGATGGTCGCGCCGCCGCGCAAGTCGGCGTTTTCAGACGGGCTGCCAAGATAGCCGAAGGCGATCGCGTCGATCGACTCTGTGCCTGGATCAGGCAGCCGTAACCGCATTTTCATGTGCTTGTCGCCGACGATTCTGCTCTCCTCGACGATGAACTGGCCGTCAAACGCCGGTTCGGGAAATCCCTGACCCCAGGGTCCTGCGCCGCGCAGCGCCTCGGCGGTGCCGATGCACAGTTCTGCGGCGCTCAGCGGGCCGTCCGAATAGATTGCACCGCTCAACAGTTCACGATTCGCACGCCGCGCAATTTCCGCTGCAAATGCCAGCCTGAAGGCCGGCAGATTGGATTCGCGCAAAGAAAGGCCCGCCGCCATGGCATGTCCGCCGAATCTGTCGATGAGTTCCGGGCGTTGGGCGGCGACGCTATCGAGGGCGTCGCGAATATTGATGCCGGGAATGGAACGCGCTGACCCGCGCAACGAGCCGTCCTCGCCGCGCGCAAACGCGATGACCGGCCGGTGCAGGCGGTCTTTGATTCTTCCCGCGACCAGCCCCACGACCCCCTGATGCCAAGTCTCATCGAAAAGACAAATCCCGAGCGCCTCGGCGGCCTCGCCCTCGCGCAGATCCGCGGCAAGCCCCACCGCCTCGAGCTGCATCCGCTGTTCGATTTCGCGCCGCTCCACATTGAGCTGCGTGAGCATAGCGGCGAGGCGCTGCGCCTCGCTGTAGTCGTCTGTTAACAAGCAGGCGATACCCACGCTCATATCGGTCAGCCGTCCCGCGGCGTTCAGTCGCGGCGCCACCGCGAAGCCTAAGTCAGCGGCGCTGAGCAGCTCGCGGTTGCGCCCGGCCGATTCGAGCAGCGCCCGAATGCCGGCGACGCAGCGCCCCGCGCGGATGCGCTTGATGCCGTGGGAGACCAAGATTCGATTGTTGCGATCGAGCGGCACCATGTCGGCAACCGTCCCCAGCGCCACTAAATCCAGATAGTCCGCCGCCCGGAAGCTCGCCTCGCCGAGCGCCCGGGCCAGCGCCGCAACGAGATAAAAGGCTACGCCGACGCCGGCCAACGCGGGGCTGGCGAATCGGCTGCCCGGCAGGTTGGGATTTACGATCACCGCCGCACGCGGCAGTACGGTTCCCGGCAAATGATGATCGGTCACGAGCACGGGAACACCGATGGCGTGTGCCGCCTCCACGCCGGCAACGCTCGATACCCCGTTGTCCACCGTGACAATCAAAGTCGGCGCGCGCGTGGCCGCGAGCGCCACGATCTCCGGCGTGAGGCCGTAGCCAAAGCGAAAGCGATTCGGCACCAGGAAATCAACGTGAGCGAAGCGCAAGGCGCGCAGAGCCCGGACGAGTAAAGCCGTGCTGGTGGCGCCGTCGGCGTCAAAATCGCCGATTACCAAGACCCGTCCCGCAGCTCGATGCAAGCCTAAGAGCTGCGTTGCCGCATCGAGGCCTTCCAAAGATCCCACCGGCAGCAGCCGCTCCAGTGACAAATCCAGTTCAGAGTCACTGGCGATGCCGCGGGCCGCATACACGCGCCGCAGTACCGGATGCAGATGTCCCGCAAAATCCGCAACAGTCTCGTGGGTTCGCCGACGAATCTCCATGTCTACTCGTACGACTCCCACCACGGCTTTTTGCGGCGCCAAAATCGCCGCAGGCCGCGTGCCGTCACGCTGAAGCATCGATCCGCCGCCGAGAGCTGCAACCGCTGTATTTTGCCGGCGCGCAACTGATCAATGGCGGGACGAAGCCAGCGCGATTCGAGTGCATCCCATTGCTCGCCACCGGGGACGCATCCGGCGGCGACCACGCCGCTGGGGCGTTTCTCGTCCCGTGGAACGCTAAATGCGTTGAAAAATAGATCATCTCCCGCGGTCCATCCCTGTACGTCGGGCAGAGAGGCGATGGGCGCGCCGCCACCCCAAAACCAAAGGCCGTTGATAACCGGCAGATCCAGCTGCGTGCGGGCGCGGTTTACTTCATGTTCGAACAACCACATTTCAGTCTCACTGATCAATTGCTGCAGCCGCGCCGCGTCCGCGCCCGAAGGGAGAAATTCTTCGATGTGCCGACCCAACACGTCCTCCGGATCGCGTGTCACGACCTGCAAATCGCGGTCGAAAGTACAAAAAAGCTGCGCCGAGCGCGCCGCTGTCATGTGAATTCCTGAGCCCTTCCAGACCCGATTGAAGTCCGCCGCCAGCGTGTCGGCTCCCGCCGGCGTCAGCGACAGCATGCCATCCTGGCTTAAGCGCACGCTGGTCATCTCCGCCACATAGTGAACGGGGGTTGCCACGCAAACCCAGACCGCATCCGCGGCGGCCGCATCCAAGGCGGCCGTATCCGCGGTGCCCACATGCACCCCACCCGAATGCACGGGCTGCGAATGCGCCGCCTCCCGATCTACGCTGGCGCGATCGGCGTAAAGCGCAGCGGCGGCAACGGCGGGCATGGCTGCTGCTTGCGGCGCGATCACGCGAAACGCCTCGGCGCGCCAATCGGCTACCGGCATCCAATCGTCCGCGCGCGCAATCAATTGCTCCAGGAGCGGAACGCGAAGGCGCGAGGTGTCGCGGGCAACGAATCGAAAATATTGGCTAGACACGACGCTCCGGAGGCAATTTTGAGTATCTTAAGCGCATGCGATTCACCCGGGATTCAACTTCAGGCATCAATGTCATCCGCGCCTATGGAAATGGCGAGCTTCGTGTGAATGAAAGCGTTTATCGTGGCGCGGTCATCCTGAGTGCTGCAACTGTGATCGCCGAGGCGAACATCCACAATCTCGATGATCTCATCGGGTTAGGGCTCGCGCGCACACTGGCCCTCGAACCGGAACTGGTGCTGCTCGGCACCGGGGCACGGCAGATCTTTCCGGCTCCGTCCTTCGGCGCTCAGTTTCTACGCGCCGGCATCGGCTTTGAGGTCATGGATACGAGTGCGGCGTGCCGCACGTTCAACGTTTTGGTGGGCGAACAGCGCCGTGTCGCGGCGATGTTATTGGTGTGAAAGAGCAGAAAAAAATAGCAGGGCGATAAGCGAAATACACAACCAAACTATTATCGAGATATATTCTTCTTCTAATTGATCTTGTTGTTGTTTTTCGATTAAACGTGTAAGCCTAGCGCCCCGCAATGGATCTTCCCGACGGGTCGCAGTAAAACATACGGAACTTTCTGTCGCAAGTCCCCGACAATCGTTACTTAACGATAGTTATATTATTTATTCAATAAGTTACATGGCCAACATCGACCTTACTTTACGTGCGGGAGGAAACTGAGCGGATCGATCGGTTTGCCGTTGCGCCGAATTTCAAAATACAACACCGGCTTACCCGGCGCTCCCTCTCCCATGTGCCCGATCAGCTCGCCCAAGGCCAGCTCCTGCCCGTCGTGCACCAACGATTCGCGATTGTGTGCATAGGCGGAAAGCAAGTTCTCGCCATGCTTGATGATGATGAGCGTTCCGTAGCCCCGGATGCCGTTCCCGGTATAGACCACGCGCCCGGCTGAGGCCGCACGGATATCCTGACCCAACTGCCCGGAGAGGAGTATGCCGCCGCTCGCCACCGGCTGCGGTGCGCCGGACCGGTCCGTGGGCCAGTCCCACTTGAGTCCCGTCACTTCCGGCACGGAGCGAGGCGGCACCGAGCCCGGCGGTACAGGCCGGGTTGGTGAGCCCGGGGGCACCCGCGGCGCGGGCGGCGCCGCGGCGCGCGCCGGTGCGGAGACGCCTGAACGGCGCGGCGTCAAGATGAGCGTCTGGCCCACCGTGATACGAAAGTCGCTTCCTATATTGTTCCAGCGCGCCAGGTCGCGAAAATCGAGACCATACCGCCAGGCGATGCTATAGACCGTGTCCTGGGGCTTGACCACGTACCGCTCCTCGGTACCCCCCGTACTCGCGCAGCCGTACAGCAGCAGTCCGAACAGTCCGAGAGCGCAAATCAATCGCGAACGGCGCACTGTCACTGCCCGATGATTCGGACCGATCTCGCGCTCGCTAGCGCTGCAATCCTGAGACTAGGGGTACGAAGCTCACCGCGCCGAGCGACTGGCGATCAATCCGGTTTTCGCCCTTGGTGTAGCGGTACAGCTCCTGTTTTCCTTCGCCTCCTACCGGCGCGATCAGCCGGCCGCCCGTCTTCAGCTGCTCGAAGAGTGCCGGCGGCACGGTGTGCGGGGCGGCCGTCAGCAAGATGCCGTCAAACGGCGCACGCGCCGCCCAGCCGACATTTCCGTCGTCATGCCGGAAGTTCACATTGCGAATTCGCAGCTCGCGCAACGTGCGCCGCGCCCTGCCCAGCAAGGGAGCAATTCTTTCGATGCTGTAAATTTCCGTCACCAACGGCGAGAGCACAGCCGTCTGGTAGCCGCACCCCGTGCCGATTTCCAGCACCCGCGGCGCCTCTCCCGCCGCCAAGAGCGCCTCGGTCATTTTAGCCACGACGAAGGGCTGGGAGATGGTCTGGCCGAAGCCGATCGGCAGCGCCGTGTCCTCATACGCGCGGCTCGCCAACGCCTCATCCATGAACAGATGGCGGGGCACGCTGCGGATCCGATCAAGGACGCGTTGATCGGCAATACCCTGCTCCTGCAACCGCTGCACCAGGCGCTCGCGGGTACGCGCCGAGGTCATGCCAATACCGCTGAGGCGCGGGCCTTCCATAAAGTTACTCAATCTCGAGCCATCGTTTAAGATCGATCAGCGCGGAATGCCGCGTCAGATCAATTTGCAGCGGCGTGACCGATGCGTAGCCTTCCGCCACGGCGTGAAAATCTGTGCCCGGTCCCGCGTCCTGCCCAGCGCCGGCATTTCCCACCCAATATACTTCACGGCCTCGCGGGTCCTTCGCCCGGACGATCGGCTTCGCGCGGTGCCGGTTCCCGAGGCGCGTCACCTTGATGCCGCGCAGTTGCCCGTCCGGCAAGTCTGGAACATTGACATTCAGGATGACGGGGCCCTCCTCCGAACCGTGCAATGGATGCTGTGCGACGCGCTGCACGAGCTGCGCGGCCACCCGCGCCGCGCTCGCGAAATTGCGCGGGCTGTCCGACGTCAGGCACAGTGAAACCGCGACGGCAGGCAAGCCCAAAAATCGACCTTCCACTGCGGCCGCGACCGTCCCTGAGTACAGCGTGTCATCGCCGAGATTCGCGCCGTCGTTGACGCCGCTGACCACGATGTCGTGCTCGAAATCGAACAACCCCGAAATCGCCAAGTGCACGCAGTCCGTCGGCGTGCCATTGACGTAGTAAGCATCGGTATCGTAGCGCACGGCTCGCACCGGCACATCAAGAGTCAGCGAATTGCTCGCGCCGCTGCGATTTCGATCAGGCGCCACGATCGTTACGGCGCCGAGCGGCTTGATCGCTTCTCCGAGAGCGGCCAGGCCCTCGGCGCGGTAGCCGTCGTCATTGGAAAGAAGGATCTTCACTACTTAACAGTCTGTGGCGGGTGCCTCACGGACTATACTTGAGTTATGGGTAAAAAGCGCACACTCCAGCCGGACGACGCAGACCATTCGACGGACACCGCAGAGTTTCGTGCCGCGATGCGCGACGTCAAGCCCTTGGCCGCGGAGCCATCACGCCACGTCGCGCCGGGACCTGCGCGCCGCACGCGCGTTCGACCGCCGCATGCCGACGCCACCGAGGATCTCGATGCGAGCATGCCGTTGATCGCCACGGCCGCCGGAGAGGACGCCGCCGCATCCCTGTCATTTCATCGCGGCGGGGTGCGCGATCAAATGATGCGCCGCTTGCGGCGCGGCTTGATCCCGAGCGAGGATGAGCTTGATCTTCACGGGCTCACTCAGGCAGAAGCGCGTGAACGGCTCGCGGACTTCATCGCACATAGCCGCAATGCCGGGCGCCGCTGCGTAAGAGTCGTGCACGGCAAGGGTTATCGCTCCGGCGTGCGCGGACCGATTCTCAAGACCGCGGTTAATCTCTGGCTGCGCCGGCATCTGGACGTCATGGCATTCACCTCCGCCAAGGCCATCGACGGCGGGACCGGGGCGGTCTACGTATTGCTGCGCGCCTGAATGGGCAAAACCTCAGTGAGCCCGATCAGCGCTCGCCGCCTGAGTCCTTGAGCGCAATCTGAAAGTTCGCGAGCTTGTCGAGATCGGGCCGGAAGCGCTCGGCAATGAGCTTGCGCGCAGCCATGTAGTCCTTCGAATGGTTGATGGCCTCGACGGCCAGCAATTCTCCGCCCTTCAGGTAGCAGATGCTGAAACTGCGGGTCGCCGGATCGCCGCGCGTCAATTGCTGATCGTGGCCGGAAGATAAGCCCGCGATCAGCAGCTTGTTGTCATATTGATCGGACCAAAACCAGGGTACCCGGTCGTAAGCCATGGGCCGGTCCAACATGTTGAGCGCCGCCGCCTTGCTTTGCTCGAAGGCGTTGTCGACCGATTCGAGCCGTACCCGGGATTGGTAGCGCGGCGAAAAAAAATTGCTGCAATCGCCGGCCGCAAAAATGGCAGGATCGCTGGTCCGGCAGAATTCATCGACCACGATGCCGTTGTCGCATTTTAGACTGGCGTCCGCCGCCACTTGAGTATTGGCAATCGCGCCGACGCCCACGACCAAAAGGTCTGCCGGGTGCATGCTGCCATCCGCGCAGACCACCCGTTCGACGCGGCCGGTCCCTTCAAAACGCACCACGCGGGTGTTGCAGATGATTTTCACGCCCTGCGTGCGGTGTTCGTGCTCGAAATACTCCGAGACCCTCGAGGCCACGACACGATTCATGACCCGATCCGCCATCTCCAGCACCGCGACAGCGCAACCCATTTCGCGCGCAGTCGCGGCGATTTCCAAGCCGATGTAGCCGCCGCCGACGATGACGACGCGCGCTCCCGGTTGCAGTCCCGTGGCGATGGCCGCGGCATCCTCGACGGTGCGCAAATAATTCACGCCGGCCAGATTGGAACCGGGGCAGCTCATGCGCCGCGGCAAAGCGCCGGTACATAACAACAGACGGTCGTAATCGATTTCCTCGCCATTCGACAAGCGCACGCGGCGGGCAGCGGCTTCGATGTGGGTTGCGCGAACGCCGAGTTTGAGCTCGACGGCATGCTCATCGTAGAAGCCGCGGTGCCGGAACAACAGGCGTTCGACCGCCATCTCGCCCGACAAGAACTTCTTCGACAGCGGCGGCCTTTGATACGGCAACACGCTCTCATCACTGATGAGGACGAGACGCCGTGTGAAGCCTTCGCGGCGCAGGGTGTCGACCGCCTGGGCGCCGGCCTGCCCGCCCCCTACGATGACAATCGTCGCAATCATGACGGCCATAGTAGCTGATGCGTGCGCGAAATCGCCGCGACTAGCTTCCGCGCCGACACCCCGGTTATACTGAATCCGCATGAATTTGCGATGATATGTGAATATCGGATATCTGCTATCGGGTCGGCGCGCTTGGATCTCAAACAGCTCGAATATTTTCGCCACGTTGCCGAGCTCGGCAGTTTCACCAATGCCGCCGCTTTTCTCTCGGTTGGCCAGCCGACCCTGAGCCGTCAGATCGCGGACCTGGAATTGGAATTTGGCCAGGACTTGTTTGACCGCAACGGACGCGGCGTCGTGCTCACCCAGGCAGGCTGCCAGCTCCTCGAGCACACGCGCGGCATCCTCATGCAGGTCGGGCGTGCTCGCCAAGAATTGGAGACCACGCGCTCCGGCGATGCCGGCCACATCACCCTCGGGCTGCCCTCCAGTCTCGGCAACATCGTGACCGTCCCCCTGGTCAAGGCGTTCGCCAAAGCGCTGCCGAAATCGCGGCTGGCGTTCTCGGAAGGCTTGTCCGCCTATATTCTGGAACGCCTAAGCGTCGGGCGCATCGATTGCGCCCTCGCCTACAACGCCACTGCCTCCGAAGACTTCGACGTAACGCCATTGCTCGACGATCAGTTGTTTCTGATCGCGTCCGCATCGCGAACCAAAAAATTTCCCGCATCCATATCCTTGAGCGAGCTCGCCGACTATCCGCTGGTCATTCCCGGCCGTCCGCATGCGAACCGCATGACCGTGGAACATGCATTGTCGAATATCGGCAGGAAAATTCAGATCGCGCATGAAGTCGAATGCATCCCGGCGATCGTGGATCTGGTGCGCCAAGGCCATGGCTTCGGGGTGCTGTCGCTCAATGCGGTCAAATCCTCGCCCTGGGCCGCGCACGTACTCATCAAGCCCATTTTGAATCCAACGCTGATGTTCCCGCTGTCGATCGTGACATCGACCCGGCGCCCAAAGAGCGCATTCATGCGCAAGGCGATTTCTCTGATCTGCAGCGTGGTGCGCGGCGAAATCGGGCAGAGCTTGGGCAAGATGCCGCGCAGTCCCAAGGATCGGCAAGCCTCGAACCGACGGGCGCGATAACTTGAATCCCAAGAACTTCGACAACGTGAACTTGAATCTGCTGGTGATCTTCGCCGTGCTGATGCGCGAACGGTCGGTCACCCGCGCCTCGAAAATACTCATGATTTCCCAGCCCGCCGTCAGTCACGCGCTCAAGCAGCTGCGTGCCTTGTTTGCCGATCCGCTATTTACCCGCAGCAGCACCGGCGTCAATCCAACCCAGCACGCCCAGACCGTTCACAAAGACCTGCTGGTATCGCTCGAAGCAATCGAAGCGATTTTGAATAAACGCACGCAAGAGCAACCCTCAGCCAGACAACAGCACTGACGCCATCGCGGCGAGACCTTCCTTACGGCCGATAAAGCCCAGGCGCTCGGTGGTGGTTGCTTTGATGTTGATCGCGGTCGCGGCAACATCCAGGTCTTGCGCCAGATTCGCCGCCATCGCGCCGCGATGCGCCCCGATCCGCGGAGCCTCCGCCAGCACCGTGATATCGGCGTTGACCAGGCGTAATCCTGCCGCTTGCATGCGCTGCGCCACGGCGCGCAGAAACACGCGGCTATCCGCGCCGCGGTAGCGTGGGTCGCTGTCGGGAAAATGCTGGCCGATGTCGCCGTCTCCCATGGCGCCCAGCAGCGCGTCGCACAAGGCGTGAATGACGACATCGCCGTCCGAGTGCGCAATGATGCCCTGTGCATGGGCGATGCGTACGCCGCCCAGCACGACGTGGTCGCCTGCGCCGAAGGCGTGTACGTCCACTCCTTGTCCGATTCGCATTTGGCTGCTCTCCCCCATTTTGAGTATCGCGGCTGCCATCTCTAAATCCTCGGCGCGCGTCACCTTGATGTTGAACGGCGAGCCGGGAACCAGGGCCGCGCGAATGCCAAGGCGCTCCATCGCCTGTGCCTCGTCGGTGACCGCCAGATTGGCGGCGGCCGCTTCCTGGAGGGCCTGGCGCAGCGCCGCGAAGGCAAATACCTGCGGGGTCAGCGCGCGCCATAGGCCGGTCCGATCAACCGTCTCGAGTCCTTCCGGCCGTTCACGCTTTATCGTGTCGACAATCGGAGCCGCCAGTACGGCGCCACCCAGCTCGGCAGCGGCGCCGCGCGGATTTTTTTCGAGCGCATCCACCAGTGCGCTCAAGTCCACGGCGCGCAAGCAGGGCCGCGCCGCGTCGTGCACCAAAATCCAATCGTCCGCGTGAACTCTCGGGGCCAGATACTCCAAGCCATTCATCACCGAATCCTGCCGCTGCGCCCCGCCGATCGTGGTCAGCAACTTGGGCGATTCAAGGTTGTGCGCAACTTGGGCCCAGTGCGCATCGCCGGCGGCCAGCACCACCACGATGCCCTGTATCCGGGGCTCGCTCAGCAGCGCGCGCAACGACCACTCCAGCACGCTCCTGCCGCGCAGCGGGGTGTATTGCTTGGGAATCCCTGAGCCGGCGGTCGAGGCGAAGCGTTCGCCGCGGCCCGCCGCGGGAACGATGGCCCAGAGGCGCCGCGCTTTTTCCGCGCTCATTGCGCGCGGGCGGTGACGGGTGCGGCGGGCGCTGCGGGAGCCGGCGTATTGGCTCTCACGACTTGGTAGAAAGTTTCGCTGGCCGAGACCATCCCCAGCTCACTGCGGGCCCGCTCTTCGAGCGCGGTGAGTCCGGTCTTGAGGTTCGCCACTTCGGCACTCAATTGGCGATTACGCTCAGTCTGCTCGAGGTTGGCGGCTCGCTGCGTATCCACCGACGCCTTGAGTCCCGAAACCTCGCGCAAACCTTTGTCCGAGAACCAGAGCCGCCCCTGGAGCAAGATCAGTGTTATGGCCAGTAAGGCCGCGAAAATCCTCATGGGGACAGGAGCTTAGCATGAACTCTTAAGAAATTGGAACCGATAAGGCGCGCATTCCGGCGTAAGAAGCCTTGGCACCCAGCTCGCCTTCGATGCGCAGCAGCTGATTATATTTGGCGATCCGATCCGAGCGCGACATCGACCCTGTTTTGATTTGCGTCGCGGTTGTTGCGGCCGCGATATCCGCGATGGTTGCGTCCTCGGTTTCCCCGGAGCGGTGCGATATCACCGCCGCGTACTTCGCCTTGAACGCCATATCGACGGCCGCCAAAGTTTCCGTCAAGGTACCGATTTGATTCGGCTTGATGAGAATGGCATTGGCGATCTTCTTGGCGATCCCCTCGGCGAAGATTTTCGTGTTGGTCACGAAAATGTCGTCGCCTACCAACTGCACCTTGCCGCCCAGTTTGCGGGTGAGAATGGCCCAGCCATCCCAATCTCCCTCGCTCATGCCATCCTCGATGGTGACGATGGGATACTTCGCCACCAGCCCGGCCAGATAGTCGGCGAACTCGGATGAGTTGAACTTGCGTCCCTCGCTCTCCAGGTCGTACACGCCGTCCTTGAAGAATTCGGTGCTGGCAGCGTCCAACCCCAAATAAATATCCTTGCCCGCGCGATAGCCGGCCTTGTCAATGGCCTCCAATATCGTCGTGATTGCCGCTTCGTTGGAGGGCAGGTCCGGCGCGAAGCCGCCCTCATCCCCGACCGCGGTGTTCAATCCCTTGGCGTGCAGGACCTTCTTCAAAGTGTGAAACACCTCGGCGCCGTAACGCACGGCCTCGGAAAAGGACGGCGCACCGAGGGGAAGAATCATGAATTCCTGGATGTCCACGCTGTTGTCCGCGTGTGCACCGCCATTGATGATGTTCATCATGGGCACAGGCAGTGTGAGATCGCCGTTGGGTGCCAGATGCCGATACAACGGCAGCCCTTGGTCGGTCGCGGCCGCGTGCGCCGCAGCCAGGGACACCGACAAAATCGCGTTGGCGCCGAGATTTGACTTACTATCCGTGCCGTCCAATTCAATCATCTTGCGATCAAGCGCAACTTGATCCGTGGCATCGGCGCCCATGACCGCGGCACGGATCGGTCCGTTGACCGCTCCCACTGCCTTGAGTACGCCCTTGCCGCCGAAGCGCTTCATATCGCCATCACGCAACTCAACGGCCTCGCGTGAGCCCGTTGATGCACCGGACGGCACAGCCGCTCGGCCGACGGTGCCGGAATCCAGTACCACGTCCGCTTCCACGGTGGGGTTACCGCGCGAATCGATGATTTGGCGGCCGCGGATATCGACGATGCGGCTCATAGCAGTGCTTCCCGACTCATGACAATGATTCCTGACTCATAACAGCGATTCCTCGAACGGTTGACTCTTCACCGCATTGTCCAACTCCTTCAGCGTGCTGAGGAGCGGTCTCATGCGATCCAGCGGCCAGGCGTTCGGACCGTCCGATAGCGCCTTCGCGGGATTGGGGTGCGTCTCCATGAATATTCCTGCGACGCCGGCAGCAACAGCGGCGCGCGCCAGCACCGGCACAAATTCGCGCTGCCCGCCCGAGGAGTCGCCCTTGCCGCCGGGGAGCTGAACCGAGTGCGTTGCGTCGAACACCACGGGACATCCGGTGCTGCGCATAACCGCCAGGGAGCGCATGTCCGATACCAAATTGTTGTAGCCGAAGGAGAATCCGCGTTCGCACACCATGATGTGCATGTTGCCCGTGGAGCGCGCCTTGTCGACCACGTTTTGCATTTCCCAGGGCGAGAGAAACTGCCCTTTCTTGATGTTCACGGGCTTGCCTTGCGAGCAGGCGGCCACGATGAAGTTCGTCTGGCGGCAGAGGAAGGCCGGCGTCTGCAGAACATCGACCACCGCGGCAACCTCATCCAGCGGCGTATCCTCGTGCACATCCGTCAAAACGGGCACGCCGATCTGATCGCGCACGTTGGCGAGGGCTTTTAGACCGCCTTCGAGACCCGGGCCGCGGAAACTCGAGCGCGACGAGCGATTCGCCTTGTCAAACGACGCCTTGAAGATGAACGGAATCTTGAGCGCGCCGGTCATCTCCTTGAGTCGTCCGGCAACGTCGATGACCAAGGCCTCGCTCTCGATGACGCAGGGACCGGCAATCAAGAAGAACGGTCGATCCTGCCCGACCTCGAAGGACGTCAGCTTCATGCGCTCATGCGGTGGCGCGGCCCGGCTGCAGCGAGGCCCGGTATTGGCGCGCCGCTCTGACGAAGCCGGCGAACAAGGGGTGGCCATCGCGCGGCGTGGAAGTGAATTCCGGGTGAAATTGAATGGCCACAAACCAAGGATGGCTGGGCAACTCGATAAATTCCACCAACCCGTCGGCGGAGAAGCCCGAGAAGCGCAGCCCCGCCGCCGCCAACTCGTCCAGATAATGATTATTGAACTCGTAGCGATGGCGATGACGCTCGAAAATCGACTCCTTACCGTACAAGGCCCGGGCGAGTGAACCAGGGATCAGCTTGGCCTCCTGGGCGCCGAGCCGCATGCTGCCGCCCAGGTCCGACTTCTCATCGCGCACCTGTTGGCCGCGCTCCAGGTCCTGCCATTCGGTGATCAATGCAATCACCGGATGGTTGGTGGCGCGGTCGAACTCGGTGCTGTTGGCGCCCTTGAGCGCCAGCACATTGCGTGCGTACTCGATGATGGCGAGCTGCATCCCCAGGCAAATACCCAGATACGGAATGCCGTTCTCGCGCGCGTAGCGAATCGCCTGGATTTTCCCTTCGATGCCACGGTCGCCGAAGCCGCCCGGCACCAGGATGGCATCCATTTTTTGCAGCGCCGAGGCCCCCGATCGCTCGATGTCCTGGGATTCAAAATAATGAATGTTCACACGCGTACGGGTTTTGATGCCGCCGTGCATCAGGGCTTCGTTCAAGGAAATATACGAGTCGCGGATCTGCACGTACTTCCCGACCATGCCGATGTCGACCACGGCCTCGGGATTTTGCTTGGCGGAAACCACGGCACGCCACTCGGACAGATCGGTCGGCGGGGCATTCAAGCGCAGCTTGTCGATCACGATGTCATCGAGATCCTGCTCATGCAGCAGCATCGGAATTTTGTAGATATCGTCGGAATCCACCGCCGAAATCACCGCGCGCTCCTCCACATTGGTGAACAGGGCAATCTTGCGGCGCTGCTCGTCGGGAAGACTTTGCGAACAACGGCACAAGAGGATATCCGGCTGAATGCCGATCCCGCGCAACTCCTTGACGGAATGCTGCGTGGGCTTGGTTTTGATTTCTCCGGCGCCGCCCAAGATCGGCACGAGGGTCAGATGCATATAGAGCACTTTGTCGCGCCCCAGTTCGACGCCCATTTGGCGAATCGCCTCGAGAAACGGCAGCGATTCGATGTCGCCGACGGTGCCGCCGATCTCCACCATGCACACGTCGGAATCTCCCGCTCCCATGCGGATGCGGTGCTTGATTTCATCCGTGATGTGCGGAATGACCTGAACCGTTGCGCCCAAGTAATCGCCGCGCCGCTCTTTCGCAATCACGCGCTCGTAGATTCTGCCGGTCGTAAAATTGCTGTTGCGCCCGGTCGTGGTGCGCACGAAGCGCTCGTAATGGCCAAGATCCAGATCGGTCTCAGTGCCGTCCGCGGTGACGAATACCTCGCCGTGTTGAAACGGGCTCATGGTGCCGGGATCGACGTTGATATACGGATCCAACTTGACCATGCTGATTTTGAGGCCGCGGGCCTCGAGAATGGCGCCCAACGATGCCGAGGCAATGCCTTTACCGAGCGAGGAAACCACGCCGCCGGTGACAAAAACGAATCGATTCATAGTGAGTCACCGCCGATTAAACGTTTTCCCTCCGCCCAAACTTTAGCGGAAAGCCAAACGAAGCCAAAAGGAACAATGGGAATTCGACGGGAGTTCAGGTTAGCAGATTGGCGCCGACTCGACAATCCAATTACGTTACGAGGGGGG
>Ga0210391_10002762_pt1 | contig 15072 bp, 11 predicted proteins | sample IncBWC12OmetaG_FD_160573 | JGI IMG/M metagenome (GOLD analysis project Ga0210391, IMG submission 160573) | Forest soil microbial communities from Barre Woods Harvard Forest LTER site, Petersham, Massachusetts, United States - Inc-BW-C-12-O ... | reverse complement strand
CACCAGCACCGGCACAGCAATCTGATTTCCCTTCTCGAACACAATCGCCGGCTGCTGCGGGAGAACCCAGCTATCTACCACAGGCTCCAGATCGAGATTGTCATCCTGCGCCGCCGCCTCCAGCACGCGTTCCGCCGGCACCGCGCGCAAATCCTTCAGAGACGCCGCACGCAAATCCTTCGCCAGCAGCTTCCCGTTCTCCTCCGCATCCTGCATCCGCGGATACACGGAATCCACGCAAACGCCGCTCTCGAGAATCGCCCCGCGAAACAACCCAACCGCCAGCGGCGACGCCATCAGATTGCAAACATCAAGCGCGCCCGAGCTTTCGCCCCCGATCGTCACCTTCGCCGGATCGCCGCCGAACGCAGCGATGTTCCGCTGCACCCACCGCAACGCTTCCAGCTGATCCAGATGCCCATAGTTTCCCGAAACATGCTGCGGCGACTCGGCGTCCAGTTCCGGTGACGCAAAAAACCCCAGCGCGCCCAGGCGGTAGTTGAAGCTCACCACCACAATTCCCTGTTGCGCGAGCGTCGGCCCGAATGGCGGCCATTCGCCGGAGCCTTCCACATTGCCGCCGCCATGCACCCACACAAACACCGGCAGCTTTTCGCGCGGATGCAACTCCGGTGTCCATACATTCAGCCACAGGCAGGCTTCATCCGTGGCCATCTTCTGCACGCCCAGCATCTCGGGCAACCACGGGCTGGGCCGTTGCGGGCACGCCGCACCCCACTCCGCCGCATCGCGAACGCCCTCCCAATGCGCAGGCTTCTGCGGAGCTTTCCAGCGCAGCGTGCCCACCGGTTGCGCCGCAAACGGAATCCCAAGAAACGCTCCACCGCGCGGCAGCATGTCCGGGCGCACACCGCGCAGAGCGCCGCTGTCAATCTGCGCCACGGGCCGTGGTGTATGGTTCGCAACCAAACCCACGGCGCCCGCGACCAACGCACCCACGGCTAATTTTCTAAAGATCATTGATCCCGCGATTCCAGAGGATCGCTCAAGGATATAACGACGCTGTTGTCGTTGCTTCTGCGCGAAGCGCGTGTGTCTGGACGACCAGTCCCGGCTAGCCCCTAGTCCTCTTGCAGGGCTGACTTCGGATCCAGCCCCGCTGCCCGTCGTGCAGGCAGCCACGACGCTAGCGCCGTGATCGCGAGAAACACCACCGTCATCGCGACAAATGTTGTAGGATCCGTCGCTTTCACCCCCACCAGCATCGCCGTCATCAGCCGTCCCAGCACGAACGCCGCCACCAGGCCAATCGCAATGCCCACTGCGCTCAGCCGCATGCCCTGCGCCACCACCAGCTGCACAATGTCGCCGCGCTCTGCGCCCAGCGCCATGCGCACGCCAATCTCCGCGGTCCGCTGCCGCACCGCCGTCGCCAGCACACCGTAGAGACCCACACCGGCCAGCGTGCCCGCAATCACCGCAAACACGCCGATCAGCAGCAGCGAAAATCGCGTGCCGGCCTGCGCGCTCAGCACCACCTGGGTCGCTGGCTCCATCTCCGCCACCAGCAGGTTGGGATTCACCTCACGCATCGCTGCGCGCACCTGATTCTCATACCCCGTCGGATCGCCGCCCGTGCGCAACGCCCACGAGCGCACATCGCCGTTCCCCATAAAGCCATCGGTGAAATAAATCTGTTCGCGCCCGGGTTCGGCCAGCGATGTCTCGCGCTGGTGCCCCACCACGCCAATGATCTCGACAAACTCCGCCTCCGGCGTGCGAATCCGCGTCAGGATCCGTTTCCCCACCGCCGACTCCCCCGGAAACGCCTTGTTCGCCAGCGCCTGATCGACGATCACGTAATTGCGCCCCGGCAGATTATCGTCGTCAGTAAACGTACGCCCTGCCAACAGCGGCGTGCGCATCGTTTCGAAGTAGCCCGGCAGCACGATCTGCCAATCCGTCGCCTGATATTTGCTGGCGTCCTTCGCGGCGTCCGCAGTGCCCCAGCGAATCGGGCTAAAATCTCCGGTCAGCGGAAAAGGATACGAGCCGGTTACATTTTCAACGCCCGGAATCGCCCGCAGCCGGTCCTCAATTTGCCGGATCGACGCGGCAATCTGCTCCGGCGTGCGCTGCGCAAACGGCACGCCCAGCACCTGGAATGTGAGTAGATTGTGCGCGTCAAACCCTGGATCGATCCGCTGCAAATCCAGGAAGCTGCGAAACATTAATCCCGACCCCACCAGCAGCACAAACGACAGCGCCACTTCGATCACCACCACCAGGTTGCGCAGAGCTGCGCCGCTCTGGAGACCCGTTGTCCGCCCGCTGCCTCGCAGCACATTCATCAGCGCGGGCAACGTCGCCCTCCACGCGGGAGCGACCCCAAACAGCACCGCCGCCGCCAGTCCGGCGAGCGCCGTGAATCCCAGCACCGCTCCATCGATATGAATGTTGTCGAGCCGCGGCAGATTCGTGGGCGCCAGCGTGCGCAGTTCGCGAATGCCGGCCCATGCCAGCCCCAACCCCAGCGCCGTTCCCATTACCGCGAGCAGCAGCGACTCCGTCAGCAGCGGCAGAATGAGCCGCCACCGGCTCGCCCCCAGCGCCGCGCGCACCGCAAATTCCCGCTCGCGCAGCGACGCCCGCACCAGCAGCAAATTCGCCACATTCGCGCAAGCAATCAGCAGCAGAAACACCACCGATCCCATCAGCGCCAGAATCGCCGGCCGCACGGCAGCCACCAGATGCTGCCGCATCGGCGCGAGCGCTACGTAATAACCCGCTGTCTTGTCGATGGGAAACGTGTCGCGCCCCCGCGCCGCCACAGCATCGGCCGCGCTCTGCGCCTGCTCCACCGTGACTCCATCCCGCAGCCGTCCGATGGGCCGAATCGAAAACCCGTTGCGATTCGCCGCGTCGTACGCCAGCCGATTCGCAATCCACAAATCGGGCGCGGTCTCCTCATTCGATTCCGGCGGAAAGTACAGCCGGAACCCTCGCGCCAGCACGCCCACAATCACCGGGCCCGGACGCCCCTGCGCCGGCATCCTCTGCCCCAGCATCGCGCGATTCCCTCCGAATCGCCGCTGGAAATATTCGTAGCTCAAAATCGCGTAATTCGGTGGCGCGGGCGGCGGCGTCGCATTCTGCGCACCTGGCACTGGTGCGGCCTGGGGCACTCCGTCATCCGCCGTAAAGTCGCGGCCGTACAAAATCTTTGCGCCCATCAGCTGAAAGAAATTCGTCGTCACCACTGCATAGCGGATCTGCTCCGGCCGCCCGTCTTCCTGTGGCGTCACATTCCGCCCCGTGAACACGCCCGCCATATCGGAGAAGACCGTCTTCGTTCCGTCGCGCAGATCGATGTAGTCGGCATTGGAAAACGGCAGCCCGCGCACGTTGCGCTGCCGCAGATCCATGCCCGCCACCACCAACCGCCCCGCGTCGCGATACGGTAAAGGCTGCAGCAGCACCGCATTCGTCACGCTGAAAATCGCCGTGCTCGCTCCCACGCCCAGCGCAATCGTCAACACCGCAATCGCCGTAAACGCTGGCTGCCGCAACAATGTCCGCATCGCAATCGCAAGGTTCTTCACGCGCATAAGATTTCCTCTCGTGGGGTTCCCGCAAGCCTGCAGGAGTTTGCGCATTATTATCCCTCAATTTGCCTAAGTCACGCCGCACCAAACGCTGCGACCCCTGTATTGACGGGACTTTTGCGATATTTCCCACCTTATACTCTCGTTCCTGATTGCTCCGCATCTAACCAATCCACGGTGATGCTCCCTCTGGAGCCGCTCGTCCCCTCTCAGAGTCATCCCTTGTATATTGCCAAATTTCTGCCAGGTTCACGGAGACACAGGCTCATGAAGCCGATCCATTTCACACCCCTTGCCCATCTTCTGATCGCGGTACTCTTCGCGACTCTCAGCGTATCCTCTGCCTTTGCGACGGTCACCGTCACCAGCCCCGTTAATAAATCGACGTACACCAGCCCCGTGCATTTTGTCGCCACTGCGACCGCCACCACCTGTTCTACCGGAGTGGCGTCCATGGGGATTTACCTGAACAACACGCGTGAATACGTCGTGGACGCTGCGTCCCTCAACACTTCGCTCACTGTCGGCGTCGGTTCGTACACCGTCGTCGTGCAGGAGTGGGATAAGTGCGGAGGCTCGACCACCGCGACCCTCACCATCACCGTGGTTGCGTCCCTCGCGCCCACTGTCACCATCAGCGCCGACTCGCCCACCGTTGCCGCGGGCAGCGCGTCCACGCTCACCGTCAAAGCCACCAACGCCACCACCGTGAAGGTGAGCGGCGGCGGCGATGTCTACACCCTCGCTGCCACCGGTGGCGCGGTCAACGTCTCACCCACGCAGACCACGACCTACACAGCTGAGGCCACCAGTTCGAGGGGAACTGCATCCGCCGAAGCCACCGTCACCGTTGTCGCCGCCACCGCTGTCGACGCTATCAAGCATGTCGTCTTCATGCTGCAGGAGAATCACACCTTCGACAACTACTTCGGCATGCTCAATCCCTATCGCAAAACCAATGGCTGGGATGTTAGCGAAGACGGTAAGACTTATACCGTCGACGGCATCGACGACAAGCTCAACACGCTCTACAACGACGACGATCAGGGCGCCAAATATACGCTCTTCAAATTCGCCACCACCTGTGTCGACGACATGAGCTCCGCGTGGCTGGAGAGCTACGGCGACGTGAGCCGCTGGGATTTCTCGACCACCCGCCCGATTAATATGGATGGCTACGTTCACACCGCGGAAGGCTTCGCCGCCAGCTGCAACGAAAGCAAGACTTGCACCGGCGTGTATACCGATACCACTGGCGAGCGCGCTATGGGCTACTATGACGAGGGTTTCCTCAATTACTACTACTATATGGCATCGCAGTTCGCGGTGTCGGACCGCTGGTTCTCGCCTGTATCCAGCAAGAGCGTCGATAATCGCATCGCCACCTTCACCGGCGGCACGACGCAGGGCCTCGTGCACGATCCTGGTTCGGATGACCTCTTGCCGCAGCTCGACATCACCACCATCTTCCAGAAGCTGGACGCTGCAAACGTCACATGGAAGATCTATTACACGGTCACGATGGGCCAGTGCCTTGACGACGACGATTGCGGCACGTCGGGAGACGATCGCTTCCCTGGCACCGACTTCAACTACCTTACTTACTCGAATCAGTACATGTACGAAAACCCGACGAAAGCTGCGTGCAAGGCTCCCACGGTAGCATCCAGTGCGGTCGGAGACACGACCAACGCTTTCTGCATCGACCCCAACCACATCGCACCTCTCTCGCAGTACTACGCCGACCTTAAAGACGACACCCTCCCCAGCTTCGCTTTCATCGAAGCCGGCTATGGCAATAACGACGAACACCCTGGATCCGGCCAATCCATCCTCAGCGGCCAGGCGGAAGTCGCTTCCATCGTCAACGCCTTCATGACCAGCTCTTCCTGGCCCAGCTCCGTGTTCTTCCTCTCCTGGGACGAAGGCGGCGGCCCCTACGACCACGTTCCTCCGGTTCCCGGCGATTCGAATAAAAACACCGACGCATCGCTCGGGACCATTCCCGACATCGCGCAGATCGCCGTCAATCCCGATTCCTACAAGCCCTGCGTTCCCACTGGCGGCAAACCCACCACCCACTGCGATCTCGATGCCAGCGACCCCGGAGCGAAATCCACTGACGCTCCTACGGTCGACGGATTCGATGCGCAGCTTGGATTCCGCCTGCCCAACATGGTCATCTCGCCCTTTACGCGCAAGCACTACGTTTCCCACATACCCATGGATCACACCGCGGTCATCAAGTTTGTGGAGAGCCGCTTCCTCGGCAGCTCCGCTTACCTGACGAATCACGATAAGGCCCAGCCGGACCTGCTCGACTTCTTCGACTTCACCTCGATTCCGTGGGCCACCGCGCCAACCCCGCCCACGCCCGTCTCCCCCACGTCGCTCGGCTACAACCCGTGCACCCCCACCAGCATGGGCGGCTCGTAGTCTAACCTCGACACTCAAAGCAAAAGGGAGCAGCCATTGGCTGCTCCCTTTCTGATTCCGGTTTTGCTTTTTGCGCGAAGCGCCTGCGCCTGGACGGCTAGTCCCTACCAGCGGCCCCACGCGCGGCTCGCGTAGTCCGTCATGGTCATCATGATCAGCACAATGAACGTAAAGAACCCTGCCGCCACCGTCAGCTTGGTCAGCCTGGAGCTGTATTTCACGTGCATGAAGAACAGCACCACGATGGTCGCCTTGAAGCAGGCAATACCCAGCGCCACCACGGCGTTCAGGTCCCCTGGCAGGTCGATGTACGATGCGCCCACGGTGATGGCCGTGCAGATCAGCAGCAGGCTCCCGATGATCATGTAGAGCCCGGGGCTGACAATATGCTCCTCGTGATGCGTCGGCTCGTCGATATGTTTCGTTTCAGCCATAAATCCTCAGTCCTGTAGTTCCCTACACGCTACAAGCGCTACACGCTTGTTTCGTCACTGATGTCGACTAATCAAATAGAGCAGCGGGAACAAAAAGATCCACACAATGTCGACAAAATGCCAGTACAAGCCGAAGTTTTCTATCGGCGCCACATGCCCGTTCACGTACGCCCCGCCCCATGCTCGAATCACCAGGATGGTCAGCAGGCTCACGCCGATGATCATGTGCAGCGCGTGCATGCCGGTCATTGCGAAGTAGAGCGAGAAGTAGACCTGCGTCTTCTCCGCCATATCGGGAGCCAGCTTGTCGTCTTTGTAATCCTTTGACGGGTGTGTGAAGTCAGCGGTGCTGAAGTTCAGCCCAGGGACGTGGTGCTTCTCCCACTTCTCGTGATACTCGTCGGCCTTCACGCCTAGAAAGACGCAGCCCAGAAAAATCGTGGCCAGCAGCCAGGTAATCAGCGCCTTGCGGCTTCGAACCTCAGAACTATGCACCGCCATCGCCATGGTGAAGCTCGAAGCAATCAGCACAGCCGTATTCAGCGTTCCCAGAAAAATTGACAGCTGATGGCTGCCCGCCACAAACGCCGGGTAATACCAGTTGCGATAGATCAGATAGGCGCAGAACAGGCCGCCAAAGAACATGATTTCCGTCAGCAGGAACAGCCACATGCCAAACGTTGCGGTCTCCCGCTGCTGTTCCACATTCACGAAATGGTGGCGCAGATACGGCGGGTGCTCGTGATCCACGTGGGCCGTCTCCGCGGTCTGCGCTGCAACTGTGTGGCTATCCAACTGTTGGTACCTCGCTCCCCTTTTTGCTTTCCAGCCACTCGTAGTCGTACGCCTCGTGCGTCACAATCGGCGTCTCAATAAAATTCTCGGTTAGCGGCGGCGACTGAATCTGCCACTCCAGCCCCGTCGCCTGCCACGGGTTCGCTCCCGCGATCTTCCCATACTTCAGCGACCACGTCAGATAAAGCAGCGGAAGCATATAGCCGATGCCCAGTACGCTCGCGCCCGCGCTCGAGAATACGTTCAGCACCTGGAACTCCGGCGGATACGCCGCATACCGCCGCGGCATGCCCAGATACCCCAGGATGAACTGCGGGAAGAACGTCAGGATAAACCCGACGAACGTGATCACCGCGGCAAGCTTCGAAACGCCTTCCGGATACATCCGGCCGGTCATCTTCGGCCACCAGAAATGGACGCCGGCCAGATACGCCATCAGCATGCCGCCCACCATCACAAAGTGGAAGTGCGCCACGATGAAGTACGTCTCCGTCAGGTGGATGTCCATCCCCATCGAGCCCAGAAAGACGCCGGTCAGGCCGCCGATGGTGAACAGCCCCAAAAATCCGAACGCATACAACATCGGCGTCTCAAACGTGATCGAGCCTTTGTAGAGCGTCGCCGACCAGTTGAAGATCTTAATCGCCGAAGGCACCGCTACCAGCATGGTCAGCAGCGAGAACACCAGCGCTGAATAGTTCGAGATGCCCATCACGAACATGTGGTGCGCCCAGACGAAGAAGCCGAAGACGGCAATCGCCACCGAAGAAAACGCGACGGCCGTATATCCGAAGACCCGCTTCCGCGAGAAATTGCTGATCACTTCGGAAATGACGCCCATGCCCGGCAAAATCATGATGTACACGGCCGGGTGCGAATAGAACCAGAACAAATGCTGGAAGAGCAGCGGATCGCCGCCCTTGGTGGGGTCGAACACTCCAATCCCGATGGTGCGCTCCAGCACCACCAACACCAGCGTAATAGCCAGCACCGGCGTGCCCAGCACCATCAGAATCGACGCTGCGTAATGCGACCAAACAAACAGCGGCAGCCGGAACCACGTCATGCCCGGCGCGCGCATCCGGTGGATGGTCACAATGAAATTCAGCCCTGTAAAGATCGAACTGAATCCCGCGACAAACACCGCCAGCCCCGCCGTGATCACATGCGTGTTCAGGTAATGCGTACTCAGAGGCGTTGTGAACGTCCACCCCGTATCCACGCCACCGGCGACCAGCGTGAAGATGATCATCGATCCGGCCACGATGTACAGATACCAGCTCAGCAGGTTGATCTTCGGGAAGGCCAGATCCTTCGCGCCCACCATGATCGGAATTAAAAAGTTCCCAATCGTCGCCGGCACCGACGGCACCAGGAACAAAAACACCATCACGATGCCGTGCGCCGTGAACACCTTGTTATAGGTATCCGCAGCCAGCAGGTCGCTGGGCGGCGTCAGCAGTTCCAGGCGAATCAGTCCCGCCATGGCCCCGCCGATAAAGAAGAAGAACGTGATCGAGATCAGGTACAGCATGGCGATCCGCTTGTGATCGCCCGTGAGCAGCCAGCTCTTGAGCCCGTATTCCTTGTTCAGATACGAGACCTTCGGCAGCTGCGCCGTCGACTGGTCCGGCAGCTTAACGATAGTACTCATGGTTTCACCGTCCCTGGCGCCAGTGCGGGAGCCGATGTCCCCGCCGGCGTCGTGCCCGTCTGCACGGGCTGCGCTCCGCTGTTATCGATCGTCTGCTCGATCCGGTATTGCGAATCGAGCCGCTTGATATATTCCACCAGATCGATCAGGCCTTCTTCGCTCACCTGCCCCTGATACGTGGGCATAATGGGCGCATACCCCGCCACTTCATGCATGGTCGGGTTCAAAATCGTGTCGCGCAAAAATGCATCGTCCACTGTGACGAATTGACCGTTTTTCATCTGCAGATGCGCGCCATACACACTGGCAAGGTTAGGACCATGCGCATTTGGCCCGCTGTTGTGGCACGAATTGCAGCCCAGGCTCGCAAACAGCCGCTCGCCGTTTTGCGCCAGCGATGTGCCGCTGATCGACTGCGCCGCCCACGCCTGATAATCTTCGGGCGTCATCGCCACCACCTGCCCAATCATCTGCGAGTGCAGCGTTCCGCAATACTGCGTGCAGAACAAATGGTAAGTGCCAGGCGTGGTGGCGTTGAACCAAACCGTGTTGTACCGCCCCGGAATCACTTCGCGCTTCACGCGAAACGCCGGAATGCTAAAGCTGTGAAACACATCCTGCGAAATCAGCGTGAGCTGAACGGGCTGATTGATCGGAATGTGCAGCGAGTTGATCTCGTGCTGGCCGCCTGGATGCTCCACTTTCCACATCCACTGCTTGCCCACCACATAAATGTTCATCGCGTTCGGCGGCGGGCTGTAGATGCGGAAGTACAGCAGTGCGCCCCACACGAAGCAAATCATGAAGAGGATCAGCGGAATAATCGTCCAGGTCGCCTCCAGCAGCGTTGAGCCTTCAATCTGCGTCGCAACCGGGCTCAGTTCCTGCCGATAGCGGATGGAGAACGTGACGACGAGCAGCGCAACGGCGAACAGGCCCACGACCGAGATCAGGATCAGAAAGAAATACAGGGCGTCCGCGTACGGCGCAATCGTCGACGCTTCCGGCGGGAAGATCGCGAAGTTCGTAAGCCACTTAATCAGAAATTGCCAAAGTACCGGACTGATCAGATGCATCGTCGCCTTTTATCCGTTCACCAAAGTCGTTTTTTGTGCTCGCGCCGCTAGTAGGTCGCGCCGGAAATTCACCACCATATATGTGCCCAGCAGCAGCACAGTCAGTACGAAACCCATCTGGAATATCCGTATGTAAAGAAGCGTGTGCCGGTTCTCGGCCGGGTTGTACTGGTAGCAGTAGGTCAGAATGTTATCCACCACCGACCCTACCGTCCCATGCGATGCCTCAACCAGCCCCAGCTGAATATCCTTCGGAGAGAACTCCACACCCAGGTAGTACTGCGCAAGCTTGCCTTCCGGCGTTACCAGTTCCACCGCGCTGGCGTGCGCGAACTGATTCATCTTGCCGTCCGGCCCCTGCATCGGCACATATCCAAATCCCACCGTCGTCGCCAGGCTTCGGATGGCCGGCTCCGCGCCGGTGAGAAAATGCCAGCCGCTCACATCCTGTTTGCGGCCGTACCGCTTCATGTAGAACGCCTTCTCCCGCGCCGCAATCGCCGGCGTTTCCGTGGGATCGATGCTCACCAGCACCACGTCGAAATCGTGGCCGGGATTGAACTTCACCATCTCCAGCGCGCCCACCAGCCCGTCAATCTCTTCCGGGCAAAGAATCTTGCACTGGTAATAAACCAGCGACATCACCACCGGACGCTTGCCGAAATAATCTCCCAAATGCACGGCCTTGCCCGTCTCATCCACGAACGGCAGGTTGAGCGGCACCTGCGTGTTCAGCCGCTGCTGCACGCTGATCTGTTTCAGGATCAGCGGCTGCTGATCGGCAGGAGTTCCAGGCTTCTGCAGGCCGAAGAACTGGCTCTGCGCGCCTGCCGGCAGACAAACAGCAGCGCAGGCCAGTGCCAGCATCGCTGCTGCCAGCCGTCCCACTCTCCGCCTTGTCACTGCACTCCGCATCAATCTCTCGATTCCCGCTGTTGCTTTCTCTGGCCTCTAGTGACCAGCGCCCTGCTCAAATGCTGTCCGCGCAAATCCATCGGTCAGCGGCATCTGCACCTGCTGCCGGGCCGGTCCATCGCCAAACATCGCCGTCTGCTGCTGCTCCTGCGGAGCTACCGGCAATCCACGCTGCGCAATGATCGCCATCGCCTGGTCGATCGGGATCCGCACCGTCCCCTGGCCGCGATTGATCCAGCTGTAGTAGCTCAGTAGCAAATCCTCGCGCGCATGCAGTTCCGTTAAATCCTGGTTGCCATCGTCCGTCTCCAGCCGCGGCGTCGGAAATTGCTGCGTCAGCTTCGCCAATTGCTGCTGTTGCAGCGCGGGGCTCGACTGAATCTCCGTCCTCGGCGCGATCTGGTTCTGCGCAGCCCACCGGTTGATCGGACCATCCTGCCGATTCAGGCCCTCGTTGATCACCTTCCCCATGCCCCAGCAGAAGAAAAAGAAGACCCCCACGGAGACGAACAGCGCAACCAGAAACACCATGATGTCTTTGGTGTTCGCATCGGATACTTCATAGCCCTCGCGCACCGACGTCTCGTTGAAGTGCGCTTTCGGATCCGTGTTCTCGCGGTTCTGTCCGCTCTCCGGGTTATGCATGGACATGATCATGCTCCAAAATCTCCGCCAGATGCGGATCGTTGGTGGCGATCAGCGGCCGCGCTTTCAACTGCCAGAAATACGCTGCCAGCCAGAAGCTGAACAGTGCGCCCGGCACGGCTGCGTACTCCAGAATGCCAAAGCTGAAATGCAGATTCCGGCTCGCATCCTTGTAGCTCGGCTCAATCAGCCAGAAGATATCCCAGAAGCGCGCGAAGATCATGATCAGGCACGCCACCACCAGCCGGCTCGGAATCCGCTTCAGATCCCGCGACAGCAGCAGGCTGAATGGAATCAGCCAGTGGAAAATCACATCCAGCGTCGCAATCACGCCCCAGTTGCCGCGGATGCGATCCAGATACCACGGAATCTCTTCCGGCGAGTTTCCCGACCAGATAATGAGGAACGACGCGAACGCCAGATACATATTCAACATCACGAACGCGAAGCAAAGCTTGCCCAGATCGTGCTGCTCGATCACGCGGAAGGTGCTGCGAATTGGCTCAACGCCCTTCAGCCCAATCAGCGTCAGGATAGACAGCGCCAGCACGCCGTACCCCTCAGCCACCAAATACTGCAACCCGTAGACCGTGGAGTACCACGTGGGGTCGATGGACATGACCCAGTAAATCGCCACCGCGAACAGCATGATCGCGAAGAACACGACGCCAAAGCCGCTCAGGTTCTCAAACTTCGTCCGCCAGTACGCGACGTTCGGCTCCGGATCGGCATCGCGCTTGAGCGACCAGCGATTCAGCAGCATGATGTAAAGCCCGAACACCGCGAAAACGAACAGCGACACGTACCAGAAGCTGTGCACGTTCAACATCGCATGCTTCCATTGGATCGCGTGCGCCATATCCGGGGTGATCGATCCATCCTTCAGCGCCTTCGACCAGTCCGCGTACTTCGCCCACGGATACAGCCAGCCCAGCGAGGCTCCGCAAATCCCCACCGGCAGAAACATGAGCAGCACCAGCGGCCACGTGCGCGTCATCGCTTCCAGCGGACGCCGAATGATGAGTCCCCATTTGCCGCCGGTCAGATACTGCGTCATCAGCAGCGCCATGCCACCGAAGCAAAAGTTGAAACACGTAACAAAACCTGCCAGCCATCCGCGCAGCAGATGATCCCACCCCAGATGCGTCTGCGCCTGATCCATAACCATCAGAATGACAGCCAGCACCGTGCAGATCATTCCCACAATCAGCGCGCGCAGGCGCCAACGGTCCACAAATGCCGGCGCGCTCAGGGTCGTGGTCAATCCTTTGCTGAAGCTATTGTTCGCCATGCGTTATTGCGCTCCTGAGGGCCTGGCCGGCGGCTTGGTGGTGTCACCCTGCGTGGTGGGCTTGGCTATTACATTTTTCGACGCTGGCTGGTTCGGGCCTTCTCCCGGTGCTCCCGCCACCATCCCGCTGCGCGGCGTCGAATACACTGCCGTCGCCGGCAATGGAAACGGCCCCGCATATTCCGGATGTCCCATCCGCTCCGCAATGTCATTCAAATTCTCAACCTGCGCCCCCGCCGGCACATCGCTCGCCTTCGCGTTCTGGCTCAACTGCAGCGCGCGGATATACGCCGCAATCGCCCAGCGGTCTTCCGGTGTCACCTGCGAGGCGTAGTCGGGCATGGCTCCGTAGCCGTTCGTCATGACGTAGAAGTAGTGGCTCAGCGGCTCACTCAGCCGCTTCGCATCGTGCAGATTGCCCGCCGGCTTGTAGCCGCGCTCCACAATCATGCCCGCGCCGTTGCCGACGCGCGAGTGGCATGGCGTGCAGTACACATTGAACCGCTCCTGCCCGCGTGCCAGCACCTGCATGGTCACCGGATACGGCATCATGTCCGCTTCCTTGCCGTTCTGCAGGCCGGTATAAAAATAGTCGTCTTCGTAGAGTTGTCCCCGGGCCACTGTATGCTCCACCTGCGGCCGCACCGTGCGCCCATCCGCAAACACTGAAGTCCCGCGCTGCGGAAACGTCCGCGGCTGGTTCTGCATATCCTCGCGGCAACCCGCCGCAAACAACAGCACGGCCAAAGCCCCGACCGCGCTCGCCATTCGCCCAGGCCGAACGCTGAACGCTGAACGCCGAACGCTAACCTGCAACTCGCAACCCGAGGTGCTAATACTCCACCTCCACAACCGAAATCGGCCTCTGCGCTTCCAGGAAGCTCCGCGTCTCGCCCGCTTCAAACTGCGGATCCGTTGACTCGAGGCACAGGAAAAATTTGTCACTGCTCGCGCCGTTGCGGAAATTCGGCGCGTTGAAGACCGGGTGATACGGCTTGGGCAGCCCATTCAGCGCGAGCATTCCAAACGCCGCCGACAGGCCCGCATACAAAATGGTCCACTCGTACGCCGGGACCACAAACGCCGGCCACGAATAATACGGCCGCCCCGCCACATTCAGCGGATACGCCCACAACGAGATCCACGTCTCCAGCCCGAACATCGCCGCCAGTCCCAGCAGCCCGCCCAGCAGGCACACCAGCGAAACTTCGTCGCGATGGAACCCAATCGCTTCCGCCGCTTCTTCCACCGGATACGGCGTGTAGCAGTCCATGCGCCGGTAGCCCGCGGAGTGCGCAGCTTTGGCCGCATACACCAGATCGGTCGGAGAATCGAATTCAGCCATCAGGCCGTACAGTCCTTCAGGTAAAGGCATTAGTCACCTGCCTCCGGCAAAGCTTCGTGCTTCTCGCGCACCTTCGCCTGCGGCAGCATCAGCCGCAGCTCCGACATCGGGATCATGGGCAGGAAGCGCACGAACAGGAAGAACAGAAACGTGAACAACCCCAGCGTTCCCGCAAACGTCATGTAGTCCCACTTCGTCGCGCGATAGGTGCCCCACGACGACGGCAGGTAATCGCGCGTCAGGCTGGTGACCACAATCACGAACCGCTCAAACCACATGCCCGTATTCACGATGAATGACATCAGGAACATGAGCCCGACGTTTACCCGGAAACGGCGCAGCCACATCAGCTGCGGCAGCGCGATGTTGCAGGTGATCAGCACCCAGTACGACCACCCCATCGGCCCGAACATGCGGTTCCACATCATGAAGTATTCCCAGTGGCTGGCCGAATACCAGCTCATGAACACTTCAGTGGAGTAGCCGTAGGCCACAATCAGTCCCGTCGCCAACATCACCTTCGCCATGTTGTCGATGTGCCGGATCGTAATCAGATCTTCCAGGTGGTAGAACTTGCGAATCGGAATCGCCAGCGTCAACACCATCGCGAATCCCGAATAGATAGCGCCCGCAACGAAGTACGGCGGGAAAATGGTTGTGTGCCAGCCCGGCACCAGCGCCACCGAGAAATCGAGGCTGATCACGGAGTGCACCGACAGCACCAGTGGTGTGGCCAGGCCCGCGAGCAACAGCGAAGCCGTCTCGTACCGCACCCAGTGCCGCACCGATCCGCGCCATCCCAGCGAAACCAGCCCATACATGAACTGTCCAAACTTGCTGGTCGAGCGGTCGCGCATTGTCCCCAGATCGGGAATCATGCCGATGTACCAGAACACCACTGAAATCGTCGCGTAC
>Ga0210391_10002761_pt1 | contig 15073 bp, 13 predicted proteins | sample IncBWC12OmetaG_FD_160573 | JGI IMG/M metagenome (GOLD analysis project Ga0210391, IMG submission 160573) | Forest soil microbial communities from Barre Woods Harvard Forest LTER site, Petersham, Massachusetts, United States - Inc-BW-C-12-O ... | reverse complement strand
AAAACTGCTTGCGTTATAGCCGCGAAGCAAATTCGGTCACGCAAAGTGTCGATAGTGCCGCTTCGGCGGCGCGCGCCGGCCGCTAAGGCCTGGCGAAGTTCACTCCATTTCAAAGCTCAAATAGGTCAATCCGTCGGAGCGCTCGACTTGCAGCACGACCGGATCGCCCGACTTCAGGCCGCGAACCCTGCTGCGAAGATCGTCCAGCGAGCTGATGGGCGTGGTGTTCAGGGAGTGAATCACGTCTCCGGTTTGCAGGCCGGTATCGGGAGTTACCAGGTCGGCAGCGCGGCCCAGCACAACCACCCCGCTCGGATCCCGCAACGGGCCGACCTGATTGCGCAGCTCAGGCGTGAGATCGATCGCTAGAATGCCGAGGCGGGGAACGAGGCTTTGATCGGGATCGGCTTTATCGAAGAGCTGGTCCATGGGATCGTGCTGTTCGATCGCCGGAACGAAGAGCTGCTTTCTTTCCTGGCCGCGTAGAATATCGAGCTTCAAGACCTGATCGAGGCGATGAAGATAAAGCGCGGAAGAAAGTTGCGGCAGGGTTTCGATGCGGCGGTCGTCGGCCATGAGAACAATATCCTGAATCTTCAGGCCGGCAGAGGCGGCTGGGCCGTCGGGCTTGACATCGGCAACGATCACTCCGAAGCGTTGCGCGAGGTGGAGACCGTCGGCCAGGGTGGGCGTGATCTCCTGTGCGACGGCTCCAATTTCTACGCGGTGGACATGACCGTACTTGCGCAGACTGCGATAGACGAAATCGACAATGCGCGCGGGAATGGCGAAACCAAGGCCTTCGCTGCCGCCGCCCTGCGACAGAATGAATGTGTTGATGCCGACCACCGAGCCGTTCATGTCGACGAGCGGACCTCCGCTATTGCCGGGGTTAATCGGCGCATCGGTCTGGATGTAGGTGAGGGGTTTTTCGGGATCGGGCTGGCGCGATACGGCACTGACTACGCCCATGGTGACGGAGTTCTGCAGACCCTCAGGGCTGCCGATGGCGAAAACAAGCTGACCAACTCTGGGCCGCTCGTGGGCTAGCAGCGGCAATGTGGGCAGATCGGTCTCATCGATTTTGAGCAGCGCGAGATCGGTTTCTTTGTGTGTGCCGATCAGTTTGGCTTCGAGCAGGTGGCGCTTGCCGACGGGAACAGCGCCGCTGGAGTCGCCCGGAATCGGCAGGGCTACGCGAATGCGCTGCGCGCCTTCGACAACGTGAGCATTCGTCATGATGTAGCCATCGGAATCGACGATAACGCCTGAGCCCAGCGCTTGCTGGCGCACGATGAGAGCCGTCTGCGTGCGGCTCTCTTCATGAAGCGGAGCGTAGCCGGTCACCAGAATCTGCACGACTGCGGGCGAAACTTTACCAGCCAGGGCCTCAAGTGCATCGTTGAATTCGACCAGCGCATGAATCGGGGATGCGGCGGCGACGCCTGAAGCTGGCGCGGCGGATTTTGTGGCGGGCGCAGCATTCGGTTGCTTCTGACTCGAGGGCTGCTGACAAGTCAGCGGCGCCAGGGATGCGATTAAGAAGCATAGGCCGAAAACCAATCCGCGGAATGGGCGAAGGCCTGGGATGTGAATCGAGAATGGGCCGGACATGAGTTGGGATCTCCTGAGAAGGAAGCTCTCCTGATAGACGGTAGCATGATGAATGAGGTTGCGGTGGAAAACGGCGGATCGACGGCCCGATCTATCCCGGTTTCCTGGGCCGCTCGCTAAGGTTGCACGAGATCTTGTCGCTGGCTTTTCTTCTTCGACTAACTGTGGTGGCGACTTACGCTAAAAATCTCACTTTACACTCGCTAGGCTCCGCGAGCCTTTACCTTTGGCCGCGCTGGAATCTTCTCCGCGGGATTTTCCGTTGCGCTGGCAGGCTGGTTTTCTGAACGCTCGCCGAGCACGTCGATCCAAAACGAGCTCGCGGCATTGAGCGCGGAAACCCCGATTTGGCCAGTGCTTGCTGAATTCTCTTCCCCGACCCACTCCACGCGAAATTCTTCCCGTCGATGCTGGCGGGCGAGCGAGATATGGCTTCCCAAGCGAAGCCTTCCGCGGATGCCGCTGAGCAGCGCCCCCTGCCGGCTGATATTGATGGTGATAACTTCCTGGTCGAGAGCAAGACCGCTTACATCGGTTGCGATCAGCCGCACGGGGAATGACATATCGATCCGCGGATCGCGGCGCTCGATCTTGAACTCCCGCATGAGGATGCTCATCTCGGCGGCTATCGCGGCCATTTCCCGGGCGGCTTTTTCTGAATCCAGGGCTCGCGTCGAAGTGGCATTGGCCGCGGCTGCCACTCCCCCGATACTGGCCGAGATGTCGCCCGCCGCGCTTGCCGCTTCGCCGGCGTTGCGCATCATCTCATTCGTCGTGGCGCTTTGTTCCTCGACCGCAGCGGCAATGGTTGCGGAAATGTCGTTGATCTGGTGGATGACGCCGCTGACCGTTCCGATCGCTTCCGCCGCGCTTTTGGTATCCGCCTGAATCGCGGCGATCTTGTGGCCAATGTCTTCCGTGGCCTTGGCAGTCTGCTTGGCAAGCTCCTTCACTTCGTTGGCGACAACAGCAAAGCCTTTGCCGGCTTCTCCGGCGCGGGCCGCCTCAATTGTGGCATTCAGAGCGAGCAAGTTGGTCTGCTGCGCGATCGAGGTAATGACCTTGATGACCACACCGATCTCCGCGCTGGACTGGCCAAGTTTCGTAACGGTGGCGTCAGCGGCCTGGGCCGCCTTGACGGCAGTGGAGGCCACCTTGGCGGCTTCGTTGGCGTTGGTGGCAATGCTCTGAATGGTCGAGGTCATCTCTCCGGCACCGACGGAGAGGCTCTGCAAATTCTGGCTGACCTGCTGCGTGGCGCTGGAAACGGCGTTTGCCTGAACCGCGGTTTCTCCGGAATTGGTCGTAATCTGCTGGTTGGCCTCGAGCACCTGCTGACTGGCCGTCGCCAGTTTATGGGTGTGGGCCATCACTCCCCGCAGAATTTCCTGGAATTTGTCCATGAATACGTTGAAGAGGCGGCTGACTTCGCCCAGTTCGTCGTTGCCGAAACCTGCAGCGATCTGCAGGCGCTTGGTGACATCGCCCGAGCCCTCGGCGATGTCGTGAATCATGTGAGTCAATCGGCTGATCGCGCCGGAGATCGCCCTCGCCAAGGCGAAGTTTCCCAGGAACAGCATTAAGAGCGATATCGCGCAAATCCCAAACATGGCATGAGTGGCCCGGGACGCCTCTTTTGCGGCGGTAAGTTCGGCCTCTTCCGCGCCCTTACTGAGCTGGTCGCTGGTTTCTTCGATTTTCCCTTGAAGGTCTTTGTAGAGTTGCAAGTAAGGGCCGAGCAGTCCGGGGGCCGCGCCAGGATTGTGGATGACCGCGTCGATCAGTGAGTCGCCCGCCTTCACGTACTGAGCGCTCAGCTCTTTTTCGCTATCCAGCATCGACTGGCTGGCCGGGTCTACAGCCAAGTCACGCGCTTTGGCGATGCGATCTTGCAGCAACTTGCTGTGCCGGGCGAATTCTTCCGCTTTGTTCTGCCGTTCATCGCCTTTTGTCGTGAACACGGCGGATGCGTCGGTCCGGGTGAGGTCGTTGTAGACTCCAGCTTCGATGTGATTTCGGATTGCCGTGCCGGTGGCCGCAACTTCGATCGTCGTTTTATCTACCGAGGTGATGCCCCAGTAGCCGGTCGCGCTCACGGCCGCCACGAACATCAGGCTGCTGATGGTCAAGCCGGACAATTTTGTCTTGATTGTCACATCCATAGGACTTGCCTCTTCACAGCCGCAGTGTGCGCGCTACATCCTGAGCCTGTAACCGGCGTCGGCAGCAGCAATGCCATCGATCTTTACCGACTTGACCCCGCCGTCGCTGCCATCGCCGTGGAAGTCCAGCGCCCTGACGAAGCCGATGGCGCCCGGCGAACTGGCAACGAAGGCCTTCACTGACGCCGCACTGCCGACTTCCTTGGGAGGTGTGGCGGACTTGCCGGTGAACGCTGCCTGCAGGAAATACTTGCTGAAGTCGCCGTTGCTCATGCCGCAAACGATCTTGAGAAATGCGGTGCGCTCGGGCGCACCCGCCGTCACGATGACTGGAGCCACAGCTTTGCCGGTTTCCCAGCGGCTACGATCGGAGAGAAAAAGCTTTTTCAGTTCGCCGATGCTCAGGTTGTCGACCGGGTTCGCGGCATTGACGATCACGACAATAGGATCGCCCGCAGCTTGTACGGGGTCGGGTGAGAGCGTCGATAAGAGCATCCCGACGGCCAAGGCAGAGACCGCGGATTGTACGATTGCGACAAAGTTTGCTTTTTTCATCGCGGTCTCCGTTAGAACGTGAATGCCAATTGAGAAGTCAATCCGTTTTCCGTAGCCAGACCTCGGAGTGAGTAGCGGTCGTACTGGAGCTTCAGCGCCGAGTGCTCCGTGAAGTCATAGCGAATTCCGGCCGAGGGACCGTTGAGTCTGCCGATAAATGTGGTGACGTTGGGCGGCGCGTACGTGTTCGCATTGGCATAGATATAGGCGGGATCGCCGCCAGGGGCATTGAAGTACTGGTACCGGAAGTATGGCCGGAACGACCGGAAGGCGCGCGAGAGCTGAGTGTAGAAAGCGCCTGTGTTGAAAATCAGCCCGCCCGATTGGTTATGTCTGACGAGTATGCCCTCATCGAGAATTTCGTATTTGCTGTTGATGAAGACCCCGTGAACCGTAGCGATGGTCTCGGCGACCGCCGGGCCGGGCACGGTAAGGTTGTCATGGCGGACGGAAAATCCGATCTGCAAACCGGAAATTTTGTCCGGTCGCACGAACAAGCCTCCATTGATTGCCTTGCTGTTGTTCGCATCCTGGTTATTCTGTGCCGGTTCTACATTCAGGCCATAAGCTCTGCCGTTGCCCACCTCTACTACATAGTTCAATCCCATCTTTCCCGAAGGAATCTTGCCGGTCGCGTTGACGCCAACATCCTGCATGGGCAGGACGCCGCCGGAATCGTCGAAATCGTAGACGAAGGGTCGATCGACTGTGGTCTCGAGGAACTCCCCTTTGTTGAAGGCGGTGTTGTAATAGCCGACCCAGGTGTGGTATCGCCCAAACGATGCTGTGAGGTAATCGCTCTGGCGGTACTTCAGCAATAATCGCTCAATATCAAGACCGATGCTGTTGTCGCTTTGCGCGATGAACAGAACTTCTCCCAGAGTCGAGACCTTATCCGAGAGGCGGGCTGTCATAAATAAATCGAGCGAGCCAAATTCAAAAGTGTCGGGAATGTGGTCGAAGACCTGAGCCCCGACATCGCCGAAGACGTTGAGATGCAGCCGCGGCGCGACCTCATTCACCGTCGGCATCTCAGGTTCGGCCACCGGTGCCGGGGCCGGCAAAGGAGCCGCCGTCACCGGAACTGGTGCTGGCGGAGTGGCCGCTTGGGCCTTCAGTTGTTTGACTTCGTCCTCAAGCTCCCGCAGGCGCCGCAGGAGTTGCTGATTGACCTCGCCCTGATTCGCGGGCGGATTGGACGATTGCTGCGCCTGTACCCGGCCAGCCAGGCACAGGCTCAAGATGAAGCACGCGAGCATTCGCCCTGGTGACAATATGTAGACTTTTCTCATAAGTTTCTTTAGCCGCGCCCTGAACGACTCCCAGGCCCTAACCTCGACACCCGTTTTTCTTCGGCATACTCTGTCAAATCTTTAATCGGGCGTCGGCCGAGGGATGAATGTGCGGGCGAATGACGATCGCTGGCAGGGATGACAGGATCGGCTGTGATCGACCGGGTGAGTTGCCGGACATGCCAGACAAGGGTTCTCAAGTCACACGAAGCGCAAGGGGGAATCTAGCTTCTACCCTTAACTAACTGGTTATCAGGCTTTTATAGCGCTGCCATCCGTGATATAACCTGCCCTGAGCACGATTTGTGGTCGATCCGCAAGCCAGGAGCGCATTTTCATGAGATCCGCGCCATTCGCAGAAGCCGAAGGGTCGAATCACGAAAGAGGAGGCACTGTGTCCGAAGCACGGACCGGAAAAAGATTTCCGCTGCATTTGCCGATCAAGCTTCATAACGAAGGCGCGAGCGGTGACGCCAAAGGAACTACTGGAAACCTGAGCGCGGCGGGGGTTTACATTCGCGCCGACGCGTCGATGGAGATTGGCTCGCCGGTGGAATTCGAGATCACGCTGCCGCCGGACGTTACAGGCGGACAAGAGAATGTGGTGATTCAGTGCAAAGGCCGCGTGGTGCGCAGCGATCCGAGTGGCAACTCGCCGGATGGCAAAGGCGTGGCGTGCGTAATCGATTCGTATGAGTTCGTCAGAAACTCGTAATTAGAACTTGGTTGAAAACGCTGTGTCAGGGACCCTAACTTTGGAGCGGGGATAACATGCTCAAGCTGATTCTGGCCGATAACCAGGCAATTTTTCGGGCGGGCATCGCCAAGGTGCTGGCGGTGGAAGACGAGATGCGCATTGTGGCGCAGGCGCAAACACCGGAGCAGATGTTTATGGCTCTGGATAAATTCCGCGCCGCGGTGCTGGTGGTAGCAGCAGGCTTTCATAACGATTTTGCGGCGATCGTGCTGGCGGCGAACCGCGCCAAGACTCGCGTGGTGGTGCTCGCCGATACGGGCGAGAGCGCGCAGCGGCATATGGGCAATGGCGCGCACGGCGTGGTCTACCGCAACGTGACCAGCGCGGCGCTGGTCGATTGTGTGCGCAAAGTCGCGCGAGGGGAAACCTGGGTGCAGGACGTCGCGGTGCCCAGCGAACTCACCGAAAACGATATGGTCGGATTGCGCGTGCGTGACCGGCTCACGGCAAAAGAGCTTCGCATCGTCGCGCTCATCGTGCAGGGATACAAGAATAAAGAAATTGCCACACAGCTCGGCACAACTGAGCAGGTGATCAAGAATTATCTGCGAAATGTTTATGACAAGATCGGGGTTTCGGACCGGCTCGAGCTGGCGCTGTTCACCATCCATCACCGGATTCTGAACGAGGCCGCGGCCGCCACAACCGCAGCTCCGCCGCAGGCTCCGGCGGGGGTTATGCCGTAGATTTTTCCGCTCGCTACCTGAGATCGAAAGTCTCTTGACGAGGCCGCCTTCCCAAGCGGCCTTTCGTTTTCTTGTGCGAGATCGGCCTGTTGGCTTCGCTAGCGGGCAACTCCCTTCCAGGCTTTCGACACCAATACTCCGTCTGTGGGAAGGAGTTTTTCTGGCCCCCGCTCTCCGATTTCTCCTACCACCACCTCTTAATTCTTCCAATTGGAGATTGCGATGCAAAATCGAGAAATAAAAGTGGTGATGTGCGCGTGCGCCATGGCTGCGTGCTGTGTAACGCTGCTTGCGAATCCGGCATCGGCCGCCACCGAAAAAATACTCTACGTTTTCGGAGGAGCCAGTAGAGGCGCCGAGCCGGCCGGACCTCTGACCGCAGACGCGGCGGGAAACCTTTATGGCACAACCAACATCGGCGGTACTTACGGTCACGGTGTAGTTTTCAAGCTGACGCCGGCGTCGGGCGCGTGGCGGGAAACGGTTCTCTACAACTTTGCCGGAGGGTTTCACAACGGAGCATTTCCGCAGAACAGGCTGGCGATTGACTCGGCTGGAAACATTTTCGGCGCGACTGTCGGCGGAGGCAATGACTGGAGCAATCCCGCCATACACGGATGGGGCGTCATTTACGAACTATCGCCTTCCGGCACGGGCTACACGGAAACGGTGCTTCATCTTTTTGCCGCGAATCAAAGGACAACCGCCGGAATCCTGCTCGATAAAAGCGGAAATCTCTACGGTGAGACCGGAGGCGGAGAACCATCATCGGAAGGCACGATCTATGAAATGCGCCCCTCTTCGACGGGATGGGCTTACCGAACGATCTACAACTTTGCCGGAGGCGCGGGAGGCAATGTGCCGATCGGAGATCTGACCTTCGGAGCGGACGGAAATCTTTACGGCACAACCGCAAACGGCGGCGACGGGTGCCCGGCGGGATGCGGCGTGATTTTCCAATTGGTTCACGGTGCGAATAATACGTGGACGGAAAAAGTGATCTATGCATTTCAGGACGGGGCGGATGGAGGTTATCCGCAGGAAGGGCCGTTGGTATTTGATTCGGCGGGGAACATCTACGGAGCCGTCGGGTTCGGAGGAGATTTTTCGTGTGAAAGTCCCAACGGTTGCGGCGTGGTATATGAACTCTCACCTTCATCGAGTGGGAGCTGGACTTACACGGTCTTGCATACGTTTACCGGAAGCCCGAATGATGGAGGCGACGCTGCCGCCGGCGTGACCTTCGACAATACCGGCAATCTCTGGGGCACCACAGCAGTTGGGGGCGCTGACGGGTTCGGCACGCTTTACGAGCTGACCCCAGCCTCCGGCGGCAACTGGCCGGAGACTGTCGTGTATTCGTTTACCAACGGCGACGATGGCGGATATCCCAGCGTTCCACTGTTGCTGATCGGCTCCAACATTTACGGCACGACAGGCTCGGGAGGCGCGAACGGGCAGGGCGTGGCTTATGAGTTTCCCGGAGCCGCAAAATAGTTCCCGCACGTTGTTGTGGGCGCCTGCATGGGCGCCCTTTTTCTTTGCACAATGTTTTGCCCCCGCATCTTCGATGGCGCGAGCCGCATCTACTTCGCATGGAATTTCGCACGCTGGGACGCTCTGGGTTGAAAGTGCCTGTGCTCAGTTTTGGCACAGGAACATTTGGCGGTGGCAACGAATTTTTTCGTGCGTGGGGCTCGACCGATGTTCAGGAGGCTACGCGCCTGGTCGATGTTTGCCTGGAGGCGGGCGTCAATTTGTTCGACACGGCCGACGTTTACTCCGACGGCGTTTCCGAGACAATCCTCGGCAAAGCTATTGCCGGCCGCCGCAACGAGGTTTTGATCTCGACCAAGGCGACCTTCCGAATGGGAGTGGGCGCACCCGGGCCGAACGATCTTGGATCGTCGCGCTATCATCTGATTCGCGCCATCGAAGGCAGCTTGCGCCGCCTGGGCACGGACTACATCGACATTTATCACCTGCACGGATTCGACGCGTTGACTCCGGTGGAAGAAGTTTTGAGCACGCTCAATCAGTTGGTGGTAAGCGGTAAAGTCCGTTACATTGCTTGCTCGAATTTTTCCGGATGGCATTTGATGAAGTCGCTCGCCGCCGCCGATAAATATGGCTGGGCACGATATGTTGGACATCAGGTTTATTACTCGCTCATTGGCCGCGAGTACGAATGGGAACTGATGCCGCTGGCGCTGGATCAGGGAGTCGGCGCCCTGGTGTGGAGCCCGCTGGGGTGGGGCCGCTTGACCGGCAAAATTCGCCGCGGAAAGCCCTTGCCCGCCCAGAGTCGGCTGCACAAGACAGCAGATTTGGGCCCGCAGATGCCGGACGAATACCTATATAAGGCAGTGGATGCGCTGGATGCGATCGCCAAGGAGACCGGGAAAAGTGTCACGCAGGTCGCGCTAAATTGGCTGTTGCAGAGGCCGTCGATCTCGACGGTCATCTTCGGCGCACGCAATGAAGAACAGTTGCGGCAGAATTTAGGTGCAGCCGGCTGGAATTTAACTGACGAGCAGGTTGCCGCGCTGGATGCAGCCAGCGACGTAACGCCGATTTATCCATACTGGCATCAGCGGCAGTTTGCAGAGAGGAATCCGCCGCCGGTTCCGCTTGCCCAGAAATCCGCCTGACGAGCCTAAAAATGAGGCACGGCGGAGACCGTGCCTCACTCGTTTTAGCGTCCTGCGCGTACTAGCTTATCTTCTCGCCCACCGACTTCGCCTGCGTAAACAGATACAAGTAATCCGGGCCACCGGATTTCGAATCCGTTCCCGACATATTGAAGCCGCCGAAAGGATGCGCTCCGACCATCGCTCCCGTGCACTTGCGGTTAATGTAGAGATTGCCGACCTGGAAGTCGCGAATGGCGCGATCGATCTTATCTTGTGACTTGGTATAGACAGCGCCGGTGAGGCCGAACTCGGTGTCGTTGGCGATTTCGAGCGCTTGATCGAAGCCGCGGGCTTTGATGACCGCGAGCACAGGACCGAAGATTTCTTCCTGCTCGAGTTTCGAACCGGCGGGAATATCGGCGATCACGGTCGGACGAATGTAATAACCATCTCCGGCTTCTGCCGCGCGCTCGCCGCCGGTGATAATGCGTCCATCTTTCCTCCCTTGCTCAATGTAGCCGAGAATCGTCTTCATCGAACCTTCATTGATCACCGCGCCCATATTGGTGTTTTCGGCAGGATCGCCGACGGTAATTTTTTCGACGCGAGCCTTAAGCTGCTCGAGAAATTTGTCGTAGATTCGCTCATCCACGATAGCGCGGGAACAGGCCGAGCACTTCTGTCCCTGGAAGCCGAAGGCCGCCTGGGCGACGCCTTCGACGGCGGAATCGATATCGGAATCAGCATCGACGATGATCGCGTCTTTGCCGCCCATTTCCAGGATGGTGCGCTTGATCCAGATCTGGCCGGGGGCCTGCGTCGCAGCGGTTTTGTTGATGTGCAGGCCAACCTCGCGCGAGCCGGTGAATGCGATGTAGCGCGTCTTAGGGTGCGCGACGATGGCGTCGCCGAAGCTTGCGCCGGATCCGGGGCAGAAGTTGACCACGCCCTCGGGAACGCCCGCTTCTTCCAGCAGTTCCACAAATTTCGCCGCAATGGTGGGCGAATCGCTGGAAGGCTTGAGAATGACTGTGTTGCCGCTGACGATGGAAGCGACCACCAGACCGGCCATGATGGCGCAGGGAAAATTCCACGGCGGAATCACGGCTCCGACGCCCAGCGGAAGGTAGGTCAGCGAATCGCGTTCGCCGGGAAGCTGCACCGGCGCTTCGGCCTTCGCCAGCCGTAGAGCTTCGCGCGCGTAGAATTCACAAAAGTCGATGGTCTCGGAAATATCCGCGTCCGCTTCGCCCCAGTTTTTGCTCACCTCAAAAACCAGCCAGGCCATGAAGTCCATCTTGCGCTGGCGCAGCAGGTCGGCGGTGCGGAACAGTAATCCGGCGCGCTCTTCCACCGAAGTATATTTCCACGATGCGAACGCCTTCAGCGCGGCCTGCATCGCGGGCTCGACATGCTCCTTGCCGGCTTTCTGGTGAATGCCAACGACTTGCGAGGGGCGCGAAGGATTCAGCGACTTGATCTTGTCAGCCGTCTTGACGCGCTGCCCGCCGATGATCAGATCGTATTCGCGGCCGAGCTGTCCGCGAACGCGCTCGATGGCGGCGCGCATCTTGCGCGCGTTTTCTTCGTGGCGGAAGTCAAAAAATGGCTCGTTGATAAACGGGCCTTGATGGATGGTTGCCCGCGGCCGAATGGGGGTTTCCAGAACTGCCATGGTTGCACCTCAGAAATTAAGTCTGAATTAAGTAATCTCGATCACAACGGAAGCTCAATTCTACACCGGGCGAGAGAAAGCCTTCCAAGGCGATTGGATGGTCGTGGTCGGCGCTTCGATTCGAACGCAGGTGCAATTAAGTTCGTCGTTAAGGGCAGATCAGCTCCGACGTCGCAGTGATTTGTGCGGTTGACGCATTCATTTGCGACAAGGGCACGGACGGCTTTAACGGAGCGACCGCCCAAATCTTATAGGGCACTCCGCTGGTCGCTCCCGGAATGCACTGCGCCAAACCGGTGCTGCTGATCGATGGCCAGGAACTGGGAACCGGCGGGTAAGTCCAGGGCTGGGTTGTCCACCATAGGACACTCACCGGCATCGATTGGGTCGAGCCGGTCAGCGTGCCGCTGGCCTGGTACTGAACCGATCCGCTGCCGGACGCTGGCGAGACTGTCAGAGATTGCAGTCGTGGGGAAGTGCTGCCACAGGATAACAGTAGAAATAAACCCGGCAAGATCACGCTGCAAGAGAAAGCTCTGAGCATAAGAGATCCCGCAAGGGTGTCGAATGACAACCATTCGGCTGCTTGTCTTCGCGGATATCAACCCAGCGCCGGCTAGAAAGTTTTGGCCCAGCCTTGTTTCACAAGCTACGCTAACACGGCTGGCCCTGTGTGGAGCGGGAGCCCCTCTATGCGGCTGAAGTGGTAGACTCGAAGGTTTTCATGCGGAGAGCTTATGAGCATTCAACGGGTGGGTGTGATCGGCGCGGGGACGATGGGCAACGGCATCGCCCATGTATTCGCGCGCAGCGGGTATTCGGTTATTTTGTGCGATGTAGAGCAGCGCTTTCTCGATCGCGGCATTGAAACCATCGGCAAGAATCTCGACCGGGAAGTCGCGAAAAACAAGATCACGACTGCCGATAAGGCCTCCGCACTCGAGAAAATCACACCCGTCACGGATCGCGGCCGGGTGGGCGATTGCGATTTTGTGGTGGAAGCGGCGACCGAGAAGTTTGAGATCAAAGCGGAGATCTTCCGCGATCTCGACCGGTTGACGAAGCCCGAAGTGATTCTGGCCTCGAACACTTCCTCCATCTCCATTACGAAAATCGCGGCGCTGACCAGGCGCCCCGAGAAAGTCATCGGCATGCACTTTTTCAATCCCGTGCCGGTGATGAAACTGGTTGAGGTAATTCGCGGCCTGGCAACTTCGCCGGAAACCTTCACCACGGTTCACGATCTTTCGGTGAAGCTAGAAAAAACTCCGGTCGAAGTCAACGATGCGCCGGGATTTGTTTCGAACCGCGTGCTGATGCCGCTGATCAACGAAGCTGTCTATGCAGTGATGGAAGGCGTTGCCACTCCGGAGGCGATTGACGAAGTGTTCAAGCTGGGCATGGCGCATCCCATGGGGCCGCTGACGCTGGCTGATTTCATCGGGCTCGATGTTTGCCGGGACATCATGCGGGTGATGCATGAAGGGCTGGGAGATCCCAAATACCGGCCGTGTCCGCTGCTGCTGAAGATGGTGGATGCGGGATGGCTGGGGCGGAAAAGCGGGCGGGGATTTTATAAGTATTGAGCCTTTGATTGCGGGTGGCGGAAGATGTTTCTCCTTTGAGATTACCCTTGAGTCAAGAAGCTGCTCACGGCACGAAAGACGCGATCTATTATCTGCTGGCTGCTCTTTCAGGGATTGCAACCGGATTCGCCGATGTTGCGGTGAACGATTTGCTCTTTACCGCACTGCTGGTTCTTCTAGCCTGCATGCTGCTCGGCATGATGCGTCCCCGCTGGCCGTGGAGATGGGTAGTGGCGATGGTTGCGTTGATTCCACTGACCGAACTTACCGCGTTTCTGGTGACGTCCGTGAGGCCGACTCGGGGACAGGTGTATGGATCGTTTCTGACCGCTTTGCCGGGAATCGCGGGTGCTTACGGAGGGTCCGTAGTGCGGCGCGCCATCGACAATCTGCGGCAGGGGAAGTGAGAATCGGCTATCGGCTTCCGCCTTCGGTTTCAGTAAAGATCATCCCAATCGCGGAAGCCGGACGCTGGAATTCCGGAACGGCGGTTCCTATGGTATTGGATAGCCAGAAAGATACTTCCTAATCCACAGGCTGCTCACGTATGCTCGCGTGCATGTGTGTGACGGTCTCAATGCTGGCGAGCGGCAGCCGGGGGAATTGTGCGCTGGTGGCCAGCGCGCGAACCAGGATCCTGCTCGATGCGGGGATTTCCTGCCGTGAGACTTTCAAGCGGCTCAAGTCGATCGGTGAGGATCCGCATGCGCTCTCGGCAATTTTGATTACGCACGAGCACTCCGATCACATTTATGGGTTGGCCACGCTGGCGAAAAAGCTGCGCATCCCGGTGTTCATGACCGGGGCGACGCATGCGGCGTGGAGGCGAGCCCTGCGAGTAGTGAACGGCGCGCGCCCGCAGATCGAAAGGCTGGAGCGCTTCGAATCCGGGCATCGCTTCCAGATCGGCGATATTGAGGTTAAACCGTTCACGATTCCGCACGATGCGATCGATCCCGTTGGCTTCACCTTTCGCGTGGAGGGGACGAAAATCAGCCTGGCGACCGATCTAGGCTACCTGCCGGTAAATGTGCGCGATCACCTGCGCGGCTCCGATATTTTGATTATGGAATCCAACCACGACGTGGAAATGTTGCGCGGCGGCCCATATCCCTGGTCGGTGAAGCAGCGCGTAGCCAGCAACGTGGGGCACCTTTCGAACAAGAAACTCGCGGATTTCTTTACCGGGGATTATGATAATAATGCAGCGTTTGTGGTGCTGGCGCATCTCTCTGAGCAGAACAATCACCCAGAGATAGCAAGGAGAGAGGCGGAGGTAGCCCTGGCGGAACGGGGCGGGTTGTTCCAGAACCGGGTGCTGGTGGCGACGCAGTCGGAAGTTTTGCCATCGATCCGGTTGTAGGTGCCCCTCGCAGTTTCTTTATGAGTCAGCAGTGCATCGATCCGATCGTTGGGAAGATTCTTGCGGGCTGGCGATACGACATTTCCAGCCTGGCACCGGAGATGCGCGGCGACTATGAAAACCATCTTGCAGCCTGCGAACGTTGCCGCGGCCGGCAGCAAATTCACCGTTTCATTGATGTAGGCCTGATTGCGCTGGCATCGGTCTCCGGCGGAGTTTTCCTGCTGGCCTTTGGCGTGATCCGGCATTTTGGTCCGCGGCATGCCTTCTGGCTGGAGATCGCGGCGCTGGCCGGCTTCGCTTTGTCAGCACTGATTTGGCTGGTGGTGGCGGTGGCCACGCCCGCTCCTGTCACCGTACTTGATGCCGCGAAGCAAGGCGCGCGCCTGGTGCATGACCGGCTGCCGCCGGAAATTCGCGAGCGCCTGCCGGAAGAGTTACGGGTGAAGATTACGGGAACCTAGCGATGAGAGCCGCATCCCATACCGTGGCGATTCTGCTGCTTTGCGTGTTCCTTGCGGCGAACGCCGGGGCAACTTGCTTCCTTCCAGCAGCGCGTTCCAACATTTCTCTTTGTCATCACTCGGCGCGGCATAAAGGCAGTCCTGAACCGGTGAGCTACAAGTGCTGCACGAGTGGGCGTCTTCCCGCCGTGCCGACTGGAATCTTTTCGCCACCCTCGCCTTTTCTCATTCAGCATATGGCAAGCAATCTTCCGATCGCCAGGGCGCGTCACGATTCCGATTTGTT
>Ga0210391_10002760_pt1 | contig 15079 bp, 10 predicted proteins | sample IncBWC12OmetaG_FD_160573 | JGI IMG/M metagenome (GOLD analysis project Ga0210391, IMG submission 160573) | Forest soil microbial communities from Barre Woods Harvard Forest LTER site, Petersham, Massachusetts, United States - Inc-BW-C-12-O ... | reverse complement strand
ATTTGACGTGCGCCGACATCGAACTCGATCTCATGCGCCACAACCAGACGCTCAACGGGCTGACGCGCCGAATCCTCGAGGCGATGGATACCCTGCTCGCTGAGAATCCGCTCGATTGCCTTTTGGTTCAGGGAGACACAACGACTGCGTTCGGGGCAGCACTGGCCGCTTTCTACAGAAAAGTTCCGGTCGCACATGTCGAGGCGGGCTTGCGTAGCCACGATATTTATCAGCCCTGGCCGGAAGAGGTGAATCGGCGGCTGGCGGCTGTCGTCACGCAATTACACTTTGCGCCCACCCCGCTGGCAGCCGAAAACCTGCTGATGGAGGCGATCCCGGCGCAGGACGTGGTGACGACGGGCAACACCATCGTCGATGCGGTGCACAAGCTTCTGGAGACGCAGAGCATTGAGCATCCTCTGCCGGAAGGCGTGCCCGACGACGGATCTCCGCTGGTGTTGATGACGTCGCACCGGCGCGAATCGTGGGGCGTGGAACTCGAGAATATTTGCGATGCGATCCTCGAACTTGTCGAAGGCTTTCCGCATATTCGCGTCATTTATCCGGTGCACTTGAATCCCAATGTGACTTCGACGGTGGAAGCGAAGTTATCCAATTGCGATCGAATTCATCTGATTCCGCCGGTCGATTATTTCCAATTCCTGTCGTTGTTGCGCCGCTGCTATCTCGTGCTCACCGATTCCGGCGGAGTGCAGGAGGAAGCGCCGATATTTCACAAGCCCGTGCTGGTGCTGCGCAAAGTGACGGAGCGGCCGGAGGCGTCACTGCTGGGCATGGCGAAGATCGTCGGAACGTCGCGAGAAGCAATTGTGCGCGAAGCATCGCGGCTCTTGAGTAACGAGTATGCCTACCGATCCATGGCTGCGGGCGAGTGTCCGTATGGTGATGGGCGCGCCGCGGCGAGAATTGCAACCGCTTTGTCGCGTTGGCTGGACGGTGAACGGCCGCTGCTCGATGATTCGGAGCAGTTCCAGGGCGCGGGAAGCAGCGAACAAGTTTCTACTGGCTCCGACGAGTTTGTGGAGCAAGCGGTTGAAGTTATCGGGGATGAACTAGCTGGGCAGGCCGAAGGACGCGGTGACGGCGTATGTTAATGGATTTATTTGGCACGATCTTATTTCTGATTTGTATCTACACATTCCGTCATTATTTCTTCACGTTCAATCGTCTATTTGGAAAGCAGCGGCATCCCTACGTTGATTTGGAGAGTGCTTCCTGGCCAGAGATCACGGTGTTGATCGCTGCCCACAATGAAGAAGCAGTCGTCGCCGACATCATGAAGGCGCTGATCGAGGCGGACTATCCCAAAGAGAAGATGACGATCATCCCGGTCAACGATCGGTCAACGGATGGGACGCGAGAAATTATCGACGCCTTCGCCGAACAGCACCCGAGCATCGAGCCGTTTCATCGCGTGGGCGGAAAGGCGGGCAAGGCCGCCGCTTTAAAGGACGCGATGACGCTGGTGAAGACCGAAGTCGTGCTGATTTTCGATGCGGATTATATTCCTGGCAAAGCGCTTCTACGGCAACTGGTCGCGCCATTTTTCGACCCTGAGATTGGCGCGGTTATGGGCCGAGTGGTGCCGCTGAATGTGGGCAAGAAGTGTTTGACGCGTCTTCTGGATCTTGAGCGTTCGGGCGGATACCAGGTCGATCAGCAGGCTCGCATGAATCTTCACCTCGTGCCGCAATATGGCGGAACGGTCGCCGGGGTGCGCAAAAGCGCGCTCCAGGAGATCGGCGGCTGGAATGAGAACGCGTTGGCTGAAGATACCGACTTGACTTATCGGCTGCTCATCGCGGGATGGAAGACCGCTTACGAAAATCGCGCCGAGTGCTATGAAGAAGTGCCGGAGCGCTGGCCGGTACGCGTGCGGCAGATTACGCGGTGGGCCAAAGGCCACAACCAGGCGATGGCCAGCTATATCGGCCGCACGGCGAGATGCTCTGGCCTCGGCTGGTTCGAGCGCCTCGACGGCTTGCTGCTCTTGGGTGTGTATCTCATGGGGCCCGTGCTGTTGTTGGGATGGCTGCTTGCGGTGGTGCTCTTCTATACCGGCGCGCAGATCGGCGGCGGCTTGACGGTGCTGGCGCTGGGCGCTTTCACTACGCTCGGGAACTTTGCTGCGTTCTTTGAGATTGCAGCGGCGGCCAGGCTCGATGGCTCGCGGGAACGAATTCGTCTTCTGCCGCTCACTCTGTTCGGATTCACGGTGAGTCTGATCAGTGTCTCGCAGGCGGCGTGGCAGCAGGCGTACGAAGGCACTGTCGGGAATTTCTTCGGGAATCACGAACTGGTTTGGGACAAGACGGAGCGTTCGCGCACTGCGCCGGTGCTCGACGATGCCCTGTCCCCGTCTGCTCCCGTGTTGAGGGAGTCTGTCTGATGTTGCCGTGGGCCCCGCTTGCGTTGACCACTGTCACGGCGGTGCTGCTCGTTCTGCCGGTGACGCCGGCTTTATACGAGTTGTGGAAGCGCGGCGACGCGTCTGCCCTGCCTACCTCGCGCCATGACGGGCGAATCACCAACTTTGCCGATGTTTTGCGGACGCGACTCGAGCCTCTGCGCCCGCAGCTGGAGTGCTGCCGCAGCGAGCGCGACGTATCGAGAACATCGTTGGCGGGGATGGAAATATTGCTCGTCGGTAGGGACAATTTCGATTTCGATTCGCGGCAGATTCAAGGCATCTCTACTTTGATGTTCGGCGACGGGGCGCGAATTCCCGCCGGCAAGGTTGTCGACGCCGATGTTTGTGCCGACGGCCCAATCGAGTTGGGAGAAGGGGCAGCGTTGCGTGCGGCGCTCGGGCGCGATGACATTATCCTCGGGAAAAACAGCAGCGTGCTGCGCTGGCTTCACGGCGACGGCAACGTTTATCTTCGCCCCGGAAGCACTGCCTATGGCCGACTCTCAGCCGGCCAATCGATCCGGCTTGAGCGCGGCTGCGCCTTCCAGCATATGCACGCTCCGCAGATTCTGACCGTCGATTCTGACGACACACGAGCGCTGCCGACTTCAGACGCACATGTCTGCCAGGCGCAGAAGGATTCCGAGGAGAATGCGGAGCGATTGGTGCCGGGCGATATGTTTACGTCGTCGCGCCCGCGGCTACGGGTTGAAGGCGATTTCGTGCTGCCGGCGGGCGAAACACTGAACGCCAATGTGATCGCTACCGGCGAGCTTCATATCGGGCGAGGGGCGCGGCTTCTCGGCAGCGCCAAGAGTTATAGGGACACAGTGATTGACGAGGATGCGTGCGTGCACGGCAGCATCGTTTGCGGCGGGACGCTATGGCTTGGTCCGCGAACGTTTGCGACTGGGCCCGTGATGGCGGAGTCCGATGTTTTGATCGCGCGCGGCGCTCGGGTCGGCGAACCGGACGCGCCGACTACGATTTCATCATCTGGCGCGAATATCTCCGCCGGCTGCCAGTTGCATGGGACGGTTTGGGCGCGTGTGCGGGGAAGCGTCGAGGCTTAATGCCTACCCTACCAGCACGGCTGGGGAGAGGCTCGTCGAGAGCCTGGTCTCCACGCTCGTTCGCCAAGCCTGCCGTAATTTCACTGATCGCACCAATTGCACTGCTCTGCGGCGCGATGCACGCGGCCACCGCGACTGCCTTTTATCCCGCGACCTTTCAGGCAGGCGATGGCGCGATCACGCTGACTCAGGGCGGCAACTATGTAGAGCCCTACTTCGCCACCAAGGCGCTGATCGTAGCGCAGGATGGCGGGTTGGACATCCACGAAGCTGCGCAGGTGTGGATCGATTGGGCTTTGCCGCGACAGCGACCCGATGGGCTCTTCCGGCGCTTCTGCCGCGCGGCGACAAACCCCAACGCCAACATTAACACTGACTTCGCTTGGCGCGATTGCGCCCCCGCCGATGCCGACGACTCCATGCTCGCGCTCTGGATGCAACTCCTTTACCGCATGGCGCCCTCCGCGGGCATGCCTGCGGAATGGCAGCGCAGCATCACGCTAGCGGCCAAGCAACTGGCGAAGCTGCGCAACGGCCGGCTCGGTGTGTATCACATCTCGCGGCTCAATCACGTTGCCCTGTTTATGGACAACATTGAAGTTTATGCGGCGCTGAAAGATGTCGCTCGCGGACAATCACGTTTGAACGATCCGGCTGCGGCCGCGACTGATGCACGCGCCAATCAACTTGATACCGCCATCCAGCACATTTTCTGGGATCGACACACGGGTCGCTTTCGTCCCTCGATGCAGAAGAGCCGTCCTGCTTTTTATCCCGACGTCGTGGCGCAGGTTTATCCCTGGCTGGTGGATGTGAGCGGCCCGGGCCAGGATCCGCGACAGGCGTGGCGGCAATGGAGACGGAGATTTGGCGCGGGATGGATCGAGCGGCGTTATGACACAAATCCGTGGGGCCTGGTAGCGCTGGCTGCCGAGAAACTGGGCGACACGAAGTCGGCGGCGTGCTGGACGTCGCGATCCGATTCGCTGCGTGGCGGTAGTTCGTGGAATGTGCTCGAAGAGGCCGTGTGGCAGTCGCTGCGGGCGCGTTTTCCACAGGCGCAAGTGCTTGATCCAAGGGCTTGCGAAGAGATATGGGATGCCTGGGAAGGCCCAACCGCAAATGCCGCGCCCGGCATCCAAGTACAGCCATGAAAAAAGGGGCCACGTACGTCTGCGTCGCGCTCCTCGCGCCGCTGTTGCTTTTCGCGGTCGGGTATATGCGTTGGCGCGAAGGGAGCATGTCGGGCAGGAGTGCGGATACGCTGCTTTTGCTGTTGCCGGACGCGGTCGATGTCAACACGCCAGCGGTGCGCGAATGGCTGGACGCGGCCAGCGAAGAAGGCCTCCATCTCCAGCCGATTCATGACTCCGAGTTCCTGGATCCGCTGGCGGCGGTTCATGCCGCGGGGGTAATTCTTCCCGATCAACTCCATCGCTCTGCGAATGACGTATTGATTGGCGAACTGTACCGCTACGTGCGGGCGGGTGGCAATCTCATGGTGGTTTATGACGCCTGCACGTGGGATCTGAATGGGCGCTTCCCGCCGGGCGCTTCCCGGCTCTCAGGGCTGGTCGGCGTGCATTATTCGCTCTACGACCTCTATGACACGAAGACAATGGAGCCGGCGCAAGTTACCGGGACAGCCGCCGCAATGCAGGACCTTAGCATCCCGCCCGGAAGCTCCGTTCCAGTTGCTGGCGATGGAGGCAAACTCGCGCGCTGGCGTCCGGTGGCTGAGCGCGATGCCGCGACGAACCGATATGCGTTCGCGGCTTATCAGTATGGCGATGTCGACTACCCAGTCTTCCGCACCGCGGGCAACTTCGATGGCGAGGTATTGCTGAAATCAAAACACGCGCTGGCCGCCGGCTACCGGCAAGAGGAGTTGGGGCAAGTGCTCTTTGTGAATCTGCCGCTGGGGTATTTGGCGTCGCGGACGGACGGATTGCTGTTGCACTCTTTCCTGCATTTCTTTGGCGTACACATGCTCGGGCTGCCTTATCTCGCGCCGGTTCCGGACGGCGTGGGTGGACTGGTATTCAATTGGCACGTCGATGCGCACTCTTCGTTGAAGCCGCTCAAGATTCTGGCCGACGAGGGAGTTTTCGACCGCGGCCGATTCTCCATTCACATTACCGCTGGGCCGGACGTCGATGCCTTCGGCGATCACAAGGGGCTCGATGTTGCGCACGATCCCGAGACGCAAAAATGGATCCGCTACTTGCTGGCGCGCGGACAGGAGATCGGCAGCCACGGCGGCTGGATCCACAATTATTTTGGCGATCACATCAACGATACCAACGGGAGCGAATTCCAGAAATATCTGGAGATGAACAAGGACGCTCTGGAAAGAATTTCCGGCACTCGCATAACCGAGTACTCCGCGCCGCTCGGCAATCAACCGGAATGGGTGACACGCTGGCTTGAGAAAAACGGCTTCGTGGCCTACTACTTTACCGGCGATGCCGGTCTCGGACCCACGCGCGTCTATCGCGACGAGACCCGCGATGGGCCCGGCATCTGGGGCTTTCCCATCCTTCACATGGGCAAGGAGGCGAGCCTGGAGGAGATGGGCTTTGACGACGTGCCTATTGGCGAGGTGCGGGAATGGCTGCTGGCGGTGACGGACTTCACGGTGCGCGAGCACGCCGCCCGCCTGTTGTATACGCATCCTTACGGAGCCGAGCGCTTTTTTGGCACGCTTCGCGCCTGGCTCGACAACGCCGATGTGCTCGAGAAGGAAGGCCGCTTTCGCTGGTACACGATGACCGAACTGGCGGGATTTCTCAATCAACGCGAGACCGTCCAGTGGACGCTGCTGCGGAACTCACCGGGCAAGGTTAGGCTGAGCGCTTCTGATCCGAAGACGCTCGCTCACCAGACATGGGTTTTTCCGCAGGAATACTACGGAGACGCGCGAGTGGAAGAAGGTAGAGCGACGATCCGAAGGGAGGATGGAATGATTTTTGTTGCGGCGGGCGATAGCCGCGAACTGAGCATCGAATTCAGCTTGCGGCGCGATCCCTGGCGGTCGCGGGGGGAAGCGGTCGAGGCCAAACGATGAAGCCACCGCTGATTTTCTTCGCGTGTCTGCTCTCGTGTGCCTTGGCCTGCGCACAAGCAAGTTCGAACACCACTGCCGCGCCCGGATCGAGTCTGCCGGGATTAGGCGCTCTCACGCTAGGCTTGGAAGGGCCGGGATATATCGAAGTCGGCGGCAGCCACAGCTCTCTTACCGACGGTTATGCCGACTGGAACGACGCTTATATGCGTGGCGTCGTCTCGGGCGGCCGCAATACGTTGACCGGAGAAGTCACGCGTGAGGGCCGATTCGGCGATAGCGGATGGTTTGGAAATCTCGATCTGGTCCGCACTTTGTCGGAGAACTGGTATGCCGAGGGTTCTATCGGCGGCAGCGTCGGGGGCTTCTTTCTAAATAAATTTCAGACCACCGGACTCATTAGCCGCAAGTTACTCCGTCGTCGACAACTTGTGGTCACTGCCGGCGCAGGCTTTGATCAAAGCAAAACCACCGACAATGACCTGCGTGGACAGGTGGGGGCCGCTTACTACTTTCAACATCCCCTAGTGCTTCAGGGCGGCTTTATGTGGACGCACGCCAACCCGGGAGACATTCTCGCCCGTACTCAATACCTGGCGGGCACATGGGGGCACCAGAAGGAACATTTTATTTCGCTTCGCTATGAATGGGGGCGCGAAGGATATGAAGTGCTGGGACTGCCCACTCCGCTCGTGCCGGCTTTCAGCGTGGCGGAAGATTTTCGCGAGCACACGGTCACGGGCACGTGGCGGCAATGGATCGGCCCGAACTGGGGGATGAACTTCACCGTCGAACAGCATCAGGAGCCGGCATACCACCGCGTGGGAGGAACCTTCGGTGTATTCCTCGATTTCTAAGCTGGAGGGTCGAGACCGCGAGGAAGAGAAGAGGCTGCCGCCGGCGGTTGAGGTCATGCGCCACCGGGGCTGGCGCGGAGGCCTGATTACGCCGCATCGGGCATTCGTTCGCCTTCGCCTTGGGCCGCGACAGATTATAGAGAGCGTGGTTCTGGTGTTCGCTGGAACGGCCGCGTGGATCGCGCTGTTGCCGACCGTGGGACGATTCTGGGGACATATCCTGGCATTCTGGGGAAAGCAACTCGGATTGAAGAGCGATATCATTCTGGCCCCTCAGGGATGGGGCAGGCATATTCATTTTGCGCTGCCCTGCTTCGGCCTCCCCGCCGGACCCGCCAGCGGCGAGGCTTGGTGGATCACCACCGGCGTAACCATTCTGGCGTTTGGCGCCAGTTTCCTGCTGACCGAAGAAGCTCTCCCGTGGGCTTATCTGCTTCGCGGCTTTTGCCTGTTGCAGGCGACCGCGCTCGGATATTTCGCGGTAGCGTCGGCTCGTTTTCCTCATGATCTGCCGGGGTATACGGTCAGCATGCTGGTGTTCAGTTGCGTCCTGATCGGGCTCATTCCAGTGCTGTATGGCTTTACTTTCTATCTGCTCGACTTCACCCTTACCCAAAAGATTTTTCTCACCTTGGCAACGGTGGCCCACCTGGTTCTGTTTGTGCCCCAGCAATACATGCTGCACGTGTATCTGCTTCACGGATCAGTTCTCTTTATGCCGGTGCTCTACTTCGTCTTCGGCCCGTTCCTCGATATTCTTGTTTTTATTGGCTTTTACTCGTGGGGAATGAGCTGGCGAGGACGAAACCTGCTCGAGGTCTAGCTCCAGCAGTAATCTTCAATCTCTCGCTCACCCACAGGGACCATTCCTGCTTAAGTCCGGCTTGCGCCATTTGCTTTTAGCCGATCGCCGGCGATGAACTTCCGATTTGCCGCTTCCCTGAGCGCCGGACGGTTTCCGTGATAGAAAAACAGTGGGCCGCCCAGTGCGCAAAATCGCTGCGCCTGGCTGCGGCCGACTGAATTCCGTTCCCCCGCAAACTTCGGTAATTCCCCATGAACTTCCTATTGTGCGTCAATACTGTAGGTCCTGTATTTTAACGGTCTACACCCTGTAGAAGACCCTGAGTGCCCAGACGTACCCAGTCTTTCTCTTACGGGTAATCCCTGATGCATATTGGAGGTTCGTTTTGCAAAATCTTTGCTTCCGTCTGCTTCCGGACAATTTCTGTGCCGGTTCCTCGAAGTCTTCCCGAACGTCGGCTGCCCGCCAGGGCAGTTTGCCGCTCAAGCTGCTTCGTCGGGTTGCGGTCGCAGCGATTCTGGTGACAGGGGCGCTCGGCCAGAGCGCCAGGTTAAGCGCAAGTGTAGGGGTCAACATTTCATCTCCGTCAGCGGGCGCTACCGTCGCCTCACCCGTACAGTTCGTCGCTTCGGCCACTGCGCCCGGCGGCCGGGTAATCGATGCCATGCGTATCTACGTCGACAGCCAAGACGCCTATACTGTCGACGCCGCGAGCCTCAGAACCTCATTGGCGCTCGCCGCTGGCACCCATAACATCAACGTGCAGGCTTGGGATAATACGGGTGGAGTTTATGTCAAGACGATGAACATCACCGTGGGCTCGTCGGGGCCCTATCAGCAAAATTTCAATGCCACGTCGCAGTGGGTGTCGCAGTTTTCACAGGCGGACGGAGCAATTCTCTACGTCCCGGGGCAAATCGAGCCCTATTTCGCCAACATCGGCGCCATCGGCATGACGAAGGATCCGGATCGCATGCCCGCAGTTGTGGCCTGGATGAACTGGTACGTCAGCCATCTCAATTGGCCGGACAAGTGGGGCCTGTACGGCACGGTGTATGACTACACGGTCAGCAACGGGGTCGAGACGCCGACCTACACCGCTGACTCGACCGACTCTTACGCCGCTACCTTTCTAACTCTGGCATGGAATGCGTGGGAGAGTGGCGACCCGCACGCGCGCTCGTACATTTCGAGCGTCGCATATCAGCTGGACGTGATCGGAGGAGTGCTGATCCAGACGCAGCAGAGCGACGGTCTCACCTGGGCGCGCCCTGATTATGAGATCAAGTACCTGATGGACAATTCCGAAGGCTATCGCGGATTGAGCGACTTGGCGTCGCTTTTCAGCGCCCTTGGCGATTCCGCGAAATCCAGCTATTACACCGCCGCAGCAACCTCCATGCAAAAGGGCATTTTGAGTATGTGGATGAACGGCAACTGGGCGGTTTACAAGAATTGGTACGGCAATTTCATCCCGCCCAACATGGGCACCTGGTATGCGGATGCGAGTTCGCAGGTTTTTCCGGTGCTGATGGGTGTGGTGAAATCCTCTGACCCACGCGCGCAGCAAGCCTATGCGGCGCTGAACGCGGCGTGGCCGGGCTGGCCAGAGCTATCGTTCAATTCGCAGGATCCTTTTCCCTGGTGCCTGGCAGTCGTAGGGGCTGCGGCGATGGGAGATCAGGCCCGCGTTACCACCTATATCAACACTGTCCAGAGTAAATATGTGGATTCCGGCTTCCCGTGGCCATTTTATAACGCCGAGGCGGGCTGGTTCATGCGCGCGAATAACTACAAGCTGGGCCGCGGTTTCTAACTGCCGATGGGCAGAGAACCGCGACGAGTTCACTCCTGGAAGGACTGGTTCGGCGGGCGGCGTTAATGCTGGAGGCTGGACCAGTCCCCCTTTTCGTTCGTTAGAACCCGAGACGATTCTCCACAAGTCCGCCGTAATCAGACGGCGCCAGCCTCTGTGCTGAAATTCGTAGATCTATTGGAATCGGTATCCCGGTTTGGGTGTGCAGCGATAGACGCGCCCTTTATCGGGATTGACCCCAGCATCGCAGCTCGCCCAACTCAAAAAAAGCGACGGTCCCAACGGAAAGATAATGGTCTGACCGTCGAGTTCTGCCTCAATGCTTACGCTCTCGGCTGTGGCGGGCAGGGTGAAAGAGAGACTCTCGCCAAAGATCACGGGATAAGACCAGCGTTCACTTTGGGTCATCATGTGCCGGAAAACCTCAGCCTCTAAGAGAAAAGTGGCGGTGTCAGACCAATCACGCGCCGCGACGGTGATGACCTGTCCGCCCTGCGAGAAGTGATCGGTTTCAATTTTCGTGAAGGGGCAGGGCCCGGCGATGCAGGAAGCGCGGGCGTCGCGAAATTCGTTGCCCGCGCCCGCATCCAAAGTTGCCGAACCAAAAGCCGCTTTCCATTTACCGTCGGGCGAGCAGGGACGGTCGCCCTTGCACGGCACGTCGCCCTTGTTCTCAATCTCGAAGGTTTTCACCGCACTTCCCACGTTGAGTTCCGTCATGCTCTTGACCGTATAACGCACCCGGATGTTGGCGACCTTATCCTGCGGCTGGCTTTTTAGCGCTGGATTGTTGGCGAGCGGAACGAGATGGACAACGTAAAGCTTGTTGGCGACGACCTCGTTGAGAGCGAGCGGGCCGTACTGCGGGGCTCGAAAAGACAGAACCACGGGATGACCCTTGCGAATTGGCTTGCGCAGCTTGAGCAGAAAAAATCCGGAAGAATCAGACGTGGCGTCGGAGGCGGCGAGATCGCCGGCGGAAATCGTGACACCGCTGATGGGCTGCTGTTTTCGCGGGTCCGAATCCTGCACCAGGACGGCGCCACGAAGGGAGATTGCTTTCTCCCTTTCCCAGCGGATTACCGCGAGAATGCTGCCGCTAAGGACGAGAGCGACCAGCACAGCCATCGCAGCTTCGATTTTGTGGGTCCGAGTCATGCGCACAATCATCGATAATATTAATATGATGATAGCTCGGCTTGAACGGTTCCTCTCCGGGGCAACACTTGCAGGAACGTGGTTTCTATTTTTGACACGACTATCAGGAAACAGTTGAGACTGTGTTTGATCGCCGATTGAATGGAGTCGAATCGCTAGTTTTTTCCCGTCGCCATGATGAACAAACTGCCAGCGCATGATTGACTCGAAACTCAATCTATTTTCGCGGCGGCAAATTCTGCGTCAGGTTTTGGGGACGGGCCTTAGCCTGCCATTCGCAAAGTACCTGCCCGCATCGTCCGTCAGCTCGCAACCCTCCGCTACCGCGGGCAGGCCGGCCGCCGTGTCAGCTCTATCGGCGGAAGACGATCAATTTCTCAATGAGGTGGAGCAGGCCAGTTTTCTCTTTTTCTGGGAGCAGGGAAATCCGAAAACGGGGATGGTCAAGGACCGCTGTAACGTTCACAGCCTTGATCAGAACGATCAAAAGGTTGCGTCCAGCATTGCCGCCACGGGCTTTGGTTTGACGGCCCTCTGCATTGGCCAGCAGCGAGCCTTCCTCTCGAAGGATGATGCGCTGGAACGGGTCTTCGCAACGCTGCGATTTTTGTGGAAGAAGTTGCCGAACCACCGCGGATTTTTCTACCACTTCGCCAATCCGGAAACCGGAGAACGCATGTTCGACTCTGAGGTCTCATCGGTAGACACGGCGATTCTGCTGTGCGGCATACTGACTTGCCGCGAACACTTCCGTCATGCCGGAGTCACGGAGCTGGCAAACCTGATTTTCAATCGCGTCGATTGGACCTGGCTCTCCGAAGATACGTCGCTGCTAACGCATGGTTGGACGCCGGAGGTCGGATTTCTTTCCTCGCGGTGGGACTACTACAGCGAGCTGATGATGATGTATCTGCTGGGCATGGGATCGTCAGCCTATCCGCTAAAAGCGGAAACCTGGAACGCGTGGAAGCGTTTGAACTTTGAATATGACGGCATGCGCTATATCGGGTCGTTTGCGCCGCTCTTTGTGCATCAGTACTCGCAAGCATGGTTTGATTTTCGCGACAAACGCGACAAGTACGCCGACTATTTTCAGAATTCGGTGACGGCTACGGAAGTGCATCGCCGCTTTTGCATTGAACTCGGGAAGCAGTTTCCCGATTACTCCGATGACTTGTGGGGCATCACGGCTTCCGACTCTCAACACGGGTATGTGGCGTGGGGCGGACCTCCCGCAACCGGACCGATTGATGGTTCGGTTGTGCCGAGCGCGGCCGGCGGGTCACTGCCATTTCTGCCCGCGGCCACCATGCGCGTGCTGAAGACAATTCGAAACCGTTATCCTTCGGCCTGGAATAAATACGGATTCGTCAACGTATTCAATCCCCTCAATGGCTGGTACGACACCGATGTAATCGGGATCGACACGGGCATCATCTTATTGATGGCAGAAAATCTGCGCACCGGCTTCGTTTGGGAGACCTTCATGAAGACGGCAGAAGCCCGGCGTGGCATGGAGCGTGCGGGCTTCCACAAATACCAGCCTTAAACATCAAGGACTCGTCGCCGTGCTACCATTCTCTCTAGTTTTCATATCCACCAACCCCGGGGGCTGTTTCCTCATCGAAGAATCGTTTGAGCTGGCCTGGGTTTGCGCTGGAAGTGCCTTCGGAGTACCGCCACTTCGACTAACATTTAGGTCGCCTAGAGTGCCGGGCCGATCCTTATCTGGCGCCCGAGGCCTTTTTGATTCAAGCGAGTTCTCGACTGTATTCGATTCAGTCCTGTTGGCGAAGTCATGAGCGCAAATCCTGAGTTCCGGAACGGATGGCGGGAGCGAGTCGCAGCTCTTCGAAATGTTCCCGCTGTATTGCGTTTTGTGTGGGAATCGGGACGCACGGTGGTTGTGCTGGGGCTGGTCGCGCGAGTGGTGGCCTCGCTGCTGCCGCCTGCGCTGTTCTGGGTCTCCAAGCTCATCATCGATACCATCTACCGCGTCCTCACCACTCATCAGCCCATAGGGACCCGCCTGTGGTGGCTGGTGGCCTGGGAGTTTGGTCTGGCCGTGTCGACCAGCGTCCTGGGGCGAGCGATCGACTATCTCGACGCGTTGCTCGCCGGCAAGTACATGCACCACGTGAGTGTTCGCGTCATGGAGCACGCTGCTTCGCTCGACCTGCTGGCCTACGAAGATCCGGTGTTCTACGACCGGTTGGAGCGTGCGCGGGTTCAGGCTACTGACCGGCTGTATATGATCCAGGCCATCGGGCGCCTTATTCAGCAGGTGATTACGACGATCACGTTATCGATTTCGATCATGGTGTTTTCGCCGTGGCTGTTGCTGATGCTGATTGTCGGGGTGATCCCGGCGTTTGTGGGAGAGACGCACTTTGCGTTTTTGGGATACGCCAAGAATTTTCGCCAGACTCCAATCCGGCGCCAGCTCGACTACCTGCGGATTCTGGGTGGAAGCAAAGAGGCAGCCAAGGAATTAAAACTTTTTGGCCTTAGAGATTTTTTGACCGCCAGATTCAAGGGCCTCTCCACGCAGGTTTATGACGAAGACGTAGCGCTGGCTCGCCGCAAGGTAGTGGCGGGGGCAGTGCTCTCCGCGATCGGCACCGCCGGGTATTACACGGCTTACGTGTTCGCGGTTTGGAGGACGGTCACTGGAGTTTTCAGCTTCGGCACATTGACTTTGTTGGCGAACGCCATTCGCGAAGCCAGCTCGAATCTGCAACAAACTTTTTCGACGCTCTCGACGATTGCTGACCAGGCTTTGTTCCTGACCGATCTGATTGCCTTCTTCGAGATGCGTCCGACGATCCAATCGAAGCCGCACGCTTTGCCGGCTCCGCGGCCCATCCGGCGCGGATTTGAATTTCGCGATGTTTCATTTCGCTATCCGGGAAGTTCGCGCCTGGTGTTGAACAAATTGAATTTTCATTTGCATCCGGGTGAGCGAGTGGCGCTGATCGGCGAAAACGGCGAAGGCAAGACCACCATCGTCAAGCTGCTGACTCGACTCTACGATCCGTTTGAAGGGCAAGTTTTGCTGGACGGCGTCGATCTGCGCGAGTACAGCCTTGAAGACCTTTATCGCGAAACCGGCGTCATCTTTCAGGATTACATGCGCTACGAGATGACGGCGCGGGAAAACATTGCGGTCGGCCGCATCGAGCAGATCGACAACTCGGAATTGCTGCGGCAGGCTGCGCAAAAGAGTATGGCCGACCATGTGGTAGGAAAACTGGCATCGGGATACGAGCAGATGCTGGGCCGGCGCTTTGAGGGTGGGGTCGATCTCTCCGGCGGCGAATGGCAGAAGGTTGCGCTAGCGCGCGCCTATCTGCGCGACGCGCAGGTATTAATTCTCGACGAGCCCACCTCGGCGCTCGACGCACGCAGCGAGTATGAAGTCTTTCAGCGGTTTGCCGAGTTGACGACCGGGAAGATGGCTCTATTTATTTCGCACCGATTCTCGACCGTGCGCATGGCGGATCGAATTGTGGTGCTTGAGAACGGACGCATTGCCGAAGAAGGAGATCACGATGCCTTGACGCTCCTTGGCGGCCGCTATGCGGAAATGTTCGAACTGCAAGCCGCGAGTTACCGGTAGAGACAGCGACAGAAGAGGGATGGGTCGAAGCCGGATGAATCACAGCGAAGGATGGTTGTAATTAATGGCGCCTCACACTCAGGCCGACGGCATTATCGGAATTGGCGAAGATGAGCAGCAGTACTTTTCTATTGGCAATGGCGCGGAAGCGCGAGCGATGCGGGTCGAGGCGGCGGAGCTTGCCGCGAATCTGATTTGGCTACCGGGGACAACTTCATCCGGCACCTTCGCGAAGCATTGTGAAAAGCTTGGCGCA